>Ga0163162_10007214_pt1 | contig 10792 bp, 6 predicted proteins | sample S55metaG_FD_115310 | JGI IMG/M metagenome (GOLD analysis project Ga0163162, IMG submission 115310) | Switchgrass rhizosphere microbial communities from Kellogg Biological Station, Michigan, USA - S5-5 metaG | ecosystem: Host-associated > Plants > Roots > Rhizosphere > Soil | place: USA: Michigan...
ACCGAGGCGAACGCCAAGACGGGCCGCATCTCGTACAATTCGACGGCGACGCCCCGACGCGCACACTGCCACGCGGCCTCACACCCGGCGAGTCCGGCCCCGATGATGCGCACGGGCTTGTTCAACGCGTCTCCGCCAGCTGCCGCAGCGGTTGATTTCTGAGCATCATCAGTCTCCAGCCGTCGAGAAATTCAGCGCCCAGTGCCTGGTAGACGTCAATGGCAGATTGGTTCCACCCCAACACTTCCCATCGCATGGCGATGCATTGCTCCTTGCGAGCAATGGCAGCGACTTCCGCCATAAGCTTCTTGCCGATCCCCTTGCCGCGAAATACGGGCCGCACGAACAGGTCTTCGAGAAAGAGCTGACGGCCGGTCCAGGTGCTGTAAAAGTCCGTGAACAGGGCGTAGCCGGCCGGTTGCGCATCCCACTCCGCAATCAGCGCACGAAATGCCGGGCGATCGCCGAAACCGTCCCGCGCCAGCTGCGCTGCAGTGATCGTCACCGCATCGAGTTCTTTCTCGTACTCGGCCAGTTCGCGGATCAGCGTGACCAGTAGCCCCGCGTCGTTGACAGTTGCCGGACGAATTGAGAGCATCGAATCTCGCTCCATCAAAACCACTCAGTTCTACTTCACATTATACGGTCGCATGTTGGAAGGAAGAGGCAAGCCATGGCACGTGTTTCTTTGATTGAACCCGCGGATGCGTCCGCTGAAGTGAAGGAGATTTACGACGGCAAGCTGAAAGGCAAGCCGATCAATTTGCAGAAGGCGCTGGCGCATCGCCCAGCGATCCTCAGCAATTTCCCAGCGTTCTACGCGAGTGTGGGACGTTCGCTTGACCGCAAGCTGTATGAGGCGGTGTACCTTCGCATCTCACTGATCAACGGATGCCAGTACTGCACGCAGCACCACATCCAGGGAGCGAAGCGCGCCGGATTAGCCGCAGACGAGATGAAAGCCCTCAAGGAGGGGAACTATTCCGGGTTCAACGAAAAAGAACAGGCGGCCTTGCGTTATGCCGAGAAGCTGACCCGCAAGCCGGACAGCGCGGCCGACGCCGACTTCACGGAACTGAAGAAACATTTCAACGACGAAGGCATCGTCGATCTGCACATGCTGATCGCCCTCGCCAATTTGACGAACCGCGTGACGGGGCCGCTGAATTTGGAAGTGGAGTTTCCGGAAGAAAAGCTATAACCACGGAGGGCACGGAGATCTCGGAGGGAAGCAGGCCTCAATAGCTTCTAAGACTCCCTGGTCCTCTGTGTGGCTAAAGAACTTCGCGCGAATCCCCAACTCGCCGCGTGACTCGCTCTCGATCCAGATATTCGAGCAGCGGAATCGCGTACTTCCGGCTCACGCCAGTCAGATCTTTGAAGCGCGCGACATCGATCTTCGGCGTCGATGCCTTGAGCGCAGAAACTTTTCGTTTTAGATCCGCCAGTGCGCTCTGGTGAAATACAAGATCCTCGGAGATTTTGACCAGCACCTTGTCGCGCAACATCAGCGTTACGATTTTCTGCGCGCGTGTCTTATCTACTTTAAGCCCGGCCAAAACATCTTTCAGGAACGGTACTTTCAATCCGGCGGAAGCGAATGCGGCTTCGATGATCTTCTTCGACTCTGTTTCCTCATCTTTCATCACCACGCCGCGTCCAGGTAGGCGGACGAGATCGCCAATGACTTCAATTTTGTTTTCTCGGACGAGGCTCTCGGCAACGATAGCGAAGATGTCATCGTCAACTGCGTCCGTTTGGTCAGTAAGTTCTTTTTTGTTGATTCCCTTCGTCAAGGGGTCTTTCTTGTGGAACGCTTCGATCGCATCCACAACCTGGCTCTTCAACACGTCTAACGCAGACGCATGCAACAGCAAATTTCCCCGCCGAATCACTCGGCCATTGTTGACCATGGCAACGAGCAGACTTTCAATGAAGGCTTCAGTCCAACCAGTTTCTGCAACCAACAGTGAAATGGAACTGCCGTCGTGGAACTGTCGTGAGATCCTCCTTTCAAGAATGGCTATCGGATTTCCGACTGCCAGGGTCTCCAAAAAGTCGCGTGATTTTTCAGGGAAACGTCCAGATGAGTTCAACACAACGCCACCGCCGATGGTTATAACCGGCGAAAACTGCCGCACAATAAAATGATCTCCGGGTAACAGCAGCGCTTCGCCCGCCATTTTCAGGTGCGCATGGCAGCTGCCTCCTGGGCGCAATACTTTCAAGTCGTACAGCGTGACTTCGGCGATCGTCTCCATGGTGTAAGCATGAAAGTGGACGCGCGACTTGTTCTTCAGCGACTTGGCGGACAACAGCAGTGACAGCGAAACATCCACGCGCTGCGTCGACCGGAACATATCGGGCGGCGCGAGCGTCATCCCGCGAGATAGTTCCTCGACCGTGGCGCCTGCAAGATTCACCGCCGTCCGTTGTCCTGCGACTGCCTGCTCGGCAGCGGCGCCATGCACCTGCAGGCCGCGCACTCGCACCCGCTGGCTTGAAGGAAAGACTTCGAGTTCCTCTTCCTTGCGGATCGTTCCGGAAATCAACGTTCCGGTTACAACGGTTCCGAATCCCTTCATGGTGAACACGCGATCGATCGGCAGCCGTGCGATGGCCGTCGAATCTTTGGCCGCGACATGCGCTGCTACCGCCGCAATCGCGCGTTTAAGTTCATCAATTCCTGCTCCGGTCAGCGCGCTAATCTCCACAATCGGAGACTGCGAAGCATCTAGAAACGACTCGCGCAAGAAATCTTCCACTTCGAGTCGCACGACTTCCACCGTGTCTTTGTCGACGGCGTCCGACTTAGTCAAAACCGTTACACCACGCTGGATCCCGAGCAACCGGCAGATATCGAAGTGCTCCCTGGTCTGCGGCTTGATGCCTTCGTCCGCCGCGATGACGAGCAACACCAAGTCGATTCCGCCTACGCCGGCCAGCATGTTGCGCACGAAGCGTTCGTGCCCGGGTACATCCACAAATCCGAGCCGGAGTACTTCGCCACCCGGCCCCGGCAATTCAAGATGAGCAAATCCGATGTCGATGGTGATTCCGCGCCGCTTCTCTTCCTCAAGACGGTCCGCATCGATGCCGGTCAACGCCTTGACCAGCGCAGTCTTTCCGTGATCGATGTGGCCTGCAGTACCGACGATGACGGACTTCATCTGCGCATCACCGCCATTTCTTCAACCGTGGCCACACTTCCTGCAACGACCCGAACTTTGGCCCGCTCACAATGAAGAAGGGAACCTCGCGCTCGAGGGCGTACGGATTGTCCGCCGACGTTCCGGCATACTCAACCTGGTCAAACTTCCTCTCCAGCGTCTCGCGATCGTCATCAAGCACGATCAGACAACTTCCTGTGTATCCTCGCGGACCCCACAACCACCACGTCTGGTGTCCGCTCAGCGCAGGAGGGAGACCATACTTCCGTCCGAGAAAATCGATAGCGCCGGCCTGTCCGTAGTCCTGCGCGAAGATGCCGCAATTTTTGCGCTCGTTGGCTGGGATTGAGTTCCACACCTCGGTCGTTTTCGCGACGATTTCTTCCCACCCGAACTGGTCGGCATAATGCTGCGGCAGCACGGCGCGCTCATGGCTGTGCTCGCTGCGCGGAAGCTTGAAAGGCAACTTTGCCATGTACGCGATGAAGTGGTCCGGCGAAAACACGGGGATCACGATCGGTGCAAGAACCGCCCCTCCTGCGAGAAGCACGACAGCAATCACCGGCTTCAGCCAGGCCAGCCTGCGGTGTTCGATCGCATCGTCAATCACCACAGCGCCCGCCGCCGACAGCATCGGATAAATCGGTGCCAGATAATAATTCTTCCCATGCAGCGCTGTGATCACCGCGAAGCTGACCAAGTACGAAATTCCAAGAAAGCGATAGGGCCTGAGCCGCTTTGCAAACAAAAACGCAAACAAGCCCGTGATCCAGACGAAAGCGGCTACCGGATTCATCAGCAGTATCTGTTGCGCGAAATATTGAACGGGGGAAAGCACCACATCGCGGCCGTCCGCTTTGATGTTTCGCATCAACTGCACGAACGGCCATTGATGCGCGAGGTTCCATATCAGATTCGGCAGGAATATGAGGAATGCAACCGCGCCTCCGATCCAGATCCACCTGTTGGCCAGGAATTTTCGCTCGGGTGTGAACAGCAGTCCGACTACGATGCCGAAGCCGAACACTGCGATCGTATACTTTTCCTCAAGACCGAGCCCCGCGCAAACGCCGAACCACACCCAGTAGCGCGGATCGTTTCTCTTCACCGCCAGAATTGCGAAGTACGCGCAGCCCATCCACAGCAGTGGCTCCAGGCAGTCAGTTGTCAGCATGCTCCCATTCGACAGATACAGCGGCGCCACAAGTACGGCCAGCGCGCTGAGCACGAGGGCGCAAGCCTTTCCTCCTAATTCGCGCGCGATGGCAGCCGTCTGCACCAGCATGACCGACGCGGCAATCGCCGGAATCAGGCGCACGCTGCGCAGCGAATCCCCGAAGACCGCCAGACAGATTCTCGTGAGGAATGGAACCATCGGCGGCTGGTCCACATATCCCCACGCCAGGTGATTTCCGCAAATGATGTAATCGAACTCGTCGCGAAAGTATCCGTAGCGGTTGTTGAAATAAAGATGCAGGAGGAATTTCAGCGTGGCCAGAACAACGACGACTGCCATACCGCCCGCCAGAAATGCGGCTCGGGCTTGCCTCGACGAGTGAGCAGCGCTCGGTGAAGTCGCCATTTGGTCCTACAGAATAGCGGAAGAACTCATACGCCGGCGAATTCAGTAACCTCTGCCCAAACGTCTCTGAAAATGAGAAAATAAACATCCGACTCCGGTGGACACAAAATCGGCGCTCGGACTTCCGCCATGGCTTCCACCGCAAGTGTTCCGATCACCCCCGACGTCATCCGCGAGCACGGCCTAACTCCCGACGAGTACGAAAAAATCAGACAGCTGCTCGGCGGACGCGAGCCCTCGCTTACCGAGCTCGGCATCTTCAGCGTGATGTGGAGCGAGCACTGCTCCTACAAGTCTTCGCGCGTCCATCTGAAGCGCCTGCCCACGCGCAGCAAGCTCGTGGTGCAGGGTCCGGGAGAAAACGCGGGCATCATCGACATCGGCGATGGCTGGGCTTGCGCGTTCAAGATCGAATCGCACAACCATCCTTCGTTCATCGAGCCGTTCCAGGGCGCCGCGACCGGCGTCGGCGGCATTCTGCGCGACATTTTCACCATGGGTGCGCGCCCGGTTGCCGTGATGGATTCCCTGCGCTTCGGTCCAATCACCGCTCGTGTAGGGACGGCCGCCCTCGGCCGTCCGGCCGAGCAAAGCTCGGCTGCCGAGATCCACAAGAACCATTCCGTGATGGAGGGTGTCATCAGCGGCGTGGCATCGTACGGCAACTGTTTTGGCGTGCCGAACCTCGGCGGCGAAACAAAGTTTGAACCGTGCTACTCCGGTAATCCGCTGGTCAACGCGTTTGCCCTGGGCCTCGTGCGTCGCGACCAGATCTCCTACGCGAAGGCAGCCGGCGAAGGGAATCCCGTCATTTACGTTGGCTCGAAGACCGGCCGCGATGGCATTCACGGCGCCACCATGGCGAGCGAGGAATTCAGCGAAGCGTCAGAAGCCAAGCGCCCGAACGTTCAAGTGGGCGATCCTTTCATGGAGAAGCTTCTACTCGAAGCCTGCCTCGAAGCTATGCAGACCGGCGCGATCGTCGGCATTCAGGACATGGGCGCCGCGGGCCTCACGTGCTCGACCTGTGAAATGGGCGCGCGCGGTGGCGTGGGCCTTGAGATCGAACTCGATCGAGTTCCGCAACGCGAGACTGGTATGTCGGCGTACGAGATCATGCTCTCCGAATCTCAGGAACGGATGTTGCTGGTCGCGGAAAAAGGCCGCGAAGCGGAAGTGTTCCGCGTTTTCGATAAATGGGGACTCGACGCCGCCGAAGTTGGCCGTGTTACGAGCGATCCCGTCATGCGCGTCCGCCAGCACGGAGAACTGGTCGCCGAAATTCCAAACGCCGCGCTCACTGACGATGCGCCCGTCTACAAACGTCCGCTGCAACGCTGGGAGCCGCCCGTCGATCGCGAAATGCCCGTGCACATCAGGCTCGCGGAGGGCGGCGACCTTACCCAGAATTTCAAGTCTCTACTCGCCAGCCCGAACATCTGCGGGAAGCGCTGGGTATGGCAGCAATACGATCACATGGTGCTCACGAACACGGTCGCGGGCCCGGGCGCGGCCGACGGTGGCGTCATTCGCATCAAGGGTAGCGCTCGCGGCCTGGCCATGGCGCTCGATGGCAACGGACGCTGGTGTTACCTCGACCCGCGTCTCGGAGCGATGCACGCGGTCGCAGAGGCCGCCCGCAACGTGGCCTGCATGGGCGCGACCCCGGTGGGCGCAACGAATTGCCTGAACTTTGGCAACCCGGAGAAGCCGCACATCATGTGGCAGTTCTCGCAGGTGATCGACGGAATCACCAAGGCCTGCGAAGAACTCGAAGTCCCCATCACTGGCGGCAATGTCAGCTTTTACAACGAGACGCTCGGCGAGGGAATTTATCCCACGCCAGTTATCGGCATCGTCGGCATTTTCGACGACGTTCACAAATCTGCGAAGATGCCGTTCCGCGAGGCGGGCCGTTCGATCGTCTTGTTACGCGCGACCGAACCGGGCGACGCCACCGACGCCGAATCCGAGTTCGGTTCATCCGATTACGCGAAAGATGTTCTCGGCGCCGTTTGGGGATACCCGCCCGAGCTCGAAATCGAACGGGAAGCCGCGCTGCAAAAAGCAATTATCGAATTGATCCAGCAAGGCTTGGTCGACTCGGCGCACGACTGCGCGGAAGGCGGCCTGGCGGTCACTTTGGCGGAAAAGGCCTTTCCCAACGGAATCGGGATCGATGTCAACCTGAGCAGCCACGGCCTTCCCCCGGAATTCGCCCTGTTTGGCGAGGACGCCAGCCGGATCGTCGTCTCATGCGACCCGGCGGCCGTTCCGCGAATCAAACAGGTAGCAGTAAAATACGACCTCCTAGTCGACGAAATCGGACACACTGGGAGCGACCAAATCGAGATCAAACTCGACGGCAAGCCGGTGATCACGGCCTCCGTCGCCGAACTGAATGACGTTTACGAAGCAGCGCTGGAAAATGCGTTGCGGACAGAACCAACCGCCGTCGCATAGACGTAGAGCCGTGAAGGCGGACGACGGAAGACGGAAAGCGAATTGCCAAAGGCTAATTGCCAAATGCTGTTGAACGACAAATTTCGTGAAGAGTGCGGCGTCGTAGCCATCTACGCCCATCCTGAAGCTGAGAAGCTCGCCTATCTTGGCTTGCACGCGCTCCAGCATCGCGGACAGGAATCGGCCGGCATGGTCACCTCCGATGGCCTGAGTCTGCATCCGCACAAGGCAATGGGCCTGGTCGCCGACATCTTCACCGAGGATGTTCTGTCAAAACTCAAAGGCACGCTCGCCATTGGACACACGCGTTACTCGACGGCGGGCGACTCGGCCCTGCTGAACGCGCAACCGATTTTCGTTCAATCCAATAAAGGGATGATCGCAGTTGCGCACAACGGCAACCTCGTGAATGCCCTGGAACTGCGCAGCCGGCTCGAGAGTCAGGGATCGATCTTCCAGACCAACAGCGATACCGAAGTCATCCTGCACCTGATCGCGCTCTCGCGCGAGCACACGCTGCCGGAGGCGATGTCCGATGCGCTGCGCCGGGTCGAAGGCGCGTTTTCGCTGGTGATGATCAGTCCCGATCGCATTTTCGCAGCGCGCGATCCGCGCGGCTTCCGCCCGCTGGCGATGGGCCGCATTCCGGCCACCACCGCCGACAAGCAGGACACGATCGTCTTCGCCTCCGAGACTTGCGCCTTCGACCTGATTGGCGCGACCTACGAGCGCGATGTGAAGCCGGGCGAGTTGGTCATTGTCGGCCCCGAAGGTATTACGTCGCGCTTTTATGCCCCATCGCCATTCCAGGCGAGTTGCATTTTCGAGCACGTATATTTTTCTCGTCCCGATAGCGTCGTGTTCGGCCGCCCCGTGGACCAGAGCCGCGAGCTCATGGGCCGTCAGCTCGCTCGCGAAGCTCCGGCCGACGCTGACATCGTCGTTCCCGTACCGGATTCGGGCACGACCGCCGCCATGGGCTACGCCTCCGAAAGCGGAATTCCATTCCGCATGGGACTCATCCGCAACCATTACATCGGGCGCACTTTCATCGAGCCGAACCAATCCGTGCGGGACTTCGGCGTCAAGCTGAAACTTAATCCAGTTCGCAACCTGCTCGCCGGCAAACGCGTCGTCCTGATCGACGATTCGATTGTTCGAGGCACCACCAGCCGCAAAATCGTTCGCATGATTCGCAGCGCGGGAGCGAAAGAAGTTCACATGCGGATCTCTTGCCCCCCTACTATCTCGCCATGTTTTTACGGTGTCGACACTCCATCCAAGAACCAGCTGATCGCCGCCAACAAGTCGGTCGAAGAGATCCGCGAATACATCGGCGCCGATAGCTTGTCGTATCTGTCGATTGAGGGTCTCAAGAAAGCGGCCGGGGAAGGCGAGAAAACGAACTACTGCAGCGCCTGCTACACGGGTAAATATCCGCTCAATTGCGTGGACGTGGAAGAGATCCAGGCAGCTCCGACCGGCAAGCGTTCGTAATCTGTTCGACTGATGTTTTAGGAGTCAAAAAAATCCCCGAAGCATATTGCTCCGGGGATTCTCGTTTTCATCAGAATTACTTCTTTACGACCCGCACTCGGTAGACATCTTTTTGCGGACCGCTTTCCGTGCCGTTATTGGCCAGCGTGCCATAGATATTGAAACCATCGACTAGGATCAACCAATGACCCGCCTTCGGCTTGTCGATAGAGGCCATCTCTCGCCCGTTCAGGGTTGCTCCGTCGAAAATGAGGTTCCCGTCGGGATCAACCACGATCAGATCAAGGTCGTTGGTTGGGTAATTGTTCCAACCCTTGTTCCAGGTCAGCTCAAACGTGATGGACTTTGTTCCTGCCGGCACCGTGTACGGAATCTGCGCGAGGTCGCCCTCATTGATCGTTCCGTACTGGCTGAATGCAGCGCTCGGCTGCGCCTTGGCCGTAATGGTCACCTCGGAACTGACGCCCCCCACATTCGTCCAGTCGCCCAGCACCACGACCCGCATGTAACCAGGATCGGGATTGGCGATCAGGAATTGAGCCGGCCCGCCAAGGAACGTTTGTGCCAGATAGTCACCCTCCCCGAACGCGGACGTTTTCGCCGAGTGCACGGAAAAGAAGATGTCATCCCCGAACAACAGGTTCTGCTTGTCCGATGGTAGTTTAGGCGTGACGCTGTCGACACTCACATTCACGCTGCCGATCGCGCGTCCCACCTTAACGATGAATTCTTTCCGCTGTCCTGAACGCAACACGCCCGTGTTGAACTTCAGGACCGAACCGGCCGTCAAAGTGGAGGTCGGGATGCCCAGCTTGTTGAGGTTGGCTCCGACGTCCGGAAGAAACGTGCCCAGATTCGGGATGGTCTTGCCCGCTGTGCCCGACTTCAGCACAGCCAGCGAATTGGCGACATCCAGATATCCGCGGCCCTGATCAAATTGTCTCGAACCGTCGCCGAGGAGCGTGAAATTTGCCCCCCTCACAACGGCATTGCGTATTTCCGCCGCGGTCGCCGTCGGAACGCCCGCCTGCAGCAGCGCGGCCGCGCCGGCTACCGTCGGCGACGAGAATGAAGTTCCCGCCACCAGCGCGAGGTCTCCGTTGGGGCTTTCCACGAAGTTGAAATATCCTGCAGAGATGACGCTGATACCTACGCGTCCATCGGCAGTCGGGCCGCGCGAACTGAATGAGGCCGTTTGCAGGGTGTCATTCGGACGCGCCAGCAGGCCAAGTCCCACCGAGCACTCGTTGGTTCCCGCGACGTCCCAAAAAATGCGCTCGTGCGGAGGAGTATTCGAAGCCGCGGAGGACAGTGCCGCCACGCCGGTTGCCGGAGTGCCCGTGGTCAACGATGCCGGTCCCGCATTGCCGGCCGACGTGACAAGCGTGATGCCCACCTTCACCATTTCACGGCTCAACAAGTCTTCGAGATCGCGTCCGGCCGCGGTCGTTGGGCCGCCCAAGCTCATATTCACTACCTGGATGTTCAATGCGTCGTAAACGAACGGATCATCCTCCGTCCCCGATCCCGACACCGGGGCGGTCGACATCCCCGCTAGGAAATTCTTTTTCAAGGTAATCGCGCGATCCATCGCCGCCAGGATCACGTCGCTGCCAGTGCCTCCGCCGAGGGATGAAAAAACCTTCAATGCATAGATGCTCGCTGCCGGCGCGACGCCCACCATCGGAATAATCGAATCTCCCGGAAATCCGAAAGGCGTTCCGTCGAGCACCGAGTCGGGCGCATTTAACTGCAACGACTGCACCAGGCACGAGTCGTTCGGAAGTAGAAAACCCGCATGTCCCGCAATCATCGTGCCGACCCACGTCCCATGGTCGCCATTCAGCGTGCTGGTTGCCGACGGAACCGGGTCGTCCTCGACAAACGATTCGCCGCCAATCACCGTTCCGTCTAGTGCGGGAACGACATCGCCATTGTTGGCTGTGCCGCTGTCGATGACCGCGATCACAACTCCCTTGCCGAGGTTTCCGGAAGCCTGCACCGCCGTTGCATTGATAAGGTCGTTATTAAAGCTGTAATCCGCTGGAAAACTCTTGATCTTGCTCGAAAGCCCCGCCAC
>Ga0163162_10007216_pt1 | contig 10788 bp, 9 predicted proteins | sample S55metaG_FD_115310 | JGI IMG/M metagenome (GOLD analysis project Ga0163162, IMG submission 115310) | Switchgrass rhizosphere microbial communities from Kellogg Biological Station, Michigan, USA - S5-5 metaG | ecosystem: Host-associated > Plants > Roots > Rhizosphere > Soil | place: USA: Michigan...
CAGGTCCGCACCCGTGCCGCCCGTCAGCGTATCGTTGCCTTCGCCGCCCGCCAGCGTATCCACCCCGGCATCGCCGTTCAGGATATCGTTGTCGTTGCCGCCCTCGATCCGGTCGTTGCCGTCCCCGCCCGACAGGGTGTCTGCTCCGTGCCAGCCCGTGATCAGATCGTTGCCCGCGCCGCCGGTGTGGGTGTCGGCACTGTCGCCGCCGCCAAACACTTCGCCCGTCACCCCCGCACCGGTGGAGAAGCGTTCGATCACGGTGTGGTTTATGTTGTATCCGGGGGCATCGGGATTGGGCCGGGCGTCGTTATAGACGACATCGACCGTGCCATCGCTGCGCACGGCCAGATCCTGAATGGAATAGTTCTGGCCGGATGTGGCGGCAATGGCATTGATCCGCTGCAGGTCCAGCGTGCCGGCGCCCGGCGCGATCACGCCAAGGTAGGCGTTGATCGCCGCCGTGCCGTTGACGCCATCGGCGCCATCCTGAAACGCCACTGCGATGCTGCCGTCGGGCAGCGCTTCGGCCCAGACATACTTCGTCGCGTTACCCAGATCGTTGCCGCGATGGACGAAGGTCAGCGCATCGCTCGTGGCATTTCCGTTTGCATCGAAATAGCGGACCTTGCTGTCCCAGCCGTTGAAACGCTTGCCGCCAAACACTCCGGCGTCGGCGACATAGGCGTTTTCGGTCCAGATCACGGCAAAGCCGCCGTTCGGCAGAGTGACGACATTGGCGCCCATCGCGCCATCCAGCGTGTTCAGCCCGCCAAAGCCGCCGTCGTTGCCGGTGTACAGCGGGTTCTGGTCCACGCGGATCGGCGTTCCCGGCGCGCCGGGCCCGGTCGAAACCTGCACTTGCAGGGTGTATTGGTTATGGAAGCCGCCCGCCGTCTGCCCGACATGCGTGGTATCGAGATAGGCATAGACGACGCGCCCCGTCTTCAGCGTTTCGCTGTCATAGATCGTCTGAGAATCCGCTTCACGCGTGGTGGTGGTGCCGTTCACCGTGATCGTATCGGTGGAGGCGATGTTCGAAGGGGCCAGCGCCACGCCGTGCGCGTCGAAATAGCGGATGCGCACGTCGTTGCTTTGCGAAACGTTGTAAGTTTCGCCCGCGCCGTAGTGGACGGGCACCTGCGTGGCGCTCTGCGCGTCTGCCGTCCACGTCAGGGCAAAGCCGCCGCTGCGCGTGGGGGTGACGGTAAAGCCGGTTCCGGCAAGGATATTGCCGTCGAGTTCGTCCATCGGGAAGATCGCATCGGCGGTGGCGTGGCCGGCTGCGTCGAAGGTCTGGATGCGCACCCCGCGGCCAAGGCCGGAGTGTTCCTGACCATAGATCACGAAGCCGCCACCCGTCAGTTGCTGCACCCCGCCGTAATAGAAGTTGCCGCTGCCGCCGGGCGGATCGCCCGCGATGGTCGTGCGCACGCCGGTTTCGGACACGGCAGAGATCCACTGCCCGTTCTGCGCCGCACGCACCAGAAGCCCGGCGCGGGTTGCGGCATCGATCTGCACGTCGTTGCGGCCGCCGATATCCAGCGCGTTCATGTGGATCAGGCTCATCTCTTCCGCTCCATCGGCTCGTGTTCAACAAGCCAAGGCGCAAGCGGCGAAGAAAACGGTTCAGGTGAGGTGAAATAAATTATCCCCCCTCCCGCTTGCGGGAGGGGTCGGGGGTGGGCAGACGGCACGCACCACGCCCGAAACTCAGGCCACCACGTCGAACCTGTATCCGAACCCGCGCACGTTATCGATGCATTCGATGCCCGCGCCGATCAGCTTGCGGCGCAGCCGGCTGATGTAGACTTCCACGATGTTGGTCAGCGGGTCTTCCTCAAGGCCCCACACCAGCCGCAGGATTTCGTGCCGCGAATGGATGCGCGCCGGGTTGGCGAGCAGGATGCGCAGCACTTCCAGTTCCTTTACCGTCAGCTTCACCTGCTCGTCGTGGATCGTCACCTTCTTGGTGGCGTAGTCGAGCGTCACGCCGCCGTACGACAGGTATTCTTCCGGCTCCGCCATGCCGCGCGGGGCGGGGCGGCTGCGGCGCAGCACGGCGTCGATCCGCGCCAGCAGTTCCTCGAACGCGAAGGGCTTTACCAGATAATCGTCCGCGCCCTTGCGCAGGCCGGCGATGCGGTCCTTTACGTCGTCGCGCGCGGTGATCATGATGATCGGCGTCTGCACGCCTTCCCCGCGCAGGGTTTCGGCTATGTCAAAGCCCTGGATGTCCGGCAGGTTCAGGTCCAGCAGGATAAAGTCGAATTCGCCGTGGCGCGCCAGCGAAAGCCCGCTGCGCCCGTCGGGAGCCAGCGTCACCGTGTGGCCTTCCCCCACCAAGCCGCGGTGGAGCAGGCCCGCAAGCTCGCCCTCGTCTTCGATGACCAGCAATTTCATTGAGACCCCACTTTCCGGTTCAGTCTGCAAGCGGCAGGCGGACGGTAACCGTCGTGCCCACGCCCTTGCGCGATGCGATGGCGATCATGCCGCCATGAACTTCCACGATCGTGTTGGCGATGGCGAGGCCAAGGCCCATTCCTTGCTCCCGCTCGCCGGCGGTGTCCGGCGTATCCTGCACACCAACGGGCGACCGTTTGCGAAACCGGTCGAGCAGTCCTGGGATGTCGCCCTCGGCAATCCCGTCACCATCGTCGGTCACCGCGATCACGGCCTGGCCATCGGGCTGCGTTATGCGAAAGGCGACGCGCGGCGGGTTGGATGAATGCTTCAGCGCGTTGTCCACCAGAATGCGCAGCACTTGCGAAATGCGCGCGCGATCCACCCGCGCCATCAGGCAATCGGGCGCTTCTTCGACGAAGATGGCCCCGCCATCGGCAGCGAACACGTGGGAGAATTCCTCCACGCATTCGTGCGCCAGCGCCACCAGATCGGTCGCCACCCGGTCAAACGGCAACACCGGGGCTTCGGCACGGGCGATCTGCAGCAGGTCTTCCACCAGCCGGCGCATCGCTTCGGCGGTGCGCACGATGCGATGCAGGCTGGCGCGCAGATCGGATTCAGATTGGCCGGCAGGCTCCCCGGCCGGCTTGCGCAGCGCGATATCCGCCTCGCTGATCAGCACAGCCAGCGGCGTGCGCAGTTCGTGGCTGGTATCGGCCAGGAAATTGCGCCGCATCTCGTTCAGATGCGCCAACGTGGCATTGGCCGTTTCCAGTTCGGCAGTGCGGCGGGCGACGGCCCGTTCCAGTTGCTGGTTGCTGGTTTTCAGTTGCGTGGTCGATGCGGCGATGTTTTCCGCCATTGCGTTGAAGCTGCGGTTGATCGCCCGGAATTCGTCCGGCCCGGCCATCGGCAGCCGCGCGCGATAATTGCCTGCCGCGATGGTGCGCGTGCCATCCAGCAGGATCTGCAACGGGCGAAAGAACTGGAACCGGAACCACACCAGCGCCAGCGCCGCCGCCACCGCCACCGCCACGGCAGACGCCACGAACGCGACTTGCGCCTGCTGGAAACTGCGCACCGATCGCAGCTGCGCGTCGCGCACTTCCTCTTCCTCCCCGGCGATGCCGTTGCCGGTGGCGATTTTCCAGTCTTCGTCGGGATGGCCGTCGATATTGCTGCCCAGACTGCGCAATGCGTCCGCCGTCAACCGGCGCTGGCGGAACTCCTCCTCCCTCATCTCGCGTTCCTGCGCCGGCTGGAACGCGGTGGAGCTGATGACGCTCAGCTCGGCGCTGGTCGCGTCGTTGATCCGGCTGATATGCGCATCGAGTTGCAGATGCGCGGCGGCGCGCGCTTCGGGCGATGCCAGCAGGCTGCGGCGCGCCTTGTCCTCGATCTGGTATCCAAAGGCCTGCAACCGAAGGTATTCGGCCAGCGCCTGCGACGCGTGGCTGGCGCGTATATTGTCGCGGCGTACGAATTCCAGCGATCGTTCTGCCAGCACGCCGGGCAGGGCCACCACTGTCACCACCAGCACGATGGCCGCCGTAAGCCTCGTGGCAAGGGACAAGTGCATCGGGCGGGTCATCGGGGGTTAGCCGCCGGTGGCCCTGGCGCGGCGCATGGCATCGCCCCGCGATCCGCCGAACGCCCGCCTCGCGAAGTGTCGTCCCGTCCCATCATCCCGCAGTTTCGCGCCGCGCACCATCCGGCGCAAGCCCCGAACACCGCCCGGTTCGGTCTCGCAATTCACATCATAAGGTGTGCGGTGATGCTTCAACCCGAAATTCACGCCCCAAGTCGTTGTGATCGACCGGCATCCTTGCCGGCAGACTTGCCCCTGCGGTCGCTCGTCGCGCGGCGCCTCTGGGTTTGTCCTTACAGGCCGCGTAAAGGATCGTGCAGGGATTGACCGTATAAAACACCACGAAGCGCATATTAATTGGTCCCAATTGCAACATTAAAAGTTTGTGACATTAACCATTGGGAAGCGACTTGTACCGCCTGATAAGCCCGTCACGGCGCGAATGCCCGTGAACCACTCCGGTCGATTGCCGGATTGGAGGGCTCACAGGGAAGGTGTCGCAGGGTCATGGCCGGCAGGGCAAGGGGTTCGGGAATCAGGGCACTGACGCGCATCGTGCGCGGCGTGCTGGGCGATTCTGCCGGCAACACGCTGGCCATCACGGTCGCCACGATCATGCTGCTGCTTGCCCTCGTGGGCAGCGGCACCGACATGGCCCGCGCCTATATGGCCAAGACCAGCCTGCAAAATGCCTGTGACGCGGGTGTTCTGGCGGGCCGCAAGGCGATGAGCAAGACCGGCAGCTATCTTGCCGGGGGGCCGGAACAGGCCAAGGCCATCAAGATGTTCAAATTCAACTTCAACCCGCTGGTAACGGGCGTGCCGACGCCGGCTTTCGTCTCCGCCGCAAATTCCACCGGGCAGGTAACGGGAACGGCAACGGCCAGCATGCCGACGGTTCTGCTGGAATTGTCCGGAGTGGACAGCATCCCGCTGACGGTGAACTGTTCGGCCGAACTCCAGATGGCCAGCGCCGACGTGATGTTCGTGCTCGATACCACCGGATCGATGGCCTATGATGTGACCAACACCACCTGCTGCAACCAGTCTAACTCCAAGATCGTGGGCCTGCGCAATGCGGTCAAGGCGTTCTATACCACAGTGGCGGGCGCGGTGGTCGACAAGGACCACACCCGCGTCCGGTTCGGCTTTGTACCGTACAGTTCTTCGATCAACGTCAAGGATCTGGTGAACACGGGTGCCATGCCGACAAGCTACCTGTCGGACACAGCGTATTTCCAGACCAAACTGGGCTATTTCAACACGGCGGTGACCACCTATCCCGCCAATACGCCGACGACGGCGGCTGCTGTAACGGAAACCTATTCGTCGAACATCACGTCGGCCAACTGCACGAAGTATGGCGGCAACACTTATCCCACCACCGGCATCAACCCGGTCGGTACTTCCAACGCGCCGCCCACGGCAAACACCAGCACGCTGTATGCAGTTCTTTCTTGGACCAAAGTTTCGGGTTCGGGAACGTCGGCGCTGGGCACCTGCAAGCGCACCAAGACGATCACCACAACAACCTACGCCACCGTTACGCGCTACAAGCTGACATCGTGGCGCTATGCCAAGTCGCCCGCGGCGATTGACGTATCGGCATTCAAGGGGTTCGGCTCGGTCGCGCTGGCCACCAGTGTCGATACCTCAGCCTCGACCCCCACCACGGTTCCCAACGCCGGGGCGTACGATCTGCGCGCGCTGGCGCAGGCAAACGGCCTCAACGGCGTCGCGGGCGTCAGCACCGCGAACTACACCTGGAATGGCTGCATCGAGGAACGGTCGACCGTGCAGCAGCTTTCGATGTCGCCGGTGCCGTCCGGGGCGAAGGATCTCGACCTCGAGAGCGCGCCGGTGGACGATGCCACGCGCTGGAAAATGTATCTCGAACCGCTGGAATGGTATCGCAGCAGCTATACGAGCTATGACCAGCCCGCTGGCAACAGCACGCCCAGCGGCTTTGCGGCCCAGTCGCCCTACTGCCCCGTGGCGATGAAACAGTTCACCACGGTGGATACCACCAATCCATCGGTCGTGCCTAGCTGGCTCGATACCTATCTCACCAGCCTCGTTGCCTCCGGCGCGACCTATCACGACATAGGCATGATCTGGGCCGGACGCCTCGGCAGCCCGAACGGGATGTTCAGTTCCAACGTCAACGCCGACCAGACCACCTATCCTTCGATCAGCCGCCACGTGATCTTCATGACGGACGGCACGATGGAGCCGACCAACACCATCTATAACGCCTATGGCACCGAATATTACGACAACCGCATCGCGCCATCAGGTGCCACCAGCGGTGCTTCCGGCACGCTTGCCAATTATCACAACAACCGGTTCCTGGCGGTGTGCGACAAGCTGAAGCAGATGGGCTACACGATCTGGGTGATCGGCTTCGGCCAGACGCTGACCACCCCGATGCAGACCTGCGCCACGGCGGGCCGCGCCTATTACGCCAGCAACACCACCGAACTCACCAACAGGTTCAAATTCATCGCTGGCCAGGTGGCCGACCTACGGATCAACAAGTGAGGACGCGGCGCTTTCTTTCCGCGCTGCGCCGCAGTGCCGCCGGGGCCAGTGCGGTGGAATTCGCCCTTGCTGCCCCGCTGCTGCTGCTGATCATCGGTGTCACGCTGGAAATGGCGCAGGCATTCTATATCCGCGCGGTCCTGCAAGGCTCGGTCAACCGCGCGGCGCGCGATTCGTCGCTGCAGAGCGCTCAGACCTCGCAGACCGGCATCGACCAGGGCGTGACGAGGATGATCCATGACGCGATGCCTTCGGCCACCACCACCTTCACACGCCGGAACTATGCCGATTTCACCAATATCGGCCAGCCGGAGGATTTCACCGACACCAACCACAACGGCATCCACGACCCCACCGAATGCTTCGTCGATCTGAACGGCAATGGCACGTGGGATGCCGATGTGGGCAAGTCCGGCCTTGGCGGCGCGAACGATGCCGTGGTCTATACCGTCACGGTCACCTACAACCAGTGGTTTGGATTTACCCGCATGTTCGGCCTGCCACAGACCCAGTCGATTCACGCGACCACGATCCTGCGCAACCAGCCCTTTGCCACGCAAACGACGCGCACAGGCGTGCAGATATGCCCGACATGACCATCGCCCGCAGCCAGACCCTCCGCCGCCGCGCGGTATCCCGGCTCCGCCCCTTCTGCGCCCGCCTGTGGCGCGATGCGGGGGCGGCGACCATTGTGGAAATGGCACTCTCGATGCCGCTGCTGATGGGCCTTGCGCTCGTGGGGGCGGATGTCGTCAACCTTGCCGTCCTGCACCTCAGGCTGAACCAGCTCGCGATCACCGTGGCCGACAACGCCAGCCGCGCCAAGCAGGCCTCCGCCACCGGCGCGCCGCAGTTCCGCGAATACGACGTGAACCAGGTGTTTACCGGGGCGGGGCTTTCGGTGCAGGATCTCGATTTCCCCAACAGCGGTCGGATCATCCTTTCCAGCCTTGAACAGAATGCTTCGGGGGGGCAGTGGATTCACTGGCAGCGGTGCTGGGGCAGCAGCAAGTGGGCGTCGCGCTATGGCGTGCAGAACACCGGTGCGACTGGCACCGGTTTTGCCGGCATGGGCCAGACCACGGCGCCAATGCAAGCCGAGGCCGGCAGCGCGATCATGTTCGTGGAAGTGGCCTATGATTACAAGCCGATGTTCCTTTCGAGCATCGTCACCCCCAAGGTCATTCGCAAGGAAGCCGCGCTTTATGTGCGCGATGATCGCGATCTCACGTCGGGCGTGGTCGCCACCCCCGGGCTGACCGCCGCGACCTGCTGAGCGCTGCCGGACTTCCGCTTGCCTTTTGCGCGCCCTTCGCCTAGGCGCGCCAGCTTCAACCGATGCGGATTCGGAAGACTCGCCTGGCCACCAGGGCTGCCACGGCGGGTCTGACGCATCGAACTCAAGGAGACCAAAATGCCCAAGCTCAAGACCAAGAGCGGCGTAAAGAAGCGCTTCAAGCTTACCGCAACCGGTAAAGTGAAGCATGGTGTCGCCGGCAAGCGCCACCGCCTCATGAGCCACAACGCCAAGTACATCCGCCAGAACCGCGGGATGGACGTGATTTCCGACGCCGATGCGAAGGTGATCAAGAAGTGGGCGCCCTACGGGCTCAATTGAGGAGGTACTGAACCATGGCACGCGTCAAACGGGGTGTTACCACCCGCGCCAAGCACAAGAATATTCTGGAACAGGCGAAGGGCTATCGCGGCCGTCGCAAGAACACGATCCGCGTTGCCCGTCAGGCCGTCGAAAAGGCTGGCCAGTACGCCTATCGCGATCGCAAGATCAAGAAGCGCGAATTCCGCGGCCTGTGGATCCAGCGCATCAACGCTGCGGTCCGCGCCGAAGGGCTGACGTATTCGCAGTTCATCCACGGCACCAAGCTCGCCGGGATCGAACTTGACCGCAAGTCGATGGCCGATCTGGCGATGAACGAAGGCGCCGTGTTCGCCACCGTCATCGCGCAGGCAAAGGCTGCGCTCGCCGCGTAAGCATTACAGCGTAACGAATAAAAGAGGGCGTCGGCTGCAAGGCTGGCGCCCTTTTCGTTGCTCTCGAAATGCGGGAACGGCGCGCCGCTTGCACTTGCCTCCGTTTTGGCTATGCCCGAACCAACAAGGGCATAATCAGGGGCGCATTATTTTGACCGGGGACAGTTCCGTCCGCGTCGCATTCCATCTGCCTCCGCAGGTGCTGCGGTCATACTTCACCACTTTCTATCTTACTGAAATCACTGTCCGCGATGGGCAGCGGGTGTCCGATTACCTGCACCCCGAATGGGCCAACCTGCGTATCGTGCAGGGTGCCTTGCCCGAAGCGAGGCTGCGCGATGAACCCGCGATCGCCGGCGTGCGGGCCATCTTCACCGGTCCCACCAGCACTACCGTACACTTTTCCGCCGGTACTTCGCGGGTGTGGGGCGTGGGCCTTCTGCCGCTGGGCTGGGCCACGTTCGTTGGTGCCCCCGCCAACACCTTGGCCGACCGTATTTTCGATGCCGCCAGCGAGCCAGTGTTCGCTCCGTTCCGCTCGCTGATCGACGGCGTGTTCGGGCCGGAGCCGGATGAACAAGCCGAACTCGACCGCATCGCCGCCCACTTCGCCGGACGGCTGCGCGAGCCACTAGCCGATGCTGCCCGGATTGAAGCCGTACACGCCGCGCTCGTCGATTGCGAAACCTCCGGCGTGGCCGATATGGCCGCCAGGGCCGGCCTCGCCGCCCATACCGTCGAACGGCTGTGCCGCCGCTATTTTGGCTTCACCCCGCGCACGCTGCTGCGCCGCCAGCGCTTCATGCGCAGCCTTTCGCAGTACATGCTCGATCCCTCGCTGCGCTGGATCGGCGCGATGGACGGGCATTATCACGATCAGGCGCAGTTCGTGCGCGACTTCCACCTATTCATGGGGATGAGCCCCAGCGAATACGCGGCGCAGCCGCACCCGGTGCTGGCCAGCGTGATGAAGGCGCGCCAGCAGGCCGCCGGCGCTGCGGTTCAGGCGCTGCATCTGCCGCAACGGGGCTAACTGGCGCTTTGATTCTCGTCCGTTTGGCGCTAGCGGCAGCGCCGATGGAACAGCTTGAACAGACACTCGCCGCGATTGCGGCAGCGACCACGCCCGATGCGGTGGAGGCGATCCGTGTCGCCGCGCTCGGCAAGCAGGGCTGGGTTTCCGCTTTGCTGAAGACATTGGGCGCGATGACGCCCGACCAGCGGCAGGCCGAAGGCCCGAAGATCCACGCCGCGCGTGAAGCGGTCACTGCCGCGCTGGCCGGCAAGAAAGCCGCGCTCGAAAGCGCCGTTCTCGAAGCGAAGCTGATCGCCGAAACGGTCGACCTCTCGCTGCCGGCACCCGAAGCGCCGCGCGGCTCCGTCCATCCCGTTTCACAGGTGATGGACGAACTCGCCGAGATCTTCGCCGACATGGGCTTCGCCGTCGCCAGTGGTCCCGAGATCGAGGACGACTGGCACAACTTCACCGCGCTCAACATGCCCGAAACGCATCCGGCGCGCGCGATGCACGATACCTTCTACTTCCCGGATAGGGATGCCCAAGGTCGCTCGATGCTGCTGCGCACGCACACCTCGCCCGTGCAGATCCGCACCATGCTGGCCGAAGGCGCGCCCTTGCGCATCATCGCGCCGGGCCGGGTCTATCGGTCGGACAGCGACGCGACGCACACGCCGATGTTCCACCAGATCGAAGGCCTCGTCATCGACAAGGGAATCCACCTCGGTCACCTGAAGTGGACGCTTGAAACGTTCCTCAAGGCTTTCTTCGAACGCGACGACATCGTCCTGCGCCTGCGCCCAAGCTACTTCCCCTTCACCGAACCTTCGGTCGAGGTCGATGTCGGCTACACCGTGATCAACGGCAAGCGCGTGGTCGGCGGCGGCGGCGATGTGCCCGGCGGCGGCTGGATGGAAGTGCTGGGCAGCGGCATGGTCAACCGCAAGGTCATCGAATTCGGCGGGCTCGACCCGGACGAGTGGCAGGGCTTCGCCTTCGGCACCGGCGTGGACCGGCTCGCCATGCTGAAATACGGGATGGACGATCTGCGTGCGTTCTTCGATGGCGATGCCCGCTGGCTCGCCCATTACGGCTTCGGCGCGCTCGACGTTCCGACGCTTTCCGGCGGCGTGGGAGTGCGCGCATGAAGTTCTCGCTCTCATGGCTGAAGTCGTTTCTGGACACTGACGCCGATGCGCCCGCGATCGCGGCCAAGCTGACCTCGCTGGGCCTTGAAATTGAA
>Ga0163162_10007217_pt1 | contig 10788 bp, 10 predicted proteins | sample S55metaG_FD_115310 | JGI IMG/M metagenome (GOLD analysis project Ga0163162, IMG submission 115310) | Switchgrass rhizosphere microbial communities from Kellogg Biological Station, Michigan, USA - S5-5 metaG | ecosystem: Host-associated > Plants > Roots > Rhizosphere > Soil | place: USA...
GTTCGTGGCGAGACGACTACCAGCGCATAGTCCCGGGCCGCGCTCAGGCGTATTCGCGACAAGGCACTGGACCATGGCGACTCAACATGCCTTTCATGAATGTCTATGGAAACGGCGGCATGCTCACGACGGTTGGCGATTGGATGAAGTGGAACGCGATGCTCGATTCGCGTTCGCTTGGTGCACCTCTCGTCGAGGCGCTGGAGACAAGGGGAATTCTTAATGATGGCCGGAAGATCGCGTACGCACTCGGACTCACCGTTGATACGTACAAGGGACTGAAGGATGTTTCGCACGGCGGATCGACTGCCGGTTATCAAACTTTCCTTGCTCGCTATCCGGATACCAAAGTCTCAATCGGTGTTATGTGTAACGGTACGTCGCCAAGTGCAGGAGGCATTGCCGCAACGATTACGGATGAGATCTTTGGTCCATATCCCGACCCAACAAAGAGCAACCCAACGGATGTTTCAAATGATGAGTTGAAGAAATTTGTCGGTATCTGGCGAAACGAGAAGACACATGCACCCGCCAGATTCGTTTTTGAGAACGGCGTGTCGCGCTGGAGTGGCGGACGCCTGGTGCCTATGGGAGGTGGACAGTTCACTTTAGGTGACAACAAATTGAAGTTCACGTTGGATAAAGATGGCAAACCGGTATCTGCTGAAACTGTCGATTCTGATGGTGAAGTCAGACGTTTTGCGCCGGAGAAAGAATGGACACCAACGCCTGAAGAGCTTGCCTCATTTAAGGGAGATTGGTTTAGCGAAGAGGCTGGCGCTTCATTTACGGTCGCCGTTGAAAATGGAAAGGTGTTCATGAAACAGCGACCAACGTCGAGTTTTCCGATGCAGCCGCTTTATAAGGATCACTTTGACGTGGTGGGATACGTCGCCTGGTTTACTCGGGATAAGAACGGGAAGGTGACTGGCATGCATGTCGGAACTTCACGAATGCGCGACATGCCGTTTGTGCGAGTGAAGTAGATAGCTTTCGTGATCGTTGTCGGCGTAACTGCGGTTCCACGACAACGCAGGGAGTGACACGAAGAACGCTGATAACTTATTGCGTCGATTGGTTGGACACTCTAGTATGTCGCCACTCAAATTCACTCCGAGAGGCGACCAACATTGCAAATACCAGCGTGCTGTTTTCAACAGTCTGTTGTCGTTGTACCTGCCTTGCTTTTTACTGCCTTTGGCCTGTCGCCGATAGTCTTTTGGATCTACGTTTCGGCTGTGCTCGTTTTGATTGTAGGGCTCGTCAAAATTATCGGAGAGCTGCCCCAGGAAAATGGCGTGAACAAAATCATGCCGTTTGGTCGACTGTTCTTCGCAATTCCTCTGGCGGTATTTGGTTCAGAGCATTTCACAGTCACTCCGAATGTGGCGAGCCTGGTTCCACGCTGGATCCCCGCGCATACATTTTGGGTTTATCTAACAGGCGCCGCTTTTATTTGTGCGGCCCTCAGTATTGTCACCCTCGTTAAGGCACGACTGGCCGCTGCGCTGGTCGGTATGACAATGCTGATCTTCGTCTTAGTAATGGATATGCCAGGAGTCATTGCGCAGCCGGGTAACCGATTCTTTTGGGCCCTGGCATTGAGGCAACTTGCCTTTAGCGGAGGTGCTCTTGCTTTTGCGATGTCGCCACCCGTGAGTAGTCGCAGCAGACCGCAGGTCCGAGCACAGTCGACAGCACTGCTGACGATTCCGCGATTGTTTATTGGTGTGCCTTCGATATTTTACGGGGTAGAGCATTTTCTCCACCCGGAGTTTGTGCCAAGCATACCTCTGCAAAAACTCACGCCGGAGTGGATTCTCGGCCGACTGCCCTTAAGCTACTTTGTTGGAGCGGTTCTGATTCTAGCCGGCGTGTGCCTGGTCCTGAATACGAAGACGCGTCTTGCCGCAATAGCGTTGGGCCTCACGGTTCTTTTGACAATGCTTTGGGTCTATTTGCCGATGCTCATTGCTGCACCCACCGACGTAGTTGCCTTGAACTTCTTCTTCGACACACTGCTTTTCTGCGGAGTCATCCTGCTCTTGGCGAACGCGATGAAGAGGAAACCGTCGACAGTATGGTACTGAAAGTTATGGCTCGGTTCGTAGTACCGCGTTTTTCTTTAAAAGTTAATAGGATGATTGGATCGGCTTAGCCGCCTGATGTGAGGTAAAGCTATTTGATCGTAAGTGCCGCGCGAAAAAGTTTGTTGCACTCTTCTTCCAGCACTCCACCGACAACCGTACAAGTGCGAAATTGACTCCGGCGAGCAAGCTCGTCGGCTCGAATATCAATGGCCCACCAATTCAACGTCTTCAGGAAGGGAATCGATGAACCAAAAACCACCCGATTGATCCCCGACCACGCGACAGCTCCCTGGCACATGGCACAAGGCTCGGCCGTGGTGTAAAGCGTCAACTTGCTCCAATCGATCTTCGGATCCGAGGCCGCGCACTTGTTAATTGCGTCCATTTCACCGTGCCAGGTCGGATTGAGCGTCGATCGATTCCAACCTTCAGCAATCACCAGAGCTTTCTTCTGGTCCACGAGAAGAGCTCCGAAAGGATACTTCGGTACATTGCCGGCTAATTGAATTGCCCTCCGCATGTACCGTTCATCATCCGGGTCGGTAAGTGTGTTGCCAATTCGGGGCGTTGGCTGATGAAACGCTTTGATAGCGCCAGCGGCATACGGCATCACCACAGCCGAGGAAATGAGAAGTTGGAGCAAGTTTCGTCGCTTCATATTAGTCCACCTTTTCTTACTACTGCCTGACTTGCTAATCGTCATTCGTTTCGATTTATGAACTCTCTTCGATTCATATTAGCGTTCATTGCGAATCGTGTCGCACCTGAATTTCTCTGCGTCTCGACGGTGATTATTTTGCTGAACTTAATCTTCACTGCGACGACACAGAGGACGCAAAAGTACACAGAGAGATTCAGATTAGTTGAGTGAGAAATGAATGTGCCTGAGACGTCCAAACGTCTATACTTTGATATCCTGACATTATGCCCGGTGACAAACCTCCTGAATCCAGAATCGCGATCATCGCAGCAATACTGGGCAACATCGCCGTCGCTTTGACAAAATTTATCGCCGCCGCTTTCACCGGAAGCTCAGCGATGTTGTCGGAAGGTATTCATTCTCTCGTTGATACCGGCAACGGCGGGCTACTGCTCCTCGGAATTCGCGCGAGTCGAAAACCTCCTGACATCGAACACCCATTCGGACATGGCAAGGAACTCTACTTCTGGTCGCTTGTCGTGGCGATCGCTATCTTTGCTGTCGGTTGTGGCACTGCGATCTACGAGGGTGTGACTCACCTAATCACGCCACAAGAAATGCGTGATCCTTTTTGGAATTACGTGGTGCTCGGATTTGCTGTTGTCTTTGAAGGCACGTCATGGATTTTTGGCTGGAAAGCATTTGCTGCGGCAAAGGGCCGCCGCGGCATTGTCGACGCAATTCATCGCAGTAAGGATCCTTCAAACTTTATGGTCTTCTTTGAAGACTCCGCCGCGCTGTTGGGGTTGCTGATTGCTTTCGGCGGGATCTTGATCGGTCGAATCTTTGACAATCACTATGCTGATGGCGTCGCTTCGATATTGATCGGACTTGTTCTCGGTGTCATCTCATTTTTTCTGGCGTATGAAAGCAAAGGATTGTTAATCGGAGAGGGCGTCGATCCCGAAGCCTTACTGCGTCTTCGAAAGTTGGTAGAGGCCGATCATGACGTCGAACATGTTGGTGGTTTGCTAACGATGCACTTTGGACCGCACGAGGTTCTACTTACGTTGGAAGTGAAGTTCCGCGACAACCTTTCTGCCACCGAAGTGCGTGAAGCGGTTGGGCGTTTGACCAGGAACGTGCGCACTGAGAACCCAGACATTACTCGAGTTTTCTTTGGCTCTGACTCAGTGGCCCAAATAGAAGAGAGCGTTTCTACTTCCCACCATTAAAGTTCACGTTGCTTCTCTCGAGTCGACATTGCCGCACGCGGGACACGTATGTATTTCTTGCAGCGTGCCGCCAAAGATCTCGTCATTCAGCTTCAAGTCATCGGCGAGTCGCTCGACCTTATCCGCGTGATGGTTCATCTCAGCGCCACAATGTGAACAAATCATTTTCGTTTTCGACATGGCTTACTCCTTGGCGACCTCGACTTTCTTGGCTTTTAAAGCGACACGTTTTCGCGTCCGTAACGCAGCACCTTACTCATCCAGATCAGTTCACCGAGAAACTTGTCGATGCGCTTTTCATGGATCGGACGGTCTTTCAAATTACCCGCTTCATCGAAGAGCATTTGCGCGCCGGAAAAATTGCCATCCCAGAAAATAGTAACCAGCCCGAGTTCCCGAAGAACCGGTAAAAGATTTTCAATCACGCGTGTGCCCCCAAAACCACCAGCCGACACACCGCAGATGCCGACTGCCTTGTGAATGTATTCCTTCAGATTTGTGTCGAGCACATGTTTCAACAATCCAGGGTAACCATGGTTGTACTCGGGAGTCACAATTACAAGCCCGTCAGCGCGCTTCATCGACTCTGAAAAAGCGGAATTCTTTAGCGCCTCCCCAGCATCATCGTTTGGAATTGCCAGGGAGCGAATATCAATCAACTCCGTCTCGACTCCTTCGCGCTTCTGGGTCTGTTCAAAAATGAAATCTGCAACGGCCTCGCTGGCGCGGCCTTTACGAGCTGTTCCTAGAATTACGGGAATGAAGATTGGTTTTGTATTCATTTGTGTTAATCCACCGATCAGGCAAATTCACTAACGACTCACGACCGGAAACAAAAGGTTTCCGATTGCAGTATTGCTGCCAGGTCTACACACCACATTCTCGTAAAGCTTTAAATCTGCTCTCAGGATTGGCAGAAGGGAAGTGTTATTGCGCTGTTCTTCCTCCGCGATCAATTTACGTTGCCACTCAGCCGCGTCGTTGCAACGACCAAGTTCGGCAGGTTGACTGCTATGTAGAATGGCTTGAAAGAAAACAGGATGTCCTGGAATAACCTGAACATCCTGTCAATTGTGCTGATTCAAGAAGCGTACAAACCTGGCGCTGTTACTTCACAGGGCTTTTCAAGATCTCGGCCAGGTCGTGCAGTCGCTTCGCATCTGCGCCGCTCTTATTTGCCGCAGCGCTCTCAACAGTTGTTGCAAGCCCCTTCAGCTTAGCGAGATCTTTTTTGTTCATGCGCGACGCTTCTGTTTTTTGAATCGCCTGCCGGAGTGTAGTGATCTGGTCTGAAGGTAGCGCCTGCGATCGCTCAAGCTGATCGACATAGGCTTTCGCTACCACCAACTTCTTCGGCCACACGATCTGCTGCTGGTTCTGCACATTCAACTCAGCAACCTGGATCGTCTTAGCTGCGTCGATCTCATTTTGCGTAAGTAGCTTTGTCGGTGTGAGTTCAAAGATGTCGAGACCGCGGGCGATCTCGGAAGCGTAGATGTGACCGTTGTACCAATAGGCTGACCAATCGCCACCAAGCACCAGCATCTTCGGATCGATTGGTCCACGATCAAAGTAAGCGATTTCAGTTGGGTGGTCGCCATTAGTGAAGTCCATGATAGAAATACCGCCCTGGTACCAGGCTTGTACCTCGACGTCGCGACCGGGGATTGGCACGAGGGAACCGTTGTGGGCCACGCAATTTTCACTGTCGCCTTGGGCCGCAGGTAACTTGTAGTAGCTGGCGAATTTCAACTTGTTGTCTTCAAGATTGAAGACGGCATCAGCGCCCCACTTGTTTGGATCGGTGGCACGGCAGCGTGCTCCCAACCCGCCGCCCCATTCATCGGTGAAGACAACCTTCTTGCCGTCATTCGAAAAAGAAGCTGAGTGCCAGTAAGCGTAATTAGGATCGTTAACTGCGTCGACACGCTTGGGATTCGCTGGATCTTTAATATCGAGAAGTATCCCGTTGCCCGAGCAGGCGCCGGCAGCCAAACCTAAAGCCGAGTAAACAGTGATGTCGTGACATTGATCGGTGTCTGAAGGTTTGGCCATTCCGGTCTTACTGTGTGTTCCACCGTTGTTCAACCCATTGAGTGCACCGGTTCTTGGGTCGATAAATATCCGGGGACTGGAAACGATCTTGGCGTCCTGCGGCGAAGCCACAGGTACTTTGATTACATCAATCCGGAACAGCGCGGTGTTTGGGTTCTTATCAGGTGTGTCACCTGAGCAGCCCGCGAGCTCTTCGCTTTGGCGGACAAAAGATGTTCCTGAAACATAGATGTAGACGTTGTTCTTGTCGTTTGGATCGACGACCAGCGTATGAGTGTGTGAACCACGACAAGTTTGGACAGCAGCCAATTGCTTTGGCTGCTTGATGTCAGAGATGTCGAAGATTCGCACACCGCGGAAGCGATCTTTCTGTGCAGCAGGATGCGAGTCTTTGGCCTCTTGTCCTGCTGGCGTTGGGGGCGGTGGTGGAAAACCGGCGGTCCCACAATCAAGTCGTCCATTGGGCATTTCAACCGACATGAACATCAAGTTTTTGTAAACGGAAACATCGCCCTGACCACCTGGGCAGATCATTGAAGTCAATAAGCTTGGTTTCGCAGGATTTGCAATGTCGTAGATGTTGACTCCATAGAAATTGCCCTGGAAGAGATGATTGCCCTGAAACGCCAGATCGGAATTAGCGAAGGCGAGTTGGGCGAGGACCAACTGGGTCGGCTTTGCCAACTTTGTGGTATCGCCGATGCCGAGTATGCCTAAGGTCGTTTTGACTTTTGGATCGTCGGGATTTTCCGAGCCGAGTTGAAAAGCGTCAGGCTTTTTTAGCAGCAGGAGATGTTTGATTCCCATTGCTGCTTCACCGGCGTCGAAGATTCCCGGAGATAACTTTGCGCGCGGGTCATTCACGTCAGAACCGCTCATGCCGGCAGGCAGCGGTTGTGCTGGCTCCGGCGCAAAGGGATCTGCTTCCGCTTCCTGGCTCGCAGGTTTAGCTTCCTGCGCAGGCGAGGGCGAGGGAGTTTGCGCCATTGTTCGGACTGAAATAAAAGAAAAAACTGCCAACGAAGCTACTAATAGACGGAAAGAAATATTAAGTAGGCGATTCATCATTTCTCCTCTAGGGTTTTTCTCCCAACATTGATTGCATAATTCTAATTTCGGCGCGTTGGCCGCTATCGACATCGGTGACAAAGTTGAAAACTTCAGCGTCCTGTCCAGCACCTGCGGTATCAAACAGGTCCTTCACCATGACTAAAGCACCATTATGGTGTTGAATCATCCCTTTTAAAAACAGCTGGTCAAACTCCTCGCCCTTTGCGTTGCGCAAAGCTTCCATCTGCTTGGCCGTTAACATTCCAGGCATGAGCATCTGGTGACTCGACATATCCATGCCCGGCATATCAGGCATCTCGTGTACGGTGGCTTGTCCGCGTGTTTCAAGCCAGCGCTTCATGAACTTTATTTCGTCTGATTGTGAGCGACTAATCCGAGATCCGAGTGAACGTAGATCCTTGTTCTCGGTGTGCGACTCGATGAGCGCTGTCATCTCAACCGCCTGAGCATGATGCATGATCATGTCTTGCATGAACTCAACATCTTTGGGTGACGCCGGTGGTAGCTTTGCTTTCGTATCGGCAGGCAAGCTTCGTGTAGGTTGTCCCGGTGCGCCTGGCTGCACAACCACAGGTTGCTGCGCAGCGAGATAGGAAACTGAGGCCAATATGAAACCGCAGGCGACCAAAAGCCGTCTTGCTCTAAGTACAGTTAGGATCTTTGGACTAGCAGTTTGGTAAGTGGGGCTCATCGACCTTGAAATCGTAAAGCATCAAGGCTTCCATCACAAAACGTCGAGAGCTGTTTGGCTGGACGATTTTCGAAATTCAAGATTTAGGGTCGTAAGGAATTGAAATAGTTCAGTACTTCGTCAGCGAGGCGTTCGTGTCCTTTTCCTTCGACGCTAGTTACTGACACGTTACGGTAACCGTGTTGCTGAGCCAGGTTGGTTGCTCGTTCCATCTGGTTGTAGATCGGATGTCCGGGCGCACATAACTCATCTTTTGTTCCAATAAAGTTCCGAATGGGCAACCGCGTTCTTTCCACCGCGGTGGAGATCTGTTGTTCATTGACCCAACGCCCAAGGTAGTTTGGACAGATCAGCGCTGCGCCGAGCAGTGTTTCCGGACGCTTGAAAATGATGCCCCAGACTGTGTGTCCGCCTGCCTCAAATCCAGTAAGAAAGTATTTCTCTTCGCCGCCATATTGTTTCGAGACCTCTTTTACTACGGCGGTGATACCTTCCCAGTCGAAAGTGAAATCACCTGATTTTTGAATGCGATCCCAAACTGCGTCGGAGTAATGATAAGTAGGGACGCTGCGATAACCAGCGCCTCCATTTGTGACTACGAGAGGAGTGATGATGATGAATGGGAGTTTTTTGCGTGCCTGGGCAAAGGCCGTGGACGCTTGCTCAAACTCTCTGTTGGCACTTTCGATCACGACCACCACCGGCCACTTTTTGTCTGCGGACCAGTTATCGGGAAGTGAAAGGTAGTATTGAATCGGATGAGTTGAAGCGGTCTTAAGTTGTGGCGCTTGTGCGACGCAAAGTAACGCGCTGGAGGTGAATAACGTCAGTAGAAGAATGATGTTCTTCATGCGCGGGGATTTTAATACAGAGTTGTTGATCACGCCGACTGCGGTCGGTGGGATTGAGAAGGACTAAGGTCGTGTTCAGTTAAACCTGGAACTCTCTTACTGCGACGAGAGTGGTGACATCTGAATTCCAAATATCTTCGGGTTCTCACCAATGATTGCTGCAGCAAAGAAACGTGGTACATAGAAAACACTTTCATAGTTAAAGGTTTCGTCGAGCTTGCTACGGTCGGCGGTTAACGCGCAAATACTGCATCGCGACTTCTGCTCGTTCAGGACAACCTTAAGTTCGCGCGCGGTTTTAAACGCACCACGATTGTACGCCAGTAGCGCCAACGCCTCTTTCATCTGATCATCTTTGAATGTCTCCAAACTACCACTGATATAGAGTGCCGCCGCATCAGCCGACTTGGAGACGTCCAGCAGATCCTGCGGTGTCATGCCGAAACGCAATCCCGTGTCAGGCAGCATTTGAAACACACCGACTGCAGACTTTGAATCGGCCGGTTGAATGTTTTGGTATTCAGATTCCACCCAGGGAAGATAGAGGCCTATCAATGGCGCAACGTTCCGCAACTTGAACGCACGGATAATTACTGGCGCGTTTTCCTGCCCACGTTGTAGCACCGGCAGCAGGTTTGATTTCTCCGCACCAATACGGTCCGCATACTGCGTGACTGCTTTGCGAATTTCGTCAGCAAAGTCCTTCGTGAATTCATATTCGTTTCCAGACATCTCTCGTCCGATCCTACGAGCCTGTTGGTCTACAAACGCTAAGCGTTCGGCGCGAGACATGTCTTTGTACAACTGGACCGATTGTGCTCGAACCTCGATCACGCTTGCGGTGAGAAAAGCACTAATAGCAATAGAAATGATGAACTTCATTTGTTACCTCCTAAATTAGTTTGAGTCGCCGTCAACATCGCGTGGGGTGCAAACGATTGTTAGCTGCCGGCTTCCTAAATCTATTAGCGAGAAACGAGGCTACGAAGTGTTCATCCCCCGCCACCTGCAAGCGAGAAAACAGCTGGAAACTGTTCACCAGTAACAAAAAATATTTTGTTGGATCCAGGCAAGGCTATGAACAATTTGGGGCAGGGAATTGGTGTTAGAATTCGACGTCAATGAATACGCTGGCGCCAAACAATCTCACGGGATTACTGCTCGAGTGGCGAGCTGGCGACAAGGCTGCGCTCGAGCAATTGATTCCGTTGGTCTACGACGAGTTGCGGCGCATGGCACACCGCTATGTTCAGCGTGAACGCAATGGGCACACACTCCAGACAAGCGCTCTGATCAACGAGGCATACGTTCGTCTGGCCGGTCAGGGAAACGTCGATTGGCAAAACCGTTCACACTTTTTCGCCGTGACTGCTCAAGTGATGCGTCACATTCTGATCGATCATGCACGGCGTCGTAGTTATGTGAAACACGGTGGGGAATTGCAGCAGGTTCCGCTTGAAGATGCTGCTGGAATGTCGCAGCAACGTGCTGCAGAGTTGCTTGCGCTAGACGAAGCGCTTGATGAACTCGCGAGATTCGATGAGCGAAAGAAACGTGTGGTCGAATTGCGTTACTTCGCCGGACTCAGCCTGGAGGAGACGGCCGAAGTGTTGGGGATCTCTTTGATGACAGTCCGTCGTGATTGGCAAACAGCAAAAGCCTGGCTATTTAGACGACTGAAGAACGACGATAGGACCAGTCCGAAATCATGAACGCTCAACGCTGGGAAGATATTGAATCACTGTTTCACGGCGCACTCGCTCGTCCACCGCTGGAGCGTGCCTCGTTTCTTGAAGAACGGTGCGCCGGCGATGACGAATTGAAACTCGAAGCCACGTCACTCCTTGAAGCCTATCTGGAAGCGGCAGACTTTATTGAAGAGCCGGCGATTGCCGAGGACGCGCAGCTCCTTTTGGGTGATGGCGCCCTGGACAAAACAGATCACGAAATAGGCCCATACAGAATCATTGAGCGCCTTGGCGGCGGTGGCATGGGTGAAGTTTATCTCGCCGAAGATACGCGACTAGGTCGTTTGGTGGCACTCAAACTTTTGCCCCCTTATTTCGCTTCAGATGACAATCGACTCCGTCGTTTCCAGAGTGAAGCCCGAGCAGCTTCAGCCCTAAACCATCCAAATATCCTGACGATTTATGAA
>Ga0163162_10007218_pt1 | contig 10787 bp, 5 predicted proteins | sample S55metaG_FD_115310 | JGI IMG/M metagenome (GOLD analysis project Ga0163162, IMG submission 115310) | Switchgrass rhizosphere microbial communities from Kellogg Biological Station, Michigan, USA - S5-5 metaG | ecosystem: Host-associated > Plants > Roots > Rhizosphere > Soil | place: USA: Michigan...
ACAAAACTACAGCATACCCCGGAGAAGTTGAGATGGATAACACGGTTGCCCTCCCACTCAACCCAATACCCAAAGTCAAGAGGCGTGATTACAGCCTCCGACGAGTGATCATCGCGTCTTCGGATGGCCCGTTGATCGAGTGGTACGACTTTTTCATCTTCGGTAGCCTCGCAGTAACAATCTCACCGCTGTTTTATCCACCCGGCGACGAGACGCTCGCCTTGATTGCGTACGTCACGACCTTTGCAATTGGCTTCGTTGTGCGCCCCTTCGGTGCGTTGATCTTCGGGCGGATCGGAGATCTTGTCGGACGTAAATATACGTTCCTGGTAACGCTGTTGCTGATGGGTGGCTCGACGGCGGCCGTCGGATTTGTGCCGACATTTAAAACCATCGGATACGCTGCACCATTAATTCTAATCGTCCTCCGTTTTCTTCAGGGGTTGGCAATCGGCGGCGAATACGGCGGCGCGGCGGTCTACGTCGCCGAACATGTACCTGACAGCCAACGAGGGTTTTACACGAGCTTTATCCAAGCTGCCGCCCCGCTTGGTCTGTTCGTTTCTTTAGCGGTCATTGTCGTCGTCGAATCTTCTTTCAAAAACCTCTACGGAGCTGATGCATTCATTTCATGGGGCTGGCGTGTTCCGTTCTTGCTCTCGATTTTGTTGGTCGTCGTTTCTTTCTACATCCGTTTGCGGATGCAAGAGTCGCCGATTTTTCAGCACATCAAAGAAAGCGGGAGATCCTCATCCAATCCTTTGCGCGAAGCATTTGCTGACAGGCAAAACTTAAAGCTGATTTTAGTTTCACTCTTTGGCGTGATCGCTGGACAAGGAGTAACTGCGCTTACGTCGAATATCTACTCGCTCTTTTACTTAACAACAATTCTCAAGATCAATCCGCACACTGCGCAAGTCGTCCTTGGCACGGCCATCTTGTTCGCAATCCCCTTGCTCATTCTCATCGGGTGGCTTTCCGACCAGATAGGAAGAAAGAAATTAATGATGACGGGCTGTTTGCTGGCTGTGGTTTGCTTCTACCCGATCTATCGAGGCATGGCCTATGTCGCAGGCACAAACGTCGTCGCCGTTCAATCAACTCCAAGTCCTGTAACGAGTGAATATAAGGTCACACCCGTTTCACCCACGACCAGTGCTAATTCAATCTCGACTTACAAAGGAGTGCCGGTTGCGCCGACAAAGGAAGCGGCAAACCCAAATGTCGTTTTGCTGATCCTGTTCACGTTTTTGTCAATGGTTCCTTACTGTTTGATCTACGGACCGCTTGCCGCCTATTTGGTTGAAGTATTCCCAGCGAAAATTCGTTACACCTCGCTCTCGTTGCCTTACCACATCGGCAATGGAATTTTTGGCGGGTTGGTGCCAAGCATCGGACTGATCTCCTGCGCTTGGACCGGAAACATCTACGCCGGGTTTGTCTATCCCATTGTAGTCGCAGCACTCACATTCGTCGTCGGCACGACAATGCTACCTGAAACGCAAGGACACAGAATTTGGGATGAGGTCAAATGAAGCTGAAGAATCATGCCGATAGGAGCGACGACCTCCCACCGTCGCAGGCCTCTCACTAAGCCTTCGCTCGTCTCTTCCTGCATTGCTTTTATTTGAGTGTGGCATCCGGTCGCTTCGCTCGCGGTACTGTAGTGTCGACTTGCTGCGCGAGCCGATAACTCTGATGTAACGCTCCGTGGCTTTCATATCGCGCATATCGCGATGGCCCAGCAGCGCTTTGATCGACAGCGTCATAACCGGCGAGTGCTAACGGTGTACAAAAGGTGGCTCTGAGATCATGCCACTCTAGATTTCGCGACCACGGACCACTGACAACGGACCAGCGACGAAAAAAAGGGTCGGAGTATTAACTCCGACCCAGATCACCGCTCTACAAATTAGTTTAGAACTGATACCTGAGCGCGAACTGCATTACTCGTCCGGCTTTGGTTTCGTTCAAAGGAGTTTGCGTCGAGGTGAAACGTCCAAAGTCGGCATTGGGATTTCCACCAAGGAAGGGGTCGGGACCAAGGCTTAGATCCGAAATGGTTAAACCCTCGAACCGTTGAGTATTAGTCACATTGAAGACCTCCCAACGGAACTGCAGCGTGTGACCTTCCCACGGGAGTTTGAAAGTCTTGTACAATCCGGAGTCCAGCGAGATGTAGCTCGGAGCACGAAGCACGTTTCGATCGCCCCCTTCACCTGGTCTCGCGTTACGGAAGCTCCGGTATGCCGCAACCGGATCAGCAAAAGCATTCGGAGTTCCTGTCTTGTTCGTTGATGCATTTACCGGCCGTGTGCGAACACCGAAGGATTGCACGTTCCAGTTCGTGGCCCAAACGCAGCAATCATTCGGCGTTAGGAACGGTATACCGCTATTCCAACGGAAAATACCGCTCAGCTGCCATCCTCCCAGTAATGTGTCTACGAATCCGCTCGAGCTGTTTAGAAACTTCTTACCTCGACCGACAGGTAGACCGACAACCCAGTTCGCATTGACGATGTGAGTAGCATCGAAATCTGAGGTTGCGTAGTTGCGATCGGGATACAGCGAGTTGACGATGAAAGCTGTTCCATAACTTGTTGAGTTTTGCAGCCCTGATGCGTTGTCGGTTGAATGTCCATACGTATAGTTGAAGTCGAACGTCACGTCATCTCGCAACCGTTCTCGCAAACTCAGCTGCAAAGCGTGATAGTTCGATCTTGCAACAGTAGAGAAGGCCGACAGGGCTCCGAACTGCGGTTGATAGAACATGTTGTTGAACTTCGCTGGACCACCGCCAAATGGACACGTGGTGCAGTTAGGACTGTCGTCCCATTGCAGCTGCAAGAACGTGTAGTCACTGGCCTCTCCCCCACCCAGCGATGCAGGAGCAACAAAAGCATAAGCCGCCTGTGTTGGTGTGAGCGAGGTATCACCCCACCAGGCCGGCATGAATGGGAACAGATTCTCGAAGAACGGAATCGGCGCAACCGAATCGATCGGCCTATTCGCATAGCGAAAATCAACAAGCTGATTGATCGCATCGTAGTAGCTCATGCCCGATTGTGGATCCACGATGTTGTTGAGCTGCATGATGTCGCGCGAAGCCAATAAGTTTCGAGCAAAACGTCCAACATAACTGGCTTCGAACGTTAGGCCTCTCCCAAGCTCGCGCGCATACGACAAGTTGAAGCTGGTGTTGTATGGCGTGGTAATTCCCGCGTCTAAAGACGTCTCGATTCGCTGATCTTCATCGGATGGAACAGTCAGCGGAAAATTGAGCGACGTTGGAATTGGTCCACTTGAGCCAGGAAATGGAAGTGTGCGAACCGGAGGATTGAATCCGTCGAACAATGGACCGAGTTTGCCGGGGATCACATCGAAAGTGTTCGCATTGATGTTGCGAGCCGAAGTAAAGCCTGCAAGGTTATTTAAGTCGAAATTGACAGCGAGTTGACTGCCAATTCGATCATAGGTCACACGGAAACCACCGCGAATAACGCTCTTGCCTTCACGACCAAAGGCTTTTCCAAGCCAGTTCTTGCCAAAGTCTGGCGACCAGGCAAACGAAAGGGATGGTGCGAAATTGTTCCAGTCCTGTTTGTAATAGCCCGGGGCGTTATTGGCCTTACCGCCAAGCACGAACGTGATGGGATCGTTGAATGGTACACCGCTATTTGAACTGGCGACGCGTTGGTTGAAGTAGTCAGTAAGGTTTACGTTAGGAACAACCTGTAGACCATTCTTCTCATAAACTGGCGTCGAGGTGGACCATCGAACTCCGTAATTAAGAGTGAAGTTTGGTCTTATACGCCACGAATCCTGTCCATAAACCTCGTATTCCTGAGTCGCGAACGCACGCACTGAGGGTGAGCCCACCGGTTCAAGCGTGCCATTAGCACCATAAACAAGGTTTGCGCTGTACTCCGAGTAACGCCCGATGACGGAAGTGAGCGCATCCCGAAGGTCATTTGAGCTTAGGAAGTCTGAGAAAGGCTGGATGATCACATCTCCCGATTCGTTATAGAACGAAGGGTTGATGAGGGCCTGATCAAAGGAAGGTGTAAGTGAAATGCGGTTGTTTGTAATCAACCGAATGTTTCCTCCGACCCCGATCGTATGATTTCCACGGATCCAGGAAACGTCGTCAACGAAGTTATGGACCGGCGTCGTTCTTCGCAGAGTGCGAGCAAACGCCGCTGGTGAAAAGATAAATCGGAAATTGACCCGATTCTCATTGGAATCACCGTTCTGAGTAAACGACGCTCGAGTGAAACCGTAGTTGAAACGGTTAACCATGGAGTTGGATACGGTCCATGTGTGTCCAATTGCGAGTCCCTTCGGATGATTCCAGGTTGTAAGCGGTGGAGTATCCGGAAAGCACTGAATATTGTCGCCCGGAGTGCTGCAATCTGAGCTGAAGTATACCGCCCGAGTAACGTTATCATTTTGGTAGTTGCCCCGGACAAACAAGGTTTGCTGAGAGGTTAAATTGAGGTCGAATCGTGCGATGTAAGTGTTGAGTTGTGTGGGAGTGCTGGCGTTGAAACGAAAGCCGCTGGTGTTCAAGCCGTCCCCTACGGTTGAGTCGTTTGCCGGATAGCGTCTCGATGCATCAGCAAGAACAGCTAAACCAGCCGGATTGATTCCAGGGGTGTCGCCATTTTGAGCAATATACGCCGCATTGATTTCGTCAGGTGTCAAACAGTCAACACCCGAAGGCGTACCTGCCGGACATCCCGGATCGCTAAAGCCACTCTCGGTTCGATAGCGAACAATGCCCTGGCCCAGTGTTGGCAGTGGCACTTCACGAACAACGGATGTCGCCGTTGCTTCGCGAAATCCCTCGTACGTAAAGAAGAAGAATGCTCTGTCCTTCTTTATCGGTCCGCCAACTGACCCGCCGAAAATGTTTCTCAGTAGCTGCGGCCTTTGAACTCCGGCTGCGTTGTTGAAAAAGTCATTGGCCGTCGTAACTGTGTTCCGATGAGTCTCGAAGAGTGAGCCGTGCCACTGGTTGGATCCTGATCGAGTCACAAGCGATACCTGAGCGCCTGAAGATCGACCCTGCTCAGCATTAGGATTGCTGGTTATGACGCGAAACTCCTGAAGCGAGTCGCGTGTAACTCGCAACACGCTCGCAAATGCTTCGTCAGTGACGACGTCGAGTCCATCCTGCTGCTCATTTACATCAACGCCGTCGAGAGTGATATTCGATTGGTCCGCACGGCCACCATTTACATATCCGCTGCGAGTGACTCCTGGTTGCAAAGAGAGCAGACCGACAACGTTGTTGGCATTGAGAGGCAACTCAACGATCCTCTTTCTTTCGAAGGAGATTCCAATGCTCCCATCGGTTGTGTTGATGGCTGCTTCAGCAGCCGAGGTTACATCGACCGTCTCCGAGACAGCACCTATTTCCAATTGCACGTCTCGGACAGTCGGCGTATCAACAAGGGCTGCGACACCTGACGCCGAAGCAGTCTTAAATCCCGGTGCTTCGACATCGAGTTTGTAGGTTCCGGGCGGAATCGCATTGAAGACATAGGTGCCTTCCTGATTGGTCGATTGAGTGCGGGAAAAGTTTTTTTCTGGGTTAGTAAGTTTCACAGTCGCTCCGGCAACCACGTTTCCTTGCGGATCTTTAACGGTGCCGCGAACGGTAGAATTTCCTGACTGAGCATAGGCCGTAGCACTCAGGAGAAGTAGACATAGTGAGACAAGATAGAAACACTGTAGAAACCTGGTTCGTGAGAACATCCGCCCGGCGTTAAGCCAGCGGTTTGAAAAAGATCTCAAGCAATCTTTTGGATCTGATGTGCCCATTACAAGCCTCCCTTTTTTACCTGCCCTTCACCGCAATGTTCCGGGCAATATCGAATTTGATTCTGCCGTTTGATCGTGTGGACGTCTTAAATCTGTTCCACTTGCTGGTGTGGGATCAGTTGAGATTGGCTCGAATAGAGTGCGACAGCGATCGTTGTAAAAGTGTAACGGCTGCACTCGCTTTCTCGAGCCTGAGCGGGGAGACGGAGATCAAACTTAGTCATAGCAGTTTGTGTTCCAAATTGAATTGAGTTGATTTAGAGCCTTCTAATGAAGCAAGGTAAATTTGAGCTCGCACTTTATCCAAAAAGCTTGTCCAAAAACGTAATGGCCTTGCCATTTCTGAATTGCGAGTTTTTGAAATTCACTACGTATATTTAGATCTTTCGATCAAGAACTGCCTTAGTAAAAGTCGATCAAAAACTCGTTTGATACATGGAGGAACTTCGCAATGGGGTGAGATGGTGATGACCCGGAAGGATGCATCGAGGATTTTGTCGGATGGCATTAATCGAAGATCGCAAAAAGATGTCGGCCACGACACAGGAGGAACGAGTACAAAATTCTGAATTGGAATCGTTGGGAATGTCTCGGCTCGCGGATTGTGGTCCAGCGTGCAAACGCTATTAATCCCGCCCATCTTTTCATGCTTGAAAAAGCATTCAAGAGGCGTGATTCCAGGGCTGTTGACAAAGGTATTTAACGCCGGATGAATATTTTCGATATGCCGCAATGAGTCTCTGTGATTGTGTCCCTCTGATCGTTGACTTGTCTCCCATTTTGATATAGAAAGCTCTCACTTCAACAACCCCCGACACCGCTGTCCACCCTTCCATTTGAAAGGAGCTACATCCATGAAACGAATCCTTGCCATAGCTGTAATGGTAATCACGGCGTCGTCCATTGCTTTGAGTCAAACGGAAAAGCCGGCTAATCAAGAAAAACCAGCAGGAGAGAAAGTGGCAGCAAGCAGCGTCGAGAAGGCGTTGATGCAAATAGAACAGGAGCTAACTGACACCCTGATAAAAGGCGACCCGTCTGCGTCCGAACGTTACATGGCAGACAGCTTCATCTTTACGGCTCCCGACGGTACGGTCTCTACTAAAGCACAAGGTATCGCAGACATGAAATCGGGTGCTTTGAAGATTGAGTCTTCGAAGATTGAAGATATGAAGGTGCTTGTATACGGAGACACGGCAGTGGTCACTTACAAGACGACGGATAAAGGCACATACAAGGGTCGTGACCTTAGCGGTCAATACCGCTGGACTGACGTGTTTGTTAAGCAGAACGGAAAATGGCAGCTTATCTCCGGTCAAGGAACGCCCATTCAAAAGCCTTCGTAATTAGACTTCAGATTCAACCCGGCGGTGAGGACATTTTTGCAGTAAGGCTGAATGGCTCCGCCAACCGATACCAGGGCCAGCTCCAATGCTGGCCTTTCGGTTTTTCAAGCTTCATTCTGTTCGCAAACTGCTCGCTAACGCGGCACAAAAATGGTGTATTGACACAACCTCCGTGCTGACAGATACTCCGCAAAAATGACATTGCAGGAGGACTTGGATGCCAGGCATTCGCGCAGGTCTTTTATTGTCGGCAATTTTGATTGCTGTCGCATTATGGACCGGCTCTTTTCGTTTTGCGGGAACAAGTGCGACAGCTTTCGATGGGCCCGCCACCGCTCAGGGTCTTGCGGCGTGGGAACAAATTTATTCGGTGTTGACTCACCCGCGCTGCATCAACTGTCACACAGCTACTAACTACCCACAGCAAGGGAACGAACGGCGTCGTCACATCGCTAATATCGTGCGCGGTCCGGAAGGAAAGGGCGTTCCCGGTTTAACTTGCGCCGGCTGCCATCAGGAAACTAACGCTGACAGCACGGGCGTACCCGGTGGTCACAACTGGCACCTGGCGCCACTCTCGATGCGTTGGCAGGACAACGATGATCGGCCGCTTTCGAGTGGGGCCGTTTGTCGCGCACTGACCGATCGTTCGAAGAACAACAATCTTGATGGACCAGGCCTGCTGAAGCATCACGAAGAGGAACCGCTTGTTAAGTGGGCGTGGAATCCTGGACAGCGGCCTGACGGCACGGTGCGCACACCCCCGCCGCTCACACACGAAGAATTTGTCGCTGCCACGCGTCGTTGGGTCGAAGCCGGTACGCCGTGTCCACGGTAGACACGAACATAGGAGCTGCAAAATGGCGATTTACCAATTAAACGTAAATGGAGAACGAAGAGAAGTCACTGTTGATGCTTCGACTCCCCTTCTCTGGGTGTTGCGTGAAGATCTCAAAATGACGGGAACGAAATACGGCTGTGGCATAAGTGCGTGTGGCGCATGCACGGTTCATCTAGCCGGTGTGGCCACACGCTCATGCATCGTCCCAATCTCACATGTTGGCGATCGAGCGATAGTCACCATCGAAGGCATCGGCCAGGATACCGTGGGCCAAGCCGTTCAAAATGCCTGGGTGGACACAGACGTCGTCCAATGCGGCTACTGCCAGAGCGGACAGATTATGGCGGCAGTTGCACTGCTAAAACAGACCTCAAAACCGACTGAGCAAAACATCGAAGAGTCGATGGGCGGAAACCTCTGCCGTTGTGGCACCTATCCTCGAATTCGTGAGGCGATCAAGACCGCAGCGGCGCAAATATCGAAAGGCGGAGTCTGATGGCGACAACAGCTTTTCATCCGGACTTGAATCGCCGCGGTTTCTTACGCGTGTCTTTTGCAGCGGCTGGTGGTCTGTTCGTGTCGCTATATCTGGATCCGAAGTCAGTAACTCTGGCCCAGGAGGGTCCAATGCCCGCAGCGCAAGTTAAAGTCTGTCCGCCAGATGCGTTCGTCAACATCAGGCCGGACGGCAAGATTGTGATCCAGGTTAACCGTCTTGAGTTTGGGCAAGGAGTGCAAACTTCTTTACCAATGTTGCTGGCAGATGAGCTGGATGCAGACTGGACCAATGTCATAGCCAATCTCGCCCCTGCAGCCGACGTTTACAAGGATCCGGTTTTTGGAATCCAAATTGTCGGGGGATCGGGTTCGATTGCGCATTCTTTTCAGCAGTATCGTGAGCTGGGCGCAAAAACTCGAGCGATGCTCATTGCCGCCGCAGCAAATCGCTGGAACACTACGCCTGATCAGTGTCGCACTGAGGCAAGTGTGGTCCGTGGACCAAACGGCCGCTCTGCCACCTATGCTGAACTGGCGAGCGAAGCAGCGCGCCAACCAGTGCCGGCAAAGATCAACCTGAAGAGTCCAACGGAATTCCGTCTCGTTGGGAAAAAGATCAAACGACTCGACAGTAGTGCGAAGTGTAATGGCTCGTTAAAGTTTGGACTGGACCTCGATCTGGCTGGAATGAAAGTAGCAGTAGTAGCTCATCCACCGGTCTTTGGCGGGCGCGTAAAGAAAGTTGTTGACGACGAAGCACGCCGCATTGAGGGTGTTCGCGATGTCTTCGAGATCCCGCTCGCGAAAGGCAGTGGCGTCGCCGTAGTTGCCGACAAGTTCTGGCCTGCAAAACAAGCGCGGGGCCGTTTGAAAATAGAGTGGGACCTTGCCGGCGTTGAAGCGGCTGACACCTCAGAGTTATGGACCAGATACCGACAACTGGGGAGCACACCCGGCAATGTTGCAGTTAGCAATGGTGATCCGAACGCAATCGACAAGACTATCGCAGCCAATCGGATTGTCGCTGATTATGAGTTTCCATATCTGGCCCACACACCGATGGAACCATTGAACACGACTGTCCGCTTCGATGGCGACCATGCGGAAGTATGGGCCGGTTCGCAGTTTCAGACCGGCGATCAGATGGCCGTCGCGGAGGTCCTTGGGCTCAAACCTGAGCAGGTCACTTTCCATACTGAGATGGCAGGTGGTGGGTTTGGGCGGCGCGCTGTGACCGACTCTCATGTCCAACGTGAAGCGGCACTGATTGCCAAACGGTTGCGCGGCACTCCAGTCAAACTCATCTGGACGCGCGAAGATGACGTGCAAGGCGGTTACTATCGTCCGATGCATTTCCATCATGTCGAAGTTGGAGTTGGGCCGAATGGTCTGCCAGTCGCCTGGCGTCATGTGATTGTTGGGCAGTCATTACTGGCAGGAACTCCTTTCGAATCTTTCGCAATCAAGAATGGTGTCGATTCGACTGCAACTGAGGGAACCGCTGACACTCAATACAACATTCCCAATCTACACGTCTCAGTTCATCATCCTAAAGTGAATGTGCCCGTACTTTGGTGGCGCTCGGTTGGACATACACACAACGCATTTGTGATGGAGACACTGATCGATGAACTAGCAACTCGTGCGCAAATGGACGGAATAGCTTACCGGCAGAAACTACTCAAGCCCGAAGCTAAGAAGTTGCTACGAACGCTAGACGTTCTCGACAAAGCAACTGCCGGTTGGCGTAATAAACTCCCACAAGGACATGCGCTCGGAGTTTCGTGTCATGAATCGTTCGGGACTGGCGTCGCTTGTGCAGTTGATGTGTCGATTGAGAATAGGCGTCCCAGGATTCATCGAGCGACCGTTGCGGTTGATTGTGGTCTCGCAGTGAATCCACTTTCAGTCGAGAGCCAGTTTCAGGCCGGACTCTCGTTTGGCTTGACGCAGCTAATGCCCAAAGGCGCGATCACGTTGAAGAATGGAGTGGTGGAACAGAGGAATTGGGATGGTTATGTACCACCGTACATTGTCGACGCGCCAGTTGCGGTAGAGGTTCATATCGTTCCGAGCACGGAAGCGCCGACTGGCTGCGGCGAACCGCCTGTGCCGGTAATTTCCCCGGCGGTAGTCAACGCTCTGGCGAGACTAACCGGCAAACGGCATCGCAGCCTGCCGTTGAGCTCTGTTTGAGATTTTCTTCTGCGACTGACACTCTTGAGGCGTTCCTCTCTTTCCGTTCGAGCATTGCTTTTCTACTTTCTTAAAACCCT
>Ga0163162_10007219_pt1 | contig 10787 bp, 5 predicted proteins | sample S55metaG_FD_115310 | JGI IMG/M metagenome (GOLD analysis project Ga0163162, IMG submission 115310) | Switchgrass rhizosphere microbial communities from Kellogg Biological Station, Michigan, USA - S5-5 metaG | ecosystem: Host-associated > Plants > Roots > Rhizosphere > Soil | place: USA: Michigan...
AAACCTGCGTGCCGGTCATGGCCACGCGCAGCGGTTGTGCAATCTTGCCCATGCCCTAGCCGATCGCTGCCGCGGCCGCCTCGATTGCCTTGTGGATATTTTCCACTGTCCACTCTTCCAGTTCCGCCAGCTGCGCATGGGCGGCTTTCAGGGCCGGCACGGCAGTCGCTGATTTCAGATGCTTGGCGATTGCGGCGTCATCCCACTGCGTGATCGGCCCGTACCAGACCGAAGCTTTCTCGGCCATCTCGCGCAGGGTGTGCGCGCGGTCGCGCAACGCGACGACGACGTCGGCCGGCGCCGGCCCGAGCGCCGGATCGAGCCCTTGCATCCGCAGGTTCCACTCCAGGTGCGGCGCGACCTCGAGCGGATCGTCGTTCTTCAGGTACTGCTGGTTCAACCAATTGAGCTTTTCCAGATCGAACCGGGCAGCAGCCTTGTTGACGCCCGAAACGTCGAACAACTCGATCATCTGCTCGCGCGAAAAGATTTCCTGATCGCCATGCGACCAGCCCAGGCGCACCAGATAGTTCAGCAGCGCGTGCGGCAGATAGCCGTCGTCGCGATACTGCAACACGCTGACCGCGCCATGACGCTTGCTGAGCTTCTGCCCGTCGGGGCCGAGGATCATCGGCAGGTGCGCGAACTCCGGCACCTTGGCGCCGAGTGCGTGGTAGATGTTGATCTGCCGCGGTGTGTTGTTGACGTGATCGTCGCCGCGAATTACCTCGGTGATCGCCATGTCGATATCGTCGACGACGACGGCGAAGTTGTAGGTCGGAAAGCCGTCGGAGCGGAACATGACGAGATCGTCGAGCTCCTCGTTGCTCCACTCGACCCGGCCCTTGACCTTGTCGCTGAACACGACCGCACCCGTCGCCGGATTCTTGAAGCGGATGACCCGGTTCGGATCGTCGCGCGCGGGCTCGTTGCGCTCGCGGTAGTAACCGTTGTAGCGCGGCTTGACGCCCTGCTCCATCTGCTGGGCGCGCATCTTCTCCAGTTCGTCCTTGGTCTCGTAGGCGTAGTACGCCTTGCCGGCCTTGACCATTTCTTCGGCGACCTGGCGATAGCGGTCCAGGCGCAGGGTCTGGTAATACGGACCTTCGTCGTGGCTCAGTTCGAGCCAGTTCATGCCGTCGATGATCGCCTTGACCGCCAGTTCGGTCGAACGCTCGCGGTCGGTATCCTCCACGCGCAGGATGAATGTGCCGCCACGGCGGCGCGCTTCGAGCCAGCAGAACAACGCGGTGCGCGCGCCGCCGATGTGCAGGAAGCCGGTCGGACTGGGAGCGAATCGGGTGCGTACGGTCATGGACGGGACGATGGAAAATGGTGCGCCAGATTAGCAGATGCGGCGGCGCGGAGCCTCGTTGCCGCAAACCTTGGCGCGGGTTTCTTCGCCGCATGCCGGTTACGAATTTTAACAGGCCGCCGGGCCGGCACTGTCATTATCAGGCGTCGTCGACACGTTACACTGCGGCCTGTCCAGGAGCCTTCGCTACATGATGGAACCTTTCGTCCCCGTGCGGCTGTTACCCGCCATACTGCTTCTCGCGCTCGCTGCCTGCGCCTCGCAATCCGCCCGCCAGAGCGCGCCGGCGCCGGGGACGCACGCGCGGCTCGCGCTTCTGGAAACGACCGACATCCACACGAACGTCCTGAGCTACGACTACTTCAGGCTGACCGAGGACCGCGATGTCGGCTTCGAACGCGCCGCCGGGCTGATCCGCGCCGCGCGCAAGGAATTCGAAAACAGCCTGACATTCGACGCTGGCGACACGATCCAGGGCACCGCGCTGGCCGACTGGCAGGCGCAGGTGAAGCCGCTGGCGTGCGACAGCGAACTGGCGGTCTACAAGGCGATGGACGAGGTCGGCTACGACGCCGGCACGATCGGCAACCATGAGTTCAACTATGGCCTGGCTTTCCTGAGCCGGGCAACCGGCACGCCATTCAATGTCGACGGCATCCCGGTCGAAAAGTGTAAAGGTCCACATTTTCCGCTGGTGCTGGGCAATGTCTTCAGCGCAAAGGACGGAAAGCCGCTGTACGCGCCCTGGCGAATCCTCGTGCGCACGATCCACGCGCATGCGCCGGATGGGAGCGCGCGCGACGTCACCCTGCGCATCGGCGTGTTCGGCGTCACGCCAAACCAGATCATGGATTTCGACAAGCGCAACCTCGAAGGCAAGGTGACGGTCACCGGCATGGTCGAAGCCGCGCAGAAATACGTGCCCGAACTCAGAAAAGCCGGCGCGGACCTGGTGATCGCGCTGGTGCATGGCGGCATCGACACGTCGCCTTATTCGTCGAGGACCGAAAACGGTGGCTGGCACCTGGCCGGCGTTCCCGGCATCGATGCGGTCCTGCTCGGTCACTCGCACAACATCTTCCCGAATCCTGGCGACGCGAAGTCGCGCTATGCGCACCTGCCCGAAGTCGACGACTCGCGCGGTTTCATCCGCGGTGTACCCGCCGTCATGGGCAACTACTACGGCAAGAACATCGGCCTCATCGATCTGGCGCTGACCTACCAGGACGGCCGCTGGCAGGTCGACCGCGCGGCCACGCATGCCGAGGTGCGCTCGGTCAAGAATTCCGACGGCAGCCACGTCGATCCGGATGCGCGGATCGCGCCGCTGGTCGCGACCGAGCACGAAGCCACGATCGCCTACGTCAGGACGCCGATCGGCCAGAGCGATTTCGTCCTGAGCACGTATTTCCTCGCCGCCGGCGACACTTCCGCGCTGCAGATCGTCACCGCCGCGGAACGCGATTATGTGGAAAAGTATATTGCGGCCAACCTGCCGCAGTACGCCGGCATTCCGGTTGTCGGCGCCGCCTCCCCGTTCAAGGCCGGATTCGGCGGCCCGCGCGATTACACCGACGTAAAGGCCGGCCCGCTCTCGATTGCCAATGCCGCCGACCTGTACCTGTATCCGAACACGGTCTCGGCCGTGAAAGTGGACGGCGCTGGAGTCAAGGCATGGCTGGAGAAGTCGGCGAGCTGGTTCAATCGCATCGACCCGGCGAAAACCGAACCGCAGCAACTCATCAACACCAGAGTCCCGACCTATACGTTCGACGTCATCCAGGGCAGCCTGACCTGGTTGATCGACGTGACCAAGCCGGTCGGTCAACGCGTCGAAAACCTGCGCTACCGGGAGCAGCCGGTGAGCGACACGCAGCCTTTCATTGTCGTGACGAACAATTATCGCGCGAGCGGCGGCGGAAATTTCCCCGGCCTCGATGGAAGCAATCTCGTGATTTCTGCGCCCGACACGAATCGGGATGTGTTGATTGCCTACATTCGCGCGGCGCGCCAGGTCACACGCGCGCGCTTCGGCAGCGAACGCAGCTGGAGCTTCGCGCCGGTGCGCACGGCCGGACCGGTGCTCTTCACTTCCGCGGCCGGCAAGCTGGACTTGGCCCGCGCCGCCGGCATCGACAATGTCACCCTGTCGCATGAGAACGGCGACGGCACCGCGATCTATGCGCTGGATCTATCGCGCTGACATTGGTAGCGCAAGCGTTCTCTCAAAAGCGGAACTGGTCATCCAGCGCGTTCAGCGCGTCATTCCGGCGAAGCCGGAATCCAGCTCTTTCTTCGTGCCGTCATTCCGGCGAAAGCCGGAATTCAGCTCTTTTCTTTGTGCCGTCATTCCGGCGAAAGCCGGAATGACATAAGAGTGAGAACTGGATTCCGGATTCCGCCGGAATGACGTAAAGAGAAACAACTGGATTCCGGATTCCGCCGGAATGACGTCAAGAGCCGAATGATTTAAACAGAAACAGCTGGATTCCGGCTTGCGCCGGAATGACGAGCTAAAAAGAACGAGCTCTCGGAAACAACTCCCGAGCCTGCGTCCCCATCGACGGGCTCAGGACGGGCCCTGAAGGGGAGGGTTAGAGCGCGCGCGACAGCGCGCACGCAAAGCGCAGCGTCGCCGTTACCGTTATTTGACGTGGATCGTGATCTTCCTCGAGACGATCGGCGGGTTGAACTGCATGTGCGCGGCGTCGGCAAAATCGAGTTGCAAGGTATGGTCGCCCGGTTCCAGATGAATCGTGTCCTGGGTCTGGCCCTTGCCGTAGTGCTTGTGCGTCGCATCGTTCGGAATCGGCGCGTCCAGTGGCGGCAATTCCTTCGCATCGATCAGCAGGTGGTGATGGCCGGTACCGGGTGCTGTTTCGGTCGCCGGTGCAACGGAGATATTCTTGGCGCCGAATTTGACCAGCACGTCCTGACCCACGTGTGCCCCGTTCTTCGGCTCGAGGATCGATACGGTCGCGTGCGCCGGCGCCCTGGCGCGCGCTGGCGCGGCGGATTTCGCGGCATCCTGCGCGGAAGCCACGCCAGCGGCTAACACGGCTGCGAGGGTCAGCAGGGCGATCATGCGCATGGGTCTTCTCCTTCGTTGAAGATGCGCAGATGATACCCTCAAATGCCCGGGCGGCGGCTTGTGACCGCCGCTGGCGACCCCATCTTGATGCCGTGATTTCCGAGCCCGCCCCACCCGTTCCGACCACCACCGTCTACAGCACGTTGCGCCGGCTGATGCCTTACGTCTGGCATTACCGCCTGCGCGTATTCGTCGCGCTGGCTCTTCTGGTGGCCGCGAAGCTCGCGAGCATCGGCGTGCCGCTGCTGCTCAAACAGCTGGTCGACGGGCTCAATGTCACGCTGACGCCGCTTTCGATTCCGGCGCTGCTGCTGATCGCCTACGGCGCGATGCGCCTGTCGACGTCGCTGTTCCAGGAACTGCGCCAGGTCGTGTTCGCGCGCGTGCTGGCGCGCACGTCGCGGGAAATCACGCTGAGCGTGTTCTCGCATTTGCACGCATTGTCATTGCGCTTCCACCTCGATCGCCGCACCGGCGGCGTGGCGCGCGACGTCGAGCGCGGCATGGTTTCGGTCGCCGACCTGCTCGACTGGACGATCTACACGATCCTGCCGACGCTGTTCGAAATCATCGTCGTGTCGACAATACTCATCGTGCACTACGACATCTGGTTCGCCGTGATCACCCTGTCGACGATCGCCACGTATATCGCCTTCACGTTTTCGATCACCGAATGGCGGCTGCGCTACTACCGCGCGAAGAACGAGGCGGATACCGAGGCCAACGCGCGCTCGGTCGATTCGCTGTTGAACTACGAAACGGTCAAGTACTTCGGCAACGAGCGTCATGAGCTGAACCGTTTCGATTTCGCCCTCAAGCAATACGAAGAAGCCACGGTCAAGAGCCTCAAGACGCTCGCCGTCCTGAACATCGGCCAGACCGGCATCGTCGCGATCGGCCTGACGCTGGTGCTCTGGCGAGCCGCCGCCGGCGTCGTCGCCGGCACGCTGAGCGTCGGCGATCTGGTCGCGGTGAACATGTTCCTGATGCAGCTGGCGATCCCGCTGAACTACCTTGGCGTGGTCTATCGCGAGGTCAAGCAGGGCCTGACCAACATCGAGCGCATGTTCGCCCTGCTCGACCGGCCGCAGGAAATCCGCGACGCGCCCGATGCCCCGCCACTGGCCGTGCGCGGCGGCGAAGTTCGCTTCGAGCACGTTTCGTTCAACTACGATCCGGAACGCAGCATCCTGCATGACGTGGATTTTTCCATTCCGCCGGGCAAGACGATCGCCGTGGTCGGCACGACCGGCGCCGGCAAGTCGACGCTCGCTCGCCTGCTCTACCGGTTCTACGACGTCAGCGCCGGCAGCATCCGCATCGACGGCCAGGACATCCGCGCGGTGACGCAGGACTCGCTGCGTGCGGCAATCGGCATCGTCCCGCAGGATACCGTGCTGTTCAACGACACGATTTACTACAACATCGCCTACGGCCGGCCGACGGCGACGCGCGAGGAGATCGTTGCGGCAGCCAAGGCGGCGCACATCCACACATTCATCGAAAGCCTGCCCAATGGCTACGAGACCGGCGTCGGCGAACGCGGTCTGAAACTGTCCGGCGGCGAGAAGCAGCGCGTCGCGATCGCGCGGACTCTGCTCAAGCGGCCGGCGATCCTGGTCTTCGACGAGGCAACGAGCGCGCTCGACACGCGCACCGAAAAGACGATCCAGGCCGAACTTTCCGAGATCGCCCGCGAGCGCACGACCCTGATCATCGCGCATCGGCTGTCGACGGTCATCGATGCCGACGAAATCATCGTCCTCGACCATGGCCGCATCGTCGAACGCGGCACGCACCGCGGGCTGCTGGAACAGGAAGGCCGCTACGCCGCGCTCTGGGCGATGCAGCAGCAGTCGCGCCAGGACGAACCGCGCGCGGGCGCCGCCGACACCGCGTCGGCCGAGCGCGCGGTACACGCGCCACTCGCGGAGGTCATCCCGGGTTGAGTCCTTTCCGGCCTTTGCGCAGGATCGCGGCACTTCGGCATCCCTCAGGCTATCGTAAGCATCCCTTCCGCACGGTTTTTGCAGTAACATCAAACGCTAACGGCAATGCCCTGGCGGACGCCTAAGGAAAGCCATTCGTGACCAGTGACAAATATCTGGTTGTCAACGGCCTAAGCGACGAAGATGAAGCCCATCTGCGCCTGCTGATGCGCCGCGCCGCGCTCGACCATCTGGCCCACCGCTGGCACTGGGGCAGCGAAGACAAGGCCGACCTGGTCGTCGTCGATCCGACCACGTTTGCCGGCCAGATGGCACGCGGCCGCGCGCATGGAAGCGGCCGGCGATGCGCCGTCTTTAGCGCCACCGAGCCGTTGCAGGAGGGCGAACTGCGCTTGCCGCGGCCGATGAAGCTGGAAATCGTCGCCGAGTTGTTCAACGAAGTCGCCACGGCCACCGAGATCGAAGCCAGCGCTTCGTTCGTCCCGGCCAGGGAGGGCTTCTATGAGTTCGCCGACTTGGCGCCCCCAAGCGCAGAGGAGATCGAAGAGGTCGAACTGCACCTGGAGAGCGGCGCGCAGCGCGAAGCCCGGCCGGCCCAGGGACTCGACGACCTGATCAAGACCGACACCGCCGCGGCCAAACCGGTTTCAGCGCAACTTGAATTGAAAGAGGACACGACGATCGAGGGGAGCAGTCGGGTCACGGCGCGGCGCGAGAGCCGCGTGGCCGACTCCGCCGCCGGCTTGCGCAAACAGGACCGCGCGGGCGAAATCAACCTGTCGACGCCGGCGGCACTCGAGCCGGCGCCGACGCACTCGCCCAACTCCCTGCGCGACTACCTGCGCGGCAATCTGCTCGGTGGTCCCGCGACGATCACGCTGGTCGGCTCGCCGCCGCTGACGCTGGACCCGAAAGGCCGCGTCTATCACAGCACCGCGCCCGGGCTGAACGCACTGATGCCTTATTGCAAACAGGCGCTGCCGGCGCGCGACTGGCATGTGCTGACGACGACGGAGCTGGCGCGCGTGCGCGACGAGCAACCGGCGCAACCGTATTCGCGGCTGATCTGGCTGGCCACGCTGGTGCGTTCGGGAGGACGGCTTGCCTCGCACCTCGATCCCGGCGGGCGCTACAAACTCAAGGAAGGCGTGCAGGTCGAGTCGGACCAGCCCAGCCATGCGCGCATCGGCAACGTCATGCGCGACATGGCCAAGCTCAACGAGATTGCCGCCGTCAGCGGCGCGCCGATGAGCGAAGTCTTCGACGTCATCAACGCCTACGAGGCGATCCACGCACTCGAGACCGAAAAGCGCGAGTCGCGCTACACCGAACCGACGAATGTTGGGCTGTTTGCAAAACTTCGAAAGTCGCTGTTCGGCCGCTAGCGGCCACTTGCTCTTCCCCGATGCATTCTTCGGAGCCCACCGTGCGACTGGCGCGCAATTTTCTGCTCGTCGTTGCCGGGCTGCTGGCCTGCAGCGCGGCCCTCGCCGAACACCAGGCCCTGCCGCCGCGCGCGAAGTGGCGCGCAACCAGTTCATCGGTCGAGACACCGGCAATGGCCGCCGCGTTTGCCATCGACGGTAACGACACGACGCGCTGGGGCGGCGCCTTTTCCGCTGGGCACTGGCTGCAGGTGGATCTGGGCAATGTCGCCAGCGTCGCCGGCGCGCTGATCCGTTGGGACAGCGGTTTTGCCGCCGCATATCGGATTCAGGCGTCGCGCGACGGCCACGACTGGTTCACCGCGTATGAAACTTCCGATGCGCAGGGCGGCATCGATTACGTGTTTTTTCCGGCCGTGCAGGCGCGGTTCCTGCGCCTTGCGAGCGTGCCGCGCACGGCCGACTGGGGCGTATCGGTATTCGAGTTCGAGCCGCTGTCGGCGCGGGACGCACCACGCATCAGCGGCCTGGCCGCAGGCGGCAATGCAGCGGCAATGTGGAGTCCGGCGCAACCGCGCGCACTCACGGGCGCGAAGCACGCGAACGGCGCGCGCGAACTTCTGATCGAGTTGCCACGCGCGCTGCCGACCGCGGGCCTCGAGGTTTCCTGGGGCGCTGCGCGCAGCGGCGCGAAGCTCGAGGCGCGCGATGCAGGCGGCAAGTGGCTGCTGCTGGCCGACGACCCCGGACCGCTCGGCGACACGTCGTATCTCGCCGCGCGCGAGGCGCACACGGTGAGCGCGTTGCGCCTGAGCGTGACGTCGGCGCAGGATGTCGTGCCGCAGATTACGCGCCTGCGCTTGTTGAGTCCGGCCCGCGTGTTGACAGCGATGAAGCGCTACGAGATCGCGGCCGCGCGCGCGCATCACGAACTGTTTCCGCCATCGCTGCATGGACAACAGGTCTACTGGACCGCGGTCGGCGTGCCGGCTGCGCAGCAGAAGACGATATTCGACGAATACGGCAACGTCGAGGCATTCAAGGGCGCCCCGCTCGTGCAACCGCTCTGGCGCGACGCATCGGGCCATAGCGCTGCGGCGCCGCCGGACCAGGTTTCACACAGCCTGCGCGAAGGCTGGATGCCGATGCCGGCGGTCGAATGGGCACTGCAGCCGGGCTTGTCGCTGCGCATCGAAGCGATCGCCGTGGAGCAGTCCGGCGCGCCGGTCACGCTCGTGTGCTATCGCCTGCGCAATACCGGCGCGAGCCGCGTGCAGGGTTCCCTGTCGCTCGTCGTTCGGCCGATGCAGATGAATCCGCCATGGCAGAACGGCGGCCCGTCGCCAATCCGTTCCATCAGCATCGACGGCCCGGCAACGGCGCCGGAAGTGCGTGTGAACGGGCGCACCCTGCTGGTCTCCCTGACCAGCGTCGATGCGCGCGGAGCTTCGCCGTTCGGAGCGCACGGTGAAGACGAGATCACGCGCTACGTCGCGTCCGGCACGGCTCCCGATTCGGCCAATGCCAGCGACGACGATGGCCTCGCGGCAGCGCTGCTGGGTTATCGCATCGAGATCGAACCAGGCGCGCAGCGCGACGTCGTCATCGCGTTTGCGCTCGGCAAGGAGCGCATCGATGCCGGCGCGGCCGACCTGCCCGACGCTACGCCGGTCGATCGCGGCCGATTGATCGGAACGCTGGACGCGGGCGCCGGATTCTCCGCGCGCGCCGACGAAGTTGCCGCGGGCTGGCAGCAACGCCTGGGACGCATCGACTTGTCTCTGCCCGATCACTCGCTCGTCGACATGCTGCGCGCGCAAGCCGCGTACATGCTGATCAACCAGTCCGGTCCGGCGATGCAGGCCGGACCGCGCAACTACAACCGCTCGTTCATTCGTGATGGCGCGGCGACGGCGGCCATCCTGGCGCGCATGGGCATGGCGAAAACCGCGCGCGACTATCTGCACTGGTACGCCGATCACGCGGTGCACGAAAACGGACTCGTCTCGCCGATCCTCAACAACGACGGCAGCGTCAACACCGGCTTCGGTTCGGATATCGAATACGACAGCCAAGGCGAGTTCATCTGGCTGATCGCGCAGATTGCGCGGCTCGACGGCGGCGCCGCCAGCGTGCGCGACTATCTGCCGAAGGTAAGGCTTGCGCTGCAGTTCCTCAAGGAATTGCGCGATCGCACGCTCGTGCCCGGCTACATGGCCGATCGCCCGGCGCCGGAACGCTTCCGCGGCATCATCGCCCCGTCGATCAGCCACGAAGGTTATTCGACACCGACGCACAGCTACTGGGACGATTACTGGGCTTTGAAAGGCTGGCACGACGGCGCGTGGCTGGCCGAACAATGGGGTGACCTCGAACTGGCGAAGTTCGCGCGCGGACAATACGCGGCGTTGCGCGCTTCGCTCGCCGCATCGATCCGGGCGACGATGGCGTGGAAAGGCGCCGACTACATCCCGGCCGCGGCCGACCTCGGCGATGGCGATCCGGCCGGCGTGTCGATCGGCGTCGATCCGTGCGGACAACAGGACCTGATGCCCGCCGATGCGCTCGAGCGCACGTTCTCGCGCTACCTCGACGACGTGCGCAAGCGCGAGGCGCCTGACGCGCTGTATGCCTACACGCCGTACGAACTGCGCAACATACTGACGTACGTGCACCTGAATCGCCCGCAGGATGCCGAGGAATTGCTGCGCGACCTGCTGTCGGGCCGGCGTCCGGCCGAATGGCAGGTACTCGCCGAGGTCGTGCACTCGCGCCTGCGCCATTCGGGATATCTCGGCGACATGCCACATACCTGGATCGGTTCGGAATACGCGCGGGCGATTTTCGGCATGCTGATGCGCGAGGATGATGCGCGCCTGCAGCTGTTGCCTGGCGCGCCGCCGTCCTGGGTTGCCGGCGACGGGTTGCGCGTCGGCGGCCTGCCCACGGCTCATGGCGCATTGTCGATGACCGCGCGGCAACAGGATGCAACCCTGCATGTGACGCTTGGACCGGGCCTGCGCGACGGCACGTCGGTGCAGGTCTGG
>Ga0163162_10007220_pt1 | contig 10787 bp, 6 predicted proteins | sample S55metaG_FD_115310 | JGI IMG/M metagenome (GOLD analysis project Ga0163162, IMG submission 115310) | Switchgrass rhizosphere microbial communities from Kellogg Biological Station, Michigan, USA - S5-5 metaG | ecosystem: Host-associated > Plants > Roots > Rhizosphere > Soil | place: USA: Michigan...
AGCCGGCGCCCAGTCGCGCCGGTAAATGCGCCCTTCTCATGACCGAATAACTCCGAAGCAATCAGTGCTTGCGGAATGGCGGCGCAATTAACGCTCACGAATGCGCGACTACAGCGCTTCGAGGTTTTGTGAATAGCGCGGGCGATCAACTCCTTACCCGTACCTGTTTCGCCTGTGATCAGTACCGTTGAGTCTGTTGTCGCCACCTTTGTTACCCGATTAAGCACTTTCTGCAAAGCCGCCGAGTTGCCAACTATCTCTTCAGAAGTCGAGGTCTTGATTATTTCTTCACGGAAGAAATCGATGTGGCCGCCAGGCCTGTGGGTGTGAATCATCGCGGGGATCGAATCGACGTCAAAACCGATCTCGCGGCGGATTTCGCCTTTCAAGTTTATGGTTTTTGCCAATGTTGCTGCTGTCGTCATAACGCCTCCTCTGACTTTACCCTTTTGTTTCCCCAGCCGAGATGGGTAGTAGTTTCTAATTCTCGTTCTGTAAGAATCGAGTGGAATACTGCCACCCGGGTGCAACAGCCGTCTTGAACAAACTTGAGGTGTTTAGAATGTTTCCGATGAATCGTGATCTGGATCACAATTTGGCTGCCGGTTGAAGGAGGTTCCTGAGAGAGATTTCTTCCTTGGTCAGTGCAGTAAAAAGACCGACCCACCAATTCACACGAAGTAAGATCAAGGGTTAGTCCATTCGGACATGTTTTTGTGTTATTTCGTGTGATTTCGTGGATCGTTCTTCTGCAACTTTACGTTCGCTAAGTTCCTCTTTTGCAAATGGTTACTTTGTGCGGATGGAATTCCCTTCCGTCCAGCGGACCTGACTTGGGGACATTCCAGCCCACCGCCGGAAGTGCCGCGCGAGATGGCTTTGATCAGAAAAACCAGTCGCTTGGGCTATTTCCGACAACGGAGCATGGGTCTCCCGCAGCATGTGTTCCACCTGTTCCAAGCGCCGCCGCAACAGATATGCATGCGGCGGCACCCCCACTGAGTTGTGAAATGCGCGGGCAAAATGGTCGGTAGAAAGTCCCGTCAGAGCGGCCATTCCATCAAGGCGGATCTTTTCATCGAGATGCCCTTCAATATAGTCGCAAACGCGGCGTGCCACGGCTGGAGACAACCCGCCACGGCTGGGCTCCGGCGTAGCGGCCAACGGCAAATCCCCTAAAGTACTGATTCTTGCCCGCGAGTGAACCACTGTTTCCGCCCAGCTGCGCGCGATCTTAGACCTGCTCAGAGGTGGCGTAAGCAATGCCGTCCACCAGCGTTCATCGCCACGGGCACTCATCAGGCGTACTGGTATGTCCCGGTCAGCGGTGCGGCGGAAGAGTGAATGGTCAAACGCGAAGACGGCAGACAAGGGAATTCCGTCCGCAAGCCTTTTGTCGTCGAGAGCTAACAACTTCCGAGCAGCTTGGTCGCCGCCAACAATAGTTTGCTGGTCGTCGATCGCAAGTAGCAGGGATAATCCAAAATCGTCTGAAGGGGCAGCCGCCAAGATCCAGCAATATTTAAAGTACTCACGAAAGATGCGCTCCTCAATGGCTCGCGCAGAGACAACCACCGTTTGGAGCAGCAGAGGAAATCGCTGATCGTCGGATTGCTGGTGCACTTTGGAGATGTCTAACACCCCAAGCAAACCTCCCTCAGGATCGAAGATCGGCGCGCCCGCGCAACTCAACCGGGCGTGACGGCTGCGAAAATGCTCTGCACAATGCACGAGAACCGGCCGTCGATCCGTGATGCAAGTGCCGATGCCGTTTGTGCCTTCGACCTCCTCCGACCAGACGCCGCCCAGCCATATACCCCAGCGCTTGAACTCGTGGTCCTTGTTATCGTCGCCACGATGGTGGATGGCGACTCCATCGCTGTTGCACAAGAGAACTACGTAAGACTGCTGGCGAACAATGGCATAGAGGCGATCTATTTCTTCCTGGGCCTGGAGTAGAAAGTTATGCAGGGGTTCGCGAGAGATCCTGAGCTCACGCTCTGTAAGCAAGTGCGGTACTGAGCTGCTCCGTGGGTCAACATGAAAGTCGTGCAGGCACCGTCGCCAGGAATCGTCGATCGCTTCGGGTTGGAAGCTTTCGCTCGCGCCTTCAGCGACTAACTCAATGCGCTCCTCGTGTGACAGATCCACGCTGGAAGGGTCGACACAGAGCTGGGCGGCTGTATTCATGTTTTAGCTTGGCATTGTACAACGCCAGCTTGAGGGGTCAAGAAAAGTGGCGCCGCTAGTGATGCTGCTTGGGATGTCCGATATGCTTTAGCTTGTCGGCTCTGGTGCATTAAGGCTCACGAGAATCGAATAGCCCTTAACGCGAACACGACAAGCTAAAGCATATCGGACATCCCACGCGGTTTACTTCTTCGAAAACGATATTCGCGTTCCGAACGCTCGACCGACACCGTTGGAAAATCCGCCGAAGTTGTCACTCGCCAGGTTGTTTTGGAAATCTCGAGGGTTGAAATGATTTGTTATATTGAAAATCTTGAATCCAAGATGGGCTTGGTACTTACTGAAGCGACCGGGAAGACTGACAGTCTTCAGCACTTGCATATCGAGCGAAACGAATGTCGGAAAGCGACCCGCACCATTCCGCGGACCTACAAAGTTGCGATCTTCATCAATGAGCGAGAAAGGAAAGCCGGTTCGTACGTCGAGAACAGGCGCCAACGTGATGCCATATTTTGCGTGCAAGTCACCACGGAATAGAAAACGGTTTGGCACATCAAATGGCAATCGCGATCGCTCATTAGCTCGGATGATCGGGTTCTCGAAGTTGCCGAAGTAAGAATTGAAGTCGTTAAGGTCTCCTATGGCGGAAGAGCGAACATAAGACGCGATAAACTCGTCATGCTCGCGGAACTTGTAACGCGCGGTGATCTCCAACTCACGGTAACGTGATCTGCCAGAGTTGCTCAAGGCAAGTACGTCTTGTACATCTGATGAGGACCCGGTCGCTACCGTTCCCGGTTCTGCCATTGGGTTCAGCACAAACTCGCGCAGTCCTTGCCTTTGTTGATACCCGACTCGCACAAACAGATTCTTTAGCCACTCGCGATCAAACTGAACATTCCAACTGACACTGCGCGGCGTGCGAAGCTTCGAGTCTAAAAGAGCGAGCCGTTGAAGCTGAGGCACCCCGATTATCTCCTGCCCGTCTGGTCCAAAGTCCGTCAGCACGCGCTCCTGCAACTGGGTAAACGTGGCTACGTTCATATCAACGTCATCGTAGAAAATCCCAATCCCGCCGCGGATGACAGTGCGCCCATCGAGCATTGGAAGAAAAGCGAAGCTAACGCGTGGTGCAATATTGTTTTCACTCGTCACATTGTTACGGTCATAGCGCACGCCATATTCGATTTTCAGCCGGCGATTTATGGACCAACTGTCTTGAAAGTAAGCTAGAAACTGAGTTTGGTTACGACTAAGTTGACCACTGCCGACAAAGTCGAACTGCTGACTGCGCGTGCCGTCGGCTCTCAAAATGCGCACCGGGTTACTCGTGTTGAGCCCATCAAAAGTAACGTAATTAATTCCGCCACCGACCTTCATTAAATGTTCGCCCAGAAACTTCGGCGGGCTGAAACTATAAACTTCGAGCGCCTGATACCGTTTGCTATTCCGCGACTGCTGATTGAAAAAGTTTCCCGAATTCACGTTCGGCGCAAAGTTCATCGGCGCAGTTCCAGAACTCGGAAAAACGTCAGCGTCGAATTGCTTGATGCTGAAAGAAGATTCGAGCACCGATTTACTATTCAGGACCATGCGCTCGTTTATGGCCCAGAGAAACCCTCGCTGTTTGAAATTCGGTGTTACCTCCTGAGGATTGAATGTATTCAGATTGACGTATCGAAGCTTCTGCGGAAACAGGGAAAACGTAGTCGATAGATGGTTTCGGTCATTGATTTCCCAATCGAGTTGAGACACCGAATCGAAACTTTCGAGGCCGGTATCGCGCTTGAGCGGTGGCAAGCTCTCGACCGGCGTGCGTACAAAGCGATATTCGAATGACTGCATGAACCTCAACTTGTCCTTAATAATAGGTCCGCTGATTGTTACGCGGGGTGTAAAGGCTCCGATGCCGACGAACGCCCCGTCACGTCGGCGCGGCCTAGGAAAGAAACTCTCGCCGTCCACGATGAATTTGTCCGATCCGGATTTTGTTTGTACGGTCGTAACTGCGCCTGTGAATTGTCCATACTCGGCCGCATACGGGTTGGCGACGACCTCAACTGACTGAACCGCTTCCAGTGGTAAATTGATGGCAGACTCACCCGTTACCGGATCGGTAACGTTTGCACTATTAACCAGGAAACCGCTCTGACTTGCGCGCGCGCCTTTCAGGTTAAGCATCCCATCAGGTCCACGGACCACACCTGGAACAAGTGGGATTGCATCCTGAAACTGCTCGTTAACCAACGGCACTGTTTGTAATTTGTCTTGCTTAAACGATACGGATTCACTCGAGGGCGTCGTGTTCACACCTTCTCCGTCTGCTACTACCGTGACATCTGCGGTGACTCCCTCGATCTCAAGATTAACGTTCTCAACTGCGGTAGTGTCTTTTTGAACCGTCACAGTCTTCGTTTGCTGTTTGAAACCACCAAGCGTGATCTGCAACGTATAAATCCCCGCAGCGAGATCCGTGAACTTATATTCTCCTTGGCCGTTGGTGACTGCTGAGCGCGATTGCTCGCCTGGCTTTGCAGGCGTCAATTTCAAATTTGCACCTGGTAGTCTTTCACCTGCTCCATCGGTTGAACTGACGCTGACTGTTCCTTGAAGCATGCTTGTCTGGGCCAGAACAGCTTGCGTGCCCGCGAAGGAAAGCAAGATAAATAGAGCGATACTCACCGTCCAGCGCCTTGCGGTGCCGGGACGGAGCGTTGAGGCTGGTTGTACATTATTCTGATATGACACGTTAATTCCTTCTTCAATCTCCGTCCTACACTGCTATCTCAAAGAGCTATGGCCGCGGAGCCGATTGCTCCTGAGAAGCTGCCTGCGTTCCCTGCGAAGAGATTCCCTTATTGACAAGGACCGTAATCTCAGCGCGACGATTCAGAGCCCGACCCTCTCGGTTGTTGTTCTCAGCGACGGGATCTGCTGAACCGAAACCAAATGGTTGGACCACTCGGTAAGGCGGTATACCGTGTTTGGTCACAAGGTAATCAGTCACGGCTTTTGCTCTCCGTTCACTTAGCGAACGATTTCTTGTTGTTCGACCGGTTGAATCGGCATAACCCTGAACTGCGACTACCCAACCATTCAGCTTCTCACTCACGGTGTTTGCCAGTACATCAATCTCTGCTCTGGCTTGGGGAGAAAGGCGAGTGCTTCCGTTTTTGAAGTGCACTGCAACTGTTCCTACCACGTCGTAATCATCAAGCACGTTGATCCGCGAATTCGCTGTCGTTGCATCTGACTCGGCCTGATCGGCAGTTGACTGTGCAGTCTTCGCAGCGGCTACAGCCGTATTTGCAACACTGCTCAACTCTTCAACTTGTCCAGAAATTCGTTGCTCGTTTTGTTCAGCCTGACTAATGCGCTGTTGATTTCCTTCAGCCAGCGCCTGCGTTGAATTGGCAAGCTTCTCAACCGGATCCACGCGCGACTCAAGTGCCTCGGCTGTTCTCAGATCCTGTTCATCGAAGCGAATATTCCTGGCTACTAGTTGGCCATCACTGTTACCTCTTCCCTCCGCTTCCAGCCTTAGACCCCGCCTGATCTGATTTGCGTTAGACGTTCTGTCACCACGAAACAAGCCTTTACGCACTTCTCTGACTTTGGTTTTATCATTGGCAACGATCACCGTTTCCGTACCGTTTGATTCGCGAATGGTGAATGTATCGCCGTTGCGAGTGATGACAACGCCTTCTACTTTCACCTTCTTCCCTTCGGCGATCCCGCCTGTATCCAGGGCATGAAGTGCACCTGGTGCCACACTCAGTGCGACACTGTCCTGGCCCAACACACCACCACAGGAGAGTGAGATCGCCAGTGCGACCAATAGAATTCTTCTGTTCTTACTTTTCATCGATTCCTTCCCTTTGTTCTTCAGCGCACAGTGTGAAGCTCACTGTTCGTATATTGTCCAATGGAGTCGACTACAACTGCTTCAGCCATTTTCAAATTGCGCTTGGCTCATCCCAACGCTTCCTTCCAAAGTGGTCCACGACGCGTTTAGGTTGTTACCGTCTAGAAAGCTAAAGCCTGTGTCGTTAACAAACGCCCACACGCAATTTAGTTATTGGATTTTACGAGGAAGGGTTAGCGGTGTTTTTCGAATTCTTGCTTGAATCTACGCTTTTGTCTTGTTGTTTGCGAGGACCTGTGCAGCTTTTCAGGTCACAAGAACGCAATACTTAGCAATTGCAAGAAATACAACAAACGTCGCCTCAGTTACCTTTCGCGTTGTCATTTAGCGCAGAAAGGAAGAAGCAGTTGAGGTCCCAAATCAAGATTGTTAAACGGAAACAGGATTCCCCTCAAACAGACTCTCAGGTAGACGGTGCGACAAAGCCGCTTGAGCTGAGCACTCGCGAAATTTCAATTGTGGTTAAAAAATGGATTTCGGAGATGAAGGATCGAAAGAGTCAGTCGCAACAGTACTTAACGCCCCTAAAAGTCAGATGAAAAGTACATGACTCGTTAGGTGATGACAAGAGTCTGGCCCAACCTGTTTCGGCGGTGCGCACCAATTCTGTTGCTGGTGTCGCTTTATCCAAACATCGTTACCGCCCAGAATGCACCACCTTCTCCTGAACGTCAGTGGCTTGGACCAGGTGAACAGCTAATCAAACGCGACGCGGAGCGCCTACGAGTCCCTAACCCCGCGGTCGATAGTGCAAAAATCTATTCACTGGCGGAATTGATTGACTTCGCCCAGTCACACAATCCAGAAACCCGCTTCGCATGGGAACGGGCGCGCGCCCAGGCGGCGACACTAGGCGTCGCTCGAAGCGAGCTCTATCCGACCCTGGCTGCAGCTGCACTCTCATTCACCGAGCGAGATGACATCCTGGTTGACTCGGCCTTTATTCGCCAAACCACTGAGACGATTCGAGTGGCATTCGAGGTCAATTACACGCTCTTCGACTTCGGCGCCCGGAAGGGTCGAATCGATGCTGCACAAGCTGAGCTACTCGCAGCTAACTTCGCGTTTAATGATACTCACCGGAAGATCATTTTCACTGTGGAGAAGGCGTACTACGAACTGCTTAATACCTCGGGACAAGTGATTGCCGCCCGGACAAGTTTGACTAACGCGCAGACGGCGCAACAAGCCGCCGAAGATCGTTTGAAACAGGGGCTCGCAACTAAGCCTGATGTGTTGGAGGCTCGCAGCGCAACTGCACAGGGAGAGTTAGATCTCCAGTCAGCGATCGGAGCGAAAGATGTTGCAGCTGGTGATCTGGCAACCGCGCTTGGTGTCTCCCCGACAACTGTGATCCAGGTCCAGTCGATTGACGATCTGTCAATCCCTTCGTCACTCGGCGACAACGTTGAAGCAGCGATCGATCGTGCATTCTTGCAGCGCCCGGATCTACTTGAGCAAGTCGCCGCAATCCGAGCGGCAAACGCAAGAGTGAAAGAAGCGCGCTCGGCCTACTATCCTTCGCTGGAACTCAGTTTTGGTCCTGGAGGGCAGAGGCAAATTGGTAAGCAGCAATTCTTTGACCGGACACACCGGGATGGCTTTACGGGCGGTTTGGCTTTCAGTCTGAGGTGGACTCTGTTCGATGGCGGTGCGCGAAAGAACAGAGTGGCTAATGAGCGGGCCAATCTCCGTGCCGCTGAAGCACAGTTAAACGTGACGCACGATCAGATTGCCAACGAAACCTGGGCGGCTTACTCAAATGCAAAGACGGCGCTCCAGCAGCGACAAGCGGCCCGTGCGCTGTTGGACGCGGCAAGTCAGTCTTATGCCTCCGCACTTGAAGCCTACAACTACGGAGTACGCAGCTTTCTGGATGTGACGGCTGCACAGCGGACCCTTGCCGACGCTCAAGCCGCCGATGTTTTTGCGCGAGCGCGTGTACTAAACGCGCTCGCTGAGTTGGCTTTTCGAATTGGAGACACGCGGCCGTGAACGAAAACAGTTGTCAGTTCGTAAAAGTTCCGTTGGCTTTCCACGAAGAGTCAGGAGTCTCCTCTCTGTGCAACCTATGTGTTCTCTGTGTCTCATTGGTGACGTTTTACTGCGAATCTGTTAACCACAGAGACACAAAGAACACCGAGGTTGCACAGAGAAATCCGCACAGGAGTAATTTTCGCACAAAGGCCGTTGCGCTCTTGCTCGCGTCATCGCTGATGACGAGTTGTTCACGAGCTCCTTCATTCGACATTCTCGGTTCGTACTTCCCGGCATGGCTCATCTGTCTGGCGCTGGGCGTGGTGCTTACTGCTGCCATCCGATGGCTGCTGTTGCGGTTTCAGATCGGGGTTGTCTTTCCAATTGTGGTGTACCCAAGCCTGACAGCACTTGTCGCTTTCGGAATGTGGCTCGTCTTTTATAGTTGAGGATCGAGACAATGGTTTCTGACACCAAAACAAATACTCGCGTGCTTGTTGGGCGATGGCTGAGTGGCGGCATTGTGGTCGCAGCCGTCTCGCTCGGACTGGTGGTCCTTCACCGAACGAATCGCCAACCACGGACCGACGACGCTGAAGTGCTCGCGAACTTCATTGGAATTGCGCCGCAAGTCGAAGGCCGGATCATCCGGCTGCATGTGCGCGACAATCAGTTTGTAAAGCAGGGCGAACTCTTGTTCGAAATTGATGAGCAGCCTTATCAATATGCCCTTGAAAAAGCGATTTCCGATCAGGCCACTCTCGAGGGGCAAATCGAAGACGAGCGCCGCAAAATCGCCTCACAGGTGAGCGCCGTTTCAGTTGCGAAGGCCAATATCCAGGGTTCAGAGTCTGACGTTGCTCGATATGCAGCCGCAATCGATCAGGCACGAGCTGACGTAACCAATGCTGAGCAGGGTGTGAGCCGAGCAAAAGTGGAATGGCAATACGCGAATAACAACCTGCACCGGCTTGAGCCGTTGCTCACCAAGCAGTTTGTCACCGTAGATCAGGTGGACCAGGCCAAGACCTCAGAAATCATCCAAGCCCAGGTCCTCAAACAATCCGAGGCGCGCCTCCGGGTTGCGCAGGCAGCATTAAGATCAGCCCTTGCGCAATACGATCAGTCCAAAGCAGTAGTGGACCAGAGTAAAGCGCAGCACGAACAAGCGCAGCATGCCATAACTACACTTGGACCAGTAGTCAACCAGCGTGGCGCAAAAAAGTCGGCTGTCGAGAACGCCCGTTACAACCTGAACAACTGTCGGGTCTATGCGCCGTTCGACGCTCGCGTGACCAACCTCACTATTTCAGAAGGCGCTTACGCTCACGTGGGTCAGCAGGTATTCACGTTGATTGATGCGCGCACCTGGTGGGCAGTGGCCAACTTTCGTGAAGGTCAGCTGGAACAGATTACACCCGGAATGCGAGCGGACGTTTATGTGATGTCAAAGCCCAACGAGCGCTTCGTCGGAATTGTGGACAGCGTCGGTTTCGGAGTCACTCCGAGTGAAGATGACTTTGGTCGTTTGCAGCAAGGCCTTCCGGACCCGCAGCGGACGCTGAATTGGGTGCATCTCGCATCGCGATATCCAGTTCGCGTCAGGGTGCAAGATCCGCCTCCTGATCTCTTTCGCGTCGGTCAGTCAGCGGTTGTCATTATTCGCAATTGAGTATGGCCACCGTTGCCCAAAATTTGCCCGAGTCGTCTGGTCCATCGGTCTGGTTCTGGGAATTTCTGAAAGAGGAACTCGCACCGTATCCGGGGAGAGCTGCCCTGGTTGCCCGAATGGTCATTTGCGCCACTCTGGTCATGATCATCACCATGACGTTTCGTCTTCCGTATGGAAGTCATGGCGCGATCTTCACACTCATCATCTCGCGCGAAAGTCCTCGAGCGACGTTGAAGCATGTGAGGACGACGGTCATTACCTTTGCTTTCTCGGCGATCTATATCTTCATAGGAACAATGTTCACTCTGGATGACCCAATGCTGCGATTGCTATGGATCATTGCTACGTTGTTCATTGCGTTCTATGCAATCAGCGCGATTACGGATTACGTCGCGGCAACCGGCTTCGGCATTTTAATCGCCCTCACAATTTCCTTCTGGGATATGCATCTGCCGGCCGAGCTTAAAGTGGAAAACACCCTTTGGGCGTTTGCGCAGACGACAATGGCCTGCGCAATTACGCTGCTGGTTGAACTGGTGTTTTCAGGTTTCAGACGGGGAGATGATCTGAGACGCTCCATTGCGGAGCGCCTGGGTTCTGTTGGAGAGTTGCTCAACTTCCTTGCTGCAGGTCAACCTGTGGACAACAGAACAAAAAAGAACCTCACGCGCTTCGCACTGACTGGGACATCGAGATTGCGACAAATCTTGCGGGTTTCGGCTTACTCATTGGCTTACCGTGAGCAGTTGGTAGCTGTAGTGGCGCTGGTCGGAAGATTGGTAGACATCGCTGCAAACGTGACATATTTCAGGATCCGATCGTCTGAGAATGATCGCCAGCGATTACGCGCTTTGGCCCTGCACATCGCCAACCTCCGTGCCGATCTACTGAGCGCGAGAATTCCACCACCAATTGAGTTCTCCGGCAAAGCGGAGGTTCCACTCTTGCGTGAGATGGAGAGAACCGTTGCGCTGATCCCTGATGTTTTTGCGAGTTCAAATGACTTCAGCACAAACCCGACGC
>Ga0163162_10007222_pt1 | contig 10785 bp, 10 predicted proteins | sample S55metaG_FD_115310 | JGI IMG/M metagenome (GOLD analysis project Ga0163162, IMG submission 115310) | Switchgrass rhizosphere microbial communities from Kellogg Biological Station, Michigan, USA - S5-5 metaG | ecosystem: Host-associated > Plants > Roots > Rhizosphere > Soil | place: USA...
AAGCACTGCTCCAGCATCAAGACCTACGTCTCCAGCGAGCAGCCCGGCCCGCAGGCGGATATTTTTCTCGAAGACTTGATGGCGCACGACCGCATTGCGCGTCCTGACATTTTCTCGATCGACGAAAACGAAATCGCCGAAATCTTTTACACCAGCGGCAGCACTGGCACGCCCAAAGGCGTCATGCTCTCGCACCGCACGCTTTACGTTCACGCGTTGGGCATTCTCTCCACCTTTCAGTGCAAAGACGCCGACGTCGAGCTTCACACCATCCCGCTGTTTCACGCCAACGGCTGGGGACGTCCCCAAAGCATCACCATGAAAGGCAGCAGCCACGTCATGGTGCGCCGCTTCGACCCGGCGCACGTGCTGCGTCTCATTCAGGACGAAAAAGCCACTGGCATGACCCTCGTCCCCACCATGGCCAACGCACTGCTCAATTGTCCCGAGCTCGGCAAATTTGACACGTCCAGCATGCGAGTGATCACCATGGGTGGCGCTGCCTCGTCCCCCGAGCTGATCGACCGCCTGGAGCAGGCCTTCCATTGCGACGTATGTTCCGGCTATGGCCTCACCGAAACCGCTCCCGTCGCCACAACCGCCCAGACTAAATCCAACGTCATCTGCGCCGACGACACCGAGCGTCTCTCTCGCCTCGCGGCCGCAGGCTGGCCCATGGTCGGCTCCGAAGTCCACGTTGTCGATTCCGAAATGCGCGATGTACCTCAAGACATGCAAACCGTGGGCGAAGTCGCCGTCCGAGGCGACAACGTGATGGACGGCTACTACCGCGAGCCCGAAGCCACCCAGTCGGCCATTACAAACGGCTGGCTGCGCACCGGAGACATGGCGGTCTGGGACGAAGAAAACTACATCTACATCGTCGATCGCAAAAAAGACATCATCATCAGCGGCGGCGAAAACATTTCTTCCATCGAAGTAGAAAAAGCCATCTTCGCCCACTCCGCCGTCCTGGAATGCGCCGTAGTTTCAGCCCCCGATCCGCAATGGGGAGAAATCCCGGTCGCCATCGTAGTCCTGAAACCCGGCCAGGAGCTAAGCGAAGACCAATTGCTGTTATCTCTGAAGCCGCGTATCGCCAAATACAAAATGCCCCGCCTGGTGAAATTCGTAGAAGGCCCGCTCCCCAAAACAGGCACCGGAAAAATGCTGAAACGCCAGCTCCGCGAAGCGTTCTGGGCCGGCAAGTCCACCCGCGTGCAAGGATGAACTTGTAGTGCCGGCGTCCCGCCGGCTGTCCGGAGGGCGTCCCACCCTCCGCCTAAGCGCGTCGGCAAACCACTCGGAGTGAAACCAACTCATACCTTGTCATTCTTTGCTTGTCATTCCGAAGCCGGGTTTATCGGCGAGGAATCTGCTTTTTGCCGGCAGCGAAACAGCAGACCCCTCGCGCGAAAATCTGCGCTTCGGAATGACAATCCTAACGGTTTGTTTTTAAACCGCACTCTCACCGCGCAACCACTCTGGCACGCCCATTCCGCCTCGCGTATATTGAACTCCTTCAAGGCCATGATCGAATCCCCCAAAAACGTCATCATCCGCGACCTGCAAAGCTTCAACGACCTCGAACAGGCCGAAGCCCTCGAACGCGAAGTCTGGGGACTGGCCGACCGAGACGTCATGCCTCTGACCCTGATGATCGCCACCAAAGAAGCAGGCAGCGTCTGGGTCGGCGCCTTCGACGGCCCCAAACTCGCCGGATTCGCCTTCGGCTTTTTCGCCATCGAAGCCGGACACATCACCCTGCACTCCCACATGCTCGCCGTCAGTGAGCCCTATCGCAACCTCGACCTGGGATACAAATTGAAACTTGCTCAGCGCGACCGCGCCCTCGCCATGCGCGTCTCGGAGATGACCTGGACTTTCGATCCCCTCCAAAGCCGCAACGCCCATCTTAACTTCGGCAAACTGGGGGTGGTCTCGGAGACGTACAAGGTCGATTTCTACGGACCAGAAACCTCCAGTGTCCTACACCAGAACGGCACCGACCGCCTGTGGGTCAGATGGCCGCTCGCCAGCCGTCGCGTGCGCGATCGCCTGCAAGGCAAAGACTTCCGTCCCGAGGTTCTCGATGCCTTCTCGCGCCTGCAACCCCTCGTGCAATTCAACGGAGATGGCAAACCGCTCCGCAATGACCTGGCCACCGCACTGGCGCGCCAACGCATCGCCATCCAGATTCCCAGCGACATCCTGACCATCGAGGAAAAAGATCCAGAACGCGCCCGTGAATGGCGGGACGCCACACGCTGGGCTTTCACCGAAGCCCTGCGCGCCGGATTCTTCGTAGCCGAATTCGCCCGCACCGTGGCCGGTAAACAAGGCCCCGGCAATTATCTTCTGGAAAAAGGCTCGGTCGCAGAGTACGTTCCCGAACTGCAAAGAAAGCCTTGACGCTCGTCGTCGAGCCAAAACAATCACAGCAAAAGCCGCGAAGCGGCGTAAGAATAGAGCCCGGGGCGTAAGCCCCGGGTAAATGGGAGAGATGACAAAGCCCTGAAAGGGCGAAAGAATGGTCGTTAGCACCCGCCCATGCCCGATTCCGCCAACCCGATCCTCCTCTACGACGGCGTCTGCGGACTTTGCAATCGCCTGGTTCAATTCGTCCTAAAACACGACAGCGCCGCACGCTTCCGCTTCGCCTCACTCCAAAGCGGCTACGCTACCAGACTCGTGCAACCGCACGGTGTTAATCCCGACGACCTCGACACCGTCTATGTCATCGAAGCACCCGAAGCCCTACCCAAATCCCGCTCTGACGCTGTGATCTTTATCCTTCACAAGCTAGGCGGTTTGTGGGGGGCTGTCGCGACGACCCTCCGCATTTTCCCCAAACCCTTGCGCGACTGCGGATACAACATCGTCGCCCGCCGCCGCTACCGCATTTTCGGAAAATACGAAATTTGCCCGCTCCCCGAAAAGAAATATCAAAACAGATTTCTGGACACTTGATTCGGCACGAACCGGGTGGAGACAGCCGCCCTCGGCTGTCTGGCGGAGCAAGGCTCCGCGAGGGCTGTGCGATCCGTCCATGACTTGCGATCCTAGTCCCCCGGACAGCCGAAGCCGGCTGTCCCCACGTGATCACCTGAAGTTCAGGGCTCTAGCCCGCCGAAGCAAGACAATCCGCGCCCGCCCTTGTAGAATCTGCAATGCAATTCTCAGCGGTCTAATAAAAACGAGGAACCCAGCATGCCGGACCAATCCCCCGCGGCAGATGCTCGCACTAATATTGACTCCATCCTCCACGAGGACAGGAAGTTCGAATGCCCCGAGCCCTTCCGCCAGCAGGCACACATCAAGAGCCTTGAAGAATACGAACGCATCTACCGCGAATCAGTCGAACACCCCGAAAAATTCTGGGCCGGAATCGCCAACGAACTCCACTGGTTTAAAAAATGGGACAAGGTCCTGGAATGGAACATTCCCTGGGCCAAATGGTTCGTCGGCGGACAGCTCAACGTCTCCTACAATTGTCTCGACCGCCACGTCGAGACTGCCCGCAAGAATAAAACCGCCATCATCTGGGAAAGCGAACCCGGCGACATCCGCACCCTGACCTTCGAACAACTCCTTCGGGAAGTGAAAAAGTTCGCCAACGTCCTGAAGTCTTTGGGAGTAAGGAAGGGAGACCGGGTCGCGATCTACATGGGCATGACCCCTGAACTGCCCATAGCCATGCTCGCCTGCGCCCGCATCGGCGCCCCGCACACCGTGGTATTCGGTGGATTTTCCTCGAACGCCCTGGTCGATCGCATCCACGATTCGCAAGCAACCGCCGTCATCACCCAGGACGGCTCGTATCGTCGCGGCGCCGAGGTTAAGCTGTTCCCGCCAGTTGAGGAAGCGCTGAAGTCCTGCCCGTCGGTAAAAAACGTGATCGTCTACCAGCGCACCGGAACGCCCATCAACATGCAGTCCGGCCGCGACCACTGGTGGCACGAGTTGATGGCCAACGCCTCCGACGATTGTCCCTCGGAACCTCTCGACGCCGAGCATCCGCTTTACATCCTCTACACCTCGGGAACAACTGGTAAGCCGAAGGGCGTCGTCCACACCACCGGCGGCTACTCGGTCGGTACTTACATCACGACGAAGTGGGTTTTCGACCTCAAGGAAGATGACGTCTACTGGTGCTCCGCCGACATCGGATGGGTCACCGGCCACAGCTACATCGTTTACGGACCGCTGCAAAACGGCACCACCTGCGTGATGTACGAAGGCGCGCCCAATACGCCCGAGCCCGACCGCTTCTGGAGCATCATCGACCGCCATCAGGTCAGCATTTTCTACACCGCTCCCACTGCGATCCGCACTTTCACCAAGTGGGGTGATGAGTGGCCGAAGAAACACAAGCTCGACAGCCTGCGCCTGCTGGGCACGGTCGGTGAGCCCATCAATCCCGAAGCTTGGATGTGGTATCGCGAACTCATCGGTCACAACCGCTGTCCCATCGTCGATACTTGGTGGCAGACCGAAACCGGACACATCATGCTCAGTCCCATCCCCGGCGCAATCGCGACTAAGCCGGGCTCAGCCACGCGCCCGTTTCCCGGTGTCGTCCCCGAGATCGTCACTATGGACGGCACGCCCGTCCCTGAAGGCTCTGGGGGCTTTCTGGTGTTGAAACAACCTTGGCCAGGCATGCTGCGCACCATTTATGGAGACCCCGATCGCTATGTGCAGCAGTACTGGTCCCAGATTCCCGGCGTGTATTTCACCGGGGATGGCGCCCGCAAGGACAAAGACGGCTATTTCTGGGTCATGGGGCGAGTAGACGACGTAATTAACGTATCTGGCCATCGTTTGAGTACAATGGAAGTATAATCGGCGTTGGTAGCACATCCCGCGGTGGCCGAAGCCGCGGTCGTAGGACGTCCGGACAGCATCAAAGGCCAAGCCATCTCAGCTTTCGTAACCCTGGAGCAGGGAAGAAAGCCGACTTCCGAACTGAAGGATGACCTTCGGAAGTGGGTGGCAAATGAGATCGGCGCTATGGCCAAGCCGGACGATATTCGCTTCACCGACACTCTGCCTAAAACTCGCAGCGGCAAAATTATGCGCCGCTTGTTGCGGGAACTGGCCAGCAGCGGCGAAGTGAAAGGCGACACCACCACTCTGGAAGACCTCGGTGTGATCGCCAGACTCAAGGAAAGCGAAGAGTCTTGAACTTCGCCTGCTGATACGCGCGTCCACTTCGTCGAAATCTGGATACAAGTCTCAGGAGGCTTCATGGGAAGAGCACTGCACTTTTTTGTCCGCCAGTGTGGCGGAGTGTTAGTGGTTCTGGCGGCACTATGGATGGCAGGCTGCGGTGGCGGCGCCACCAGCACTGGAGGCGGTAACAACGGTGGCGGCAACGCCGGCGGCGGAACTGGATCACCCAACATTACGGTGAGCGTGAGTCCGAAGCTGGCGGCGATAGCCGCCTCCACGCAGACCCAGCAATACACCGCTGCCGTAACCGAAGACCCCAAGAATCTCGGCGTCACCTGGAGTGTGGACACGGTTAAAGGTGGAAACGCCACGGTCGGTTCCATCAGCAACTCGGGCGTGTACACGCCTCCCGCGAGCGGTGGAAGTCACACCGTTACTGCCACCAGCGTGGCCAACACTTCAAAGAGCGCTTCGGTCACGGTCGTGGTTTCTGATCTCTCGGGCGTCCTCTCCTGGCATAACAACCTGGCGCGCGATGGCAGCAACACCCATGAATTTGCCCTGACCAAGTCAAACGTTACCTCCGCAACTTTCGGCAAGCTCTTTTCCTGCGCGGTTGACGGAGTGGTTTACGCGCAACCTCTTTGGATTCCGGGTGTCACTGTCAACGGGACAAAGCACAATGCCGTCCTCGTAGCCACCGCCCACGACAGCGTCTACGCCTTCGACGCCGACCAGTCTCCCTGTGTGACACTCTGGCATGCGAACCTCATCGATTCGGCCCACGGTGCCACCTCGGGCGAAACCACCGTTCCCAATGGAGATGTTGGCGGATCTACCGACATCCAACCCGAAATCGGGATCATCGGTACGCCAGTAATCAGCCAGTCGTTGAACACTCTGTATGCCGTCACCAAATCGGAGGGCCCCAGCGGAACCTTCCACCAGCGCTTGCACGCTCTGGACCTGTCCACGGGGAACGAAAAATCAGGCAGCCCCGCCAACGTGTCAGCCTCTGTTACAGGTGATGGTTATGATTCGTCAGGCTCGACTGTGACCTTCAATTCCCGCACTCATCATCAGCGTACCGGACTCGCTCTGGTCAACGGCGTGGTCTACGCCACCTGGGCTTCCCACGGTGACATCGATCCCTATCACGGCTGGGTCATCGGGTACGACGCCACCAGCCTCGCGCCCGTCACTACCTACAACCTCACCGCTAATGGTTCTCGAGGGGGGGAGTCTGGATGAGCGGCGCAGCGCCTGCTGCAGACAGCGCAAATGCGCTCTACCTGAGCACCGGCAACGGAACCTTCAACCGCGACTCTAGTTCCGCTCCGAACTCCGATCTGGGTGACTCCGTGGTCAAGCTGGCGACGTCTTCGGGTATTTCAGCAACCGACTGGTTCTCTCCGTTCAACCAGAGCGATCTGGAATCCGCAGATCGCGACCTGGGATCCAGCGGAGTAGTACTTCTCCCTGACCAATCGTCTGGTACGCCGCACCTGCTGGTCACGGGCGGAAAAGAGGGCAGGCTCTATCTTCTCAACCGCGATTCCATGGGCCACTAGTGCGATTCGTGCTCATCGTCGAGCGGCGATACCAATACCGTCCAGAATTTCTCGGCCACCAGCGCTTTGTTTGGCACCCCTGCTTTTTGGAATAACGGGCTCTACGTCGGAGGACTTTCCGACCAGTTGCTGGTCTACACTTTCAACTCTTCCACCGGCAAATTTCAGACCTCGCCGTCGTCGCAGACCTCGACCAGTTTCTCGTTCCCCGGAGTAACGCCGTCCATCTCCTCACAGGGAACGTCGAATGGAATCGTCTGGGCTCTCGATACCAGCCAGTACGGTGTGCCGAAAAACTCCGGCGGACCGGCCGTTCTGCATGCCTACGACGCCACCGACCTGACCACGGAGTTGTGGAACAGTACCCAGGCGGCCAACAACCGCGACCGCGCCGGTAATGCCGTAAAGTTCGCCGTACCCACAGTCGCCAACGGAAAGGTCTACGTTGGAACCCGTACCACAGTGGAGATCTACGGCCTGCTGCCACAGTGAGGGCAGGCCACCACAGCCCACGTGGGACAGCAGAGTTTTATGGGTGTTAAGGACGGGCAAAGAGACTGCCGGCGCAGTCCAAGTAAATGCAAAAGCATTGTCATTCCGAAGCCGATTTATCGGCGAGGAATCTGCTGTGGGCAGCGAAACAGCAGATTCCTCGCGCGATAAAGGCGCGCTTCGGGATGACAAAGTTTATGACGGACGCGCGAATAAGAATTATTCCCCCGCGCCCATCATCACAATTGGCATGGTCGGAGTAGCAGATCCCTGTTCCGGCTCCACAGTAATCGCGAAAGCCTTGGCTTCGACTCCGGCCGGCAATGTCGGCTCAATCACAGTTGCGCTGCCCCGCGCATCAGGTTTGAAAGTTCCCACCGGAATCGGACTTCCCGCCGTCGGGATCAACCACAACTCATAAGCCTTCTGCGCGGGCAGCGCCGGCATATTGCTGGCCAGGAAAATCAAGCTGGATCGCTCTCGAACGTAGATGGCTTTTCCCTGAGGTTGCGGAGGAGCCTGGGCCGCCACCAGCGTTACGCGCATGGCGTTCGTCGCGGTTAGGGTAGAGACGACTTTCCGCGCGCGTTCCAACTGGGCCTGCTGTTGCGATGATTCTTCCTGCAACTGCGCCACCCGCTGTGAAAGCCGATCGCTCTGTTGCCAGAAGGAGCCAGCGATCGCAAGAAACACAGCGGCCGCGAGCCAGGGCAGCAAAGTCCATCGAGCCGAGCGCCGCGCCGGAGTTTTCTCCGCCCGAGGTTCTTTCGCAATTGCTTTCAGCAGTCGATCACGTGAGCGTTTTGGCGCCGCTGGCCCAGAAGCCGATAACGCGAGCAAAGCCATATCGCCGCGCAGCCGCTCCAGTTCACGGCGGCACGCCGGACAGTCTTCAAGATGTCTCTCGATCGCAACTCGTTCGTCGCCATGAAGTGCTTCCAGGGCGAGCAGCGCGAGATCATCGGCGAATTGCTCGTGTGCGCTCATGGCTCAAAAGCCTTCCGCAGCGCTTCCAGTCCGGCGCGAATGCGAGTCTTGATCGTTCCCAGCGGCTCTCCCGTCTTGGCCGCGATTTCCGTGTGCGTCAATCCTTCGAAATACGCCATCTCGAGCGCGCTGCGTTGCGGCGCGGGCATCCCGCCCAAAGCTCCCCGCACTTTCTCCATGGCGCGCGATCGTTCCGCTTCACCCGCCATATCGGGCTCCACCGAAACCACTACATCGGCGATATCGGTCTCCGGACGCCGCTTCCGCAATCCATCAATCGCCCGGTTGCGGGTAATCACTCCCAACCATGCCCCCAGGTTGCCGCGGCCCGAATCGAAAGCCGCAGGTTTGCGCCACAGCTGCATGAATACTTCCTGCAGTACGTCCTCGGCTGCACCTGTATCTCCCAGCACCCGTAGCGCGATGGCATAAACCAGGGAAGAATAGCGGTCGTAAAGCGCAGCCATCGCGCTTTCGTCGCCCGAGCGTATGCCCCATACCAGGGAAACATCGCTCGCTCCTCCCTTTAGCTCGGCAGCCGACAAACGGTTATCTCATCCTTTCAAAAGTACGCCCGCCAAGGCATGAATGGATTGCCCGAACTGAGAACTGAGAACCGGGAACTAAGAACTGATAATTAAGAATTTGAGTTCAGAACTGAGAATTGAACTGATCAAGAAATTGAACTAAGAGCAAGAATTTATCCAGCCAGCCTATGTTCCCCGGGACAACGCCGGAGGCGAAGCTATTGGTTCTTCATTGCCAGAAGCCGTTCCTCCGGCGTCATCTGCTTCCACAACACTTCCAGATCCCGCTGGACGCGCGAATTTCCCGGGTCCCCGTGCAAAGCCTTGGCGAACCAGCGATAGGCGTTCGGCAGGTCCCGCCCCACACAATGCCCGGTCGCGTACATCGCACCCAACAATGTTTGAGCTTTTGCGTTCGATTGTCGAGCCGCAATCTGCAGATTTCTCTGCGCCCGTTCGCAATCCTCTGGAACCCCGCGTCCATATAAATATCGCTCTCCGTCGGCCACCAGACGATCTTCAAAGGTAGCTGCGGGAGCCGCTGGCGATGGTTTGGGAGCAACTTTCTTCGGCGTGGCAGCCGGTTCCTTTTGCTCCGGTTCCGTAGTCTCCGGACTGCTGGTCTGCGGCGACTCAACAGCTGGGGTCTTCCCGGCCGTTTCGCCGGCACCAGCCACATCAGTCGTTTTCGGAGCAGGCTCCACTGGTTTTGCTGTGAGGCCACTCGGCGGAGCGTTTGCTGCCGAGGATTCAGCTGCGGGAGTCTGCGTCGCCTCTCCATTCGCAGGCTGATTTTCAGGCGGAGCAGGATTTGCGGTCGGCTCCGCCGGTATGACTACAGGTGGAGTGGTCGCCTGCGGCGGAGGAGCCGGAGCTGCCGTTGCAGGCGGGGCACTAGTCGCCGGCTTCTGAATCAATCCCGCCCACGGATAGCCATCCCGCTGCCAATGCCACGCCAGCAATCCGGCGCTGATCAGTAATAGAAGCAGGGCGAAGTACAACCTCCCGTGGCCACGAGGCGGTTCATCTTCCAACAGGTAATCCAGGTCGCGAGAATGTTCATCCCCCAACCCTAAAAACGAAGGCCCGCTTACGGGAACCCGTGCCCGTTCCCGCGTTGCCTGCGGAGCGGCAGGGGATTGAGCCGGGCCCAGCGGAGCTCCGCACATCCCGCAAAAGCGGTACTGTGGATTATTCTCTTGGCCGCATTGTGCGCACCGTACTGTCATGACAGTCGGCATAAATATAGCAATTCAGATGCTGTTTCGGGATAAACCTTTGGTATGCGAGTTCCATGGCATGATGTTAATAGTGTGGCCGAGATCCGAGGTCTGACGCCCGGGCCTCCCTCCTTTACACTCTGGTCTGCAGCGTGTTACCTTAAATGCACGTTACGATCAAATTGAAACTAGAAGACAGGAGTGCATCAGGTTAGTGCTAGCCAGAGAGCAAAAGAAATCCCTAATCGACCAGTACGGCACCCACGCTACTGATACGGGCAGCCCCGAAGTCCAAATCGCGTTGCTGAGCGAGCGTATTGGCCAATTGACGGATCACTTCAAAACGCACCAGAAGGACCACGGTTCGCGCCGCGGTCTTCTCATGCTGGTCAGCAAGCGTCGCAGCCTGCTCGACTACCTCAAGACTTACGATTCCGAACGTTACAAGACGGTTGTTCATAAGCTGGGCCTGCGCAAGTAGGTTTCCCGCAAGGCCGTTTCCGGCTCGGGGTGTATTCGCCGGACCACCATCGGAATCATCCGGCCGTCGCGCAGACGGCCACCTCGAAACAAGGAAAAAAGCCGCGAACGGTGTGTTTCCGGCCTCCCAGAACGCTACTGGCTCTTGCCCTTCAACTGTGCAGCCTCTCCCAACGGACGCGCGTGTGTCCTCCTGCCAAAAGGAAATGAATCATGAAACAAGAAGTATCTGTTGAGCTTGCCGGCGGTAAAACCATCTCTTTTGAAACTGGAAAATTAGCCAAACAAGCGCACGGTTCGGTTGTTGTGCGCATGGGCGACAACGTTGTTCTC
>Ga0163162_10007223_pt1 | contig 10785 bp, 7 predicted proteins | sample S55metaG_FD_115310 | JGI IMG/M metagenome (GOLD analysis project Ga0163162, IMG submission 115310) | Switchgrass rhizosphere microbial communities from Kellogg Biological Station, Michigan, USA - S5-5 metaG | ecosystem: Host-associated > Plants > Roots > Rhizosphere > Soil | place: USA: Michigan...
CGGCGTGATCATGCTCGTCGGCCTCGTGAAGAAGAACGGCATCATGATGATCGACTTCGCGGTCGAGGCGCAGCAGGCGGGGAAGTCGGCCGAGGACGCCATCTACGAAGCGTGCGTCGTGCGCTTCCGCCCGATCATGATGACGACGATGGCCGCGCTGATGGGGACGCTGCCGATCGCGCTGGGTTGGGGAGCGGGCGCTGCGTCGCGCCGTGGATTAGGTCTCGCAGTAGTCGGCGGGTTGATGGTCTCGCAAGTGGTGACGCTTTATCTTACGCCGGTCGTCTACGTGTACTTCGAACGAATGCAGGAATGGGCGTCGCGTCGCCGGAGAAGCCGGGAACCGGCTGTGGCGTGAACCAGAGTCGTCTCCAAGCATGCGAAGTAGAGCAGATGGCTAAAAAGAAACCCAATCATCGCCGTGGTATTTCCGAACTTTTCATCCAGCGTCCGATCACCACCACGCTGGTGATGGTCGGCATTGTGCTGTTCGGCATGATCGGCTATGCGGCGCTTCCCGTGAGCGATCTGCCGACTGTCGATTATCCGACCATTAACGTCAATGCAAGTTTGCCCGGCGCCAATCCCGAGACAATGGCCGCGTCGGTGGCCACGCCGCTGGAGCGCCAATTCTCCGGCATCGCCGGCATAGACTCGATCAACTCATCGAATTCCCAAGGCTCGACTTCAATCACGCTGCAATTCAATTTGAGCCGCAACATTGATGCGGCCGCTCAGGATGTGCAGACGGCAATCTCGGCAGCGCTGCCGCAACTTCCGCCCGGCATGCCGAACCCGCCGAGCCTGCGCAAATCAAATCCTTCGGACAGTCCGATTCTTTTCTTCGCACTGAATTCGGATGTGCGCTCGCTGCCGGAGATTGACGAGTACGCGGAAACCTTGATTGCCCAGCGCATCTCGATGGTCGATGGCGTATCGCAAGTGCAGGTTTACGGCGCGATGAAGTACGCCGTGCGCGCGCAAATGGACCCAAACGAGTTGGCGACGCGCGGCATCGGTGTTGACGATATCGACACCGCAATTCGCAATGCCAACCCGAACACAGCGACGGGAACCCTCTATGGAAAGTTTTCGAACCTCACGGTGCAGACGAACGCGGAGCTCGACAATGCCTCGCAGTTCCGCCGATTGATCGTCGCATATCGCAACGGCTCGCCTGTGCGTTTGGAAGAAGTTGCGAATGTTCTGGACAGCGTCGAAAACAACAAAGTCGCAAGTTGGTTCAATGGCCGGCGCAGCGTGACGATGGCCGTTCAGCGTCAGCCGGGAACGAACACGGTCGCCGTCGTCGATGCGATCAAGGCGCTGATTCCCCAGTTCAAGCAGCAGCTTCCGGCCTCGGTAAATCTCGACATCCTGAACGATCGGTCGATTTCGATTAGACAGTCTGTGAATGACGTACAGTTCTCATTGCTGCTGGCGATGGCTTTGGTCGTGATGGTGATCTTTCTATTCCTGCGTAATGTGCGCGCGACAATTATCCCGACGCTGGCGTTGCCGACTTCAATCGTCGGCACGTTCGCGGCAATGTATCTGTTGAATTTCAGCCTCGACAATCTTTCGCTGATGGCGCTGACGCTTTCAGTGGGCTTCGTCGTCGATGATGCCGTGGTGATGCTCGAAAACATCGTGCGCCGCATCGAGATGGGCGAGAGCGTCATGCAGGCTGCATTGAACGGCTCGCGCGAAATCGGATTCACCATAATTTCGATGACCGTATCGCTCGTCGCGGTTTTCATTCCGGTGCTGTTTATGGGCGGCATTCTTGGCCGCCTATTTCGCGAATTCGCCATTACGATCAGCGTGGCGATTCTGGTTTCGGGTCTGGTGTCTCTGACCCTGACGCCGATGCTCGCGAGCAAGCTTCTGAAAGCCTCGTCGATTCGCGAAAGTGCTTTGCACGAAGACGCAGAAAACGCGCCGCGACGCGGTTGGTGGGGATTCACCGAAGGCATCTACAACCGTGTGCTGCAATTTTATGAATGGACATTGGGCAGGGTCTTAGCGCACCCGCTTTACACGATTGCGCTTAGTTTGATACTTGCCGTCTTCACTTTTTATCTGTTTCAGATTGTGCCGAAAGGCTTTATTCCGAGCGGTGACACAGGCCTGTTGTTTGGCAACACCGAAGGCGCCCAGGGCATTTCGCTCGACGACATGATCAAACATCAAAACGCAATCACGGACATCATCAGGAAAGATCCGAACGTGGAATCCTATGCCTCCACGGTCGGGGCCGGTGGACGCAACAGCGGCGGCAACAGCGGAACGATCTTCATCGGATTGAAACCTCTCAATCAACGCCGGAGCGCGGATGAGGTTATCGAAGAGCTGCGCCCGAAGGTCTCGCGCGAGCCGGGGCTGCGCGTAATTCTGCAAAATCCTCCCAGCCTGAACATCGGCGGCGGATTTGGGCGCAGCACTTATCAGATGACGATTCAGGCTTCAAGTACCTCTGAGCTCGCTGATGCCGCGCCGCTGCTCGAAAAGAAAATGCGCGAGATGCCGATGCTTCAGGACGTAAACAGCAATCTGCAAATCAATACGCCGCAGCTAAACGTCGAGATCGATCGCAAGCAGGCAGCGGCGCACAACGTGACGATTGCGCAGATTCAAACCGCGCTGGGCGACGCCTTCGGTTCGCGGCAGGTCTCAACGATATACATGCCGGCGAATGAATATCAGGTGATTCTCGAAGCCAAGCCGGAGTTTCAAAGCGATCCGACAGCGCTTGGCCGGCTCTATATTCACTCATCAAACGGAAATCTGGTGCCATTAAGCGCGGTGGCCAGTTTCACTCGTACCGTCGGTCCGTCGCAGGTAAACCATTTCGGCGAGATGCCGGCGACAACCATCTCGTTCAACCTCAGGCCGGGCGTGTCTCTGAGTCAGGCCACGACCCAAATTCAACAGGTCGCGAAACAGAATTTACCGGCGACAATCACGACGACTTTCCAGGGCTCGGCGCAAGTCTTTCAATCATCATTGCAGAATCTTACGTTGCTGCTGTTGGTGGCAGTGCTGGTGATTTATCTGGTGCTGGGAATTCTATATGAAAGCTTCATTCATCCGCTGACCATTCTCTCCGGCCTGCCATCCGCAGGATTGGGCGCGTTACTTACTCTCATGATCTTTCATCGCGAGTTAGACATCTATGCGTTTGTCGGATTGATTATGCTCATCGGGATTGTGAAGAAGAACGCGATCATGATGATCGACTTCGCGCTTGACAAGCAGCGCCGTGAAGGCGAGAACGCGCGTCAGGCCATTTATGATGCGTGCGTTATACGGTTCCGGCCGATCATGATGACGACGATGTCGGCGTTAATGGGCACGATGCCAATTGCTTTGGGTTGGGGCGCAGGCGCATCCGCCCGGCGTGGCCTCGGCTTGGCAGTTGTCGGCGGGCTGATCGTGTCACAGGTGCTGACACTGTATTTGACCCCGGTGGTCTATCTGTATTTTGAGAGATTTCAGGAGTGGATGAGCGGCGTTAGGCAGTCACCGGATCAGGATCCGTCCAGCAGCGCAGTAGCGCGACCATAAGTAAGACCTTCGACAGTTCACGATTCACGCTCCCGCGCTGATCGTGCGCACACACCGCCCGCTAAAACAGTTGGAATTTGATCGTCAGGTACTTCTTCGGGTTCTGACGGAAATCGTACATCAGCTTCACGCCTTCAGACGAAAGGTTGTTCACGTTGTTGTAAAGCGCTTCGTCGGTTATTAACTTGCCGAGCGTGCCTTCCCCGCGCTGTGCGCCGGCCACAACATTGTCGACCCGTTCGGCCGTAGTGTTGAAGCGGGCGATCGCCGCACGCGCATCGTTGTAGATCGCTTCATCCTTCACCAGGCGTCCCAGCGTGCCACGTCCCGCATTGACGTCAGCCACAATCGTATCGATCTGATCCATTGAATGGTTCACGCGATCGGCGATGCGGTTAATCTTGTTATAGAACTCGTCGCTGGTAACGAATTTTCCGGCTGAGCCACGTCCGGCGCGAATGTCGTCCGACAGCTTCTTCAGATTGTCAGCAATGTCATTCGCGTTGTTATAGAGCGCATCGTCATAGATGAATTTGCCAGCAGAGCCTTTTCCGCTCTTGATTTGCTGGGCCAGGTCTTCAGCATCGCGAATTGTCGCGTTCAGATTGTTGTAAAGCGACTCATCATTGAACAAACGCCCTACTGTGCCTTTGCCTGCGCGCACGTCTTTGACGACTGCGTTCAGTTCATCAGAGAGCTTGCTCAACCGTTCAGCGAGGTCGGTTCCGCGCGTGGCCAGGTCAGCCATGGTGTTGCCCGGCGTCGAGTTCAATATGTCGTTCTCTTTAACGGGTGCTCCCAGCGCCGTGCCGGGCGTGATGTTCACAATCATTTCGCTGCCCAGAAGATTCGGAGAAGTTTGCTGCGCCATCGAGTCGTTGCGAATGCGATCTGTGGCCGGTACGCCATCGATTGTGCTGTTGATAGTCAGAAAGACTTCGATTTTTGGCGGATTCGGACCCGCGCCCACTTCGGACGCGGTCATCAGCCGTATCCGATCGACCTGGCCGATGCGGACTCCGGCCAGACGCACTTCCGATCCTTCGCGCAATCCATTGGCATCGGTAAAGCGCGCGCGCAGGTGCAGGTGACGCGCAAACGGATTGAGATTTCCCGACGCGTTCAGGATGAGAACGATGAGAACGCCAATCGCAATCAACACGAGCAAGCCAACGCGTAGCTCGCCCAAACCGATTTTGCTTGTTCGTGCCATGAGAACCTCTGAGACTTTCGATTTTAGATTTGCGATTTGCAATTGACAGCGCCGAAATCGGCAATCATCAATCGCAAATCAAAAATGCTTTCCTTCAGTGTCCGCGCAGAAACTTTTGGATATACGGGTCTTCAGAACGCCGTATGCTTTCGTCCGTGCCGCTGAAGATTACCTGCCCGTCGCTCATCATGAGCACTTTGCTATTGATCAAGCAGAGTTTCTCGCCTTCCTTTTCGAAGACAACTTCGCCCGCTTCGTTGACAACTGCGTATTCCGAACAGAGATAGTCGAGATTGTTCATCTCATGCGTCACAAAGATCGAAGAGACGTCTTCGAGGTCCCGCAGCTTCATCGCGAGTTCGCAGATCGTGCGCGCAGTCGGCGGATCGAGTCCGGCCGTCGGCTCGTCGAACATCACAATCTTTGGATCGCCCACGAGTGCTCGTGCAATGCCGACGCGCCGGCGCATGCCGCCTGACAATTCCGCCGGCATCTTGTCCATCGCCTGCTCCAGGTTTACGAAACGCAACATGCGGCGCACTTCATTTTCCACATCTTCTTCGGGCACTCCTTGCTCATGCAGCTTGAAAGCGACGTTGTCGTAAACCGAAAGCGAGTCGAACAGCGCGCCCTCCTGAAAGATCATTCCGATCTTTTTGCGCACGTTCATCATTTGCACTTCCGAATAGTCGGTAACGTCTTCGCCATCGACCAGGACCTGGCCGCTGTCGGGCTTGAGCAACCCCAGCACCAATTTGATCGTGGTCGACTTTCCGCAACCGGAACCGCCCAGGATGATTTTCGTCTCACCCTTCATCACTTTAAAACTGAGATCGTTCAGGACTTTGCGGCCGTCGAACTCAATGGTGACGTTGCGGAATTCGATGGCGGGAATAGCGCGCTCAGTATCGTCGACTTCGCGAAAAGTCGAGTCCGCCGCCTGCGCGCTTACCTGATTGTCAATTCCCTGATCGATTGAATCTTGAGTCATCATGGCGTGGTACCCAGAATGATCTGCAGCGCTTTCGCGAGAAAGAAGTCAGCGATGATTACTATAATCGAAGCGGTCACGACCGCGGAAGTGGTTGAACGTCCGACTCCCACGGTACCACCCTCCGTCTTCAAGCCTTTGTGACAGGCGATTGTGCCCATCAACAATGCGAACACCAGCGGCTTCACCACGCCGCCGATGATGTCGTCAGTTTGAATTCCATTGCGAACCGAACCGGTAAACATGGAGGAAGGCAAACCGTAAAGCCACGTGGAAACTGCCCAGCCACCCACAATGCCGACCGCATCGGCGATGATTGTCAGCAGCGGCAGTGTGATGACCAGAGCGACGATACGCGGCGCGACCAGTTTGCGGATCGGATCAGTGCCGAGCGCGCGCATCGCATCGATCTGCTCGGAGACCACCATTGACCCCAGTTCCGCCGAGATTGCGGAAACGACTCGCCCGGTGACCATCAACGCCGTCAGCGTCGGACCAAGTTCGCGGATTAATGAAACGCTGACGAGGTATCCGAGTTGATCGACGGCGCCGTAAGATGCCAAAGTTTGATACGTCTGAAGGGTAAGAACAGCCCCGGTGAAAAAACCGGTCAGGATTATGATGGTGGTCGAGCCGACGCCGATGCCGTCCATCTGCGCCAGTGTTTCAGGAAGATAGCGAGGCTTGCGGAAGAGTCCGGCGGCGGCACGCCCAACCAGCAACGCCATTTCTTGCAGCTCGAGCAACAGGCGCGTGAAAATGTTCATGCTTGAGTCAGGGACTGCGTTCGCCGTTAATTAGGTTAGATCCGAAGTAGCCGTATGACTTTGATTGGGTGGGTTATAGGGTGTTGGGCGTAGTCGCAGCGCAACTTAAAAGAACTTGGCACGACAAAATCATCCAGCAACCGCAATGACCGTATTTCCGCGATGAATTCCGTAGTTTTCGGCTACACCCAACACCCTGTACCCCACGCCCCAAAGAACGAGCGGCCTATAATGCGCAAACGAAACGACTTGCGTCAAGCATCTGCCCGGAATAACAGATAGAAAAGGCCGACCCATTCGCATGAGTCGGCCCTGCGGAAGTTCTCGAATCGCAGTTAAGGCTTTCGCTGTTGTTGCTGTATGAGCCTTCGCTGTTGGCGCGGGGTGAGCACATTCGGGTTTTGATTTCGCTGGAGCGCATTCGGCCGTCGCTGAAGCGCGCGCGGAATTTGTTGGTTGCCGTTCCGTCGCAGCATTGCCTGCTGGCGTAGCTCTCGCAGCTTAATTCGCTGTTCTGGTGTGAGAACCTGAAGAATGCGCGCCTCGGTCAAAGAACGCAGGCGAATCGTGTTTGCCTGTGCGTCGGCGACTTCTTTTGAACGCTGCGAGATAAGCATTTCGTCTGGGGTGGACGATTGAATCGCCTCAGTCAGGGCGCGTTGCGCCAAACGCAATCTCATGCCGGCGGCCTGGCGTTCTTCACGCAACTCAGCATTGATCGAACGAATTCGCTGAATTTGATCCTGCGTGAGATTAAGCGGGCCGAGCATCTGGTCCGCTTGAGTTGTTTGCGTCGGTAGTCCGGCATCGCCCGCATTCTGTTGCTGCTGCGTACTCTGCGCTGCGATCGAGATAGTGAGAGTAAAGAGCAGCGCGACCAGCACTATGAACCGAAAAAGTTTGTTTGGGGCTAGCTTCATAATTGCACCATCTTTCATCACTATTGATTTGGCTCGTCAGGCAGCACGAACGGAGTCTCTTCCTCGCGTCCCTGAATCAATCCTAAGTCCGCTGCCAGTTGCACACGTTCCTCGCGCGTCAAACGGGCCCGCGGTTGGGTACGCGGACGATTTCGATATGTGGCGCCCTGATTTGGCGGCTGTGGCTCAGTTGTTTCCTTCTCCCCAGGCGATGCCGAATTTTGAGCTTGAGTCTGATTCAAGTTCGCCATCCGCTCGGCGACCTGTTTCTCTACTTCCTCGCGAAGTTGCTGCTCAGTGTATTTAGCTTCGTTGCCTGGGTTCGAAGTCGGTTGTCGCCACATTCGCGAAACGGCGAAGACCAACAGCGCGCAAAGCAGCAGACCAACGAACGCAGTAGCACCACGCAGCCATAATGGCGACACAGTAAAGAATTCACGCAGAGCCGCGAACGCCGGCAGGCGCCGTCCGTGTTGCACGATTTCTGGACCGACATCAGAAATGTCTTCTCGCGCCCGCAACGGCGAGGCGATCGGCCCCAGAGCTTCGCTCCGCCATGTGACGATCGATTCGTGTACTTGATTGAACACGTTGAATTCCGCACGACAGGCGTCGCACTGCTGCATGTGAGCACTGAAGTCGCGCGCTTCTTCAATCGTCGCTTCACCGTACAAATACGTCACCAGGTCTTCAGCCCGGTGACAAATTGGTCGTTCGATTTCGTTTTGCATGACAACCTCGCCTAACTACGCTTCGCCTCGCCAAATTTCTGTAAGCGCATCTGCAACTGTCGAAGTGCTGTGTACAAACGACTCTTAACGGTACTCAAGGGCACGTCGAGCGCGTCGGATATTTCCTGGAACGTTAGTTCTTCGAACTCTTTCATCACTACCACCTGTCGCAACTCTGCCGGTAATGCACCGACCGCCTTGCGAACTGCGGAGCTGACTTCCTGGTGCTCCGCGGTGCGAGCCGGCGAAACATCAGCTGGCAACGCGAACACAGCGGCGTTCTTTTCAGCTTCGTCTTCGAGCGCCGTTTCACTACGAACCTTCGCGCGCCGCTGTCGCGTTATGCATTGGTTAACGGCGATGCGATGCAGCCAGGAGGAAACTTTTGCTTCGCCACGAAATCCCCGCAGGTTGCGAAACGCCGCAAGAAACGTTTCCTGCGTAGCGTCGCGTGCATCTTCTTCGCGTCCCAGCATGCCGAACGCGAGCGCGAAAATCCGGCGCTCCCAGCGACGCACAATCTCGCCGAACGCCTCCGGATCGCCCGACAAGGCACGTTCAACCATCTGTTCGTCACTTGTGGCCGTTTCCATTCGCCGCCCGCCCCAGTGTACCGAACACCGAGTGCGGCTCAAGTCTTTAGACGCCCAGCACTTCGGGCAAGTTGAGAAAGTATCGCACGAGAAGGCTGTCTCCACCGGCTCTCGTCAGTCAGACCCACCCACGCATCGAAAGATCCGCTACTTTCGGAGCCTAATTCAAACTATTTCACCAGTTAAATATTGACCAAAACCGTTGACACCTACCGCGCCAAACCTCTAATCTGTGAAACGAGGCTATCGCGTCGCGCCCGCGCCCTCGGGGTCAAATCCTCTCGTCTTTCGATCTCAAACCAAACTTTCGTGTTCGAACGTCTCCGCCGAATTCGCTTGTTGTACGTCGTGCTGGCAGTTTTGCTGCTCGTCGGACTGTTGCCGCTGGCCGTCGCCGGCATAATCGTCTCACGCCGCAGCGCGGACGAGCTGCGCGCGATCGAAGGCCGCTACCAGGCGCAACTCGTTCAGGGTAAGGCACGACAGATCGAATTGTACGGCCAGCGTTATCGCGACGTAGTCACCGGCTTGGCGCGGGCCTTTGAAATCGCCGGCGGGATTCACTCACTCACTGACGCCGGATCCGATCGGCGTCTGCAGCGCACTCTGCAGGACGATCCAAATTTGATTGCGCTGGCGATATGTCCCGTCAAGGGTGAGATTCACCGTGCTTTCCAACCGGACCTAATTCGCAAAGAAGAAGTCGATCAACGAATCACCGATGTGCTCGCGCACATGAGCAGCCGCGAAGTCATCGTCGGTCGTCCTCAAATTATTCGATCGGGTCAGGAGATGGGCCTGACGATCGCAGCACCTGTCATGGACGGTGATCAGATCGTTGCGGCAGTCGTCGCCGTCGTTTCATTTCAGGAAGCCTTCAAGACGGTGCAAGCCTCTTCGACGAAAAGCACACGTGAAATGTTAGACGCTGGTCTGCCGGTCGTTTTCGTTGTCGACGAAAACGGTAAAGCGGTTGCCCATCCGGATGTTGCGGTCGCGTTCGCGGAACGACCGATGACAGATCTGAAAGTAGTGCAAGATTGGCTCGAATCGGGTTCCCAGATTCAGACTGCGCTAGCTCCGTTTACAGTCGAGCGAGAGGGCAGGTCGATTTCAATGCTCGGCTCGTACGCCACCGCCGAACTTGATCACCACGCGTTGCTCGGGGTCATCGCGATCCAGGATGAGTCCGCCGCACTGGCCTCGGTACGCGAGATGCGGAACCAGGTGTTCTTTGTCAGTCTGCTGGCAGCTACGCTCGCGCTGGTTTGCGGCTTCTATTTCGCTGATAAGCTGACGCGGCCGGTGCGCGAGCTAGCGGCAGCCGCGACGCGCATCGCCGGTGGAGACTTCTCAAAACGCGTGAGAGTCTTGGGTGGGACGGAACTGCGTGAACTTGGCTTGTCGTTCAACGGAATGACGGATCAGATCGAACGCTACATTCAGGACCTGCAACGTTCGGCTGAGGAAAACCGAGAACTGTTCCTGGGGACCGTAAAGGCGCTGGCGGCAGCAATCGATGGCAAGGACCCTTACACCCGCGGCCATTCAGAGCGAGTGTCGCGTTTTTCAGTGGCAACTGCCGAAGGGCTCGGTCTGGAAGCTGATGAAATCGAGAAGGTTCGGGTTAGTGCGCTGTTGCACGATGTCGGCAAAATCAGTATCGACGATAACATCCTGAAAAAACCCGGCGCGCTGGACGATCGAGAATACAAGATCATGAAGACCCACCCACAGAAGGGCTACAAGATCATGTCGCAAATTCCGGCGATGCGGGAATTCTTGCCGGGTATGTATATGCATCACGAGATGATCAACGGCGAAGGCTACCCGCAAGGACTGAAGGGCGACGAAATCCCGACGCAGGCACTTATTGTTTCGGTCGCTGACACCTTTGATGCGATGACAACGGATCGGCCTTATCAGAAAGGACTGGATCTGGAAACAGCGCTGACGCGTCTGAAGGATCTAGTCGGTACTCGCTACGATGCGCGAGTGGTGGC
>Ga0163162_10007225_pt1 | contig 10784 bp, 7 predicted proteins | sample S55metaG_FD_115310 | JGI IMG/M metagenome (GOLD analysis project Ga0163162, IMG submission 115310) | Switchgrass rhizosphere microbial communities from Kellogg Biological Station, Michigan, USA - S5-5 metaG | ecosystem: Host-associated > Plants > Roots > Rhizosphere > Soil | place: USA: Michigan...
ACCCTCATCGGGTGCCTCCCGGAACGGCCTGGACATCAGGTGCGTCTTGCACGATCTCTTTCATCGGATTCTCCTGTTCACGGCCGTTGGTGCGGTCGCTGCGCCCACGTTGTCCGGCGACAGGCGATACGACGCATGGCCGAACCACTCAGCGATGGCTCCGGCAAAACCAACATCCAGACCCGACTAACCTGCCTCGACTATGCGCTCGTCAGGCCGGGCGGGTCTCCGGGTCATCGAGGTGTGGCTTGACGGGGAGCTGCCCGTCGAGCAGCAGGCCGACGAGCTGCTCGGCGAGTCGATCAGTAACGGGTTCACCGCTGACAAAGACTCGATAGAAGACCGCGCCGGCATACACGTCCAGGAGCACATCGATGTCGACATCCGGGGGGAGTTCACCGCGGGCAGCTGCACGGCGGAGGACCTCGACGACGGCGGATCGTCGTGGCCGGATGAGCTGGTCGCGGAACTGTTCTGCCAGCTGCGGATCGGACATCACATCGGCCGCGAGCGCGGGGATGACGGCGCCTGTGGGGGTGCGCGCGAAGGCGTGCACGACGCGCCGAACGGCGATGAGCAGGTCGTGGCGCAGGTCGCCGGTATCAGTCTGGGTCGGCATCGGTAGCGCGAGGCTGACGGCTTCGATGACCAGTGCTGCCTTGGACGGCCACCACCGGTAGACGGTTGTCTTTCCGACTCTGGCGCGGGCCGCGACGCCTTCGATGGTGAGCGCGCCGTACCCGGCCTCGGCGAGCAGGTCGGTGGTCGCGGTCAGGATGGCGGCGTGCGCCCGTGCGCTGCGCCGGCTCGCCGGCCCAATGACCGCGGACCGGACGGGTGCACCTTCGGTCATGGCTGCGGTCACTCCTCATAGAACTCCTATACGAAACGATACGTTACGTCTTGACTCTTTCCAAACCGGCGGCGTAGCTTCGATTTGCGCGACCCGTCCGACTGCGCCGACCCTTCCATTCAGTGCTGGCATTCAGATCAGCGAGGCCGACGCTCCGGCCGATATGGCAGGAGTCATCCGATGCCCGGTCCCTCCCTGAGTGCCTCCGTGACCGTTCGCCCGTTCTGCGGGCGGTGAGCGGCATGTTGGGCGCAATCGGGCGTTTCGTGTACCGGCGCCGGCGGCTGGTGCTGCTCGGGTGGGGGATCTTGTTCGTGGTCGGCATCGCCGTCGGCGGCACCGTGTTCGGTCATCTCAAGGACTCCAACGGGGCCGGTTCCTCGGAGTCGGTGCAGGGGGCGCAGCTCCTCGACGACGCCAGCAGCACGAGCGTAAGCCTGATCGCCGTGGTGGACGGCAAGCCGGTCGATGACCCGGCCACCCGCGCGGCGGTCGTGCAGGCGAGTCAGTCGGTGGCCGCGCTGCCGCACGTGGTCGATGTTGTCAATGCTTATGACGCCAGCGATCCTCGGCTGCGCGCCACCGACGGCAGCGCCAGCCTGATCGTCATCACGCTGGACGAGACCACCAATATGGCGACGATCAAGGACGACGTCGCCCAGGTACGTAAGACGCTGGATGACGCCGTCCCGGGCGCGACCGTGAAGGTCGGCGGCCAGTTGGCCGCGATGAGCGACCAGAACGACGCGACCCAGAAGGACCTGGTCAGAGGCGAACTGATCGCACTGCCGATTCTGCTGCTGGCGCTGTTCCTGGTGTTCCGCGGCTGGCGTTCGGCGCTGATGCCGGTGATGAGCGCGCTGGTCACGGTGGCCGGCGCGCTGTTGATCCTGCTGGCCGTCACCAAGATCATCGACGTGGGCGGGTACGCCATCGACGTGGTCGCGTTGTTCGGGATCGCGCTCGCGGTGGACTACAGCCTGCTGATCGTCAGCCGGTTCCGGGAGGAACGCGCCGCCGACCCTGGCGGCGACCTCGCCACGGCCGTGTCCCGCACGATCGGAACCGCCGGGCGCACGATCAGCTTCTCGGCGATGATCGTCATCGCGTCGCTGGCCGGACTGTTCGCCTTCGGCGACCCGACGTTCACCTCGCTGGCGATCGGCGGCATCGCCACCGTGCTGGTCGCGCTCGCCGCCGGACTGACGCTGGTGCCCGCGCTGCTGGGTATGTGGGGGCGCAAGATCACACCCGCCGCGCCCGCCAGCGACGAGGGGTTTTTCGGCCGGCTGGCCCGCCGGGTGCAACGCCACCCGATCATCGTCGCGGTAGCCACTACGGCCATCCTGCTGGCGGCCGCCCTGCCGTTCCTGAGCGCGCACTACTCCAACGGCGACCCGCGCACCCTGCCCACCTCCTTCGAGAGCCGGGCCGTGAACGACCTGCTGGCCGCGAACTTCCCCGGCACCCAGGCCAACCCGATCCAGGTCGTCGCCCGGGTCCCAGCCACCGACCCGCGGGTCACCACCTACGCCGAACAAATCAGGCAGCTGCCCGGGGTCGCCTCCGTCACGATTCAGCAGGGCCTGACCGGGAACGTCTCCGCGATCGACGTCACCCCCACCGGCGCCTCGCAGGACGCCACCGCGCAGCGGCTGGTCCACGACCTACGCGCCAACCCGCCGCCATATCAGACCTACGTCACCGGAACGGCCGCGTTCCTCATCGACTTCGAGCAGCAGATCACCGAGCGGCTGCCCTACGCGCTGCTCCTGATCGCATTGGCCACCTTCATGCTGCTGTTCTTGATGACCGGCTCGGTGCTGGTCCCGATCAAGGCGCTGATCATGAACCTGCTGTCCCTGGGAGCGACGTTCGGCGCGCTTGTGTGGATCTTCCAGGACGGACACCTGTCCGGGCTGCTCGGCTTCACCGCGTTCGGCGCGATCGAGGTGTGGGTGCCGGTCGTCGTGTTCGTGTTCGCGTTCGGCCTATCGATGGACTACGAGGTGTTCCTGCTGTCGCGGATCAAGGAATGCCACGACGAGGGCTGCGACTCCGACACCGCCGTCGCCCACGGGCTGCAACGCTCCGGACGGATCATCACCTCCGCCGCCGCGCTGGTCATGATCGTGTTCCTCGGCTTCGCCGCCGGCAGCAGCCTCGGCATCAAGGAAATGGGGCTCGCCCTGGCGATCGCGGTCGCCGTGGACGCCACCCTGGTCCGCTGCCTGCTCGTACCCGCCACCATGACCCTGCTCGGCAAGGCCAACTGGTGGGCACCCGCACCGCTACGCCGCATCTACGAGCGGTTCGGGCTGCGTGAGGCACCAGCCGCCGAGCAACCCGGCATCCCGGCTGCGCCGGAGCACGCACCCGTCCCCTAGCACCCGCCCGCGAATCCTCCGCCCCTGAACCGGCGGCGGACGACGACCCTGCTGTGATGGGATCGCGGCCAGCGCCGGCTGATCCGCCGCTGGATGCGGCGAAGCCGGGAGCCGAGATGCCGGAAGCTAGGCGGATCGTCGTTGCGACCGGAACGTTTCAGGTCGCGTTCGTCCCAGCGATCGCGGAGGCTCTCGACGGCCGACGTTCGCGAGGTTCACGGTGCGGACTATCGAGGTCCGATCAGACCTGACGTTCAGCCTGCGGGGTCGGTGGGTTTGCGGTGCATGGTGTAGTGGAGCACGAGAAATGGCAGGCCGAAGACGGAGAAGGCGTGCGCGGCGTGCAGTTGGTCATTGTCGATGTAGACGTCGAGTTGCTCGGCGAAGCCATGGACGGCCAGTGCGGTGAGGTCTCTGGTGGCGGGGTCGATGTAGGTCAGGTAGTGGCCGGGGTGGTCGAGGTCGCTTCGGCTGGTCAGTACTAGGCCCCCGCCGGCCCGAGCGCGCGGCAGCAGGGTGGCGGTGAAGCTGGCCTGCGGCAACGGGAACCCGACGCTGACGTACCCACGATCGTCGTGGCGATAGGTGGTGTAGATGCCGACATAGATCGGCTCGTCGGTGTCCGCGAAGGATCGGATCCAGCCGCGCACCGCCACGATGTCCTCGCCGGGCGCGCTGATCGTGTCGATTCGGCTGCGGATCCCGCGCTGGGTGGCGCGCTGGTTCATCGGCACGTTGGCCTGCCCCAGTGTCCGCGCGACCAGCGTCCGATACAGCAGGTATCCGGGCCGTACCCACAGCCGCCACTGTGGCACGATGTCCAGCCGGAAGCGGGTGGTGTGCTCGTAGAACTCGCGAACCCGCTGGTCGACCGCCGCCGGGTCGAAGTCCGGACCGGCCAACTCGTCCAGCGACGCGAGGATGCCGACGTCGGGCGCGTCGGCGACGTAACTGCCACCGAGTGTCACGGCCAGGTCCCGGACATAGCCAGTGCCGACATAGGAGGAACGGGCTTCCCGCGGCACCACGAACGGCAGATCCTCCGCCCGGACCCGCTCCGCCAGCAGGCTCACCTGCGCGTCGCGGAACAGCAGCGCCGACGTCACCCGGTAGGCGACCATCGTCGTACTGGCGACGATCGAGGCCGCCACCGGAGGCTCCCGCAGCGCGAATGCCCGCCCGACCGCCGCACCGAACACGGGCCCGAGGAGGACCTTCTGCGGACGGATCCCGAGCAGGCCGGCGAGCGTCCCGGTCGCCGCGCCCACCGCGACAGGTCCGACCCGGCTCACCCGTTCAGCCGCCCATCCGAGTGGGGCGACCAGCGCGGCGCTGCTGGCGATCCGCTGCCACAAGGGCACAATCTCCCCAGGCCGCTGCACAGCGCGGGCTGCCGCCTCCGACACCGCCAACCCGGCCGACCCGACGATCGCACCGATCCCGGCCGCCCGCGGCCCCCGGTGCCCGGCCAGGGCAGCACCAGCCCCGCCGCCGATCACCGCGGCGAATACGACCGATCCCTTCCGCTCCGCCGACCGAGACCGATCCTGTCCCATCCCGGAAACCTACCGGTCTGCGCCGCCCAGCGGGCACCGGCAACGCCGACGATGAACCGCCATGCACACGGCCGTACCGGCACGCCAGTTCTGCGGCTGCCAGCCAGCCGAGCCGGATAGGTGAGCGTTTGCGTTCCGACTTCTGGAGTGAATGGCGCGCCATACGAGCGGCCGCGGCCGAACGGTGGCCATCCGTCGCCCGCCTATCGCCGGAAAGCCCTGTGCGGTTGGCGGCGAACGCCGAGGTTGTATTTCTCGTCAGGAACAAGAGGTGTTCAGGGAGCGTCCTACCCCAGCAGTTCGCAAAAGACAGGAGGTGGAGCTTGTTGGTGGCGCCGGACGCTAGAGGCGGAACGTGGTGCCGACGCTGTTCTGGATGAATGCGCCGGGTAGCCGGCGAGCGATCGCGTGGGTTGCCTTCCATCCGGTGCAATGGGCGGGCACGACGACGTCCGGCGCCAACCGACCGAGGCCGTCGAGCGTGGCGTCGATGATCGGCTCGAACAGCGGGCCGTTGAGGTGGAAGCCGCCGATGATCGCACGGACCCGGTCCACGCCGGTCAGTCGCTGGGCGTAGCGGCAGATGTTGATGACGCCCGCGTGCCCGCAGCCGGTCAGCACGACCAGTCCGCGACCGGCAACGTTCGCGATCAGCGCCTGGTCGTCGAGGATGAGCGGGTCGGGTTGCCAGCCGTCGCCGCGCCGAGCCTGGTGGATCGCGAAGCCACGTTCGAAGTCGGTGGTGCGGTCAACCTCACCGGTGATCAGCACCGAGCGGTCGAACAGGAACGACGGCTGCCGCTGCTCGATGATGTCGAACCCGGCGTCTTGCAACGCGCCGCGGCTGGTGGTCGGAAGCAAAATCGGCTCGCGACCGGGAATGGCCAGACGGCGCTGCGTCCAGAACTCGGGATGGATGACCACCGGCACGTTGCCGCGGCCGAGCCGGTGCACCAGACCCGACAGTCCGGTCGTGTGGTCGAAGTGGCCGTGACTGCAGACAATTACCTCGATGTCGTCGACGTCCCTGCCGAGGCGCCGCAGGTTCTCGACGCAGCCGTCCGGCGTGAGGCCGGTGTCGAACAGCACCCGTCGGACCGTCTCGCCCTTGCGGATCTCGGCGAGGACGGAGAAGCCGTGTTGCGCCAGGGGCGCGTCGACGACCTTTCCCTCGATCAGCGTCGGCGCGTCCAGTGTTGGCGCACCGGCGGCGCTGCCCGGCCCGAGCCGTCGGGCCGGACCCTCATCGGTGAGCAGGACGTCGATGGTGTTGTCGCATACGGTCAGCACCGATATCTCGTCGACCGGTTCGAGAGTCAAGACCTCACCGGACCAATCCGCGTCGGCCGGGATCGCGTCGACTGCGGGCGAATATGCGCCCCCACGAACATCACACAGCAGCTACTCCTTCACGACGGATCGGGGCCCCCCTCTCCCAGTCATCCTCGAGCATCATGTCGCCCGGCGTCTGCGCATCGCGGAAAACAGCGGCGGTAGGAAGCCCAGCGTCAGCGTCGACCACGTCCGGTGAATGAGTTTGGGGGCTTGGATGCCGCCGGTGGCGCGACGTCGTCACCCGAACAGGCAGGCCCATCACCCCGCAGGCGAGCACGAGCGCTGGGTTGCGGATAGCCATCGCGGCGAGTGCGTAGACGGCAACGGAGGCGGGACGGCGTGGCTCGCCTCGACTGCGGCGACAGCGACCACGTCCGCGGCCGCGGGTGAGCCGAGCACGACGCAACCAAGGCCGAGGCACATGCCAACCGCCCACACGTCCGTCCGGATCCGCAACCGATGAGTCCGATTTATTCCGCGAATCTGGGGTCGTCTGCTCTACCTCGCCGGTTAGAAGCGGCAAGGAGATGCGGCTTGTTGCAGGGAGAGTCCCAGTGAGTTCCAGTCCACCGTCCATCCACTGGTTCCGGTGCGCCCTGACTGGCCTCAGGCCACGGTGATGACGACCTTGCCGCGTGCGTGCCCCCGCTCCAGGTGGCGCAGGCCCTCGGCGGTGTCGGCCAGCGGGTAGGTCCGGTCGAGGACCGGTGTGAGTTTCCCGGCCTCGATGAGCCCGGTGAGGGTGAGCAGGTGCTCCCGCTTCTGTTCGTGCGGGACCAGTCGCAGCCGCTCCCGCACCACAGCGTTGACCACGACCGCCCGAACAATGGAGCCCACCGCCCCGACCACCCGGCCGGGTGAGCCGCCGCCGTTGAGCACGAGGGTCCCCGTCGGGGTCAACGCCCGGCGCAGCCGGCGCAGCGGCCGGTTGCAGACGTTGTCCAGGATCACGTCGTAACGCGCGCGCCCGTCGGTGAAGTCCTCCCTCGTGTAGTCGACGACATGCGCGGCGCCGATCGAGCGCACCAACTCGACGTTGCCGGTGCTGCACACCCCGGTGACCTGCGCGCCCAACGCCGCCGCGATCTGCACGGCATACGTGCCGACCCCGCCGGCGGCCCCGTTCACCAGCACCCGATGCCCGGCCCGCACCGCACCCACATCCCGGATCCCCCGCAACGCGGTCGCCCCCGCCATCGGGACCGCCGCCGCCTGCTCGAAGGTCAGGCTCACCGGCTTGGGCACCACCTTGTCCGCCTCCGCCCGCGCGTACTCGGCGAACGCGCCCGGGCAGAAGCCGAGCACCTCGTCGCCGGGCCGCAGCCCACGCACGTTCGCGCCGACCGCCTCCACCCGCCCGGCCGCGTCGACCCCGGCCACCCGGGCCTTCGGCCTGGTCAGCCCCACTCCCCCCATCAGCCGCGCGACCAGAGGATCACCGCGCACAATGTGCCAGTCGTACGGATTGAGCGCGGCGGCGTGCACCCGAACCAGCACGTCGCCGGCCCCGACCTCCGGCAGGTCGACGTCCACCAGCCGCAGCACATCCGGCGGGCCGAACCGCTCCTGGACGATCGCCTTCATCCGCTCTCCTCCCGTCGTCGCGCCATGACGTGATGATCGACGCTAACCGGCGGGTCGAGGAGCGCACTCCGGGTGGGCAAGCCTAGGGCCGTATGCGCGGGTTCGGATCGATCGCTGGTATCCCGGCCGGTAGCTCGTCCGTGACGGTCGCCCACACGATCGACAGCCGGCGAGCCAGGTCGCTCGCATCTGCTTGCGATCCGCGCGATCGATCGGTCGATCGGTACGGCGCTGACGTTTTCGTCGGCTCCTTCGCGCGCGCGTATGAATTTCTCGGTGCGGCGCCTTGACCGGCGCCTTGACCCTCCAAAGCGTCGAGGATCGCACAGCGAGGAAGGTCGCGTCACCAAATCAGCTCTCGGGCCAGCCGGCACCGGGCACCCGCGCGGCGGCGGTGTGTAGTTGGCCGGTGCGAGGCCCCGGTGGTCAGCCGCTGCAAGTTCTCCGCGCAGCCGTTGTCCATGCTCCAGTCGGTGGCCAGCATGACAACGTCGGCCGTCCTGGCCGCCGAGCATGCACCCGACGCAGGCGTGGTCAGTCTCGGTCCAACGCAGTACCTCGCCCCCTCCCGGACGCGCAGGCAGCCGGGCTTGCCGTCTATCCAGCCCCGGACTCCAGACCCCGCTTTCGGTGTGGAGGCAGATCCCGTCGCTGAATACCTCGGCCACACGCGCGGTTGGACAGCCTGCCGTCCGTGACGCCGTCGTACGCGGTGAGCTGGCCGCCGAAGGACTCAGCGATGATCAGCGTCGAGTTGTCGGGCGTCGCCGCCATGCCGTGGGAAAGGCGATCTCGTCGGCGGCCTGGCTCACCGCACCGCCCGGCGTGATCAGCACGATCATCCCTCAGCCGCGGCGGCGGCCGGGTGGAACTCGCCGCCACCGTTGAGGTAGATGTTGCTCTGGCCATCCGCGAGCGATCTCGTTCAGGTTGCTCACGTGGGCTGTCGGCGAGGCCGAAGCCGGACTCATCGGTGAATGGGCCGGGCAGGGATCGAACTTGCGAGCTTGGGATTGAAGAGTCCGGCGAAATGTCTGTGGCGTCGGGCCACTGGCGGAAATGTGCTGCGGCTGGCTCGGGTCGCTACTGCGGCTAACCGCCATGGATTTCCCATGACAGAGACGCGCCCGTACTCCGGTCCGTACTCGCAAGTGTTGTCAGGGCAGGTAACGCTGCGGCTTGAGACCCTTCCCGGCGCGCTGCCCGATCAGGCATAAGCGGGCGAGGGAATCACGACCTCGTGCTGGGAGTCACCCAACCGCAATCGACTGGTGCGCATTGAACCGTGTCGAGCTTGATGCAAGGCTCCAGCTCGATGAGCATCGCAGCTGAGCACGTGGCGGGCAGACAGCGACTCCGCGAGCGGTTGCGCGCCATCACGCTCGACACGACGCTCGCTGTGAGTGGATTGGTTGCGATCGCGATCCATGTTCTCGACGACAACTTCTTTCAGCCGCAGCCAGGGGCTTCGCCGCTCGACCACCGCGTTAGCGGCCTGGTACCGGTCCCCGTCGTTTCCGTAGCCGCCGCGCGCTCCTGCCTCAAGCTCTGGCCAAGAAGGCGGGCCAGCAGGTGACCCGATGTTGACCGTTCGGTGAAGGAGAATCGTCATGAGTGAGCTTCCTGCTCGGACCGAAGTGCTGGTGGTGGGGGCCGGGCCGGTGGGGTTGACGGTTGCCGCCTCGTTGGTGGGGCATGGCCATGAGGTCACGGTGGTCGATCGGCAGGTGGCAGCGGCGCATACCTCGCGCGCCGCTGTGGTGCACGCCCGGACCCTTGAGATGCTCGAGCGGATCGGCGTCTCGACGCGGCTGGCCGGGCTCGGTATCCACGCCCGGCAGTTCAGCATCCGCGATGGGGATCGCGAGCTCGTGCCGGTCCGGTTCGATGGGCTTCCGACGAAGTATCCGTACACGCTGATGGTCCCGCAGAACATCACCGAGCAGGTCCTGCTCGACCGCCTCGAGGAACTCGGCGGCAGGGTCCACCGCCCGTACGTCGCCACCGGCGTGCGCCCGACCGCCGACGGTGTCGGGGTCACGCTGGACAGTGGCGAGGTGATCGAGGCCCAGTACGTCGTTGCGGCCGACGGCATGAACAGCGCGATCCGCGACCAGGCCGGACTCGGCTCCCACGGCAACGATGCGCTGTCGCTGTCCTTCACGCTGGCTGACGTGCGGGTGGGGGGCGGCCTGCCGGCGGACCAGGTTCTGCTGTTCTTCTCCACACCCGGCATGTTGGTCGTGGCGCCGCTCCCGGATGGGTCGTTCCGGCTCGTGGCCGAAGTCGACGATGCGCCGGAGCAGCCGGACATCGCCTATGCGCAGAGCCTGCTCACCACCCGGGGCCCGCGGCGTACGACGGTCAGGGTGACTGAAGTGATCTGGGGATCCAGGTTTCGGATCCACGAGCGGGTCGCGGACCAATACCGGGCCGGGCGGGTACTGCTCGCCGGCGACGCAGCACATACGCACAGCCCGGCAGGCGGACAAGGCATGAACCTCGGCCTGCGTGATGGGGTGACTCTCGGGGATGCACTGTCCGTCGCGCTGCGGGAAGATCGCGAGGACAAGCTCGACGAGTATGCGGCCAGCAGTCGTGCCGAGGCGATGCAGGTGGTTGCACTCGCCCACCGGCTCACCCGACTGGCAACCGCCCCGCCGGCGATTCGACCACTCCGCAACCTCGCGCTACGGCTCCTCGCGCTCATACCGGCCTTCCGCCGCCGCCTAGCCGAGCAACTCTCCGGGATCGGCCACCGCTGAGGCCGACGGCGAAACAAGCAGTCGGCCGCGGATCCCGAGAAGCGCAGCCTCTTCGGTAGTGGGCGATACGACTCAGGGTGAATCCGCTCAGCGCAGCTCATCACCAAACGGTGATCAACATAACTGATACCGACTTCGGAGCTGCATTGAATTCCACGACGGATCATGGGGCGGTTCCCGCACCCGCACCGAAGTCTCCTGGACCGAAGTATGGAGCACAGGTGTCGCTTTGAAGATCACGTTCCATCTTGATCCACTAGTTGATCTCCGCCGGTCCGCAGAAAGTCCGCAAGAATTCCGCAAA
>Ga0163162_10007226_pt1 | contig 10783 bp, 9 predicted proteins | sample S55metaG_FD_115310 | JGI IMG/M metagenome (GOLD analysis project Ga0163162, IMG submission 115310) | Switchgrass rhizosphere microbial communities from Kellogg Biological Station, Michigan, USA - S5-5 metaG | ecosystem: Host-associated > Plants > Roots > Rhizosphere > Soil | place: USA: Michigan...
CGGAAAATCCGGCGCGTCCACGCCGATCTCGACCCGCTCCACGAGACCCGTGCGGTGCGGATGCTCGTACTCGACGGGGTCTTCGATCGTCACGATGTGCCGGGCGTCGCGCCGGTTGATCTCCTCGACGAGCGCGGCCAGGGTCGTCGTCTTGCCGGAGCCGGTCGGGCCGCCCACGAGAACGAGCCCGCGGGGGAGTCGGGTGAGCGCCTCGGCGCCCGGGGGCAGGCCGAGAGACGCCAGCCGCGGCGGCTCGGTCGGCAGCGCCCGGATCGCGGCGGCCGCGCGGCCCCGCTCGCGGTGGAGGTTGATCCGGAACCGCCCGATGCCCGGGATCTTGTAGGAGACGTCGGCGACCGACTCCTGCGCGAACATCTGCCGCGCGCGCGAGGACAGGACCGGCAGCACGGCTTCCTCGATCTCTTCGCCGGAAAGCGGAGCGTCGGGCAGGGGCGTGATCGTTCCGTCCACTCGGAGCGAAGGCGGCGCGCCCGCGACCAGCAGGAGGTCGCTCCCCGAGCGCTGCACGAGCTTCTGGAGCCAGCTTTCCAGGCGGGCGGAGCTGCCCCCCGCCGCGCCCGGAGGGCGCTCCGAGTTCAACTCGCGGATGAGCTGGTTGATGTCCTCCACTTCGTCCACGGAGAGATATTACGAAACCGGGCCCCGGATCGTCCGGGAGAAATCGGGCCAGGCAGAGGAATCTCAGCGGGCCGGCGGGACGTAACATCGAAAGATGACGATCCCCCTGCGCCTGGCGGCGTCCGGCGTCGCGAGTCTGCTGACTTTCGGCGGGGTTGCCCTGCTCGTCGCGGGCGACCGTTCCGAAGCGCCGGCGTTTGCCGTGGCTCCGGCCGGCGCCCGCGGAGCGGCGGATCTCTCTCTGGCCCCGGATCTGTCCTTCACGGACGAAGGTCGGAATGCTGGAACACGAACCGGGAGGCGTAGCGCTTCGTCGCGCTCTATCGAAAGCACCGGGACGAAGCGCGTTTCGTCGTCGTCGACCTGAACAGCGCGTCCTCCGAGCAGAAGCCGCTCGTGGCGCGGCTCTACAAGGGATTCATTCCGACGCTCGCATTTCTCGATCGCAGCGGGAAGGTCGTCTACAACCGCGCGGGCGAGACCGCGCGCGAGCGCGGGGACGCGTCCGCGCTGGAAGCGATCCTTCGCCAGGCGAAGAGTCCGTAGCCGCTCGACTCCATTCCCAAAGCTGAGCCCGTCTCCGACCTTGGTCGGGAGTTCGCGCGGTCGATCCGACCGTTAGGATTTCGCCCGTCGTTCGCGAATTTCCTCGAACGGCGGGGAGGGTGGAATGTCGCGCAGACTTCTTCTGGCTTCGATTTCCGCGATCGTGGGCTTCTCCGGACTCGTGTTCGCGCAGGACGTGATCCCGAACTGGCCGGCGGCGGAGCTCTGGAGTCACCCGGCTCGAGCTCTGGCGGCCGAAAAGCGGTCGGGAGTCGGGACCGAGACGGTGGAAGCCGTAGAGGCGGTGCCGACCGCTCCTCTGCACTTCGTGGGAATCACGCCCTGCCGCGTGGCGGATACACGCGGCAACGGTTTCACGGGGCAGTACGGCCCGCCGGTCCTGACTCCGGCCGGCCGCAACATGGTGATCGCCGGGCAGTGCGGCATCCCGGGAGACGCGCAGGCCGTGTCGTTCAATTTCAGCGCGGTCAACGTGGCGGCTGCGGGATTCTTCGTGGCCTATCCGGCGGGCGGGGCGTTTCCCGCCGCGGCGACGATGACCTACAACCAGAACACACCCAATCTGTCGAACGCGGCGGTGGTTCCGCTGGGCACGGGCGGAGCGATCACGGTCGTCGCCGCGGTCACCAACATTGATCTCGTCGTGGACGTCAACGGGTATTACCAGCCCGGAGTCGTGACGGCGGTCAACGGTCTCTCCGGAAGCGTGACTCTCGCGGCCGGCTCGAACGTGACGATCACGCCGGCCGGCCAGACGTTGACGATCGCGTCCACCGGCGGACCCGGAGGTGTCCTGCCGACCGGCACGTCCGGCCAGACGCTGCGGCACAACGGCACATCCTGGGTTGCGACGGGTCTCTTGAACCTCGAAGGAAGCGACGTGACGGTGAACGGGACTCTCCATCTCCCGGACCCACAGACACGGGTCGACGCCGGCGCGAACAGGCTGCTCTATACGGACCTGAGCAACATGTTTCTCGGGCCGGGGGCGGGCAAACTCACGACCGGGGGTCAGAACGTCGCCTTCGGTGCCAACGCGCTCGACAGCAACGTCGGCGGTTCTTTCAACGTCGCGATCGGATACAACGCGTTGACCGCGGTCACTTCCGGAGTCAACAACATCGGCATCGGGAACAACGTCGGTTCGGCCGTCTCGACCGGAAGTAACAACATCTACATCGGGAACGACGGCTTCAACAACGAAAGCGGCCAGATCCGCATCGGCACGGCTGCCGCGATCACGAGCGGCACGGTCATCGTCGGGATCTCCGGGTTTCAGAGCGTCGGCGGCGTCCCGGTGATCGTCAACGGCGGCGGCCGCCTCGGGACCACGACGTCCTCGATCCGGTTCAAAGAAGACGTACGGGACTTGGGCGCTGCGAGCGACGATCTGATGAAGCTGCGGCCGGTCACCTTCCGATACAAGGAGAGTGACCTGCAGGAATACGGTCTCATCGCTGAGGAAGTCGCCAAGGTCTACCCGGAGCTGGTGGTGAACGATGACCAGGGGCGTCCGCTGATGATCCGTTCCCAGCTTCTCGACCCGCTGCTCCTGAACGAAATCCAGAAGCAGCGCTGCGAGATCGAAGAGTTGAAGGCGAGGCTGGAGAAGCTGGAGGGAAAGAGCGCGCCTTAGCCGACGAGTCCGTCTTCGAGGCTCCAGTTGGTGTGGGGCGTCTTGTTGTCGACGATCCACGCCTTCAGGAGCCTCGAGTACGTCGTGGGCTTCCAGTCGATCGAGTCGAAGAACGGCCGCAGCGCGAAGTGGAGCTTCCGGAGGTTGTAGAACGGCACGCCCGTGAAGTAGTGGTGCTCCAGGTGATACGCGGAGTACAGGTACCAGAAGTCCCAGAAGCGGGAGGGCTTCAGCACGGTGCCCCACTTGGCCGGATCCTCCGGCACGATCGCGTAGTGCTGGCCGAGCCGGTTCAACGCGAACGCGACCGGGAACACGAGGAAGTACGGCACGAGGTACACGCGACCGAGCACCGCCCACCCGCCGATGTACGCGATTGCCGCCATCACCGCGACGTGGAAGAGGATGGTCGCCCGGCGCTCCCAGGCGATGCGTCGCTGGAGGTTGGCGGGATACGTAACGGTCTCGCGCCGCGCGGCACGGAAGTAGATCGGAAAGAGCGCCGGCGTGAAGTACAGGAGCTTGTACCAGGGCTTGTTGATCTTGGGCGACAGGTAGTGGCGCTTCGGGTCGGCCACGGAGTCCCCGAGCTCGGCGTGGTGCGTCAGGTGCCACCGCGTGAACTGGAGCGCCGAGATCCCGGACGGGATCGCGTAGAGGATCGCGAGCGCGCGCTCGGCCCCGGGCCGGGGACCGTTGAAGACCGCCCGGTGTACGACCTCGTGAAGGAGCACCGTGAAGTTGAACACGGTCCATCCCGCGACGACCGCCGCCGGGATCCAGATCCACGGCTGGGGGAACTTCCAGGAGATCCAGGACGCCGCGACGAGGATCAGAAACTGCCGCGCCGCGATCGCGAGGTGCCGCGCGGGGCTCTTGCGGTGAAGCTCCTTCAGGACGTCGTGGGGGATCTCCTTCGCGAGCCGGTGACGCAGATCCCTGCTCGCCCTGGCCCAGAAGTGGTCGCCGCCCATCGGCGGGTATTCCTCCGGTCGCGCCGGGGCGGTCGGGGTGATCCGGTCGGGTGCGGTGGCGCTCATGGGGTCAGAAGGAAAACCTCGAAAACCGCGGCGCTATTCTCTCAGAACGGGGAAGACCCGGCTCACAACCCCAGGAAAACGCGGGCGATCGCGAAGTAGATGAAGAGCCCGGTCGCGTCGACCAGCGTCGCGATCAGCGGGGCGGACATCACGGTCGGGTCGATCTTGAACAGGGTGGCGAGCATCGGGATCGTGGCACCCACCGCGTTCGCCCAGGTGCAGATGGCGAGGATGCTGACGCCGACGGTGAGCGCGAGCGGGGTCCCGGCTCCCCAGAGCAGCGCGCGGCCCCATCCGACGAACCCGAGGGCGAGACCGAGGACCAGCCCGCTTCCCGCCTCGCGTAGGAAGACCCGGCCGAAGTCGCGCAGCCGGATATCGCCCACGGCGAGTCCGCGGACGATGGTCGTCACGGTCTGGGATCCCGAGTTTCCGCCGGTGCCGATCAGGAGCGGAATGAAAAACGACAGTGCGACGACCTTCGCGAGCTCGTCCTCGAAGTGGCGCAGCACCGTCCCGGTCAGGGTCTCCGTCACGAAGAGGAGGAGGAGCCAGTTGAACCGGAGCCGCACGTTGCGGAAGGGGCTCTTCGCGAAGTAGCCCTCCGCCCCCTCCTCCTCGGCGGACACGGCCGCCATGTGCAGCACGTCCTCGGTCTGCTCCTCGTGCAGGACGTCGATGACGTCGTCGACGGTCACGATCCCGACCGGCCGGTTCTCTTCGTCGACGACCGGGATCAGGTAGACGTCGTACTTCGAGACGAGGTTCGCGACCTCCTCCTGCGGAGTGTCGGTGCGGACCGTCGGGACGCGCCGGTTCAGGAGCTCTCCGATCTTCCGGTCGGGCGGCTGGGGGAGGAGCCGCCGCAGCGTCACCGCGCCGACGAGGTGTCCCTCGTCGTCCACGGCGTAGATCGTCTGGATGGTCTCGACCTCGGGGTCGATCTTCTTCAGGTGCTCCAGGGTCTCGGCGACCGTCCACTCCGGCCGGACCTTCGCGAACTTCTCCGTCATCAACCGGCCGGCGGTCCCCGGCTCGTAGCGCAGCAGCCGCTTCGCCTCGGCCGCGTCTCGCGGCGACATCTTCGCGAGCAGAACTTCCCGCTGCCGCTGCGAAACGTGTTCGAGAAGGAACACGACCTCGTCTCCGGGCAGCCGGTCGAGTTCCGGCCCGAGTTTCTCGGGAGAGGCCTGGTGGAGGATGAGCCGCAGCGTCTCTCCCTTCAACTCCGAGAGAACGGCGGCGCCCTGCTCCGGCGGCAGCGCCTCGAAGAGAACGAGGCGGTCCTCGCGCGGCAGGTCTTCGAGCAGCTCCGCGAGGTCGGCGGGGTGCAGGTCCGCCACCGCCGCGGCGAGGTCGGGCGACCCCTCGCGGATGAGCTCCTCGACTTCCGGACCGATTGCCTTCGCGAGGGACATCGCGGGTATTGTGGCCGAAAAAAAGGCCCCGACGATTCGGGGCCTTTACGAACTTTCGAGCTCGGAGTCTTTACTTCTTCGGGGCGGCTTCCATGGAGGCGACTTCGATCGTCTTCTTCTCCTTGTCGGCCGTTCCCTTGACGACGACTTCGTGACCGGCCATCTTTCCGGCCGCTTCCTGGTTGGACAGGACCCACACCTGCTTGTCGGAGGGGGTGTAGAGCGCGTATTTGGCGCCATGCTCCTTGACGCACTTCGCGGCGCAGGAAGCGTGTTCCGCGTTGGCGCCCTTGGCGCCGCACCCGGTGTCCGTGATCCAGCCGGTCCACTCGCCGGAATCCGCCGCGAAGGCGAACGAGGCGAGACCCACGACCAGGGCGGCGAGAACGATGCGGGAGATGTGTTTCTTCATGCGGACTCCTTGTGTTTGCTGCGGAGAGAGGCCCCGGGGACCTGCACCCGCCTGGCTGTTCAAATGCCCGGAAGACCCGGGCCCCGGATCGTAATACGAACGAGAATGACGTTTGGATGAACGCGCCGGGCGCCCGCTTTCTTCTCGCTTTCTATCGCGCCGCCCTGGCGGCGGTCGAACCGCGCCGTTGTGTCTCGGCGGCTCTGGCCGAACCGGCGGTGGCCCGGGCCCTCCGAAATGCCCGCCGGGTGGGGGTTTTCGCGGCCGGCAAGGCCGCCGCAGGCATGTTCGACGCGGCCGCGGCCTCCGGGCGGAAGGGCCTCGTCGTCCTGCCGCGGGGTCACCTCCCACCGGCGCGGCCCGGGGCCCGGGTCCTCTTTTCGGCGCACCCCGAGCCGGATGCGTCGAGCGTCGCGGCGGCGCGGGAGGCGGTCCGCTTTTTTTCGAGTTTCGGCCGCGGCGACGTGGTGCTGTGCCTCGTTTCCGGGGGCGCGTCGTCTCTGCTCTGCCTCCCGCGGCCCGGCGTCACGCTGGCGCAGAAGAAGAGAGCGGTCGACCGCCTCTTCCGCTCCGGCGCTCCGATTCGCGAGATCAACCGGCTCCGCACGTCCCTCTCCGCGGTGAAGGGCGGAAAGCTCGGCCGCGCGACGGAAGCGCGGCTCGTGACCCTCGTCCTTTCCGACGTCCGGGGCGACCGCCCGTCCCTGGTCGGCTCGGGTCCCACGATCCGCGGAAGGCGCGGCGACCTCGTGCGCGTCGTCGGATCGAACCGGATTGGCCTCGAGGCGGCGATCCGCGAGGCCCGGCGGCGGGGTTACCGCGCGCGCCGGGAAGGCAGGCGACTCGAGGGAGAGGCGCGAAACGCCGGCCGGCGACTCGCGAAAAGGCTGCTCCGGCTCGCTCCCGGGGAGGCGGTTTTCGCGGGCGGCGAGACGACCGTCACCCTCGGGCGTTCGCCGGGAACGGGCGGACGCAACCTGGAGGTTGCGCTTTCGGCGGCCGTCGCGCTCGCCGGCGTGGCCGGCGCGAGTCTTCTCGCGGCGGGCTCCGACGGAAAGGACGGATCGGCGAAAGCGACCGGCGCCTTCGCCGACGGCGGCACGACCGCGAGAGGTCGCCGGGCCGGCGCGGACGCGGCCGCAGCGCTCGCCCGGCACGACACCGAGCCCTTTTTCGCGCGGGCGGGAGGGCTCCTCGTCACCGGTCCGACCGGAACAAACGTCGGAGACTGGGCGTTCGGATTGCGCGTACATAAGACGGGACAAGGGACACGGGACAGGGGACACGAGAAGAAGAGATGAAGTTTCGTCGATTTGCCGGCATTCTCCTCGCTATTGGGCTCGCGAGCGGGTTCGCGGGCGGCCTCGCGGGCCCGTCGCGGCCCCTCCGCTACAAGGTGGAGGTCGCGGGGTCGTCGATCCGCTGGGAGCTGCCGGCCTCGTTCGAGCCGATCAAGGGGATCGCCCCTCTCCTCCATGGCTCGGTCGACGCGATCCCGGTTCCGACCGGCGGCTGGGACGTGCAGGCGACGATCACCGTTCCGGCCGCCTCGATGCGCACCGGAAATCGCCGGCGGGATCGCACGCTTCGCGAGAAGGTGCTCGAGACCGCGCGCTATCCGGACATCGTCTTCCAGCTCCGCCAGTTCACCGGGGATCTCTCCGGGTTCCATCCCGGCGCGACGTTCCCGGTGCAGGTCACGGGCGATCTCACGGTCCACGGGAAGACCGCTCCGGTCCAGCTCCCCGTGGACGTCGCGGTCTTTCCGAATGCCGTGATCCTGACCGGCTCCTTTCCGGTCCACTGGAAGGCGTACGGTCTGCAGGATCCGTCGGTCCCGCTGGTGGCGCGGATCAAGGAGCCGATGTTCGTGGCCTTTCGCCTGCGCCTCGTCCCCGCGGAGTGATCGGAACCCGCCCCATATAATCGCGGGTTTGGCATGAAGACGACGCCCCGGAACCGGGACCTGGCCGCTCTGGAACGGTTCACCGAAGAGCCGAACCGCTTCGGCGCCTACCGGATCGCGCTCGGTTTCCCGAACTCCTACGAGATCGGGATGTCGAACCTCGGCTTTCAGTGGGTCTACCGGCTGTTTAACCGGATCCCGGACCTCGTCTGCGAGCGGTTCTTCCACGAGGAAGGGGCTCCGGCCGTCACGTTCGAGAGCGGAACGCCCCTTTCGGACTACGGCCTCCTCGCGTGGTCCCTCTCCTGGGAGATGGACGTCGTCAACATCCTTCGAACGCTTTCCGCCGCGGGGATTCCGCTCTCCCGGCTGGAGCGCGACGAGCGACACCCGATCCTCCTCGTGGGGGGCGACATCGCCCGGATGAACCCCGCGGTCCTGGTCCCGTTCGTGGACGCGTTCGCGCTGGGGGACGGGGAGCGCCTCGTCCCGGGGATCGCGCGCCTCGCGCAGGCCGGCCTGGATCGCGACGCTTTCCTCCGCGAGCTGGCGGCTCTTCCCGGGTTCTTCGTGCCGGCGATCCACGGTCCGCGCGCGGAAGCCGCGGAGAGCTCGAAGGTCGTCATCCAGCAGCCCCGGTCCCGCAACGAGATCCTTCCCACCTTCGAGGTGCCGCACACGACGATCCTGACGCCGCGGACGGAGCTCGCCGACAAGCTCCTGATCGAGATCTCCCGCGGCTGCACCGAGATGTGCCGGTTCTGCTGGGCGGCGTACGCGATGGCTCCGATCAAGCAGTACCCGGCGGCGTCGATCCTGAAGGTCGCGCGGGACGCCCGGCCGCTGACCGACCGGACGGGCCTGATCGCCACCGCGGTCTGCGATCACCCGCAGATCGTGGAGATCCTGGCGGGACTGGCGGAGCTCCGGTACCACATTGCTCTCTCCTCCATCAAGATCGACGCGATCGAGGAGCCGATCCTGCGGGTGCTCGCGGCGCAGGGGGAGCGGGCGCTCGCCATCGCGCCGGAGGCCGGCAACGAGAGGCTCCGCCGCCACATCAACAAGAAGGTCTCCGACGAGATGCTCCGCGAGAAGGCGCGGCTCGTCTTCGCGAGCGGGTTCACGCGGCTGAAGCTCTACCTTCAGGTCGGCCTGCCGTCCGAGACGGACGCCGACGTCGCCGACATCGTCCGCACGGTGTCGGACCTCCACGAGATCGCGGCGGCCGAGGGGAAGCGGTTCGGGCGCGTCGCCGAAATCGTGCCATCGGTGAATCCGTTCATTCCGAAGCCGCACACGCCGTACGAGGACGAGTCGCTCGCGGACGAGGAGAGTCTTCGCGAGAAGCTCGTCTACCTTCAGCGCGAGCTCGGCAAGGTCGGCAACGTCGTCTTCCGCGGCATGCCGGTGGGCGAGGCGGTCTGGGAGGCCTACCTCGCGAAGGCGGACGAGACCTCCGAGGACATCCTGCGCGAAGCCGCCGCCGGCACGCCCGTCCGGCGGCTGCTCAAGCTCCACCGGGGAAGAATCGACGCGGTCGTCCGGCAGAAGGCCCTCGGCCCGGCCGCTCCGGCACCGTGGTCGTTCATCTCCAAACGATAGAGCCTTGAGAGCCTTCCACCGGACCTTCCTCGCGGGCGTCTTCCTCCTGCCGCTGGCGGCCGCGGCGCTCGACCAGCCGCTTCTGAAGCCGTCCGCGGAAATGTTTCGCGTGCACCGCGAAAGGTTCCTCGCGAAGCTGCCGCCCAACTCGATCGCGATCCTCCGCGCCGCGCCGATGCGCACGATGTCGAACGACGTCGAGTACCTCTACCGGCAGGACTCCGACTTCTGGTACCTGACCGGAATCGAGGAGCCCGAGACGATCGCGGTCTTCCGCCCCAGCGCGGAGGATGGAAAGCGTTACGTCCTGTTCGTTCCTTCCCGAGACCGGCGCCGGGAGTCCTACGTGGGTCCGAAAGTCGGGCCGGCGGAGGCCGTCGCGGCGTACGGCGCGGACGCCGCGTTCTCGACCGACGAGTTCGCCGACCGGTTGTCGCGATACGACCCGGCGAGCCGCACCTACGCCGGATTCCTCGCCGGCGTCGAGAAGGTCTACCTGTCGGATGGAACCGACTCGGCGTGGGCCGGGACGCTCCGCGAGCGGATCGCGGCGATGCGGGCGCGCGACGCCGGACCTTCCACCCTCGTCGATGCGCGGGAAGACATTCACGAGCTGAGGGTCGTGAAAGACGCGAACGAGATCGCGCTCATCCGGCGGGCGAGCGAGATCTCGGGCCACGGGCACGTACTCGCGATGAAAGCCGCGGCGCCGGGCCGCTACGAGTTCGAAGTTCAGCAGGCGCTGGACGGCTACTGCTTCGCCAACGGCGTGCGCCGCATGGCGTATCCCTCGATCGCGGCGTCGGGGCCGAACTCCGTCTTTCTTCACTGGGACCGGAACGACCGCCAGATCCAGGACGGCGACGTGGTCCTGAACGACTCCGGCGCGGAATACGGGTACTACGCGACCGACATCACCCGCACGTATCCGGCGAACGGGCGATTCACCGCCGAGCAGCGGGCGATTTACGACGTGGTGCTCGCCGCGCAGAAGGCGGCCATGGCGCAGATCCGTCCGGGCGTCGCATTCGACCGCGTGGGCGCGGCCGCGGCGCGCGTGCAGACGGAGGGACTGGTGAAGCTCGGGCTCCTCTCCGGCAACGTCGAAAAGCTCCTGAAGGAGAGCGGCCACCGTCCCCTGACGAAGCACGGAATCTCCCACTGGGTCGGGCTCGACGTGCACGACGCCGGGCGATACAACGCCGGGACTTCATCCCGGCCGCTCGAGCCCGGCATGGTGTTCACGGTGGAGCCCGGGATCTACGTCGGCGCGGACTCCGGAGTCGACCGCAAGTGGTGGAACATCGGGGTCCGGATCGAGGACGTCGTCCTCGTCACGGACCAGGGGTTCGATTGCCTTTCGTGCTTCGTCCCCCGCGAGGCGGCCGAAGTCGAGAAGACGGTCCAGTCCGGGCGGACCGGAACCGGCGCAAACCGCTAGTCGGAGCGCGGCGGCGCGAGAATCCAGATCCTCTCGGAGCTGCTGCGGCACGACACCGGCGTCTCCAGCACGCAGTCGCCGTCGACCTGGACCTCCACCGGATAGTCCTCCAGCGACCG
>Ga0163162_10007228_pt1 | contig 10780 bp, 8 predicted proteins | sample S55metaG_FD_115310 | JGI IMG/M metagenome (GOLD analysis project Ga0163162, IMG submission 115310) | Switchgrass rhizosphere microbial communities from Kellogg Biological Station, Michigan, USA - S5-5 metaG | ecosystem: Host-associated > Plants > Roots > Rhizosphere > Soil | place: USA: Michigan...
CTTCCTGGCCCGCCGGCGGGTGCCGTGGTGGGCGGCCTGCCTGTCGTTCCTCGCCACCGAGATCAGCGCGGTGACGATCATCTCGGTGCCGGCCACCGCCTACAGCGAGAACTGGGAGTACGCGCAGTTCTTCGTGGGCTCCAGCCTGGCCAAGCTGGCGGTGGCATTCCTGTTCATCCCGGCCTTCTACCGTCACAACGTGACGACCATCTACGAGTTCCTGGCCTATCGGTTCGGCCAGCGCAGCCAGGTCACCGGCTCGATCTTCTTCTTCGTCACGCGCCTGGCCGGCTCCGGCGCCCGTCTGACGATGACGGCGGTGGCCGTGGGCTACCTGATGGGCTGGTCGCTGGTGCCCACCATCATCGTGTTCAGCATCGTGTCGATCCTCTACATCGCGACCGGTGGCGTGCAGGCGGTGGTGTGGACCAACGTCTTTCAGGCGGTGATGTTCCTGGTGGCGGGCGCCGTGACCCTGGCCTATCTCGTCGCGCACGTCTCGGGCGGGCTGGGCACGGTGATCTCCACGGCGGGTGCGGCTGGACGTCTGAACGTCGTCGACTGGGGCCCATCGATCACGTCGCCCGACTTCTGGTCGAGCGCGCTCACGAAGCCCAACATCGTGTGGGTGGCGCTGCTCAACGGCCTCTTCGGCTCCATGGCCGCGTTCGGGACGGACCACGACCTGATGCAGCGCCTGCTCACGGTGGAGACGCGCGGCGAGAGCCAGCGGACGCTGGCGCTGACCCCGATCGGCACGCTCGTCACGCTGCTGATCTACCTCGGCCTGGGCGCGGGGCTCTTCACCTACTACACGCAGCACCCGGCGCCGACCCTGGCCCGCTCGGACGAGATCCTGCCGCACTTCGTGGGGACGGTCATGCCACCCATGCTGCGCGGCCTGATGCTGGCCGCCATCGTGCTTTCGTCCATCGACTCGCCACTGGGCTCGCTGGCCGCCTCGTTCGTGACCGACATCTACCGGCCGCTGCTCGTGCGGAACCGCTCGGAGCGGCACTACCTCGCCGTCTCGCGCTACGCGGTGCTCATCTTCGGGATCGTGCTGGGCGTGCTGGCCTGGGCGTTCGCCTTCGTGCCGGGCCAGATGCTGTGGACCGTATTCAAGATCGCGGGGGTGACCTCCGGCTCGCTCCTCGGGGTCTTCCTGCTCGGGCTGCTGTCCCGTCGCCCGGTGAGCGACACCGCCAACGTCGTCGCCATGATCGCCATGGCCGGCGTGAACCTCACGCTGCTCCTGCTGTCCGAGTTCGACGTGCTGCGCTTCGCGTGGTCGTGGCTGGTGATCGTGGGGACGGTGGGGACGATCGCGCTGTCGGTGCTCCTGACCGCCCTCAGCCCCCGGCGCTGACGACGGCCTGCGCGATCGAGGTATCGATCAGATCCTCGTAGCGGTGGCGGCGCTGGATGAAGTCGCCGTCGAGCAGGATCTGCTGCAGGTACTCGTAGCCGGGCGCGCGCAGGATCGGATCGGTCGCCCACGTGTTCTGGGCCAGGTAGCGTGCCACCACGGCGGTCCGCACGTTCGTCGCCACGTCGGGGAACGCCGGGGCGATGAGTGCGGCCACTTCGGCCGCCGAGGCGCCCGCCAGCCACTGCTGCGCCCGGTAGAGCGCGCGCGTGAACCGGGTGAGCGCCTCTTGCTCGGTGCGCAGGTACGCCGCCGTGGTCATGTAGGACGAGAAGGGGACCGGTCCGGTCGCCTCGCCCATCGACGCCGCCAGGTGCGCGGCGCCCTCGGCCAGCAAGATCTCGGCGGCCGGCTGGCCCGTCTCGAGAAAATCCGCGTGCCCGGCCTTGAAGGCGGCGACCGCCTCGGCCACCGGTAGCGTGCGCTCGATCCGCACCTTGGCCGGATCGACGCCGTGGCGCCGCAACACGGTGAGCATGCACTGCCAGGGGGTCGGCGCTTCCGCGAACGACAGCACGGTGCGACCGACCAGCTGAGACCAGGCGAAGCTCGGCTGGGGCTGGCGGCTCAGCAGGAAGAACCCGTTGCGGCTGTTCACTTCCGCGAAGTGGATGAGCGGGGGACCACCGCGATCGACGAGGTCGAGGCTGCGCATCACGCCGCCCAGGCTGACCTGAGCCGCTCCGTCCACGAGCGCGCCCGCGCTCGACACGCCACCCCCGGCGGTGCGGACCTCGACGTCGAACCCCTCGGCGGCGAAGTGGCCACCGTACAGCGCGACGAACTGCGGCGCGTAGAAGATCGAGCGGAACGGCTCGTAGACGACGAGACGCTGCGGGGGCCGGGCGCTCACGGATGGGTGAGTCGGGCGACGACGGCTTCCATCTGACAGGCGCGCCACCCGTACGCCGTGAGGCCGCGCACCCCCGGCGCCAGCAGGGCCGCATCGTAGGGGTCGCGCAGCAGCACCACCGCCAGGCAGCGGGCCCGCGCCTGCAGTGCCTCGAGCAGCGCGAGGTTCGAAGGGTAGAGGTGGGCGTCGTAGAGGAAAAGCACCGTGGCGTCGGCGGCGGCCGCCCGCTCGGCGGCCTCCGCGATCTCTTCCGGCCGCGGCTCGATGCCCACGACGGCCGTGGCCGGCGTGATGCCGGCCGGCGCGAAGGCGGCAGCGACCCAGCCGCGCTCGTTGGCGACCTCGGGCTCGATGGTGATGCGCGCGGCGAGGTCGGAGAAGCGCGGGAAGACCACGAGCACGTTGCCGTTCAGCGCCCGCGCGAGCCCCGGGACCGAGCTGCCGACCTCCGTCACGGCGCGCGTGGCCATCGCCCTGGCCAGCGGCCGGCCGTCGGGCTCGGGGACGGGCGGACCACCCTCACGCCGGACCGAGCGGGCGAGCCGGAGCTTGCGGACCCGCTCGGCGGCGGCCTCGCACTCGGCGAGCGGCAGCCGGCCGTCGCGATACGCGCTCACCAGCGCCTCGGCGGCCGCCCGCTGCGCGGGCTCCGTGTGGCAGACGAGCAGCAGATCGTGGCCGGCGGCCGCGGTGCGCACGGCAGCCTCGCCGATCGGACACGTCTCGCTGACCGCACCCATTTCCAGGTCGTCGGAGACGATCACGCCGTCGAATCGTAGATCTTGCCGCAGCCAGTCGTGGACGAGCCGGCGGGAAAACGTGGCCGGCACCCCACTGGGATCGAGCCTGGGATAGACCGGGTGCGAGGTCATCAGGCACTCGACGCCGGCCGCGATCGCCTCGCGGAAGGGCGGCAGGTGGAACTCCTGCATCTCCTCCAGCGTCGAGTCGATCGTCGGCAGCTTCAGATGGGCGTCGAGCGGTGAGTGGCCCTTGCCCGGGAAGTGCTTGGGGCAGGCCGAGAGCCCGCCGCGCATCTGGCCGCGGATGCGCGCCACGCCGTAACGCGAGACGACCTTCGGATCCTTGCCGTAGGAGCGGATGCCGATGTTGGGGCTGTAGCGATCGGTGAGGACGTCCAGACATGGGCCGAGCGTGAGGTCCACGCCGAGGCGCCGCATCTCCCGCGCCTCGATCAGCCCCTGGCGCGCCGCGAACGCTTCCTCGCCGGCGGTGCCGACCGCGAGGTTGTCCGGGAAGATCGTGGTGCCGCGGCCGATCATGACGATCCGCCCGCCCTCGTGGTCGGTCGATACGAGCACCCGGCGTCCGAGCGCGTCGTCGAGGCGATCCAGCATCGTCGCGAGCGCTTCCGGAGTCTCGAAGTTACGGCGATAGAGAATCAGCCCGGCGGCGCGTGTGTCGCGGAAGAGGCGGATGTCGGCGTCGGAGAGCGTTGGGCCCGGAAGCCCGATCGTCAATCGTTCCCCAACCAGGTCGGCGATGTCGGTCACGCGTCGATTCTATCGGATCGAGGGGCCAGGTCGCGCACGTCGAGGCGCCGAATCGGCCAATTCACGGGGTTCGATCTTCCGCCTCCTGGACGTGCCAGTCTGGCGTGTAAGAATTGGCCCCAGCGTCTATCTGCCGCCGTCCAACCCCCTATACGAGCCCGCGGGCCGACCGCAAATAGCTGTCAGCGTGAGCATCCACAATTCAGAGGGTTGATGGCATGACCGCTGCTCATGCCTCATTCCGCAAACGTCATGGCCATCCGGGCCAATGTCGCTTCATCGAAGTAGGAGGCGGCCTCACATGGGCAACGCATCTGCACTCGCGGGTTTTCTGCTCCTCCTCGGCGTCGCGACGACCCCGGTCGGAGCTCAGTCTCTGGCGCCCGAGGGCGCCTACTCCCGTCTCTCTGCCGGTAATCAGAAGATCGCGCTCGCGCTCTTCGATGCGCAGCAGGCGCACGTGATGCCAAGCAGCGGCGCGACATCCGGCGGCGCGAGCACCGGTGCCCCGAGCAGCAACAGCGCGACCGCGCCGGCCCCGGCCACCGCCAGCACCACGCCGGCGGCCAAGCCGATGACCCTCGATCAGATCGCGGCCCAGAAGCAGAGCGGCCACGCCTGGGGCGAGATCTTCCAGACCATGCGCGATCAGGGCCTCGTCCAGGAAAAGAACCTCGGACAGGTCGTCAGCCGCTACCAACGACCCAGCACCGCCGCGACGGCGGCCACCGCCGCCAAGGGCAAGTAGCGGGCGCGAGGGTCGAGCGGCCATGAAGCTCCTGCTGCTCGTGATGCTCGTCACGGTCGTGTGGGCCGTGCTGGCCAGCGTGCTCGGCCGATGCGGCGGCCGCCGGGTGGCCGGTGAGCGCGGCTCCGCCGTGCGCGAGGCGTCGTTCTGGGAGGCGCTGGACCGCGATGCGCGGCTCGCCGGCGTGCCGGCCCTCCCTTCCTCACATCCGCTCGCCCGCTTCTGTTCCTCGTCCTCGCAGCCCACCGTCTGAACAAGGGCAGGACGAACTGGCCCGCTGCTAGCATCATGGAACCGCAGTGGGCCCGGGCGGGCCGGGAGGTGGATCTCGGATGAAATTCCTACTCATCGTTCTCAGCGTGCTGTTTCTACTCGCCCCTGCGGGAGTCACCTCGGCGGCCGACGACTCGAAGGTCAAGGCCGCGACCCAGCAGGTGGAGACCGGCGCCAAGAAGATCGGCGATGGTCAGGTCGGTACCGGCGTCGAGGAGACGGCCAAGGGCATCGGCCACACTGTCTCCGAGGGGGCGAAGTACACCGGTGAGAAGTTCAAGGAGTCGGGCAAGGCCGCCGAGCCCGAAGCCAAGAGCTCGTGGGGCAGCTTCAAGGACAGCGCAAATTCTTTCGGCCATTCGGTGAAGAACTTCTTCACTCGGTTGTTTCAGTAGACATGGGGGGCCCCGAAATGGCCCCCCATACCCCCCAGCTGTTCGGAGCGACCCCGGCGGAGCCGGGGCGCTCCTCTGTCACCGTGGTCCTTCCGCGCTACTCTGGGTGGTGGTTGGATCGGGTGTCGCCTCCGCCGCCGTGGTCGCTCGGCGGGACTCCGGAGCGATCGGATGGGGTGGCGCCTCAACCGCCGTGGTCGCTGCGTGTGACTGCGGAGCGATCGGATCGGGTGTCGCCTCAACCGCCGTGGTCGCTTCGCGCGACTCCGGGGCGCGATCGGACCGGGTGTTGCCTCGACCGCCGTGGTCGCTGCGCGCGACTCCGGGGGTCGGTCGGATTGGGTGTCGCCTGAACCGACGTGTATTCGATGCCAGGCCGGGACGGCTGGGGGGCTAGCGGTAGATGAGGGCGGGGGTGCGGCGGCGGCGCCAGCGGGTGAGGGTGGGGAGCCAGGTGTGTTCGATGTCGCGTAGGGGGCGGCCGCGCTCGAGGGCGCGGCGGATGATGTCGGTGCCGAGCAGGATGTCGATGGGCAGGCGGCGGCGCTCGAACTCGTAGGGTGGGCGCTTCCAGCGGAAGCCGCCGGGCGCCAGTCGCCGCGCGACTGCGATCACGGCGAGGTACGTGAGGACCGGCTTGAAGCGCGCCTGATCCGTGACGTGGACCTGTACGCCGCCGCACAGCCGATTGGCCCACTTGTGAAACGTTGGCGTGAAGCGCGCCGGCCTGAACTTCACGCCGGGCAGACGTACCGCGGTCAGCGCGCTCGCGTAGGCGTGCGCGTCGAGGTATGGCGCGCCGATCCACTCGAAGGGGCGGGTGGTGCCCCGGCCCTCCGAGAGGTTCGTCCCCTCGATCAGGCAGCCGCCGGGATAGACGCGCGCGGTGTCGAGCGTGGGCATGTTGGGCGACGGCGCCACCCAGGGTACGTCCGTGTCCTCCCAGAGCATCCGTCGCCGCCAGCCGCGCATCGGCACCACGGTCAGCGCGCAGCCGTAGCCGTGCTCGCGCACCAGGTAGCGGGCGTGCTCGCCGATCGTCAGCCCGTGGCGAATCGGGAGCGGGTGCAGGCCGACGAACGAGGCGAACGCGGGGTCCGGGATGTTGCCCTCGAGGATCTCGCCGCCCAGAGGGTTCGGCCGGTCCAGCACCATCACCGCCACACCGGCCCGAGCGCAGGCGCGCATGGTGAGCGCCATCGTCCACGCGAACGTGTAGTAGCGGGAGCCCACGTCCTGGAGGTCGATCACCATCACGTCGAGCCCGGCCAGCATGCTGGGCGTCGGCTCGCGGCGCTCGCCGTAGAGACTGCTCACGCGCATGCCGGTGACCGGGTCGCGGTCGGCGGCGATGGTCGCGTGATCCTGGGGCGCGCCCCACAACCCGTGTTCGGGCGCGAAGAGTGCCGTCATCCGCGCACCGCGCACGTCGCGCAGCAGCGTGATGGCGTGCTCCAGTCGCCGATCGACCGACGCCTGGTGGGCGAGAAGACCGAAGCGACGCCCGCGCAGAAGCTTCAACTGGTCGTGAAGGAGAACGTCGAGGCCGCTCGAGACGGAGGGCACGCCAGAGTGTAGCGCAGGCGGTGCTACCATGCGCCATGCCACGTCCGCGCTACGAGCGTCTGACCACCGAACGCGTCAACCCCCGGACGCGTGCACTCGATCGGCTGAGCCCCCGGGCCATCGCGCGCCTGATGAATGCGGAAGACCGGCGCGCGGTCGCCGCCGTGGGGCGCGTGGCGCCGGCCATCGCCGCCGCGGTCGAGCGGATCGTCGCCGCCCTCCGCGGAGGCGGGCGACTCTTCTTCGTGGGCGCGGGCACCAGCGGCCGACTCGGCGTGATCGAGGCCGCGGAGTGTCCGCCGACGTTCGGCACCCGGCCCGGGCTCGTGCAGGCCATCATGGCGGGCGGGCGGCAGTCGGTCTTTCGCTCGCGCGAGGGTGCCGAGGACGACGCGCCCGCGGCCGCCCGCGCAGTCCGCGCGCGGGTGCGTCGCGGCGACGTCGTGGTCGGCGTCTCGGCCAGCGGTGTCACGGCGTTCGTGCACGGCGCGCTGTCCACCGCGGCGGCCCGCGGCGCCGGCACCGTTCTGGTCCAGTGCACCGCGCGACCGATCGGTGCCGCACTGCGCCGTGCCGGCCGGCCGATCGTGATCGCGCCGGTGCCGGGTCCGGAGGTGCTGGCCGGCTCCACCCGTCTGAAGGCGGGCACCGCCACCAAGCTCGTGCTCAATACGCTGACGACCGCGAGCATGACGCGACTGGGCAAGGTCTACGGCAACCGGATGGTGGATCTGCAGCCGCGCTCGGCGAAGCTGCGCGCGCGCGCCGAGCGCCTCGTCGCCGAGCTCGGCGGCGTGGGACCGGCGCGCGCGCAATCTGCACTGCGAGCCGCCGGCGGCCACGCGCGGCTCGCGATCGTCATGGTGCGCAGGGACCTGCCGGCCGGTGCCGCTGCCCGCGCCTTGCGGGCGGCTGGCGGCTCCCTGCGCTTGGTGCTGGAACAGCGACCGGCCCGCTAGCGTTCCCGCAGTCCGCGGGCACGTGCCTTGCCCGACTGTGGTTCGTGCTCATCACACGCTGTGCCTGGCACCGGGGCTATCACGGCCATCCCGCCCTGATCGGGGTCACCGACTGGCGCGGCCTGCGCGTGGGCTTCAGGGATGGAATTTGTTCACAATGCGCCGCGCAGCTGCGGGCTGACCTCCCCGACTCGCATCCGGCGCATGCGGGGACCAGCCTGGACGTGGTGGGCTGGATGCCAGGGATCGGGCTCGTCGTCATCGCGGTCATGGCGGTCGTCCTGCTGGCCGCCCGGCCGGTCCACGAGCCTCCGGAGCGGCCGCACATCGCCTCCGCTCTGCCCGGCGCGCCTCGTGTGAGCATCGCCGAAGCGCCTCCTGCCGGGGTCGCGAGTCGCCGCGGCCAGTCACACAGCGTTCGCTCGGCGCGTCCTCGCTTGCCGGTTCCCACCGCCTCGGTTCCGCGCGGTCCCTCTCAGTCCCCCTGACGCGGGCGGAAAGCCGCTGACGCGGAGTGCGAGCAGCGTCAGGCGGTCAGGCGTGCGAGGGGCCGGCGGTGTCCTCCAACCGGACCGGGGTGCGGCCACGCAAGAAGTCGAAGTCGCAGCCCTCGTTGGCCTGCAGCACGTGATCCAGGAAGAGCCGCCCGTAGCCGCGGGCGAAGTGCGGCGGGCGCGGGGTCCAGGCGCTCCGCCGGCGCCCGAGCTCGTCGTCATTCACGCGCAGCGTGAGCGTGCGCTTCGGCACGTCGAGCTCGATCTCGTCCCCCTCGCGCACGAGGGCCAGCGGGCCGCCGGCGGCGGACTCTGGCGCCACGTGGAGCACCACGGTGCCGTAGGACGTCCCGCTCATGCGGGCGTCGGAGATACGCACCATGTCCTTGATCCCCTTCTTCAAGAGCCGGGCCGGCACGGGCGCGGCGCCCCACTCGGGCATGCCAGGTGCCCCCTTGGGACCGACGTGCTTGAGGACGAGCACGGAGGTCTCGTCGATCGCCAGCGTCGGGTCGTCGATGCGCTGATGGAGGTCGACGTGGTCCTCGAAGACGACGGCGCGCCCACGGTGCGTGAGCAGATGGGGGGAGGCGGCCGAGACCTTGATCACGGCGCCGCGCGGGCAGAGGTTGCCCGTCAGCATGGCCAGGCCGCCCTCCGCGGCGATCGGCATGGCCAGCGAGCGGATGACGTCGGCATTCCAGCAGCGCGCCTCGCGCACGTTGTCGGCCAGCGTGTGGCCGTTCACGTTCGGCGCCTGCCCGTGCAGCAGTGGCAGCAGCTCCTTGAGGACGACCGGCAGGCCGCCGGCGTAGAAGAAGTCCTCCATCAGATATTTGCCGGAGGGCCGCAGGTTGAGCAGGAACGGCGTGGTGCGCGAGAGCTCGTCGAAGCGCGCCAGGCCGAGGGGCACGCCCACGCGTCCGGCCAGGGCCATGAGATGGATGACCGCGTTCGTGGAGCCGCCGATCGCCATGAGCGTGCGAATGGCGTTGTCGAACGCCGGGGCGGTCAGGATCTGGCTCGGCTTGGGTCCGCCGGCGATGGCCATCTCCACCGCCCGTCGGCCGGCCATCTCGGCCATCGCCATCCGCCGCGAGTCCGCGGCGGGAATGGCGGCGTTGCCGGGCAGGGCCATGCCGAGTGCCTCGGCCATGGAGGCCATCGTGGAGGCGGTACCCATCACCATGCAGTGGCCGGCCGAGCGCGACATGCACGACTCCGCCTCGCAGAATTCCTCGTCGGTGATCTGACCGGCGCGCTTCTCCGCCCACAGCCGCCAGCCATCGGTGCCGGAGCCGAGCTCCTGATCGCGCCACTTGCCGCTCAGCATCGGGCCGCCGGTCACCATGACGGCCGGGACGTCGGCAGAGGCGGCGCCCATGAGCATGGCGGGCGTGGTCTTGTCGCAGCCCGACAGGAGCACCACCGCGTCGAGTGGATACGCGCGGATGCACTCCTCCACGTCCATCGACATGAGGTTACGGAACATCATGGTGGTGGGCTTCATCAGCACTTCGCCCAGCGAGATCGTGGGGAACTCCAGCGGGAAGCCGCCGGCCGACCACACGCCGCGCTTCACCGCCTCGGCCGCCTGCCGCAGATGCGCGTTGCAGTTGGTCAGCTCCGACCACGAGTTGGCGATCCCGATCACCGGCCGGCCGTCGAACACGACATCGCTGAAGCCTTCCGCCTTGAGCCACGAGCGATGGACGAATCCGTCGAGATCATTGCGGCCGAACCAGTTGCGACTGCGCAGCGCAGGAGATGTCATGGCGGCCTCCGAGACCAGAAGCTTACACAGAAAGCCACTCGTCTCGACCGCCAACATCCCGGAGACGGCAGCGGCGTCTGCCCGACCCCCGAGTTGCGCCTCCCAGGCGGGTGTGATGTCATGGGCAGCCTCCAGAAGTACTCGCATCACGAGGAGACTGCATGCGGCTGGCCGGCAAGGTCGCGGTCGTGACGGGCGGCGGGAGCGGGATCGGGCGCGGCATCGTGCTGGCGATGGCGCGCGAGGGCGCCGACATCGCGATCCCCGACATCCAGGTGTTGAACGCCGAGAAGGTCGCCGAAGAGGTCAAGGGGCTCGGGCGCAAGGTGCTCGCCATGAAGACGGACGTCACGAGGTCGGCCGACGTCCGGGCGATGGTCGATCGCACGCGGGATGCACTCGGCAAGATCGACATCCTGGTGAACAACGCGGGGATGGCCGCGCCCCCCGGCATGCCGTTCACCAACAACACCGAGGAAGACTGGGACCGCGCCTTCGCAGTCAACACCAAGTCGGTGTTCCTGACTTGCAAGGCCGTCGCTCCGTACTTCATCGAGCGCAAGGCCGGCCGCATCGTCAACATCGCCTCCATCGCCGGGCCGCTCAGCGCGCCGACCATGCCCGCCTACAGCGTCGCCAAGCAGGGCGTGATCACCTTCACGCGAGTGGTGGCCAAGGAGCTGGCGGCGCATGGGATCACCGTCAACGCGATCTGCCCGGGCGTGCTCTACACCGAGTTCTGGCAGAAGCTGGCCCAGCACATCGCCGACACGAA
>Ga0163162_10007230_pt1 | contig 10776 bp, 10 predicted proteins | sample S55metaG_FD_115310 | JGI IMG/M metagenome (GOLD analysis project Ga0163162, IMG submission 115310) | Switchgrass rhizosphere microbial communities from Kellogg Biological Station, Michigan, USA - S5-5 metaG | ecosystem: Host-associated > Plants > Roots > Rhizosphere > Soil | place: USA...
GCGGACGTCGCTGCCCCTGAGATATGAGGATTGCATGCCCGAGAGCACGAGCTTCGACCCGGTGGAGGTGAGCACCCTCGCGCCGGACGCTGTGGCCCGCAATGTCACCGACGCGCTCGCCGCCATTGCGGCCGCGTCCGACCTTGACGCGCTCAAGGCAGCCCGCCTGGCCCACGACGGCGACCGGTCTCCGCTTGCGCTCGCGAATCGGGAGATCGGCGCGCTCCCGCCGGCGGCCCGCAAAGCCGCCGGGCAACGCGTCGGCGCCGCGCGAGGCGAGGTGCGAGCTGCGCTGGAAGCGCGGGCGATCGAGCTGGCGGCCGAACGCGACGCCCGCGTGCTCCTCGACGAAGCGGTCGACGTCACGCTCCCCTCGGATCGGCGAGTCGACGGTGCTCGCCATCCGCTCACCACGATTCAGGAGCTGTTCGCCGACATCTTCGTCGCCATGGGATACGAGGTCGCCGAAGGTCCGGAGATCGAAACCGAGTGGTTCAACTTCGATGCGCTGAACATGCCGCCCGATCATCCGGCCCGAACTCTCATGGACACGTTCTTCGTCGGTTCCGAGGACTCCGGACTGGTTCTGCGCACCCACACCTCGCCCGTGCAGGTTCGGACGATGCTCACGCGAACCCCGCCGATCTACGTGGTGTGCCCCGGAAAGGTGTTCCGCACCGACGAGCTCGACGCCACACACACCCCGGTCTTTCACCAGCTCGAGGGCCTCGTCGTCGACAAACGCATCACCATGGCTCACCTGAAGGGCACGCTGGACCACATGGCCCAGGCGATGTTCGGAGCCGGGATCGTGACCCGGCTCCGGCCGTCCTACTTCCCGTTCACCGAGCCGTCGGCCGAGCTGGATCTGCTGTGCTTCGTGTGCCGGGGCCAGTCGGTCGGCAACCCGGACTGGGACTGCCGCACGTGCGATAGCGAGGGCTGGATCGAGTGGGGCGGCTGCGGCATGGTCAATCCCCGGGTGCTGCGCGCATGTGGGATCGACCCCGAGCAGTACAGCGGATTCGCCTTCGGCATGGGCATCGAGCGAACCATGATGTTCCGCAACTCGGCGGCTGACATGCGTGACATGGTCGAGGGCGACGTGCGGTTCACCCAGGCGTTCGGCATGGAGGCTTGATGCGTGCACCGCTGAGCTGGGTGGCCGAGTCCGTCGACCTCCCGCCTGACACCACTCCGCGCCAGCTCGGCGACGCTCTCGTGCGCGTCGGCCTGGAGGTGGAGCGCGTGGCTGCGGCCGCTGACGCCGTGGGCGGCCCCGTCGTGATCGGCCGGGTCTGGTCGATTGCCACTGAGCTGCACAGCAACGGCAAGACGATCCGGTGGTGTCAGGTCGACGTCGGTGAGCCCGAGCGACGTGGCATCGTCTGCGGGGCGCATAACTTCGTGGTCGGCGACTTGGTCGCCGTCGCCCTACCGGGCGCGGTGTTGGCGGGCGGGTTCACGATCACGGCCCGCAAGACGTACGGGCACGTCTCCGACGGAATGATCTGCTCAGCCCGCGAGCTGGGCATCGGCGACGATCACACCGGCATCCTGGTGTTGTCGCCGGACGCGGGGCCTCCGGGCAGCGACGCTCTCACGGCCCTCGGCATGCGTGACCCCGTTTTGGATATCGCGGTCACGCCGGATCGCGGCTATTGCCTTTCGGTACGCGGCCTGGCCCGCGAGGCGGCCGCGGCCTTCGACGCTCCGTTTCATGACGTCGCCGACCGGGTGACAATCCCCACGGCCGACACGCCCGCCTACCCGGTCGTCGTCGACGATCCGGTCGGGTGTGACCGGTTCTCCGCGCGGGTCGTCACCGGGCTCAACCCCACTGCGCAAAGCCCGCAATGGATGCGGGCTCGTCTCATCGGCGCCGGTATGCGCCCTATCTCGCTGGCCGTCGACGTCACCAACTACGTCATGCTCGAGACCGGCCAGCCGCTGCACGCCTTCGACCGCAGCAAGCTCACCGGACCCATCGGCGTGCGCCGCGCCCAGCCGGGCGAGAAGCTCACCACCCTCGACGGAACCGTGCGCGGGCTCGATCCGGATGATCTCGTGGTTACCGACGACACCGGTCCGATCGCCCTCGCCGGCGTCATGGGCGGCGCGTCGACGGAGATCGACCCGGGCACTACGGACATCGTGCTCGAGGCCGCCCACTGGGAACCCACGTCGATTGCCCGAGCGGTGCGGCGTCACAAGTTGCCGAGTGAAGCGGCCAAGCGGTTCGAGCGCGGGGTGGATCCGGAGGTCGCGGCCGTTGCGTTGCAGCGCTGCGTGGACCTGCTGGTCCAGCTCGGTGGCGCCGTGGCCGCTCCCGGCTTCACCGTCGTCGGAGCTGGACCGGCACCCGTCGAGATCGGGCTCCGGATCGAGAGCCCCGGCCATATCGCTGGACTCCAGATCGACGCGCCGACGGTCCTGCGGCGACTCGTTCAGGTGGGCTGCACCGTGCGCGGTGCCGATGTACTCACGGTCACGCCGCCGAGCTGGCGGTCCGATCTGACCGATCCGGCCGACCTCGTCGAGGAGGTCGTGCGCCTGGTGGGTTACGACCGCATCCCGTCGGCGCTGCCTACTCCGCCACCCGGTCGCGGGCTGTCCGCTGACCAGCGGCTGCGTCGCACCTTGGCCCGGGCGCTCGCGGCCGCCGGCTACACCGAGGTGCTGAGCTATCCGTTCGTCTCGCCGTCGGTGCATGACCAGTTCGGTTTGGCCGCCGACGACCCGCGCCGGCGCGCCCTGGTCGTCGCCAACCCGCTGTCTGACGCCGAACCACAGCTGCGTACCTCCCTGCTGCCGGGGCTGCTCGCGACGCTCACTCGAAATCTCGGCCGCGGCCTTCGTGAGCTGTGCCTGTTCGAGATCGGGCTGGTTTATCTTCCGCGCCCGAACGCTCCCGCCGTTCCGCGGCCGAGCGTCTTGCACCGGCCGTCGGATGCGGAGCTGGCGGGGCTCGAAGCGGCCCTGCCGGATCAGCCCCGGCACGCTGCCGTCGTGTTGTCCGGACCGCGCGATCGTGCGGGCTGGTGGGGGACCGGACGCCCGGCCGACTGGACCGACGCGGTCGAGGCGGCCCGCGTCCTGGCCCGGGCCGCCCGAACCGAACTGACCATCCGCCGCGGTGACCAGCCGCCATGGCATCCCGGGCGATGCGCCGAGCTCGCGCTGGACGACCGAGTCATCGGCTACGCCGGCGAGCTTCATCCGCGCGTCGTCACGACTCTCGGGCTGCCGGAGCGGACCTGCGCCATGGAGCTCGACCTCGGCGCCTTCCAGCCACCCCCGCCCGCGCCCGCTCCGGAAATCTCGCCGTTCCCGCCCGTGCTGCTCGACATCGCCCTGGTCGTGCCGGTTGACGTCGCGGCGGGCGACGTACTCACGGCCATCCGCTCCGGAGCCGGCCCGCTGCTCGAGTCGGCTCGGCTCTTCGACACCTACGCGGACGCGGAGCGACTGGGACCGGGGGTGAAGTCGCTCGCATTCGCACTGCGCTTCCGGGCCGCCGACCGAACGTTGACCGTCGAGGAGGCGTCGATCGCGCGGGACGCGGCGGTGGCCCGAGCGGCCGAGGACTACGGCGCCCGGCTCCGCGCCTGAGTCATCCACCGAGGTGTTTGGTCGCTTCCCGCCGGGACAGTGGGCTGAGCTCATGGTCGGCGACGAACCGGCGGACCCAGTCCGGGTCGACACGGGCGTACTGGCGGAGGGCCCAGCCGATGGCCTTGCGCAGGAAGAAGTCGGGGTCGTCGGCGTTCGCCAGGATCGTCTTCGACAACAGCGTGAGGTCGGTCTGGTCCCTGGCGTCGAGCTGGCAGATGATCGACGTCCGGCGGAGCCAGCGGTCCGGATCACGCGACCAGGCAAGGATGGTCGGCCGCATCTGCGAAGGAAAGGCCAGCAGGAGCGCGCCGATCCGGTGCGCCACCCCGTCGACGTGATCCCACCAGGCGCCGGTGACAATCATCTCCTGGTAGAGCGGGAGCAGCTCCAGGCTTTGTAACTTCCGAACGCTCGACAACCCGGTGAGCTCGGTGGCGGCGTACCGCTCCTCGCGATAGACCGCCGGGCGCCACAGCTCTCGGACGGTTGCCGTGAGATCGGCAACGGTCGCCGGAGGGCGTTCGGCGGCTTCGGCCCGCACGATCGCGCGCACCCGAGGCAGTGGGACCCCGAGGTAGGGCATCTCCGACTTCATGTAGGTCTGGGTCTGCGGGGCGCGCACCGGATCGGCCTCTGCTGCTAGCCGCGCCCGGATCGTGTCGACCAGAACCCGGTCGGTGGTCACCACCGGACGCTATCCAACCCTCGGTCGACAGCGGGCTCGGCTATCGTCCGGCTGGTGGGCGGGGGGTTGCGTTTCGTCGGCGTCTCCCTCGACTGTGCCGACCCGGCCGAGCTCGCGCACTTCTACCTGCGCCTACTCGGCGGCCGGGTGCTGTGGAGTCGCCCGAACAGCGTCGGAGTGCAGCTATCGGGCCTGCTGCTCGTCCCGCAGCGGGTCGCGGGCTACCGCCCGCCGGTCTGGCCGGGCGCGTCGATCGTGCACCTCGACTTCACGGCCGACGAGCAGCTTGACGAGCCGGTGAAGCGAGCCATCGAACTGGGCGCACGCCTTGCTGATCCGCAGCCCGATGAGCGATGGGCCGTGCTCCTCGATCCGGCCGGCCATCCGTTCTGCATCACGACTCTGGCGCCGCCAGCGGAGCTGCTCGCAACCTGAGTGAACGGCAGAGGGCCGTCGTCTGTATGAAGTTGCGCCATAATGCATAATAGTGCGCATGGGTTGCCAGGTGGCCGTGGCCGGCGCGAGCGGGTACGCCGGCGGAGAGCTGCTGCGACTCCTCGCCGCGCACCCGGATCTCGACGTGATCGCGGCGACCGCGCACGACAACGCCGGCCGGCCGCTCAGCGCCGTTCATCCCCAGCTGCGGTCACTCGCCGATCTCGTGCTGGCGGACACCAAGCCGCAGGCCCTGTCCGGTGCCGATCTCGTGTTCCTCGCGCTGCCGCACGGCGCCTCGGGGTCGTTCGCACCGGAGCTACCGCCGGGCGTCAAGATCGTTGATCTGGGTGCCGATCACCGCCTGACCGACGCGGGAGCGTACGAGCGGTACTACGGCGGCGTCCATCCAGGTACGTGGACCTACGGTTTGCCGGAACTTCTCGGGCAGCGAGCCAAGATCGTCGCATCGTCGCGGGTCGCCAACACCGGTTGCTACGCCGTCGCGATCGTGCTGGCCGTGGCCCCACTTGTCGCGGCCGGCGTGGTCGAGCGAGACGACCTCGTCGCCGTCGCGGCGAGCGGGACGTCGGGCGCCGGCCGGGCGGTCAAGGCGAACCTGCTCGCCAGCGAGGTCATCGGCGACCTCACGCCGTACAAAGTCGGCTCGCACCAGCACGTTCCCGAGATCTTGCAATGCACCGGCGCGACCTCGCTGTCGTTCACTCCGGTGCTGGCGCCGATGCCGCGGGGGATCCTGGCGAGCGTCGCCGCGCGTCCGGCTCGGCTCGTCTCCGCCGACGAGGTCCGGGACGTGCTGAGCGCCGCCTATGACGCCGAGCCGTTCGTACACGTACTGCCGCCCGGGGAGCAGCCGCACACCGCCGCGGTCGCCGGCTCGAATTCCGCCCATCTGCAGGCGGCGACCGACGTGAGTTCCGGACGCGTCGTCGTCCTCAGCGCGATCGACAATCTGGGTAAGGGCGCCGCCGGTCAGGCGGTACAGAACGCCAACTTGATGTTGGGTCTCCCTGAGACAGCCGGCTTGACCGTCGACGGCGTCGCCCCATGAGCGTCACTGCGCCGAGCGGATTTCGTGCCGCAGGCGTGGCCGCCGGCCTGAAGCGGTCCGGCGGCCGTGACGTCGCGCTGGTCGTCAACGATGGCCCGTCGGACGCGGCGGCGGCAGTCTTCACCCGCAATCGCGTGCAAGCCGCGCCCGTGCTGTGGTCACGGCAGGCCATCGCCGACGGGCGGCTGCGAGCCGTGGTCCTCAACTCCGGCGGAGCCAACGCCTGCACGGGTCCGGCCGGGTTCGCCGACACCCACGCCACCGCCGAGTGCGTCGCGACCGCACTCGACATCGGCGCCGGTGACGTCGCCGTGTGCTCGACCGGGCTGATCGGCGAGCGGCTCCCGATGGACGCACTGCTGGCCGGCATCACTCGGACGGCGGCGGCTCTGGACAGGGCCGGCGGTCCGAACGCCGCGGACGCCATTCGCACGACCGACACGGTGGCCAAACAGGCGGTGCGGGTGCACGCCGACGGGTGGACGGTCGGCGGGATGGCGAAAGGCGCGGGCATGCTCGCCCCGGCTCTCGCGACCATGTTGAGCGTGATCACGACAGACGCCGCCGTCAGCGCGGACCGGCTGGACGTCGTGCTACACGACGCGGTGCGCCGGACGTTCGAGCGGGTCGATGCTGACGGGTGCCTATCCACGAACGACACCGTGATCCTGCTGGCCAGCGGGGCATCCGGCCTACCGGCTCAGTCGACGGACCTCGGTGTGCTGGTCGAGGCCGTCTGCGCGGATCTGGCCGGCCAACTCGTCGATGATGCGGAGGGCGCCACGAAGCATGTCGCCGTCGTGGTCGGCGGCGCGGCCTCGGAGGACGACGCGGTCGAGGTCGGTCGAGCCGTCGCGCGAAACAACCTGCTCAAGTGCGCGTTGTTCGGCAACGATCCGAACTGGGGCCGGGTCCTGGCGGCAGTCGGCACGACTGCGGCGGCGTTCGAGCCAGACCGGCTCGATGTGAGCATCAACGGTGTCGAGGTGTGTCGGGCGGGCGCGGCGGGGGAGCCGCGGGATCGGGTCGATCTCACCGGGCGCGCAGTGACCATCGCGGTCGACCTGCACGCAGGTGCCGCGAGCAGCACCATCCGTACGACCGATCTGTCGTACGACTACGTCCGCACGAACTCGGCGTATTCGACGTGAGCCGGGACCGCGACGTCGCTCTGGCGAAGGCGAGCACCCTTGTCGACGCCCTGCCGTGGCTGGCCCGATTTCACGGCAAGGTCGTCGTGGTCAAGTACGGCGGTAATGCAATGACGACGCCCCAGCTGCAACGGGCCTTCGCCGAGGACGTCGTGTTCTTGCGCTATGCCGGCCTGCGTCCCGTCGTCGTGCATGGTGGCGGACCCCAGATCACCGCGCACCTGAATCGGCTCGGGATCGAGACGGAGTTCCGCGCCGGCCTACGGGTGACCTCTCCCGAGGCCATGAAGGTCGTCCGCATGGTCCTCGTCGGCCAGGTCAATGGCGAGATCGTCAACCAGATCAACGACCACGGCCCCCACGCAGTCGGTCTGTCCGGTGAGGATGCCGGCCTGCTCACCGCTGAGCGTCGCTCGGCGGTCGTTGACGGCGTGCCCGTCGACATCGGCCAAGTCGGTGACGTGGTCGCCGTCGATCCGAGCCCGGTGCAGGCGCTGCTGGACGCCGGACGGATCCCGGTGATCGCCACTGTCGCTCGTGGCGGCGACGGGTTGACCTACAACGTGAACGCCGATACGGCCGCGGGGGCGATCGCGGTCGCGCTCGCCGCCGAGAAATTGATCATGCTGACCGACGTTGAAGGCCTGTACCTGGACTGGCCAACGACCGGCGAGGTCGTGAGCAGCATCCGCGCGGACGAGCTCAGCGCACTTCTTCCCGCGCTGGACACGGGGATGGTTCCCAAGATGGAGGCATGCCTACGCGCCGTCGAGGGCGGGGTCAGCCGGGCGCACATTCTCGACGGACGCGTCCCGCATGCCTTGCTGCTCGAGGTATTCACCACTGAAGGGATAGGCACGATGGTGCTTCCCGCGAAGGAGCCGGAATGACGCTGACGGACCGTTGGGAGGCGGTCATGATGCCCAACTACGGCACTCCGCCGATCGAGATCGCCCGCGGTGACGGCGTCCGGGTATGGGACACGCACGGCCGCGTGTATCTCGATTTCGTCGCCGGGATCGCGGTCTCCTCCCTCGGCCACGCTCACCCGGCGGTAGTCGAGGCCGTCGGCCGCCAAGTCATGACCCTGGCGCACACCTCGAACCTGGCGATCCACGAGCCCGGCGTTCGGCTGGCCGAGCGGCTGGTCGAGCTGATCGGCGTACCCGGACGGGTGTTTTTCGCCAATAGCGGTGCCGAGGCCAACGAGTGCGCCATCAAGCTCGCCCGCCGTCACGGCTGGACTCGGAATCCGGACGGCACCCGACTGGAGATCGTCGCCGCGAACGGCAGCTTCCACGGCCGGACGCTCGGCGCCCTAGCCGTAACCGGCAATCCGGCCAAGCGGGTGCCTTTCGCGCCCCTTCCGGAGCCGGTCTCGTTCGTGGACTACGGCGATGTCAGCGCGCTCGAGGATGCGGTAAGTCAACGGACCGCGGCGGTCTTCGTCGAGCCCACCCTGGGCGAAGGAGGCATCGTCCCGGCGCCGGCCGGTTATCTCGCCGCCGCGCGCGACATCTGCGACGCGACTGGAGCCCTCCTCGTGATCGACGAGGTGCAGAGTGGCATTGGTCGCACGGGCCACTGGTTCGCGAGCCTCGCCGACGGCGTGCGGCCCGACGTAATCACCCTCGCCAAGGGCCTTGGCGGCGGGCTGCCGATCGGCGCGTGCATCGGGGTCGGCCCGGCCGGCGAGTTGTTCGCGCCGGGTGACCACGGGAGCACCTTCGGCGGGAATCCGGTTGCCTGTGCCGCCGCGCTGGCGGTGCTGACGACGATCGCGGACGACCAGCTGCTCGATTCGGTGAAACGAGTGGGGGAACACCTCGCGGCTGGCTTGCAGGCAATCGACTCGTCCCTCGTCGCGGAGGTTCGCGGCAGCGGGCTGTGGCGTGCAGTCGCACTCACGGCGCCGAGTGCGGGCGCGGTCGAAACGGCCGCCCGCGAGCGGGCGCTGCTTGTCAATGCGGTGCGTCCGGACGTCATCCGGCTGGCGCCGCCGCTCGTCCTCACCGAGGCCGATGTCGACGCGGCCTTGCCCCGCCTGTCCCAGGCGCTAGCAGCCGTCGAACGGGGCCGGCAATGAGCCTCCGGCACTTCGTCCGCGACGACGACCTCACCCCGGACGAGCAACGCGAAGTGCTCGACTTGGCCGACGACATGAAGCGCAATCGCCTCGTCTACCAGCCGTTCAGCGGGCCGCGTGCGGTCGCGGTCATCTTCGACAAGCCGTCGACCCGGACCCGCGTGTCGTTCAGCGTCGGCATCGCCGAGCTCGGCGGATATCCGCTGGTGATCGACGCGCAGGCATCGCAGCTTGGGCGAGGCGAGCCGATCGAGGACACCACGCGAGTGCTGGACCGGCAGGTGTCCGCCATCGTTTGGCGCACCTTCGGCCAGGACCGCATCGAGACCATGGCGCGGGTGAGCCAGGTGCCCGTCGTCAACGCGCTCACCGACAAATTCCACCCGTGTCAGGTACTCGCCGACCTGCAGACGATTCGTGAGCGGTGCGGGACGCTGGCCGGGCTGACGCTCAGCTATGTCGGTGACGCCGCCAACAACATGGCGCACTCCTATCTGATCGGTGGCGCGACCGCCGGCATGCATGTGCGGGTGGCGGGGCCGGTCGGCCATCTGCCCGATCCAGCGATCGTCGCCGACGCCGAGCGGATTGCCGCCGAGACGGGTGGATCCGTGCTGGCCACGAGCGAGCCCATCGCGGCATTCGATGGGGCTGATGTCGTGGCGACCGATACCTGGGTGTCGATGGGACAGGAAGGCGAGAAGGACGAACGCCTCGCTCCGTTCCAGCCATTCGCCGTGACCGCAGAGGCGCTCAGGCGCTCCGCACCGGACGCGATTGTGCTGCATTGCCTGCCCGCTTATCGCGGGCGCGAGATCACGGCCGAGGTGATCGACGGACCACAGAGCGCGGTCTGGGACGAGGCGGAGAATCGCCTCCACGCGCAAAAGGCGTTGCTGACCTGGCTCGTGGAGAAGCGGTGATGGCCGCTACCGGATCGCGGGATGCGGTCGTTGCGGAGACGCCTGGCAAGCCGGCGCGGCATGCCCGCATCGTCGCCATCGTGGCCGCATCTTCCGTGCACTCGCAGGCCCAGCTCGCACAACTGCTGCAGGCCGACGGGTTGCACGTCACCCAAGCCACGCTGAGCCGCGACCTGGAGGAGCTCGGCGCAGTCAAGCTCCGCACGCCGGATGGCGGACTGCCGGTCTACGTCATTCCGGAAGACGGTGCGCCTCTGGCGACCCGGTTGGTCGACGATGCACCGCCCAGCCGACTCGCCCGGCTACTCGGCGAGCTGCTCGTCTCGGCCGAGCCGAGCGGCAACCTCGTCGTACTGCGGACCCCGCCCGGCGCCGCCCACTTTCTGGCGTCCGCCGTCGACCGGGCCGGGCTGGCGCAAATCGCGGGCACCATCGCCGGCGACGACACGATCCTCGTGGTCGCTCGGGATCCGGCCGGCGGTGCCGAGCTCGCGCAGCAGCTACTTCGTCTTGCCCAGACCTAACCAACGATAGGAAGAGACCCATGAGCAAGCGCATCGTGTTGGCCTACTCAGGTGGGCTGGACACCTCCGTGGCGATCGGCTGGATTGCCGAGGAGACCGGCGCGGAAGTCATCGCCGTTGCCGCAGATGTCGGGCAAGGCGGCGAGGACCTCGGCGTCATCCGAGAACGAGCGCTCGCGTGTGGTGCGGTCGAGGCCGAGGTTGTCGACCTGCGGGCGGAGTTCGCGAATGAGTACTGCCTACCGGCTCTGCGCGCGAACGCCCTTTACCTGGAGCGGTATCCGC
>Ga0163162_10007231_pt1 | contig 10776 bp, 7 predicted proteins | sample S55metaG_FD_115310 | JGI IMG/M metagenome (GOLD analysis project Ga0163162, IMG submission 115310) | Switchgrass rhizosphere microbial communities from Kellogg Biological Station, Michigan, USA - S5-5 metaG | ecosystem: Host-associated > Plants > Roots > Rhizosphere > Soil | place: USA: Michigan...
CTATTTTGGAAAGATGGGAATGGGATTCCAGGAATATCGGGGAGACGATGCAGGAAGGGTTTGAATCCTGGCAGCCGTCTATTGCCGTGTCAGCGGCCGGCGCAGAACCCTATTTTTCCCGGCTGCCTACACTGGACTTGCTGGGGCTTAATGACTATTATCTTCCCAGGCATCGTCCAAAGAATTTTGGGCAGGGTGTGCTTGGGCATGAACTGGGCGATGCGGACTATTATTTGCGCCAGCTGCCAGACATCTTTTTATTGAATGGTTATGGCGTCTCTCCGGATCCCTATTTCTTAGATGAAGAAATGCGCATGTTCAAAATGGAACAATTCCGCTCCCAGTATGTTGGGGTGAAACTCGTGTGCCATTTCAATTATTCCCTACGAGTCCCCTTGTGGCAAAATGGATGGAAGTTTAATATCCGGTCTGACGAACCAGGTTTTCCGTTTATCCGGAAATATAGTCAGCGTGTCGGCATCCGCAGGACCGGAAAGGACACCATCCTGGCGCCGGCCTGGTTTTTTATCAACCGGAGATCACCGGATAAGCGATCGGTCATACAGCTGAACGACCAAAAACAGCTGGTGCTGGCTATCCAGCCGGGTGAGCGTTTTTTTCTTCCCAAAGGGTTCCTTTCTCCATTGCTGAGTGAGGACCAATTGACCGGATGCAGGTTGATATCGGGTTCATCCCCGGATCTGCCACTGACAGTATCTTTCGACCGGGGAGAAATTGAAGTGACCAATCCCTGGCCGGTCAGCGTTGGGTTAATGGAGGTTCGGGTTATACATCAACTACCTGCCGGCACTGTCGGGACACAAAAAACCCCCGCGGTTGCGGGGGCTTATTATGCGAGGGTTTTTCTTTACCAGCCGGGCGTTTGTTTATAGACGCCGTTGCTTAAGGAAATCTCGTCGGGATTGATGGGCCATGCCATATGTTTGGCCGGGTCGAAATTACGTGCGGGCCAGACTTGCTGGATGGTGTAGGGAGAAGCGGGATCGGTCTTAATAGCATGGATGCGGCCATGGAGGGGCGCATTGATGGTGGCAACATCGCCCCATCTTTTCAGGTCTTCGAACCTGTCTGTCCATTCGCAGGCCAGCTCGCAGCGGCGCTCGTGCTTCAGGTCGGCCATGGTGGGGCTGGCGATAGGTGACAATCCTACTCTGGCCCGTACTTCGTTGAGCGGGGCGGCGGCATCGGCGTTCCTGCTCTGCTGAATAAGTGCTTCCGCTTTGAATAGCAAGATCTCGGCATAGCGCATCAGCGGCAGGTTGAGCCGGGTGGTGGGATAGTTGCCGTCCTGGTTGATCATGGGATTGGTGGACGCATCCCCATTGGAACCATAGCTGTAGGGCTCCATATACTTATTGATCTGGAAGCCTGAGAGGCTGTTGGTGGAGTAATAGCTGCGGTTTTGCCCGAAATAGGTGAACTGGTCGCCGAATTTCAGGATGGTGGCCTCCCGCCGGGGGTCAGTTGCTTCGTATTCGTCATAGAGCTCCTCCGTGGGTTGGAAATAGCCCCAACCGTTGTAGAGTCCCCAGCCTGTGTTTTCCAGCACCACACCCACGAATTCCGAACCGCCCTGGGTGCCGGAAGTAACGGACCAGATGTATTCGGAGCTCCAGTTGTTGGCGATCTTGAAAACCGCCTTGTAATTGTCCGCGGGACTAGCATTGCCTGTTATCAGCGCCCTGCCGCATTCATTTTTGATCCTGTCGCAGAGATCGGGGATCAGCGCCCATTTGGAGGGGTCGTACTGGGCCCAGTAAGCATAAGTCTTCACCAGGTAGCCCAGGGCGGCTGCTTTATGTGCACGGCCTTTATCGGCATCGCCATAGGTGCTGAACAAGGGCAGCAGATCTGCTGCTCTTTGCAGGTCGGCGGCAATAATGGCATAGTCGTTCGTAACCGAGGGCAGCTGAGGAGCAATGCGCAGTCCGTAATGGGCGTCTTCGGCACTGTCGTAGGGGACGCCCTGGTTTTTATGGCCCCAGAGGTAAGCGATCCAGAAATGGACAAAGCCGCGCATGAAATAGGCTTCGCCTAAGCAGCGATTCCTGAAGTCAGCGGACAGGCCGGAGGATGCTTTGATCCCAACAACCGCCTGATTGGCTTTGCTGAGCATGGAGTAGAGATCGCTCCAGCCGCCGGCCATATAATCTTCTTTGCCTGTACAAACAAAATTCTTGATATTCTCTGCTTTGGCCTTGGGTCTGCCTACGATGAGGTCGTCGCTGGCGTTTTGCATCCAAAAGAGGTTGCGGCCCCACGTAGGTTCGTCCTTCATCGCCACGTACAGGGCGGCGGTACCTTTTGTCGCATCGGACTCGTTATCCCATAAATAGGCAGACGATGCGGTGCCGTTGGGCTTGGTATCTACCCAGTTCTTGCTGCATGAACCGAGGCCAAGCACTGATAGAATCAGAAAGTAGTTTAATATCGTGCGTTGCATAACTTGATCGATTATAAAAATTAAAAAGTAAGTTTTACGCCGGCAGCATATATCCTTGATACAGGGAATTGCCCGCCGTCCAGACCGATGCCGCCTACTTCGGGGTCCATCCCGCTGTAATGGGTAAACGTCAGCAAGTTGTCGCCGCTGATATAGACCCGCAGGTTGCAGTTCTTAAGAAGCTGCGGAAAATTGTATCCAATTACCAGGCTTTTCACGCGTAAGTAATCCCCATTCTCCAGGTACCAGTCGGAAGCGGTACCGAAATTATTATTGTGGTCGCTGGCGGAAATGATCGGGATAGTGGAATGGGTGTTCGTAGTCGACCAAGCCTCCAGGATCTTATCCCAGCGGTTGTACCCTTGCTCGGACCCGTTGAGGGTGGATTCTTTGAAGGCGTGGAATAATTTCACGCCGCCTACGCCCTGCAGGAACATGCTGAGGTCAAAACGCTGCCATTTCAGGTTCACTGTAAATCCATAAGTGAATTTGGGGGCGGCGCTGCCCATGTATACCCTGTCGGAATCGGTGATCTTGCCGTCGTGGTTTTGATCGATGAATTTCAGGTCGCCTGCTTTGGCATTGGGTTGAATGCGCGTACCATTGGGGCCTACGTAGTCCTGGGCTTCCTTATCGGTCTGGAAGATGCCGGCACTTTTGACCAGCCAGTAAGAATAGTAAGGTTGTCCAACGGTAGAACGGTAGGGTGTAAGCGAGCCATTTCTCCAGGAGTCGCCATGCGCCCAGTATCCATCGGGTTTCCCATTGATGTATTCCACCCTGTTCTTCAGTGTGGCGATGTTACCGCTGACCTCATATGCCAACCTGCCGGCTGTGCCTTTCAGGGCAGCAGAGAGCTCGACGCCCGAGTTCCTGATATTTCCCTGATTGATGTACGGAGGATTTAGACCCATGGTAGAGGGCCAGTTGGGCAGCTGCTGTATCAGGTCGTAGGTGTGCTTATTAAAATAATCCACGGTAAATAACAGCTTTTCCTTGAACAGACTGATATCCAGGCCCAGGTCTTTTTGTTCGGACGTCTCCCAGCTAAGATTGGGGTTTGTGGCCTGCGCCATGTAAAAAGCCGGTGTATGGGGTGCTGCGTCGCCTACCTGGTAGGTATAGTCGGGCGTAAGTGTAGGATAGCCATAATAGTAACCTATCGAACCCAGGTTGCCAATGCGGCCCCAGCTGGCCCTTATTTTTAACAGGTCTACCATTGGCACATTAAAGAAAGGTTCGGAGCTTATTTTCCATGCTGCAGTGGCACCGGGGAGCCCTTTGCCCCGATGACCGGGGGCCAGCCTTCCTGCAATATCATAACGGTAGCTGCCTGTCAGGAAGTAGCGGTCGGCCCAGCTATAGGATAATCTGCCGACATAGGACGTGTTGCGGTCTTTCGTATCCCAGTCGCTGGGATTGATGGCTGTAAAGTCGCCTGCATTGACAAAGAACTGTGCCCAGTTGGCTTCATTATCAAAAGTCTTGGCAGAGGCGGAGAAGCCCATGTCGGCCACTTCCTGTGAAGTGGTGGAGGCCATAGCACCTATACTATGTCTTCCGATGTTGCGGTTGTAGTTAGCGGTGTTTTCCCAGATCCAGCTATGAGTCTTATGTGTAGTATAGTCCAGCTCGTTGTTATTGTTCGGTTTGCCCGGCTCTGTACGTTTGGGGGTGAAGTTCTTATACAGCGAGCTGCCCTGGCGGAACGAGAAGCGTGTGAAGAAGGAGAGCCCGGTGATGACATTGGCGATCCTGAGCTCTGAAACAGATTGCATGTCCGTGGACTTGTTATAGGGTTTGTTGCGCAGCAGGGTGGCGACGGGGTTGACAGCATCGCCATGGATACCTGCATAGGTTAGTGCATCCCGGGGGACGGTGCCTCCGAAAGTCCCATCAGGATAATACACGGTGGCTGAGCGGGGCATGTAAATAGCTGAGAGGATGGTGCCGTCGTAACCGCTTTCCGTGCTGGTGCCCCTGTTGTCATTGTTGTTTAGGAACACATCCTGCCTGAATTTTATTTTCGGACTGAATGTGTAGGAGGTGTTGAAGCGACCGGAGATATTCTTGCTATAGGTATTCAACAGCGTACCCTGGTTCTCCTCATACCTGCCTGCGAAGAGGGTGGAGAACTTATCCGTGCCTGCATTGACGACAATATTATGCCTTTGAACGAGACCGGTCCTGAATATGGAATGGACCCAGTCGGTGCGGGTGACCTGGTCGTATGGATTTTTAGTAGCATCCCACCCATCCAGGGGCGTTAGGCCAGCGTTGGTATAGGCCAGGTTGGCTACCTGGGCTGTTTTGTCCGCTGTCAGCGACTGGGGCAGTCTCCAGGCTGTCTTCGCGCCGACAAAGCCGGAATACTCTATGCTGGGCTTGCCCTGGGTTGATTGAGCCTGGCGGGTAGTGATCAGGATGACGCCGGCGGATCCGGAAAATGCGCCATAAATAGCGGCTGAAGCGGCATCTTTTAAGATGGTGACTGATACCACATCGGCTGGATTATAGGGGGCATTCGGTACGCCGTCCACTACAAACAATACGTCTTCGGGCCCCTGGGAGCCTTTGCCTCTGATGACGATGTTCGGGCTCTTGTCAGGATGTCCTCCCTCGCTGACCACGGTGACGCCGGGGACCTTGCCCTGGATCATATTGGCCACATCCAACACCGGCCGCTCTTTGATCTGGTCCATGTCCGGCACTTCGGATACAGCAGCAGAAAGGTCTTTTTTACGTACAGCGCCATATCCAATCACCACTACCTTATCCAGGGCTGAATTTTTATTTTGCAGGACAATGCTTAAAGAGATGCGGCCATTTTCTTTCATTTCATAACCGGACAGCGTATCGTTGTCATAACCTATGGAGCTGAGGATAAAGCGGTAGTTGCTGCCTACCGGTACATTGCCGATACTGAAGATGCCTTTGCTGTTGGTGGTGGTGGCGCTTTTAAATGCATTCGAAGCGTTGTCCAGGCGAACGGTGACGCCCTCCAGTGCTTCGCCCTTGTCGTTCTTTACGATGCCCGTGGCCATGTTGGCGGCGGGCTGGGCCATCGCCTGCAACGAACAGGCGAGCAGTAGTAAGACCCATGTTAGCATCCGATTCATAAGCTGATGTTTGTTTTAAATGTTTAGGTTTTTTAAAGTCGGAACAATAGCCTGCCTTGCGCATGTTTTACTGCGCTTTGTCATTGATCTGAATATGTGTTTGGGTTATTTTACCTGAATAGAGAAACTGTTGTCACTGATTTTTTTAAGTGATAGTTCGTTAAGATCGCAAAGGGTGTTTAAGAATGATTCCAGGGATTCCTTATCCTTATTCAGGCTGCCTGTAAAGGTCATGTTCTGCAAAGCTGCCGGATCGGAGGAAATGGAAACATTATATTCCTTTTGCAATAGAGAGAAAATCTCTTCCAAAGGACGGTTGGTAAAATTCAGGATCTGCTGCGGCGAGGGCTGGACGGGCACTGCGGAAGCTTTTGCCTCCAGGGGAACGGTGTTCTTTATCTGCACAGAAAAATCCTCTTTGTTAATAACCAATTGCTGACCGGGGACCAGGTAAATATTCCCGAATGAACCGCCGCCTTTTCCTTCTTCCTTTTTGATCACGATCCTTCCGCTGAACAGGTGGACTGTGGTAAACAGGCTGCCTTTATCGCTGACGCTGAAGACAGTGCCCAGGGCGGTGGTGGTGATATCTTTTGAATGTACGACAAACGGTCTTGCATTGTCTTTCTTTACCGTGAAGACGGCCGCGCCCTCCAGGAACAGGTCTCTGCGGCCATTGATGAACGCGCTGTCAAACGACAGGTCGCTGTTAGCGGATAATTCCACTTTGCTGCCATCGGGCAGGGAGAAGACCTTTGTTTTAGACGATGTGTTGTGTATGTCTTTCAGACGGGGTTGTGGTTTTTCCGGCTGAGGAGTTGCTGCTGCGATCTCCGGCTTTGTATTGTCACCTTTATTTTTATAAAGCAGGAAGAAGAGAGCAGTGAGGGCAATAACAGCGGCCGCTGCCACCCAGCCATACCTGATCCTTCTCACCGGGGTGGGCATTTTGCCGATCTCATCTTCGATGGCCTGGCGTATTTTTTCCGATGGCGCTTTATGCAGGTCGTTGGGGGTAAAAGCTTCCCAGCTGCCCTCTGTAAGGTATTGCGCTAACTTTTCAGGGTTGCTGTTGAAGTACGCCTGTACCTGCTGCCGTTCCTCTTCGGTGCAGTCGCCCTGGAAAAAACGCTCTATCAAGTGATCTGGGAGGCTCATATATTGTATTCGTATGAGCGGGGAAAATCCCCTGGTCTCTGTGAAGATTTTTTTATTAAAAAAGGGAAATTAGGCCTTTTCTGAGGTATTTCAGCGCCCTGGTTATGTGGCCTTCAATGGTTTTGGGAGAGATGGAAAGGTGCGTGCTGATCTCTTTGTGGGAAAGGTCGCCGAGGCGGCTCAATTTAAAGACTTGCCTGCTTTGGGCGGGCAGCTGTTCTATAGCGGAAAGGACATGCTGCAGCTCTTCCTTATAAATGAACTTTTCATGCTCTTGCGGACCAGCTATGTAAGTATCTGAAAGTTCCTGTGTTTCCCGGACCTTTTCCTTGCGAAGGAGGTCGATGAGGGTGCTTTTGGCGATCCTGAACAGTTGGGTGGAGATGTCGTATTCTTCTGACAGGCCTTCTCTTTTTTCCCATAGTTTGACGAAGGTGAGCTGGACTGTCTCTTCCGCGAGATAGGTGGATTGGGTATATCTATATATGTACTGGTAAAGTTTATGATGGTATTCCTCAAAAACTTTACTGTAGACTAATCTGTTGCCTTCTATTATCTCTTTCACCTGGCTCATAGCAGTGGCGCAAAGTTCTGGTCAAAAGTCCGGATCCTGCAATCGTATATGGTTATTTTAATATTAAGAGTGTTCGCGGGTTGTTAGTTAGTATGGTATGGCTAAGATATGGAGAAAATTGATTATGCGGTGGGTTTATGTAGGTGGGGGGAGGGTTTGAGGGAGGATTGCCTGCGGCGATCCTCTTAAGGGGGAGGCTAAACGTCAATCGATAGCCCCAGGCGCTGGCGCGCCTGATGATTTTTCATCCCGTCCGCTTTGGCGAGTAAACTCGCCCCGCTGCCGGAACGAAAAATCCCCGCCTTTTCAGGCGGGGCTATCGATTGAGGTTTGCTGTAGAGGGAGGATTCGAACCTCCACGGGGCAGTTAGCCGTAGCGCAATCTGTGGTGGTCAACCCCAGTCGAATCCGGTGAGAGCCGGAGCCGGCATTACACTATGTTTATCCTGGATCCCCACCCCCGAGACAAGAGGGCATGTCTGCCAAATTTCATCACTCCACATTATTATGGACCCTGCTGAGGGTCCGGTGGCTGTAGGAGGAGGACTCGAACCTCCACGGAGCGGTTAGCCGTAGCGCAATCTGTGGTGGTCAACCCCAGTCGAGTCCGGTGTGAACCGGATCCGGCATTACACTATGTTTATCCCGTATCTCCACCCCCGAGACAAGAGGGCATGTCTGCCAAAGATTCCATCATCCCACAGTATCGAGCATCTAAAAAGAGCTGCTTTGATGTAAAATTAAAGAAATAGGCCAATTTTTCGTGTTTTTTCAATAAAAATTTTTGTGTTTTAAAAATTTATCAAATATTTGCATAATGCTGTAGAGAAAATTTAAAAACACTATTAAAGATGGCGGTAAAATTGAATCTCGACAAATTGGATTTGCAGATAATCCATGAAATGATGGACAATGCAGAGATCTCCTATGCGGAATTAGGAAAAAAACTATTCGTTTCGGGAGGTACAATCCATGTACGGATCAAGAAATTACAGGAGCTGGCTGTCGTTAAAGGTACAAAATTACATGTAGATCTGAAGCAATTGGGCTACGATGTCATTGCCTTTATTGGGATTTACCTGGAAAAGAGTTCTTTATATGACAGTGTTGCCCGGGAATTACAAAAGATACCCGAGATCGTAAGGTTGAACTACACGACGGGGAACTACAGTATGTTTGCCGAGATAGCCTGTAAGGACATCAATCAGCTGCGTTATGTGCTGCATGATGAGCTGCAGAAGATCAAGGGTATCGAGCGTACGGAAACCTTTATTTCCCTCGATGAAAGTTTTAGCCGGAATGTACAGGTCTTTAAGGAATAGTCGTTAAATTGAATTATCAATATAATTCACTTATGAAGCAACGATTTGCCTTCAAAGGCATGTTAGCTATACTGGTCATTGCGCTAGTCCCGATGCTATGGGGCTGCGGCGGCGGTAAAAGCACCCCTGAACCTTCCCTGACCGTGACGATGAACCCGGCAAACGGTACTGTCGTGTCTCCTTCCCTGGCGCCTTTCAACCTGAATGTAACTATTACGTCCACGATGCCTTCGGCTGGCGTAACTATTTCAGTTATAGCAACAACGGACGGGAGCTCTACCACTTTCTTTTCCACTTCGAAGAGCACGAAGACGGCCTCCAATGATTTTACCATTACGGGGCAGACTTTAGGGGACCTGAGTGCAGTTACGGTCACGGTGAAATCCAATTCTACATCGTCCAATACCTGGACGGGTGGCTACAAGTTCACGCAAAAAGGTTAGGTCCTGACATCCAGCGCATCGCGCAGTCCATTTCCCAGGAGGTTGAATGCCAGGACCAGCAGCATGATGGCCAGCCCCGGCGCCAGCGCCAGCATGGGGTTATGGGTAATGATGAAATTATAATTCTCCTTGATCATCAGACCCCAGCTGGGTTGAGGGGGCTGTACGCCTACGCCCAGGAAGCTCAGGCCGGCCTCGATGACAATGGCGGAGGCGAAATTGGATGCACATACGACCCAAACGGGTCCCATGACATTGGGCAGGATATGAAGGAAGAGAATGCGGCTATGGGAATAGCCCAGGGCGCGGGCGGCTTCTACAAATTCTCTTTCCCTTACGGCCAGTACCTGGCCGCGGATGATCCTGGCCACATTTACCCACAGCGTCAGACCGATGGCGATGAAGACCTGCCAGAATCCTTTCCCCAACATCAGCGTGATGGCAAAGACCAACAGCAGTGTGGGAATGCTCCAGATGACATTGATCAGCCAGAGGATGGTCTCGTCCACCCGGCCCCGGAAATAGCCGGCCAGGGCGCCCAGCAGCACGCCGATGCTGAGTGAGATTAATACCGTGACCAGTCCTACTGCGAGGCTTACCCGGACGCCCACGAGCAATCTGCTTAGGATATCACGGCCATACTTATCCGTGCCGAGGAGGAAGGTGCGGGTCTCCACATTGTAAGGGTTGCGGAGAGGGGCGCTGTTGATCCGGATGGCGCTCATGGGATAGCTCCTTCTTTCCTCCACCCCTTCGTCCACGTATTTCTGCACCACGAGGCTGTCTGTTTTGGCTGTGTAGCTGTTGATGGGGATGTAGTAGTACGGGTCTGTTTTGCCGGCAAGCAGCTGTTGAAAAAAGGAGGGAGGAGAGGGCGTCCTGTCCTTTGGCAGCCGCAGGAATTGTTGTTGGAAGCCTGGTTTGCGTCCTCCTATCTCGACGATCATACGATTGGCGTCGGGAGAGGCGTCGGGGGCGATGAAATAGGCGGAGGCGGCCACAAAAAGGGCCGCACCGATGATGATCAGTCCAAAAGCAGCGCCTTTGTTCCGGAGCAGGCGGCGCCAGGTATTTCGATTAGCACTCATTTCTTTACTTTTCGGTCTTTCCACCTATAGCTGCCAAACTGGCCAAGCCAGCCGATGATAACAGTGTAGGCTATGTGAAATGGCTGTAAGGCCGGGAAATACACCATTAGGCGCTGCTGCCCGAAGAAGCCTGCGACCGAGCGGACGAAAGGGTATTCCAGCAGGACCTTTACCATGCACAGCAGCAGCAGCAGCCACAGGTACCAGATATTCCACCAGGCCGCCAGCAGGAGGACCGGGAAAAGCAGATTGGTTATGTAGACCAGCAACAGCACCCAGAAGATCCGACGATCGTCATAGCTGGCCGCTTTGCTGGCCCAGCGGATGCGTTGGTTGACGAAACCTTTCCAGCTCTGTTCCGGCTGTGTGGATACGATGGCGGGGCGGCTTTTCAAGAAGAAGACCTTATCCGGATGCCGTCGGTAGATCTTATGCATCAGCAGCATATCATCTCCGGAGGGCAGCTGATCGATGTCCCTGAAGCCTTCCACTTCTTCAAAAGCTTTTTTCTCATAGGCCAGGTTGGCGCCATTGCACATGGAATGGAACCGGCGGGCCACGGAGGCTGCGGTGATACCCTGGAGGGTAATGAAGTCGAGGGTTTGCAG
>Ga0163162_10007232_pt1 | contig 10776 bp, 10 predicted proteins | sample S55metaG_FD_115310 | JGI IMG/M metagenome (GOLD analysis project Ga0163162, IMG submission 115310) | Switchgrass rhizosphere microbial communities from Kellogg Biological Station, Michigan, USA - S5-5 metaG | ecosystem: Host-associated > Plants > Roots > Rhizosphere > Soil | place: USA...
AAAAGATCCATTTGCGACCGGCGCTTTCGGTCCTCATGGACGCGAAAAACCACTCGTAGTGGCTGGCCAAGCGCTACTGGTGCAAGGCTCGCTAGTAGCTCAGCATGCTTGGAGTCATTCCAATCTGCTGCAAACTGATCTGGCGCGCCGACATAGATAGTCTTTCCGTCGAATTCCAGCGCCTCGGTAGGCTCAAGCCAGGTGCGGAATGTCTGTTCGGAGACCTCTTGGCGAGCTCGATCGAGAATTCTTGACCAAACGTCTGCGGCAGACAGGCTCATGCACAATGTGGATAACTAGGGCCGGCGAAGGTATTCTGCCGATGTGGAAAAGTCAAACTCGCTGCAGGCACCTGCCCCACCATTATTAGTCTAACACCTTGCTATAGCTCCAGTTGCTGACTAGGTTTACGATTCTTTTCTGTTACTGAAAGTTAGGCAGCTTACTGAATTATAGCTGTCTTCGTCTCTAGCTCTGATTTCGGAGTTTGCTGCATGGGTAAGCCAACATACCGTCCCCGGAATAAGCGCCGCATTCGGACTCATGGTTTTCGAGCACGCATGGAGACGAAATGGGGGCGTGAAGTCCTCAGTCGGCGTCGGAAAAAGGGCCGTCGACGCTTAACCGTCAAACTGCCGACGAAATACGCAACCGCGTAGTAGACTCAGATTTCCTCGGACCCATCGGTTAACGAAAGGGTCAGAGATCCGACGGGTTGTAATACAGGGGAAGCGTCTTCGGACCAAGCATCTCGATGTCCGAATTCTTGCTTCCCCTCAATTTCATCCACGCGTGGGGTTTGTTGTTCCAAAGTATGGCCGATCGGCAGTTAGTCGGAATCGTGTCAAACGTCAGCTGCGTGAGATTGTCCGTACTTCGATTTTAGCTGTTTTACCACCAGTTGATGTTGTAATCAAAGCTCATCCAGGAGCCTACTCGGTAGGCTTTTCTATACTTGTTGACGAGTTGCGTCACGTACTTAGCAGAATTGAGTGATTGCTCCCGTTATGCTGCGGCACACTCTCACTGCGTTCATTCGCTTCTATCAGATAGCATTATCGCCGCTTCTGCCTGCATCCTGCCGCTATTATCCAACGTGTTCAGCCTATGCAATTGAGGCGCTCGAGCGCTATGGCGCAGGGCGAGGTACATGGCTGACTATTCGACGGATTGCACGGTGTCACCCTTTTCATGCCGGTGGCTATGATCCGGTTCCATGATCATGCCTGCCTAACGTAATGGATAAACGGTTCCTACTCGCGCTCGTTCTGACAGCTGTCGTTGTTGTTGCTACACCGTGGCTTTTCGGGACACAATCATCGCGACGGGTCAGTAAGACCGAGCGCGATACCGCTTTGGCATCAGATAGTACTGCTGCCGTACGTCCAATTCCTCAAGGAACACCCATAGCGCAGCCGACCGTTTTGCCGGTACGTGATTCATCACTTACCAGCATTCAAGCACGGCCAGAGACAACCACTGTCTCGTTAAAGCTCGCTGACTACACTTTCAGTAGTAAAGGTGCGGCACCGATATCGGTCGGTCTCAGCTCTTACAAGGCGCTAGATGGATCGAATCGCAGCGTGACGCTCCGGAGCAAATCCGGACAGCTCATTGCGTACCGGCTTTTTCTACCCGGTGACACTATCGACCTTGGACAGGTCGCGTTCCAGGTTGATACGTCACGTCCCAACAGTCTGACGTATCGGGCCAGTACAAATGGAGCCGTTATAGCAATCCGGTACACATTCGCGCCCGATAGTTACTTAGTGCGAGTGTCTGGCGAGGTACATCATCCTAACGCGGACAACGGATTCATCGCGCTTGAAATGCCGACGAGTCTCCGATCAGCTGAGGCAGATTCCTTAGATGACCAACAACACCTGGCATACGCGGTGAAGCCGCAGCGAGAGGACGCACGCGGTGTCCCCTTTAGTAAGCTTGATCCTGGTGAACGCCGGTTGGAGCCAGGGCCCATCACATGGGTCGCAGCCAAGAACAAGTACTTCATTGTTGGAGTGCTTGTGCCAAATGGAGGCACCCCGTTCGCAGAAGTGGGAATAACGGGTGGACCGCGGACAGGACGACGTGCTACGGAAGCCTCAGCTATAGCTGTTGAGCCAATCCGGAACGGAACGTTCTCCTTTGAGCTCTACACCGGACCCCAAGAGTGGCGACGGCTTCTCGCTCTCGGCCGTGGGTTCGAAAACTCGAATCCCTATGGGGGATTCCTGCAAGGCGTCGTGCAGCCATTTGCGACAATCGTGATGCGAATCCTGCTTTGGATGCGCGCGACATTGAGTCTCAGCTACGGCTGGGTTCTCGTAATCTTCGGAGTTGCCGTTAGGCTTCTGCTCTGGCCCCTCAATCAAAAAGCAATGCGGACGAGTATGAAAATGAGTCGTCTGCAGCCAGAGCTTGCGGAAATTCAAAAGCGCTACAAGTCGGATCCACAACGCATGCAGTCCGAAATCATGCGCGTTTATCGGGACCACGGCATGAGTCCATTTAGCTCACTTTCGGGTTGTCTCCCGATGCTGTTGCCAATGCCGATCCTGTTCGCGCTGTTCTTTGTCTTTCAGAACACGATCGAGTTCCGTGGTGTGCCTTTTCTTTGGTTAGCGGATATCTCGCTCAAGGACCCTTATTTCATCGTGCCCATCATCATGGGGCTATCGATGTTTGTTTTGTCCATCATTGGCATGCGGAACTCACCACCGAACCCGCAGGCAAAGATGATGGCTTATGTTCTACCTGTGATGATGACAGTGTTCTTCCTAAACTTGGCCTCCGGCCTGAATCTGTATTACGCGGTTCAGAATCTCACTGCGATTCCTCAGCAGTGGCTGATCTCAAACGAACGGGCGAAGAGTAGGACAGGGCCCTCAACAGCCCACGCGTAGCTTGGTACGCCGGGACAGCTGATAGCCTGGTGTCAGACGTGCATATAGATATCGTCCATGCGCGTCACGTACATCGGCCATGCGACACTTCTCATCGACATCGGTAGCCAACGACTCCTTACCGATCCGAACTTTGATACTGCGTTAGGACGGTTTCTCCCGCGAGTTAGCAAACCTGGAATTGCACTCGCAGATCTACCGCCGCTCGATGCGATCCTCATAACTCACGCGCACGCAGACCATCTCTCGTTTCGGTCGCTCGACTTCCTTGCTCGCCATGTACCGATTTTTGCCCCGCCGGCCCTCGCAGCGTGGCTTATAAGGCTGGGATACTCGCAAACCCGACCTCTTCCAGCAGATGGTCAAGTTGCGATTGGCGACGTTGTCGTTCACGCATCGCAAGCTCAACATCAAGGGAGCCGTTACGCCATCGATCGCTGGCGGAGTGCTGCCAACATGTATTTGATGGATGCCGGCAATGAAACGTGTTTCTTTGCCGGCGACACAGGGCTCACTCCGGAAACGCATCGTGTGGTCAGTGAAATCGTCCACGAAAATGCCCGGCAGCTGGACATCGCGCTTCTTCCGATTGGTCACGCACCTTGGTGGAAACCAGGCTTCCGACGTGGTCATCTAAGTGCTGATGACGCCCTCTCACTATTCGACCGCCTCCAAGCTCGGTATCTCATTCCCTACCATTGGGGAACGTTCAACCACGTAACCTCGGGTGCGTACGACGCGATCAACAGGCTGAAGTTGATTCTACCAGGCCACGTTCGCCGAGCGGATGTGCGCATCCTCGAGCCGGGCGATACCCTCGAGCATACTCCGGACAATGGCGATTCCAGCACAATCACGACTGCCTCCGGGTGAAGGCGACACGATTGTAGCTCTGTCAACCGCCGCGGGCAGGAGTGCCATTGCAACCGTCCGGCTCAGTGGACCTTCCGCATTCGACATAGCAGAACGGCTTGTAAAACCCTGGCCAATCGAAGCACGCCGTGCTGTACTCTGTCGGGTATACGACCCTAACGATCATTCATTGATCGATCAGTGTGTCGTGTCAGCCTTCCCGCGTCCACGTTCATATACTGGGGACGACACTGTAGAGTTTTCTATTCACGGTGGCAATGCGGTCTCGGATGCACTCATCATAGCGCTCGTTCGTACAGGCGCGCGTCAAGCAAAACCGGGTGAATTCACACGAAGGGCCGTTCTCAATGGGAAGCTTGATCTGGTACAAGCCGAGGCAATTGGTGACCTAATTGACGCTACCTCGGATGCGATGCGACGAGTCGTCCTCCATCAACTGGACGGAGGACTCTCACGTCGAATCGAACAGCTCCGAAATGCGTTGGTTGATCTCGAAGCGTTGCTGGCCTACGACATTGATTTTCCAGAGGAGGACCATGGACCGATCAACCGAGCACGTGTGTGTGAACAGGCTGACACTGTACAACAGGTACTGCAAAGTCTCCTTGAAACCCGGTCCGCGACTGAGCTCCTTCGCGAAGGTGCGCTGGTAGTAATCGCCGGACGTCCCAACGTGGGGAAGTCATCCCTGTTCAATGCCATGGTCGGTGAAAGGCGAGCTATTGTCACCGAGATACCAGGAACAACTCGCGACGCAATCGAAGCTCGGGTTCAGTTCCACACGTGGCCCTTGCGGCTAGTGGACACCGCTGGCCTACGACAAACTGATGAGCTTGTGGAACGCTTAGGTATTGAGGTCAGCGAGCGCTACCTCAAGGGCGCTCACCTCATCCTCGCGTGTGACGAGGATTCTCATGAACTCCCGAGAACCATCGAGGCGATCAACCTCGTTGGGTCTGCGCCCGTAATTGCTGTCATCACGAAGGCAGACCAGCCGGTAGGCTTAGATGTGTATCCAGTGGTTACAGCGTCAGGTGCATCAGCTGTTCCGTCAACGCCAGCTCCCGTACGTGTCAGCGCATATACACACCAAGGTCTCGCTGAACTGGGAGAGTGTATAGAGCGCGAGCTCGAGGCTCGTTATGGCGCTATTCCCATTACGAGTCCAGCGCTCACCAGAGCACGCCAACGAGTCGCGATTGAGAAGGCTTCAAGTGAGCTAGCCGCGTTCCAGCAGCATTGGGAGAGAGCCGATCTGCCGACATCAATCGCAGCGGTTCACATTCGGTCCGCCGTGGCTGGGCTCGATGAATTGATCGGTGTGGTCGACACCGAAGATGTCCTCAGCCGAGTATTTGCAACGTTCTGCATAGGTAAATAGGGCCCACTAGCATTCGCGCCTACGCGTTTGCCTTGTGGAGAGGCCGCGTTATGCAGTCGCTGCCGCAGCTTCGGCTATTGCAGAGATCTCCGCAGCGCTCGCCCGGACAGCCCATTCCGCACCTCGTGTAGAAAACGCTGCATCCGTCATTCGGGCGCCGAGGTAGTAACCACTGCGTTCGGGCATCACGTAGCGTTCAATCGTCCGCGCTTCGTCGCTCATTCCGCCAGACAGATAGCGGAGGCGGAGACCAAGCCCTGCGCGACTCAAATCCTCTGTTGCGGCGCGAGCAATCACGGCCTCGAGCTCGCGAATCCGAGCATACTGACGTCGCCCGTAGCCGAAGTACTCCCAGGCCGCGTGGCCTGGACTGATGACTCGCGACGTTTGAACTGCCAACCCCTCATTGATTAGCAACTCACGGAGGCTGGCTCGGCGACCGGTTTCCCAGTAGGAGTAATAGCCATTCGCCTCCTCGACCAAGCGCCGAATCTCACTGCGGCTGCGCGGTGATGTGTAGCGGACTGCGTGAGTGATTTCATGCGCAAGCCACAGCGGAATGAGCTCGGGCTCAAGGCCGAGTCCCTGTGTCTCGGGGTTCGCAACGCTGGTAAAGTGCTCGAGGCAAACAAAGGCAACACCTCGGCCATCGACGACAAGCTCACCAGCATTCGCGGCTCCCACACCCACCATTAGCACGACATCGATGTCGCTGTCGTACTCGAGCAGCGCGCTGCACTGCTCCGAGGTGGACCGCGCAAGCGAAACGACATCCGTCCGCTCAAGCATGGCGCGAAGGTCCGAACGGTCAGCGAGCGCAGCGAGCTGCACTACGTCACGGAAGTGCGGACCATCCGGGTCGAGAACGTAATTATGCCAGTACGCCTCAAGGAGGCGTCGGTGGGTTTCGAAGTAGCGATGGTAGGCGGCGACGCGATCAGTGCTATTGAGTACAGCGAAGAAATCCGGTAGCAGATTGATCAGCATCTCAGCCTGAGCGCAAGGAAGCGGCGCGAATCGTTCGGCAGGACGCGCGGCAAGATAGTAGTGACGACTAGTGCGAACAAGAGAGAGCTACATCAGACCTTGGCACAGATTTTTCTTACCTACCTTTGCACCCCGACGCGTCAGACGCCGGGCTGAGAGAAAAGCGTAGGCGAGGTTCAGCACGATGACGACGCTACAGCAAATCGAACTTCAATGCCCGATCTGCGAGTCGACCTTCCGCTCACAGGCGGTTGTGTCGACGAACTCGTTTGGTGGGAAGCGGACCGACTTTCACGAGCGCGCAGCAGGCACGCAACCTCTACCCTACTTGGTTCACACGTGCAGCCGGTGCGGCTATTCCGGTTCGGAGCGTGATTTCAGCGACGAGGCAGAAGTTACGCCAATGCTCCGCGAACATATCTGGAACGAACTCACACCTCGCCTTCCAACCGAAGCACTTTCAGGCTCAGAGAAGTACGAACTTGCGGCCAAGATCGCAGAGTGGCAGTCGATGGAACCGCGGCACATCGCCGATCTTCTGCTGCGGGCAGCGTGGTGCTGTGTTGACGAAGGTGATTCCGAGGCAGAGCGATTCTTCCGCCGAAAAGCAGCATGGATGCTCGAAAAAGCGCTGGACAGTTTCGACGGCGTTGTGACGGACGAGCGAGCGGTGCTCACATATCTCGTCGGCGAGCTATGGCGGCGTGTTGGTGACCTAACACTTGCGACGGCGTGGTTCAACCGAGTCCCACCGGAGGTGACGGACGAACAAACGCAGCAATGGGTCCTTGACGCTGCGCGCCAGCAGCGCGATTGCCCGAGGGAATGGTTCGGATAGGGGTGGTCGAGCGCCAGGCTCAGCGAGTGCCAAACAAACGATCGCCGGCGTCACCGAGTCCGGGAAGTATGTAACCCTGAGCGTTCAGCTCTCGATCGAGCGCCGCCGAGTACACCTGTACGTCCGGATGCGCTTTGCCCAAGCGACGAACTCCCTCTGGTGCGGCGACGAGGCATAGAAAACGAATCCGGACACCACCTGCTCGCTTCAAGGAACTCACCGCTGAAACTGCGCTGCCTCCGGTGGCAAGCATCGGGTCCAGCACGAAGAAGTCACGTTCAGCGGCATCGCTCGGAACCTTGAAGTAGTAGTCCACCGGCTCCAGCGTGTCGTGGTCGCGGTACAAACCGATATGTCCCACGCGTGCTGACGGGACGAGTCGCAGAATACCCTCGACCATTCCGAGCCCCGCTCGAAGAATTGGGACGAGTGTGAGCTTCTTCCCACTGACCTGAAATCCAGTCGCCTGCTCGAGGGGCGTCTGTACCGTTACTGGATCAAGCGACAGCTCCGAGGTGGCCTCGTATGCCATGAGCATCGCGATTTCGTCGACGAGCTCTTTGAATATTTTCGTTGGAGTCCGACGGTCACGAAGCAGTGTGATCTTATGCTGCACGAGCGGATGACGGATGAGCGTCAAGTTCGCGAACGCAGGGGTGGTGGTCATGGCCGAGAAGCTACTATCTTCGCGCTCATGAAAGAATACCAAGCGGTCATCCATCGACTCACTCGCCGCACTCGTGAGGATGAAGATGCGCTGACCGATCTCCTCAACGAGCGCATGCGAAGCGGATGGGAACCTGCGATGATGTCGCAGGATGAACAGCGCCTGACGATCATCTTCCAACGGCAAACCGACACCGAGCGATCCTGACCTCATAACGATTGGACAGGCGTTGTCGGATGCTTCCTTCCTCGGCTCAAGTGATGCGGCAACTCATTGTGGCCTAACGCGACCGGCCGGGATCACCGTTTTTCCAGCGAGTTGTGGAAATCGAATTCGTCGGCGCAGCGCGGGAGGTCACCGGTTCGTGTCACATCCTGCGGGTCGCAGGTAAGACAGTACTTCTCGACTGCGGTCTGTTTCAGGGAAAACGCGGTGAAAGTCAGGCGAAGAATCTGCGGCTTCCAATCGCCATCGAGCAGATCGATGCGATCGTGCTCTCGCATGCGCATATCGATCATGCTGGTCGTCTCCCGTTTCTCGTTCGGCATGGGTACCAGGGCACGATCTGGTGTACGCCCGCAACGCGGGACCTCTGTGCCGTGATGCTAGCCGACTCGGCGCACATTCAAGAAAAGGACGCTGAGTTTCTCGCCAAGCGGGGAAAGCAGCCGATCGAGCCGCTCTATTCGCTACGTCACAGCACGCGGACGATAGAGCTCATGTCCTCCGTGCCGTATCACCGACCGTTCGACGTGGTGCCTGGGATTCGCGTTTCGTTCGTGGATGCCGGACACATACTCGGTTCAGCCTCTGTGACGCTCGACTGCACCGAGAGTGGCAGGACACAGCGGTTGGTGTTCTCAGGGGATATCGGTCGCTCCGGTCTTCCCATCATCCGCGATCCCGAGCCACCGTCAGGCGCGGACGTCGTCGTGATGGAGTCGACTTACGGCAACCGTACTCACGAATCGACTGAAGGAGCACGAGCCCGACTCGCTGCGGTCATTCGGGAGACTGCAGCCCAAGGCGGGCGCGTTCTGATTCCCGCCTTCGCGGTGGGGCGCACCCAGGAGCTGGTGTACGACCTCCATATACTTGCGGGGACGGGTGCGATTCCCTCTATCCCGATCTACATTGACAGCCCGCTGGCCATCGATACGACGTCCGTATTCGAGATGCACCCCGACCTGTTCGATCACGGGGAAGATCTGGTCCGAACGGTTCATGACCTATTCCGTTTCGAATTAGTACACTACACGCGGGATGTGGAAGAGTCGAAAGCGCTCGCCAAAATGCACGGCCCCATGGTGATTATCGCAGCATCGGGCATGGCGGAGAGCGGCCGAATTCTGCACCATCTGGCACAAGGGGCTTCCGACCCGAGAAACACCGTATTGATCGTGGGCTTTCAGGCAGAGCATACTCTTGGTCGTCGTATCGTCGAACGTCGCCCCATGCTGACCATTTTCGGTGATGAGGTACCGCTCCGCGCACACGTGGAAATCATCAATGGCTATAGCGCGCACGCAGATCGGGTAGAGCTGGCGTCGTGGATCGACCGCGTCCGTGAACAGTCCAGGGAACTGGCGAGGGTTTGGCTCGTACATGGCGAGCCACCCGCACAAGAGGAGCTCGCGACGAGCCTACGGGCAAAGGGATTTACGGTCGGGTGTCCATCGCCACAGGAGCGACAGACCTTTTGAGCTCCGCGTCACGTCCTGGCGGCCCAGCGCCTGACCGGCGGTTGTCAACGCCGGAGCGGATCCTTTACGCAGCTGCGGCACGCATTGTCGCCAGCGGAACGGCGAACTTGAGTATGCAGGACGTCGCAGACGCTGCAGGGGTGAGCAAAGGGCTGATTCACTACCATTTCCACGACAAGGAAACGCTCCTGACGCGACTCATTGAGTGGATGACTCACGAGTCGGTGGATCGCGAAGCGGCGACACTGGCGCGCAGCACGCCGAAGACTGCCGTCGACGATCTCTGGACCTGGGTAGCCGGCGAAATCGATCGTGGCCACCTCCGTGTGCTCAACGAACTCGCACAGGAGCGCGGGCCGCTTATCAGCGATGCGATTCGACGATCAGCGCAAGCACGCCGCGAAGCAGCGATGGTAACAGTGGACCGATTATTTGCGCTTCTGGAGCTTCGTCCACGGGTCCCGGTTCAACTCCTGGCAGACGTCATCGTCGCCTTCATCGATGGTCTCGCCATCCACGCCTCAATAGCTCCGCAGGCCAACCATCGCGTCGCGTTCGACGTGCTTTGGCTTTCTCTCCTCAGCCTTGCCGAATGAACCGTCGTATCGGCTAAGCACACCGCGACGTACAGCAGACCTGCGGCATCGAGCAACGCTCTGTCGCCCTGTTGTTTCGCCTGCTTAGTTTCGCCGGATGAAGCTGCCTCCAGGTCTCGGGAATCAGATCCTCCGTGGAGTGCTGATCACCGTAATCGTGGCGTGGTCAGTGTCGGCAGCTTCGGTGCTGTTGTGGGGAGCTCGAGATCGAGCGCGCACATCGGATGCGATCGTTGTGCTCGGGGCGGCACAGTATGTTGGACGACCGTCGCCGGTATTGCGGGCGAGACTCGATCATGCTCTGGATCTGTGGCAACGCGGTCTGGCGCCCCGGCTGATCTTCACGGGCGGCACGGGAGTGGGAGACACCACGAGCGAGGCGGCGGTGAGCCGTATCTATGCGCTGAAGCATGGCGTTCCCGACACCGCCATCCTGATGGAGAATGAAGGTCGCACCACTCGAGAGTCGCTCGCTGCCGTCTCGGCGATCATGCATGCACGCCAAATGCGAACGGCAATCCTTGTGAGTGATCCGTTTCACATGCTGAGACTACGCATTCTCTCGACCCAGTACGGTGTAGACGCGTACACCTCGCCCACAAAGACAAGCCCAATTTCTGCCAACAAGGCCCAGGCACTCGCGTACGTTCTCAGCGAGTCCATCAAGGTCCCAATGATGATTGTGGCGCACACCTTCGCGTTGGATGAGCCGTAAATCTTTGCAGCAGGCGCCATGCCTTGCCTAACGGGGCAACGGGCTTGATGGCTGACGCCAGTTCTTGCTCTCCTGCCCGGCCCGCTAGATCTGTTGTAGCCATCTCCGTCTGC
>Ga0163162_10007237_pt1 | contig 10771 bp, 8 predicted proteins | sample S55metaG_FD_115310 | JGI IMG/M metagenome (GOLD analysis project Ga0163162, IMG submission 115310) | Switchgrass rhizosphere microbial communities from Kellogg Biological Station, Michigan, USA - S5-5 metaG | ecosystem: Host-associated > Plants > Roots > Rhizosphere > Soil | place: USA: Michigan...
CTTTGAAAGGCAAGGTTCCAGGCTCAAACGACTGCGTTCCCTGTCATAAACCAGCTGGTTGAGGTAACGGTTGGGCCAACAACGAGGTTCCCCAGCGGCGTGAATCGTGGACATGCTGGACATGACACGACGTGCAGTTCGGCTTGTTCGCATCAATCGAAGTCTGGTTAGCTCCCACTCCAACTTTGCCGTTATGACAGAGTCCGCATGTTGTGCGGGGCGTCTCACGATCTATCGGATCAAACGACTTGTGGCAGCTGGAACAGGACAGCTGGCCCTGGGCGTTACCGCTAAGTCCCGCAACGACTTTTACGCGTTGCGAGTGAAGGGCGTGAAACTGCTTACTGATCCACTTATCTTCAGTATCTGTTGGCAGACGTACAATCGGCAGCTTTTGCAAGTCCCACTCTTCCTGATTGATCGCCTTGGCATTCCACGTACCATTCACCACCGGATAGCCGAAAGTTCCGCCGTGTGGCGTCCCGACTCTCTTGCCATTAAAGGTTCGCGAGTTACTGTTGTTGTGGCATCCCGTGCAAGACTCGAACGCCCCTTCGATCGCTTTGAAAGCAGTGCCCTGATGTTCCGCGTGACAGTCGACACAGCCTATGCCGGCTGCAGCATGAGGAGGAATGACAGAGGCAGCAAAGGCGGTGGTCTGATGACAGCTACTGCATCGTTCTTCCATGCTGCCCTTTAAGGCATGGCAATTTGTGCAGGATCCGGCGTTCGCTTTGGTGGCTATCGCAGGAGTCAGAACCATTTGCGTAATGGAATGTGCATTCGAGAGCGGTCCGGGAGAATAGCCTCTCGTGTACCAGTAAGCAGCGCCGGCGGATAGTGCGCCCACCACAATTATGGACCATACAAAAAATGAGATCGGCCAACGCGCCTTGAGATCAGATGTCGGAGTCCAGTTTGACTGGGCCTTCCCTGAACGCCTTTTACTCTTCGGAAAGAGTGGCGATGGGCGGACGATTTTCCCTGCTTCACGGATTCGCTTGTCCCAGAAGATGTCGAGCGCCTTCGTTCCCGCAATGGGAGCGGCGCGCGCTTTCTTTGCCTTTCCGTCTGTTGGCGTGACCAGATTTTCCGTGCTTATGCCCGGTTGACTGCTCTCTATTTCGGACGGATTCACTGCGATCTCAAGCGACACACGCAGCACGAGCGATTCATCGGCACTCTCGACGGCCAGTTGGAATGGTCCGACAAGTAATAGATCGCCTGCCGCTAGCGCCTCATTCTCCTGCACCGGTTTGCCATTCAGGACAACCGGATTCGTTGGTCGCAGTGGAAATAAGAAGAAGTTGCCCTCGACTTGTTTAATTCCTGCCTGAACTCGCGACACCGCGGGGTGATTCAAGACAACTTCGCATTCCAGCAATCTGCCGATTAGCAGGCCTTCAGAGGTGACCTGCAGCGGGTCAATTGGAAGATCGTCACGGATGATTGTGTACTGGTTTTTCTCAGCCATCGATTGGGTGCGAGCGAAATTACCTGACCTGGAAAAACACGACCTGGAAAATATGGACCAACATTAGCGCCAGCATCAAAGCCGTCGAGATTACGTGGATTGGAACCCAAAATCTGAGCGAACGATGTAACAGCAGCAAGGCGTTGATACGGGTCAGCGATACCGCGGTTTCTACTGCTGACAATAAGAGCTTTCTTTCCTCACTTGTAGCCAATCGGGTCGTTCGATCTTTGTATTCAGCTCTCGCTTCCGCCAGAAGCGCTTTCAGTGATTCGCGCCGCGTAAACTGCCGCGTGAGATAAGAGCGAGAGAGGAATTCCGGATAGATTCGTTGTTCTATCTCTTCCTTTAACCAACCCTCGCTTTTCTTCAAAATTTCATCTTTTTCCGCAGTGAGCTCTTCACGCCGGCCCACCAGATCTTCAACCAGAAGAGGCTCCCCCTCAATTCTAGTCATAATTCTAGGAGCAATCAGATACGTAAGGATGCCAACCACACCTGACAGCAGTACAACATCGAACGTGATGTACAAAACGGTGGTCAGCATTCCTCCCGTATGATTCCCAGCGTGCATCAGCAAAACAACACCGGCGATCGTGCCGAGATAAATGTGGGCCAACATCCAGTAACGAAGCGCGCCGGCACGACGACGATAGACCTCTTTTCTGAACGGATAGGTCATGACTCCTGCGATACCGCCCAGACCAACAATGCCCGTTAACCAACGCATAGTGAGCCATCCGCCGTTCAATGGACCATCGAATCCATATACCGCGATTGCCCAACCAACTGCCAATGCGATGACCAGGGTCCCAAGCGCGCCTGCGATATGCCACGTTCGAGCTAGCGGATCACTCTTATGAATATTTCGGCCTACAGCATGAGTCTGATCGCGAAATACGAGACCCTGCGCCGAAGCAGTTTCTGTGAAGTACTCAAGCGGATTAACGCGAACGAGCGCTCCCGTAGGACAGTTTTCTTCACATGAGTAAGCCTTGCGTTTAGCGCCTGCAGGATTAAGTGAGGTGTCTTCGCAGAGGTTGCATTTGATGGCCACGACATCCTCGTCCGCTGCTACAGTAGCTGGTGTCGTAATCGTTGTGCGGAAGCTGAACAAACGGCCAAGCGATTCGCCTAATGTTTGACGAACTGGTTCAGCTTTTCTTGGAACCATTGAAATGGCGTCGTAAGGACATTGCGTCGCACAGTCGAAACAACCAATGCAGGTATGCTGGTCTATGTCGACGTGTCCTTCTGGAGCACGAAAGATCGAGCCGGTTGGACAACCAGTCAAACACTCCGGATCTTTGCAGTGCATACATACCTGGGGAACCAGTGCATGTTGGAGTCTTTTCGATCCAATCCTGACCGGACGCTCAATCTGAATTCCTCGGCGCAATAAACGCGACTGCCCATGTACTTTATGGCACGCCAGCGAACAGTTGCCGCAACGAACGCAGAGGTCCATGTCCATGACCAGAACGTTGGCGCCATCTATTACTCCCGTTGAGATTTCCTTCTCGGCAGAAGCAAGCGCATTTATGTCAGGTACAGTTTCGGCAGTAGCCGGTAGCTCGTCGTCGGCATCAGAAAAACTGGCGAACGCCACGGCCAACTCATTGCGGAGCTGCAAGTCAGATTCGAAGGGCGCAAGCGGTACTTCGAGGAGTTCAGTGCGCGACATCAAACTGGCTCCGTATTGCCAGTTAGAATCGTCGCTTAGGCCTTCAAGGCCGAGTAAATTCCCTGCCCCCAGAAAATCAACGCCAATTGTTTCCCCCATTCCTCGGACGACTTCCGGTGAGGCTGCGTAGAATCGAATGCCGGTAGAACGCCTGACCCAGCCACTCTTGATCAGAATCAACCGGTCGATGGGCTCGCCCTCTTTGCACAGCACATGATGTTTTCCATAGACCATGTAGCGCGCATGCTGTCCGATTTTTTCCACCAGCTTAGGACTTAGACCGCGATCGGAGGCTAGCGCCAGATCTTCGAGTACTCTACCGAAGCCGTGCGAGCGATATGTTTCATCTAGCGTCTGCCCGAATTTCGGAAGTTTGCGAAGCAGTCGCAAAGCGGGTCTGGTGACTTCAAGCACCGTGGCGGCGGAGTTTTCCGGCGCCGTTATTGTAGCGTTGCGTTCGATACCGGCGAGCAGGGCCATCTCACCAAACAGGGTCCCAGTTTGCAGTTGACCAATTGCTCGATGATTACCACCTTCCTCGACAGAAACACTCAGAGTGCCTTCGACCGCGATATAGAAAGTATTGCCGCCCCACTCGCCCTGACGCATGATCACTTCATTGGCATCGTATTCAAGCAGGCGCACATACGGTCCAACCTGTTTACCGTTGCTGTATTCGCGTCCCTGGACGATCACCTCAAGGTCAGATCCGTACTTTTGTTTTCCGTTTTGTTCTTCGAATAGCTCAGAAGTGAGTGAGAGGTGTTTGACCGCTTCGACGACGCGAGTCCTATCCGCAATTTCGCGTGGCATGTATTCGTTTATACTACGTACAGCTGTAAAGTTAAATATTTAAATTTAGCAGTGCGCTGGCGAGGTGCCATTCTTGAATGAGTTATCCACTGCTATTCAAGCTGGGGAACGGCTGGCTCAGAATTAATGGCCCAGGACTCAACCCATAAAAAAGCGCCGCCGGACCGGCGGACTCCAAAGTGCAAACTTTTCAATCCAAGTTATCGTTTGTAGGCTTATGTTCTGCCCGAAGTGTGGAAAATCTGATCAGGTTGCCGAGAGTTATTGCCGTCAGTGTGGGTTCTATCTTCCCAATTTCTCAGCAGTAGTGAACCGTGAAGTCCCACCGGAGGAACACCTGAAAGCCAATACGGTGCTCAGTTTAATGACGATATCCGTGAGTTTCACGCTTGCGATTCTGCTCTACGCCTTCTTCGGTTTCAGAACAAACACTCATCCGCTCATCTATGTCACAGCTGGCCTGCTGCTTGGAATGGGAGGTTGGCACATTCAAACCTTGATTAGAACTCTCAAGCTCAAGAAGCAGTGGTCTAGAAGGAAGCCACTGTATCAAGCAGATACTTTGACAGGTAGCTGCAACACGATACCACTGTTAGATCAGGCGCAATTCGAAAGCGTCGTCCCCGACACAGCGACTCAGCACACCACAAAACCAATCCAACCGGACGTTCACCGGCAATCGCGCTAACGCAGGAGCGAACTGCTACTCACAACCCATCTCTTGCAATTCTTCGATCGATCGCAAATATTCGAGCATTTACCTGCTTAATCTCGCGCATGACGTGCTAAACTCTCGCGTTATTGCGTATTGAGTGCAAAGCACAAATACGAAGCCCAAAGTCCAAAAGAACGAAATTCCACTTGTCTATATTCTGAAATCATAAATGCACGATTCACTTGATTCACTACCACTCCAACATAAAGTCGGCCAACTCTTCTTCATCGGACTTCCCGGAACAGAAATCGATAATGAGACACGCGAGTTAATTCAAGAAGTTAACCCTGGCGGTGTCATCATTTTCGGTCGTAATGTCGCAGCCCCGCAACAGCTTCGCTCGTTGTTGGACGGCGTTCGCGAACTTATGACCAGCCAGCCTCTGTTCGGAATAGATCAGGAAGGCGGTCTTGTAGATCGTCTAAGGAAGATTTTTACTCCGATGCCTTCCGCTCGAACGATTCGCCAACATGGAGATCTGGCTTCGGCGCGAGCGCTCGGACGTATCACCGGCGAAGTACTCCGGATGTTTGGCTTCAGTATTAACTTTGCGCCAGTCATGTCAATTATGACTGACGATCGCGACCTGCTTTCAAACGGTCTTTACTCACGATCATTCGGACGGTCACCGGGCGAGGTGTTGGGTTACACCACCGTCTATATGCGTGGGCTACAAGGGACTGGCTGCCTTGGCTGCTTAAAACACTTCCCGGGAATCGGCTCGGGCGAAGTCGACTCACATGAGGAAATGCCTGTGGTGCGGCTCTCCCACGATGACCTCATTGCACAGGATCTCGCGCCTTACATCGAACTGTTCCAACGAAAAGACGATCGCGTGCGTGTAGTTATGGTGAGTCATGGCGGATTTCCCAACGTCGATATTCGAGAAGAAACTACCGGCGGCTTAATCGAACCAGCATCGCTCAACTACAACATTGTGACCAGTCTGCTCCGCGAAGAACTGGGCTACAAGCACCTCGTAATCACCGATGATCTCGAGATGGGAGCGATTGGCCGGCATTGCGAGATTGAAGATGCAGTGCTGCGGGCGACTCTGGCTGGAGAAGACATGTTGTTGATCTGCGCTAGTCCAGACAAGATTCGACGTGGTTATCGGGCCATGGTTGCAGCTGCAAAAGATGGTCGGTTGCCGGAAAAAAGATTGAACGACTCGTTGAGGCGCATCAGCAATACAAAAGGTATCGCCGGTCCACCAACCGACTTTGACATGGAACGCTTCCGGTTTCTCGCCGATGAAGTCATCAAGCTCAACAGCAAGCTCAACTATACGTACGGAGGCACGATCAAGTGACGATTGGAAGGTTCATTCTGTTGATTTTAGTTTGTTCTCTAATCGTTTCTTCCGGGTGTCGACGTAGAAGCAACTCATTCGTCATTGCGCTGGGCGATAACGTAAGGACTATCGATCCGATAGGTTCTCCTTCAGTAGACTCTGCCAGCGAACGAGTGCGGACCTTAATGTTTAATTCGCTCGTCAAAAAGAACGAGAAGTTTGATTACGTTGGCGAGTTGGCTTCCGACATCAAGCGCTCTGACGATGGACTCTCGTATACATTCACGCTTCACGATGGAGTTAAGTTTCATGACGGCCGTCCATTATCTTCAGCCGATGTGAAATACACCCTGGACCTGGTGTTCTCGAGCAATTTTGCAAAGTCGGCCAGCTTTTCCGAGGGTTCTGGCAGCGCGAAACACAGTTACATAAAGAGTGTTGAAGCACCCGATCCAAAAACGGTAGTCGTCACTTTAATCAAGCCATGGGTAGGGTTGTTGTCAAATCTGGTACCGGTGTCGATCGTACCAAAAGACGGTTACGAGGCGCAGAAGGACCATCCTTTAGGGACTGGTCCATTCAAGTTTGTTCACTACGACAATGCTCAGCAGGTCATCGATCTCGAGGCGTTTCCGGAATACTGGGAAGGAGCACCCAAGATTCAGAATCTGCGCGTCCGTGTGATATCGGATATGAATGCGCTGCAAGCCGAACTCGGAGCGGGGCGAGTCGATATAGCCCCATTGCCGACGAGTCTATCGCCGGATGCGGTCAAGCGGCTGGAACACGATCCGAATTTACAGGTGTTGCAGTTTCCGGGCTCGAATGTCGTATTACTTACACTCAACACTACAGCTCCGCCGCTCGATAATGTAAAGGTGCGGCAGGCGCTCGCGTACGCTATCGATCGCGGAAGCATGCTCAATAATTTGTTACTTGGTCTCGGCAAGCTTGCTGACTCGATTTTGCCTGAGGAATCATGGGCCTACACTCCAGGTCAGAAGTACACCTACGATCCGGCGAAGGCGAAGAGTCTTTTGGATGAAGCTGGATTTAAGGATCCCGATGGCGATGGTCCCAGGATGCGTTTCGACAAGCCAGTCGTCTATAAGCTTTCAGGTAGCAGCATCTCCGGTCGTCAATACGCCGGCGTAATCCAGAATTACTTGAAGGCCGTGGGAATTCCAGTCGAGATTCAAACGCCTGAACAGAACACACTCTTTGATGAGCTACGTCGCGGTAATTTTCAAATCGCTTACAGCCAGTGGGTTGGCGGCAATCAAGATCCAATCTTTTACAAAGATCTTTTTGCCACTTCAGAAATACCAACTCAAGAACGACCTTCGCGAAATCGCAGCCGGTACAGCAATAAAGAGCTCGATGCCCTGCTGGACGAAGCAGTCAACACTTACGACCGGCAAAAGGCGTTACAACTTTATACGCGGGTTCAGGAAATTGTGAGCCGAGAAGTTCCGGTGTTTCCGCTCTGGTATCAGGCGAACGTGGTTATCGCACGAAAGAACGTGGGAAATATCAAGGTGGATGCTAGCGGTGACTGGGGCTTTGTCAAGAATCTCACGGTAACTCAGTAGGCTCCGGTCTGGCGCGGGTCAAGGTACTACGTTACAGAACAGCGAGCGAAGCGACTGCGCCATCTCCTGAATCATAATCACATTTCAGTTTTAGATAGTCGCTTTGCTCGCTGTTCTGGAACCTAGATTCTATTCCACCTCAAATACAGTTTCGATAGCGTCGCGCCTAATTGCGCCCTCGCGAATCAGTCTGACCGGGTAAGTTGTGAGGTCGAGTACCGTTGAAGGCTCAGCGACACTCACTTCCCCTCCATCAACTACAAGGTCGATCAACTGGTCAAATTGATCTAATACTTCACTGGCATTTCTGGCTGGTGGCTGACCCGCAAGATTCGCGCTGGTGGCCGTCAATACACCACCACATTCTCGTACGAATTCTCTGACTGTTAGGTCGGCGGGGAGTCGGATGCCAATTGTTCCCGTTCCCGCAGTGATCGCGAGTGGCACTTCAGGATTTGCGCGTGTAACCAGTGTTATTGGACCAGGCCAAAAGAATCGGCTGGCCTTCTCGAATATTAGTGTTGTTTCCAGGATGACTTTGCTCATCTCAGTTTTATCTGAGATAAGCAGTAGAATCGGTTTCCCGTCGTCTCTTCCCTTGATTTTCTTCAGGCGCCCGACTGCGGAACCATTAAATGGATCGACGCCGAGTCCGTAGAAGGTATCTGTTTTGAAAGCAATAACTCCGCCGCTCTTAATGATCGAGGCTGCAGCAAGAGTCGCGTCTGGACCGGCAGGAAGAATCGTCACGTCAGGGTCTCTGTTCGGTCCAGTTTGTTTCCAGTCGTACTCGCTTGAGTGACGAGATATCAAGGACATTCGAGTCAAAACCGCCAACGTAGGGCTTGACTAATGAATAGGATGAAGCGAAGTAGATTGGCATTGACCGCAACTCTTTAAGGGCCTGAGCTTCCGATTCCACTAATGGTGCACCCGGGAGTTTCTCTGGCGACGCTGTCTCTTTCGCTTGTGTTCCATTAGTGAGCGGCGGAGCAGTTGGTAGGGGCGTAACATCTCGTTCAAAAATCATGCGTAGATTTGTCAGTTCGTCGGTTGTTTGCATGACGAGGCCTCGCCGCACAACGTCATAATCCCCGGTCCTGATTGCCGCTTCGTATTCGTCCCAGTTTTTGACGATGATTTCTGTCTGAATGTTAAGCGCGCTTTTCCACATTTCCGCAATCGCCTGGGCCACAATTCGTTGCTGCTCGTTTCGGTTAATAAGCAGTCTCACCGTGGGGAAACCTTCGCCGTTTGGAAAACCCGCTTCGGCCAGCAATTGCGTCGCTCGGTTGATGTCTTGCTCAATTAATGCGGTCTTGCCGATGACCGGTTGGTCGTCTGACGACGTAGCCGGAAAAAACTTTCCGGCCGGCTCGGTTGCACCATCGAGATCATCACGGCTAACGCGGTCGCGATCGATTGAGATGGCCAGTGCTTCGCGGACGCGAATGTCATCGAAGGGTTCTCGTGCGGTATTAAAGTTGTAGTAAGTAACGGCCCCGAAAGTTGAACGGCGGAAGTCTTTGTAAGGAGCAAGAAGCTTGAGAGCGAGCGGTTCAAATGCTGCGTTAGTTATGGCGTCGATGTCGCCAGCGCGATAAGCAGACAGAGCGTCCTCAGCATTTGTAGTATTCACGAAGGTTACGCGTTGGAGCGTGACGGCCTGTCCGTCCCAATACATTTTTGAGGGTTCCAGGGAAACCCGAGTATTTGAGGTGTTTGATAATTGAAAGGCTCCGTTTGATATCAGGTCGTTCGCTTCTAAGCGGCGCGTTGGATCTCTTTCGGAAAATTTCACGGGACGAAAAACCGGATGGGCCACGAGGGCCGGAAAACTGGTGTCTGAGCGCTCTAGTTTGACTCGCAGAACATGATCGTCCAGGGCTTCTGCACCGAACCCGGCAGCTTCTTTAGGGGGTTCGATCTTATGGTTGGCAATCCGGTTACCAACTGCACCTTGGATGTTCGCCAACAATTCCGTATGCGGAGCAAGTGGTCCGATTTCGAGAGTTCTCTTCCAGGAGCGAACGAAGTCCTGGGCAGTCACTCGATCACCGTTGGACCATCGAGCATCATCGCGCAAATAGAATGTCCAGATGCGCCCATCGCCGGTTGATTCCCAGCGAGTTGCAACCGCTGGAACAGCTGACAGAGTTTTGGGATCGTAATCCGTCAAGCCCTCAAACAGGGCCCGTACCGCATCAGTGTCCGGGGCAGCAGCCGCAAATGCCGGATCAAACGTTTGGGGCAGACCGCCGTCGCTCCAGCGAAACTCCTGTGAGCGCGGCACCACCACCCTTCCGTAATAGGTCGATGGATCCTGGACAGTAAGACAGCCCGAAAGGATTAGACACAGAGTCAAAAAGAAAATCGCTGCCGTTGTAAACCGGGAGCTTTGTACCCTCTTTTGCAAACGGCTTGTTTTCATCGGCGTGTTAACTTGAGAAGTTCTTCATAGACCATCTTTGTTCTCAATCGAGTTGGCTCGAACCCGTCTGATGTATCAATCAAATAATCCGCGTACTGCTGCTTCTCTTCCTGCGACATTTGCGAATTGATTCTTTGCTCAGCTTCATCGCGAGATATGCCGTCACGGAGCATCAGTCTCTCGAGTTGAACTTCTGGTCGACAGTGAACGACGACTAGCTTATCGAATCGCTGATAACCTCCTGATTCAATCATCAGCGCCGCGTCAACTATGCCGATTCCATCAGGGTCTTTCTCCTCCCACTCGTTCAATAGCTGGTCCTGTCGCTTGATAATAAATGGATGAAGGATGGAGTTTAAAACCAGGCGCTCTTTTTCATTTGCAAAGATGATTGCTCCCAGTGCTTTGCGATTTAAGGCGCCATCGGCAAACAAGATCTCAGCACCAAAGTGTCTAACGACAGCTTTCAAGCCCTCAGAACCCGGGAGCACGACTTCGCGCGAAGTGAGATCGGCATCTATGAGGTGACATCCCAAGTCAACGAACACCGAGGCAACAAACGACTTGCCGACTCCAATGGATCCGGTTAGACCGATGCGTAGCATGCTTGTTAGTCAGTGGTCAGTGGTCCGTTGTCAGCGGTCCGGTTTAATAGTGTTTTGCTCTCTCAGTTCAGCTGGCGCGTTGAACCTCAATTCAGGCCCGAGAGCACTAGTCGACAAAGGACAAACTTCGCTGCGACTACGAACGACTGATCACTGACCCTGA
>Ga0163162_10007239_pt1 | contig 10769 bp, 6 predicted proteins | sample S55metaG_FD_115310 | JGI IMG/M metagenome (GOLD analysis project Ga0163162, IMG submission 115310) | Switchgrass rhizosphere microbial communities from Kellogg Biological Station, Michigan, USA - S5-5 metaG | ecosystem: Host-associated > Plants > Roots > Rhizosphere > Soil | place: USA: Michigan...
CCCAATTTGTAAGACCGGCCCGGCTGATCCTTTCCTGACTGCTCACCACTTCCGCTACATCATCCGGGTGGATCAGTGACCGCCACCATTCCAGCTCATAACTGACCTCTTCATGCGGAATTTGCACTAAATGAGTAAGACTGGTATTATATATCAATTTATTGGCAACAATGTCAAGATCATAAACAACGTCCCTGGTTGCCTGGGCAACCAGCTCATAACGTTCAACCGCCTCTTTCAACCGTTCATCTTTGAGCTTGTCTTCCGTAATATCGGAGAAATATACGGCAACGCCTTCATCCGTAGGGTACGCAGCCATCCTCAACCAGCGCTGCAGGATAACCGAGTAATCTTCATTCCTTACAATTACCCTTTCTTCAAGCGCTTTCTGGTAAACCGGGTAAAACTTATTTTCATTTTTTGGGAAAAACTCAAAAATACTTGTGCCTACAATGCTGCTCCTGTCAGTTTCAACCAACTCCCGGAAGGTGTCGTTCACCCGCGTTATCTTCATTTGGTTATCGAGCTCAAAAAAACAGTCGGTGATGCTGTTCAAGGTATGCTCAAAACTATACAGGTACCGGTTACGCTCCAATTCCAGTTGCTTGAGTTCGGTAATATCCTGTAGGGAACCTGCTATCTTTAATGCCTGCTCACCAGTATTTTCCAGGCGGGCAAGCTGGCGGATATAGCGGGTTGTACCATCCAGTGCGGTGATCCGGTGCGTTACGTCAAGCTGTTTACCGGTATGTATTAACTCTTGCAAGGCATTGATCATCAGCGAACGATCTTCCGGAAAGATATGCTGCACGTAAATATCAAAAGCTTCGCGGCTGTCATCCCGGTTGATCCCTGCAATACGATAAACTTCATCCGACCATATCAATCTATTTTCGGCAGGATAGTACTCCCATCCGGCCACCCTCGATAATAGCTGGGTTTCACTGAGCTTATATTTTTCATCCAAAAGTTCCCGGTTTACTTTTTCAAGGGCCTGCTCAAATTCTACTCTTTCAGTCATATCGCGTACCATGACCATGATATGGGGCTTTTTATTGAACCGGATCTTATGTGAGGTAATGTTTACGTAAATTAGTTGCCCGTTCTTTTTAAGATGACGCCAGGTACCACTATGATTAAACTTGCTTTCCAGCCTATCTGCTGAAGAAACAACACCTTCCCTGTCTTCGGCAGGCCTGATGTCAAGGATTGTCCGTTGCTTAAAATCTTCTGCGCTGTAGCCATAAACTGCAATAGCTGCATCGTTTACCGAAATAAACCGCAGCGTTCCGGGCTCGTAGATCCACATCGGATTTGGATTGGATTCATACATACTCCGGTACTGCTTTTCGCTCTGTTTCAATTTTCGGTCTTCCGATTTGATCAGGGCGTAAAGAGCGATTGCTGTAACCATTACAAACAAGCACCCCTTTCCCAAACTCAACCACAGGTATTGATCGGGGCTAAGTATTTTTTCAAAGTAAAATAACAGCCGGTCGCTGAACATGATCCATAGCAGGCTGATCAGCAAATAGGCAAAAGCAATTCCGAACGCCCCTTTTTTCATAATAGTAAAATCAATCAAACTCTTAAACGGCTTTATTAATTGGTAAGTTACCAATTAAAGAAATTAAGGACCTTAGTTGAATTAACTATTGCGACAAATGCAATGCATATCGATTATTGTAACATCTATGTTACCATTAGCGCTTATTAGCCATCCTGCCCCACTATTTCAGTAGATTTTTTTCGCAAAAGCATAACTTTATTGCATCCTGTTTAAAACAGTGCTACCCGGTATCTTTATGCGACTAAACTTTACCCGCAATTTGCAGATCGGCTATGGGTTTTCGATATTGATCCTGTTGATCGTCGGAATTGTTTCCTATAGCACAATTAATAACTTGCTGAACAGTAATAAAGCTGTTGGCCATAGCACATTGGTGATCCAAAAGCTTGAGCAAGCTATTTCATCCATGAAAGATGCGGAAACAGGACAACGCGGCTTTCTGCTTACAGGCAAGACAACTTTCTTAGGCCCTTATAATGGCGCTTATCTCAAAACACAAAGTTTGATTGATGAGGTAAGTACCTTAATCGCCGATAACCCCCAACAGCAAGCCAACCTTGCTGATATCCGGGCTGTACTAACCCGGCGAATGGCAATATTGAAGGATTTGGTTGCCAAAAAACAACAAAAACAAGCAGTTTCTACAAGCGACCTGGAAGAAGGAAAATCTGCCATGGACGCGCTGCGTCTTGCTGTTGACCGGGCCGAAAATACTGAACGCAAACTTTTGGATAAGCGCACGGCTATTTTGGAGCGTTATACTTTTATTGCTCCAACCGCAATACTCGTTGTCCTTGTCCTTGCCATTATCATCGCCTTGTTATCCTATTTCCGCGTAATTCGTGATGTGCAGGTGAAGGACCGCCTGCAGCGGGAACTGCAGGCCAAAGAACAGGAGACCGCAGCTTTTAACGAAGAACTTACTGCTGCCAATGAGGAGATCACTACAGCAAACGAAGAACTCAGCTCAATCAATGAGGAGCTTTTTGAAGCACAGCAGGCACTGTCGCGGATGAACGGATCGCTGGAGGAACAGGTTGCCGCCCGCACTAGATCACTGGCGGAAAGCGAAGAGGAAACCCAGGCACTCAACGAAGAACTTACTGCGATTAACGAAGAACTTGCGGCATCGAATGAAGAAATGCTGGCAAGTAATGGGGAGCTACAGCGAAGCAGGGAAGAAATACAAAAAAAGGAGCAATTATTCCGTTCTATCGCTGTCAATATCCCCCGCTCTTTGATCCTTGTTATGGACAGGAGCCATAACCTGATCACGATAGAAGGTGATCTGATGCAAAAATTAGGTTACCACGCCGAGAGTTATTCAGGTTTGCATATGTCTGCCGTTACCTCGCCCGAGCGATATGCGGCAACTAAGGAATATTATGATCGGATGTTAAACGGAGAACAGATCAGGACGGAGCTTAAAAGCACCGACGGCGATTATTTCCAGGTAGATTTTGTGCCTTTGACAGACGAGCACGGAGTTGTTTATGCCGGACTGGTAATTGCGCTGGATATATCAGATCAGAAAAAAGCAGAAGAACGCAGTGCTAAACTGGCTGCTATCGTAGAGTCTTCAGATGACGCGATCATCAGTAAATCGATGGATGGCATAATTACCAGCTGGAATAAATCGGCAGAAAGGATATTTGGCTACCCGGCTTCCGAAATGATAGGGCAATCTATCCTTAAGCTGGTACCTGAAGACCGGCAGGATGAGGAGCCACAGATCATTGCCCGATTGAAAAACGGGGACCGGATGGAACATTTTGAAACAAAAAGGCTGGCAAGCGACGGTCGGGAGCTGGATGTATCCCTCACTATTTCGCCTATACGTGATAAGCAGGGAGCAATCACCGGGGTTTCTAAAATTGCCAGGGATATTTCGGAGCAAAAGCAGGATGAGATGCGAAAAAATGATTTTATAGGCATGGTAAGCCATGAACTTAAAACCCCCTTAACCTCGCTAATGGCCCTGATCCAGGTAGCTAACCTTAAATTAAAAGATAATACCGATAGTTTTCTTGCAGGTGCTATGGAAAAAGCGAGCATACAGGCGAGAAGGATGAGCAGCATGATCAACGGTTTCCTGAATATTTCACGACTGGAATCGGGCAAAATCGCTATCGATAAAGAATTATTCGACCTCGACCTGCTGATCAGGGAGGTTGTTGATGAATATGAGCTCACCGTTTCCAGTCATATTATCCAAATTAACATCTGCGATCATGTACAAGTTAATGCCGATAGGGAAAAGATCGGTTCGGTTATATCTAACCTGATCAGCAACGCCGTCAAATATTCGCCTAAGCGCAGGGATATTGAAGTGAAATGCGCCCTGGTCAACGGTTTCGCCCAGATTAGTGTAAAGGATGAAGGTATGGGCGTCAAAGCACAGGACCTCCCGAGGATCTTTGACCGTTATTACCGGGTTGAAAGTAATCATACCCGCCATATTTCCGGCTTCGGTATCGGCCTTTATTTAAGCGCCGAGATCATCCGCCGGCATGAAGGCCAGATCTGGGCGGAAAGTGAAAGCGGTACAGGATCCGTTTTTTATTTCAGTTTACCGTTGGCTTAAACTAAGTAATCAGTATAAATAAAATGCCTCGAAACACCATTCTATTTACACTGCATTACCTGGGCAATAGTCACCGAATACAAACATTTCCCGGGCAATATCACAGTTTGATGTCGCTTATATCTGATTATTTGGCAATTCCGGGATTTGGATTGTGCTGCGGAATGGGAAGTTGCGGCACCTGTTTGGTACAAATTACTGCTCAACAGCCAACAATTAAAAGAAATGTACTGAGTTGTAGTATCCTCATAAATGATGACCTATCGAATACTGATATAATGATACCTGATAAGATTTATTGAAAGGCCACTTAAGTCAAAGATTTTGTTACACAGACCAACTACAAGATTAATCGCTATTAAAACAACTGACTACTAATACATTACCATAAATAAGTATTGCTTTAAATTAGCAGATGCACTTGAATATGTCTAAATTTAAAAAAAGATTGATGCATACCTGCTCTCAACCGAAGAAACGAGCTGAGATGATACGAAAATGCAAACTGGTTATGCTATGTTTTCTTTTCGTTATTTCAGTAAACGCCCAGGAGATCACCAGGCGCCATGTTGATTCTTTGCTTGCACAAAAGAGTTTCTCGGGCTCTGCTCCGGACCGAATTAACGCTGTACTCCAGCTTGCGGAGTTTTTCAGTCACCTCCGCCATCCATCCCCCGAACAAGTGGATAGCGCTTCTTATTTTATCAATCAGGCCGAACAGCTTAATCATCGTTCTCCGCAGGCCGAGATCAATTTCCGCATTGCATTGATCCGTTCTGCATTTTATAAATCGAAAGGCGAGCTAAAAAGCGGGCGGGCATTACTTGAACAAACCATTCAGGAAATTAAACAGGCACATAACTGGCCCCTGCTTGGTAAGGCTTACTTTGAGCTGTCAGAATATTATAGCCAGGATTTTTTGCAGCAAACAATGCTTTCCCGCATTTATTATCTTAACCAGGCAGTGGAGGCTTTTGAACGAACTAACCACCTGGTTGAACTTGCAAGATGCTACAGGCTACTGGCCGATCTGCACCAGATGATGAATAACTATACCATGGCCTTTGCAGAAGCAAGAAAAGCATTGGACTACTACGGGCAAGCCCATTATACAGAAACACAAGGGCTCTACGCATTACTGGGCAGGCTTTATTACACACAGGGTGATTACAGAACGGCTATAGATTATGAATTAAAAGCATTGAAAATTGCAATGGCGAGTAATGCCGATAATGTAAGGTTAATATGCCAGATCAATAATAATCTTGGTTATGATTTTATAAAACTCGGTGATAATAAAAAAGCCATCAGTTATTTTTCACGTGCTTTAGAAATTGCTAAAACAGAGAAAGACAATGCAACAATATACCTGCTGGCGGGCAATATCGTTGATGTTTATCTGCGGATGGGTCAACCTCAAAAAGCTAAAGCCTTTTTAACGCAGATAACTCAAAAATTTGTGTATCCGTCAGGAAAACTGTATGAAGGAGGCGACGAGGTGAGTCAAACCTACCTTAAAATTTACCTGGCGCTAAAACAGTATGACATAGCTAAACGCTACTGCGATGAGCTGATAGGGCAAACCAACAATCCCAATCTTAACATTTATGCCAGGAGTAGTTACTACGAACTGATCATTAAGTTTTACACCGCTACCGCCAGGTTTGCCGAAGCATTAAAATATCTGAAACTGAACCAAAGCTTGTTAAAGAAAATTGGCAATGACAATGATCTTGGCACTAATGAAACACTTTGGTTTGGCCTGGATACTGCCAGGCGGCAATACCAATCGGCTATCTACCACCTCATATCAGCCAATACTATCAAAGACTCAATCTTTAGCACAACCAAAAGCAAACAAATTGAGCAGCTGCAAATTGAGTATGAAACCCGGCAAAAGGAAGCACAGATCACGCTTTTAAACCAAAAAAGCAAGCTTGAGCAGGCAAATTTAGTACAGGCCAACCTGGTTAAAAACCTTACCATCGGCGCGATATTTCTGTTGCTGGTTATAGCGGGTTTATTATTCAGGCAAAATGTACATAAGCAAAAAAACAACGAGGTGGTCAGTTCCAAAAACGTTTTGCTGGAAGATCTGCTGCTGCAAAAAGAATGGTTACTGAAAGAAGTGCATCACCGGGTAAAAAACAACCTTCAAATTGTGATGAGCATCCTGAATACGCAGTCGGCCTATTTGCAAAACGATATTGCACTTGAAGCGATTCGCGGCAGTCAGCACCGGGTAAATGCTATTGCACTTTTACATCAGAAGTTATACAGTAGTACTACCTCAGCCCTTGTTTCTATGCCTGCTTATATTGGCGAATTGATCAATTACCTGAGCGATTCATTTGATACAAGCTTCCGGCATATCAAAATAAGGCAGGTGTTAGACCCTCTTAGCCTTGATCCCGCCCTGGCAGTACCTATCGGTTTAATATTAAACGAAGCTATCACTAATGCAATCAAGTATGCTTTTGATCATAACGGCGGCGAGATTGTAATAGGCTTATCCGTATGGGATAACGACAATGCTATTTTAAAAGTTTCTGATGATGGCCGCGGCCTCCCTCCCGACTTTAACCTCAGCGAAGCTAATTCCTTAGGTATGGAAATGATGAAAGCACTGGGCAAGCAGTTAAAAGGAAAATTCGCGGTTGAAAATGCCCAGGGTGTTACTTTAATGATAACCTTCCCTATTGTACAAAACCGGGTAGAGGTTTATGAAGAAAAGGATTATTTTTAGCCTGCCATAAGAGGCTGTATCATTCAGATACTTAAACTATATATAGCTTTGGGTTAGATTGACTCTACTAACAAAAGGGTTAACAGGGTTAACACAATTCAGGGTTAACGTTCATGTATGTAATTGATAATCAAATAATTGAGTGTTATTTATGCAGAAAACATGTTAACCCCCTTTTTGTATAAATATTATCGGCTAAATTTCAATTTATAGGTAACACAACACCAAGGATGGCCAATTTGATTTATGATACAGCCTCTTATGACACATTTATAAATCGTTTCAAACAGCGTCTAAGTAATCAGGAGGATATAGCTTTTGACCATATTTCTCCGCAATAGCTTTCAATCGGCCCAGATCTTCCCCATTTAAAGCAGGCGGAGGTAAAAACGTACCTGCTGTGGTCGGCGTGCCTATCTCCTCAAAAAACTCATCCAAGCCTGAAGGGATCACGGTACATAGCATATGTGCTATTGTGTTACCTGTATTCTTGAAACAATGCACTTCCCCGCCTTTTGGAATATTTACAAAAGAACCTTTTTTAGCAATATATATCCCTCCCTCAGTTTTAAATTCAATTTCACCCTCAATTAGATAAAATGATTCATGGATATCTGCATGGGCATGAGGCCCCGGTCCTCCGCCAGGAGGTACCAGCATATCAATAACGGCATAAGCACCACCGGTTTGTTTACCCGAAATAATGATCCGGTAGGCATCGCCGACTACGGCAAGCGTTTTCCCTTCGTTTTTGTTTACGGTTATTATATTATGAGCCATTTCGAAAGCCTGTTAAAGTGAGCACTAATCTAACTAATATTGAGTGCATTAGTTTGGTAAAAAGCTTAAATTGCATATACCTAATCAATGTACTACAATGAAAAATCAACGTCTTTTAATCAAAAGCTTTTGGGGATTGATGGTTGTTTTTTTTACCGCGCAGTCCTTTTATTATTTCCATTATCAAAAAAACACTACAACGTCGGCGGTGATATTGTATAAAGGCACCGTTAAAAAGGCCGTAGTATGCGGTTTTGTGTACAACGGAACAGATAGCATTCCGGATATTCCGGCATTGAAAGGCTGGGGTAATTACCAATGGAAAATCACTACCGCATCTGATAGTGCACAGTTTTATTTTAACCAGGGCATAAGTATGTATTATGGTTTTCATTCTATCGAAGCAATTGCTTCGTTTATCAAAGCCACCCGTTTTGATCCCGACTGTGCAATGGCCTGGTATGGGAAATCGCTGGCTATGGGGCCCACTATTAACTACCCCAACGGCTATGTCCCTCCTGTTGATGCCTATGAGGCATCGGAAAAAAGTAAACAGCTGAGCACCAATTGCACTCCGCTCGAAAAAGACCTTATTGCCGCTATGTTGCATCGCTACAGCAAGGACACTACCCTTACAGTAAAACAATTAAGAACCAATTATGCCAGTGCTATGCAGGTGGTATATTCAAAGCATCCTAAGAATGCCGAAGTATTAACGCTATATGCCGATGCGTTGTTATTACTCCATCCCTGGGACCTGTATACCCATGATTTCAAACCCAAACCATGGACACCCCAGATCCGCGCCCTATTAGAACAGGCCATAGCCATTTACCCGAAACATCCCGGGGCTAATCATTTTTATATCCATACCATGGAGGCTTCTGCAACGCCGCAAATGGCTTTAAAGAGTGCTCATATACTGGATACCCTGATGCCCCTGGTGTCGCACATAACACATATGCCCTCGCATATCTATATCCGTACCGGCAATTATGAGCAGGGCATTGCAAATAACACAGCGGCTGTGGCAGGCTATGATACTTATCTGAAACAGTATAGCCCTGTAGCAAACGGAGATATCTTATATAAAATTCACAACATCCATTTAAAAGTAAATTGTGCACAAATGGCCGGTAATTACCAAACAGCTCTCGCCGCCGCCGATGATGCGAAGGCAGCACTGCCACCCTATTACTTAGCAGCCAAAGGGGCCGATGGTAATTTTTTTCAATACGTTTATATGCAGCCGGTGTTAACTGCAGTGCGGTTTGGTAAATGGGACGATATTTTAGATGCCAAACCCGTTGGTTCACTTGTTTATGCATCGGTATTGCTTCATTTTTCAAAAGGGCTGGCATGGTGCGGCAAAGACAATACAACCAATGCCAGGCATGAACTCAAATTGCTGGAAACTAAAATGCAGGACCCATCTTTAAAGGCACCAATTGATAACTTCAGCAGTGCCCATGAATCGGCAGGTGTTGCCAGCCTTATATTACAGGGCAGTATTGCCTCCACCGAAAAAAAGTACACCGAAGCCATTAATATTTTACAAAAAGCCGTTACCGCCGAGGATCACCTGATCTATAATGAACCCCGCGACTGGCCCCTGCCCGCAAGGCATTACCTTGGCAATGCTTTATTGAAAGCAGGCAGGTACAACGAAGCTATAACAGTATTAAACAAAGACCTTGTAATTAACCCCAATAATGGCTGGGCATTAACCGGGCTTCAGCTGGCTTATCAAAACACAAGCAATGCCACAGCCTTAAATAAAGTAAAGCAACAATTAAAAACTGCCTGGAAAATAAAGGATGTGGAAATTGATAAGCCTGTGTTTTAACTGATAGCAAGCCTCATTAGCTAAACTTCGACCCGTGCGGCTTTAAAAGCCGCACGGTCGAGCGTCCACGCTCGAGTGTTGGCTTTTTTTGAGCGTCCACGCTCGCGTAACAACACCAAAAAGGTAAGCGTGGACGCTTACCTGAACAATAATTCAAGCGAAAGACGCTTGAACTTGCAAATAGACATTAGAATGCAACAGCCCGGCTCTCAAGAGGGGAACCGCACATTCTCCCCCGCTTTTTATCCTTAAGTTGACGGCTATAGCGCTTTAGCCAGCAGCACACATGTCAACCAAATCAAATACACCATCACTTAATTAAAAATCAACCAATTCAAATTTATTCATTAATTAGTAAATGCTAATATTTTTAGTATTATATTTGTCATTCCATTTCAACAGTAGCATTTTGAATATGGTTTATAGGTAAAAATGACATGTAATGCCGGGAGCTAAAAAAGATATCATCAGCCGTTTGCAAAAAGACATTTTGCTTTGGCAGGGCTTTACGCCGCCTTTGGCCGGTAAAGCTAAAGGTATTGGTTTAGGTCCGCTGGAATCTGCTTTTCCTAATGGTGTTTTCCCTACCGGTACAATACATGAAATGTTGTGTCCTACCTATGAACATGCTGCAGCAACCGGCGGGCTTATAGCAGGTTTGCTTACCCGCCTGATGAAGCAGGGAGGTGTATGTTTATGGGTGAGCATGCACAGGCAATTATTTCCCGCAGCACTGGCAAGCTATGATGTAGAACCCCACAGGGTTATATTTATCGATGTAAAGCGCGAAAAAGACCTGCTTTGGGCTATGGAAGAAGCCTTAAAATGCGAAGGTCTTGCCGCTGTAATAGCCGAAGTTAAGGAAATAAGCTTTGCACAATCGCGGCGTTTGCAGCTGGCAGTTGAAAACAGCAAAGTAACCGGCTTTTTGCTGCGCAATGATCCGCGTAAGCCTGGCTCAACAACCTGCGTAGCTCGCTGGCAAATAACACCGCTGCCAAGCCAAACCTATGATGATTTACCGGGTGTTGGTTTCCCGCGCTGGCAAATTGACCTGCTACGGGTGCGCAATGGTAATCCGGGCAGCTGGAAACTGGAATGGGCCGATGGGCGTTTTATACCGGTAGAAGAAGAAAAAGCCGCACAAATAAATTTACAGGAAAGGATAGCCGGATAGTGAGGTATGATGAACAAGCGCTTTATTTCTTTATGGTTTCGTCATTTACTGACAGACTGGCTCACC
>Ga0163162_10007242_pt1 | contig 10766 bp, 4 predicted proteins | sample S55metaG_FD_115310 | JGI IMG/M metagenome (GOLD analysis project Ga0163162, IMG submission 115310) | Switchgrass rhizosphere microbial communities from Kellogg Biological Station, Michigan, USA - S5-5 metaG | ecosystem: Host-associated > Plants > Roots > Rhizosphere > Soil | place: USA: Michigan...
AAACCGGGATGAGCACTTACGCCCTGTATGGTAAGCTTTGCTCCGTCGGCCGAAAAGGTTTCATTTTCCATATTGCCGGCGCTTTCCCCATCCATTGTATAACCTGCATAGGCGCCAATTTTTTGAATATCTACCTTATCAACCCCGCGACCAATTTCTTCGTCGGGAGTAAACAATATCCGTATTTTGCCATGCTTAATCTCGGGATGATTGATTAACTGGTAGCAGGCGTCCATAATTTCGGCTACGCCGGCTTTGTTATCCGCACCCAACAAAGTTGTGCCATTTGCCGTAATAATGTCGTTCCCGATCTGGTTTTTCAAATCGGGGTGTTCATTGAGCTTAATTATTTGCGAGGGGTCATCAGGCAAATGGATATCGGCTCCCTGATAATTCTTATGCACAAGTGGTTTTACATCTTTGCCGCTGCAATCGGGCGAAGTGTCCATATGGGAGCAAAAGCAGATTACCGGAACGTTTTGCTTATCGGTATTAGCTGGTATGGTTGCATAAACATAACCGTATTCGTCAAGGTGTGCATCGGTTATACCAATACTAATCAGCTCGCTTACAAGTAGCCTGCCCAAGTCTTTTTGTTTTTCAGTTGATGGAAAGGAATCGGAGTTGTGGTCGGATTGCGTATCGATAATCACATATCGCAAAAACCGTTCGGTAACCGTAAAATTGAGGGATGAATTTAAATTCATATAAAGTATTATCTTAGTAAAAATTTTATTTTTGAGGCAAATAATTTACGTGGGCCTAAATTTAATTATTGATTAATTATTGATTATTTGATTTTGAAAAAATACATTTTATTTTTTGTTATAACAATTGCATCAATAACTGTAAAGGCACAGAGCGGATATAACTACCAGGAACTTGGCATCGGTGCCAGTGCAAGTGCCATCCGGGGTTTTACTAATGTTCAACGGCAGGATATCCATCCTGCTTTTTCGGTTAACTTAATATACAACTACAATCCATATTTGCCTGTTGTCCTCGAATATCAGCGGGGCACGCTTTCTGGCGGCGGTTTAACTCAGGAAAAAGATAAATATGGCCGCATGTACACTAATAAATACCAGGTGTTACTGCTACATGCCGATGTACAGCTTGGCGCGACAATTGATTATGAAGACAGCTGGGTGCTAACAGCACTAAGAAATCTTTACGCGGGAACGGGTGTTGGCTTTATATCTAACAACAACACAGTGCAGCGTACTAATGTGATTTTGACCAATGGCGGGCCCACCTACATTTTTCCTGGAAATGATAAGAATATCGGCATTGTAGTTCCCATTCGGGCTGGCTACGAATTTAAGATATTCGACTCCTATAATGAACCAGGTTGGGCTATCGACGTTGGATACGTGCACAACTTTGTTTTCGGCGAAGGCCTTGACGGCTATAATGACCCAAGCTCGAGATTCAAGAATAACGCGGTTGATCAGTACGCACAGGTTGTAATAGGCTTTAAATACTTTTTTGGCACCGTTGTTTCCTACAATAAGCTTATCAAGACTTTCAGATAGTAGTACGCTATTTCCGGTCGATTTTAATTTTCAAGCAATCATTTAGCCCCGTTTTAGTTTTGTAATTCCTCCCGGCCTGGCTTTCCATTAGCATAAATAAGCATAACAGGAGATAATTTCAGTTTCACAGCGCATCGATTTTACGTCTTTTTAGCTGACTGCGATAAAAATCATTCAACTTTTATCACCCATCTAAACGTTATTAACATAATACGCTTATTCAAGTCTGTATTTTAGCGATTTGGTGATTCGGATTGTTAAAAAGTTAAAGTGCGGGTTTGACCTTTTATGTCGGTTATCTGCACAGATTTTACGTCTTTATTCACAGTCATAAATCTTCCTGATTGTGATAAAAATGACGATCCATAGTAAAACTCCTGTTTTTGGGTTATACCGTTTTTATAGGTAACAATAGCTGTTTTATCACCCGGCTCCAACTTAATATTGGTTACTTTTCTTTTTAGCTGGAATATTTTTAACGGACCCCGATTTTGGCTTGCCGCGAGCAAATAGTCGCCGGTATTACTTTGCAGCTTCACGAGCGCTTTGCCATCGCCAGGGATGTAAATGCCGCTTTGTAATATGCTTTGAGGGATGAAATTTCCTTTACCGTCGCCTTTAAGCATTAACCCGTTTAGTGCATCGTATTCTCCGTCAAAAGCTTCGTTGCCATAGTCATTCCCGTTTATAATTACATCAAGGTTGCCATCCCCGTCAAAATCATCAACAGTCATTCCGTTCAGGGGGGAAGTTTGCGCAGCTGCCGGCAAAGGTATTATGGTAAATTTACCATTGCCATCGTTGCGCAGGAAGCAGGATTCAGATATGTTCGATTTTAGTCGTAACGCGCCCTCCCTCTGTTCAGGCGATAAAACTTCATCCATAGTAGCCGTTGCATAGGATTTATAGTTCGTGAACTTCTTTTTCATGCTTATCATTTCCTTTAACATGTCGTCCCGGCCTACCGCAGGGAATTCCTTTTTAACACCATCCTGATCGGGCAGAAATATAGATGGAATAGCTACAAAGCTTCCGTTTTTGTCGAAATCTTTAGCTGTTATGTACACAGGATATTTTTCGCTTGCCTGGTAATAGGTATTTAGCCCAATGTTGCCAACTATGTAATCCATTCTGCCCGTATGCCTAAAATCTCCCGCCGTAATGCTGTTCCACCAACCAAGTTTATCGGCAAGACCAGTGGCTTTAGTAGCATTCTTAAAAACCCCATGCTCGTTTTTTAAGAAAGTTACAGGCATCCATTCTCCCGCTAATACCAGGTCGGGCCAGCCGTCATTGTCGTAATCTGTGAAAAGCGCATCGCAAACCATGCCTATATCTTTTAATCCAGGCGCTACTTCATTGGTTACATCTGTAAATTTGGCATGACCATCTTTGCTGTCATTCCTCAATATAATGCTCGAAACTGGTTTTGGATAATTCCATGGGGCAACCCTGCCTGAAATAAAAAGATCTGGTTTACCATCCTTATTATAGTCGAATGCCCTCACGCATAATTTACTGGTATGATTGATAGGCAATGCATCGGTAGCCAGGGTAAAATTGCCTTTCCCGTCATTGATATACAATCTGTCCTGGTAGGCCGGGTCGCCTGGCGGGTTAGCATAGCCACCGCTTGAAATGTAAACGTCAAGTTTCCCGTCGCCATTGGCATCAAAAAGTAAAACGCCTTCGTCCTTAACAAAGGAAACACCTGTGGCAGGTTGAGTACTGAGCAGCGGCTTTTGAGCAAACTGTCCGTTCGCCTGCTGTAAAAAAACTTGCGCGGGGCTATTCATATTGCCACCTATTATTATATCGTCAAATCCGTTGCCATCGAGGTCGCCTACAGCCAGGGCCGGAACGTAGCCTGACAGTTTGTGAGGCAACAGTTTTTGCGTATTAAAGTCGACAAAATCGCTTTCAATATGAGTATAATGCAGGTTTTTAGCCTTAGTTACTTCTTTGAACAAACTACCGGCTGCCTTATTTTGTGCCCATGAATAAGGCTCTTTGGCGTCGGTTACATTAACGGTAAGGACTCTGTTAGCAGCAATATTTTTTAGCACCTGCTTTTTACCGTTTGGCCAGCGTATTACCACCGAATCGAGCAGCCGTGTTTTGCCTAAGCCAAAATGAGCTATATTCTCGTCGGTTGACAGGTAGCCCCTGTAGGGATTATTCTCAGCTACCTGGTGTTTGTTATGGTCATAATAAATATCGGCCCAGGTGCCCAGCCCCCCCAGGTTATTGCCATCGCCTTTAAATTTTATTTGGATATAATGGGTATTTAGCGTGTCCTTTTCTATCGAAGTATTTTTATAAATGAGTGGCTCGTCATTCATGTTGTTAATAATCATATCCATGGCGCCATCGTTGTTCAAATCGGCATATACTGCACCGTTTGAAAATGTAGGTAATGTTAGCCCCCAGCTTTTACTCGCATCTTTAAAAGTAAAATTGCCATTATTTTGGTAAGCATAATTATGAATTTTTACCATCGGGATTTGGTCCAGTACATTTTTTTTCGACGTTATAGCATAGGCGTTGTCGCGGTAAGTAATAAAGTCGTGGTCGGTAAGATCCTTCGGGTAGCCATTGGTTACGATAATATCCCGATAGCCGTCATTGTTAAAATCAGCGATGAGCGGGCACCAACTCCAATCAGTTTGGGCAACACCACTCATAAATGAAGTTTCGCTAAAAGCCGGGCTGCCGACGCTATCATTTTCCAGCACCCGCGGACCCTGGTTGATTTGAAGGGTATTCCTTACGAATTGTTGCTGAACATGAAAGGCATTAAAATTTTGGATAGTTTGGTAGCTGCTGGATCCCAACATCATTTTTTTCCGGTAGTTATCCTCCGGGTTCATATCCAGCGAAAAAACATCGGCAAGCCCGTCATTATTGATATCTATGATGTCCTGGCCCATCGCATTAAACGAAGTATGTTTGAAATACTCATTTGACCGGTCGGTGAAAGTGCCATCGTGGTTATTGATGTAAAGGATATCCGGCGTTATAAAATCATTGGTTACATATATGTCCTTCCATCCATCCTGATTAATATCAACAACCGTTGCCGCATGGCCGAAACCGCGAAGGTTTATGCCCGCTTTAGCAGAAACATCCTGGAAAACGGGGTGTTTTAAGCGCGGGTCCCATTCATTATGGTAAAGCCTGCCTATACTTTGGTTTGGGCTTTTAGTACGTGCGGCACCAAAATGATTGGGATAATAGCTTTCACTGGCTTCGTTGACTGTAAGATACATGTCGATTTTGCCATCATTATCATAATCAAAAAAAGTGGCCATAGTTGATTGCACATGTATATCCAACCCATATTCCTTTGCCATTTCTTTAAAATGCGGAACGCCGTCTTTGTCCAGGCCCTGATTAACATACAGCAGATTGCGCCGACGTGCAGAATCGGAATAGATGGTGTTACAAACGTAGATATCCATTAATCCATCGTTATTGATGTCAATGATGGAAACGCCACGGCCCCAACGCCCCATGCCGCCCACGCCTGTTTTATCTGTCACGTCCTCAAATTTGAAGTCGCCTTTATTTAAATACAACCGGTTGGGCACCATATTACCTGAAAAATAAATGTCGGGCAAGCCATCGTTATTAAAATCGCCGATACCAACGCCGCCCCCATTGTAAATATTTACGATATCTAAAGGATTTATAGAGTCGTTTTCTACAATAGTATTACTGAAATGAATGCCGGAGTGCGACGACGGAATTTGTTGAAATAAAGTGGGTTTTTTGCAGGAACAAACCCCAAGAACACCTAATAGTATATAAATTGTATAAAAATTTTTCATAATCAATAATTGGTAGGGGCTAAAGTAATAATAATATCGTTTTATTTATCAATTGCAAGCATAACAAACCGAGCAGACCCATTGTATGTTATGATGGTTCTGTAAAGCTTTACCAACAAAATTACTGCGGAACTAAATTAAATACTTGCTTTATTAATTTTAATTGTATATTAGACACTTAAAATTACGAAGCAATTTTTTGTTAAAATAGTATTAGTTTTCGGGTAAGATGATGTTTTATTTGGCCATCAAAATATAAATGTTTTGCTTTTTTATAACGTTACGCCGCCGACTTTTCTATTGAAGTAACCAGACTTTTTTCGGGCTGCCTGTCCTAAATAGATATTGAACAGATAGTGGCCTGTTGACATATAAAATCAATCGGTGGTAAATAACAAGTGCTTCATATGGGAATGTTTGTTTGCTGAACCCAACCGGGCATGACTACTAGCAAGATGTTAAAATTGAACATCTTAACGTACATGTCTTTTGCGTTGACGTTAACATTTCGGGCCCTATTCGTTAACATGTGTACCCGTTTGAATATTTTTCTTATCTATAATTTAACCGACCAATTAAAAACCCGATAACCAATAAATATATTGAACCATGCCGCTGAATAGCAGCGGTAATATTAGCATTGTATGATAGTCAAGAACGTAATGAGAGAAATAACCCCCTTATCCTCAGGTGATTGTTTTACCATGTTTTCGAGAGAAAAGTTGAAGTTTACCTTTCCGCTTCATTATCATGAGGAGTATGAGCTTAACCTGGTGTTGAATGCCAAAGGAGCAAAGCGGGTTGTTGGAGACAACATTGAATTGATTGACGATGTCGACCTGGTATTTATTGGCCCGAACTTATATCACGGATGGTTCTCCCACCAATGTTCTTCCGAATCTATTTTTGAGGTTACTATACAGTTTCACAAAGGATTATTTGATGAAAAGTTTTTAAAGCGGAATCAGCTTAGTTTTATAAAAAACATGTTTGATAATGCTCAGCGGGGGATACTTTTTTCTCCGGACACCACACGCGCGGTTGTTGACCGTATCATAAATCTCAATAAGAAAAGCGGTTTCGATTCAGTTTTAGAGCTAATGTCAATACTGCATGCACTGTCTGTTTCCCCAAATATGCGATTGCTCTCTGACCCAGCTTTTTCGGGAGAAAAATTTCACTACAACAGTCGAAGAATTGAAAAGGTGTTTGAACATATGAACAACAGCTATGATAAACAAATAACGCTGGCTGAAGTCGCCAAAATTGCAGGTATGCCCGAAGCGTCTTTCAGCAGATTCATAAAAAAAAGAACTGGAAAAACGTTTATAGACAGTTTAAATGAATTAAGATTGGGCCATGCATCAAGAATGCTTATCGACAATACAAATACTGTATCTGAGATAGCTTACAAATGCGGTTTTAACAATATTTCAAACTTTAACCGGATTTTTAAAAGGAAAAAGTTTTGTACGCCAAAGGAATTTCGGGAAACCTATGCAGCGGGCAAAAAGATTTTTGTCTGAATCTTTAATTACCGCCCTTTTCGAAAAGATAATCTAATCATTAAAAATAAAACTAGTTGTTTGTGCGACAACCGCTAGGTTTTTGTCAAAAAAGCAGCATTTTTTAATTAAAGAATGTAAAAATAGTATTATAATAAGGTCCGATATACATCTAATTTTAATACCATCAATTGTAACGCTTTAACGGGTGCTATTGCACCGTGACTTATTCTTTTTTAATAAATGCATACTGCGATCTTTTTAGAGCCAATTGTCAAACACGTTGACCACGTACATGATAAATGCGAGCCAACTAAAAACACACCCGAATTACTCGTCTAACAACTAATAAAAATCAAATAAATCAAGCCCAATAAATTAAATTTTAAACCTAAAATGAAGAAAAATGAAGAAAAATTTACTCTTTAAAAAACTCAGTAGTTACAAAATACCATTAATGGTATTGCTGCTGGCTGTTTGCACATGTTACAGTGCGTTTGCTCAAAACAAACAAATCACTGGTAAGGTAACATCTGGGGACGATGGTTCAGCCCTTCCAGGTGTAAGTGTCATGCTTAAAGGCACTCATTTGGGTACAGTTACCGATGTAAATGGCGTTTTTAAAATTTCTGCTTCTAACGGCAGTGTTTTAACATTTAGCTTTATCGGTTACACCCCACAGGATGTTACTGTTGGTGCGGCTAGTACCTACAACGTTAAATTATCGCCAGACGCCAAAACACTTGCAGAAGTAAGTGTAGTTTCCATTGGTTACGGTACTTCGAAACGCTCCGACCTCACCGGCGCCATCAGTTCGGTTAGCGCCAAACAAATTGAGGATGTGCCGGTTACATCCGTTTCGCAGGCGTTACAGGGCCGTGCGGCTGGTGTGCAGGTTACCAACAATGACGGAACCCCGGGCGGCAATGTTAGCATACTTATCCGCGGTACCGGAAGCCTTGCATCAAATGCTAATGAACCCTTATATGTTGTTGATGGCTTTCCGGTAACAGGCGGGCTCAATAATTACAATACTGACGATATCGCATCGATCGACATCCTGAAAGATGCATCTGCAACCGCAATTTACGGTATCCGTGCAGCAAACGGCGTTGTAATTGTTACCACCAAAAGGGGCAAAGCTAATTCGGTGGAACTTTCAATTACTGGCTATGATCAGTTTCAAAGTAAGCCGAAGTTATACAAGGTTTTAAATGCGCAGCAATTTGCCACCATGGCTAATACGGTTGCCGCTGACCCTTCACAACATTTCAACTCTAACCCTGCATGGGCAGACCCCTCAAAGTTGCACACGGTTGATTGGCAAAATGCTGTTTACCAAACCGGCTTAACGCAAGACTATACCCTGGCTTTGCGCGGCGGCTCTGATAAAGTGCGGCAAGCCACTTCATTTGGATATTATGACCAAAAGGGCATTGTTTATGGTTCATATTTTAAAAGGGCCACTTTTTCTACAAATGTGGACTATACGCCAATTAAATGGCTTAAATCGTCTACCAATGTTAAATACACTTTCCAGGATTCGAGAAACCCTGCAGGTACCGGCAACAGCCTGTTAGACCTGGCCGCGTTGGTGCCTACGGTTGATGGCGGTAACAAATTTACCAACCAGATAAAAGAATCCGACGGTCACGGGGGTTACTATTATGGTTTTTTTAGCCCGGTTTATTCCCGTCAAAACGGCAGCGGCGGCAACCCGCTGTTCGGTATCGACAACAACCGTCAATATAATTTCAATTACGCGTTTATAGGGAACACTTCATTGGAGGCTACTATTATTAATGGGCTTAAAGTTAAAACCAATCTGGGTTTAAATACCTATAATTTTGAAGGCCAGTTTTACGCGCCCGCCGATACGCACATTAGCGACCAATACCCCTCCAATTCCCCAGGTATCGCTAACTACAACCAAAATTTCAACGAAGGCCTGAACTGGCTGATCGAAAACACTATATCCTATGACAGAACTTTTGGAAAACACACCGTCAGCATTTTGGCAGGGCAATCCGCAGAGAAAGACATTTATGCAACAATGGGCGCCGGTGGTATCCCTAATAATGCTGTAGTAAGGGATATATCCACAATTTCGCCGCTAAATGTTAGTCAATCGGGCACAAACATTCTTACTCTGGCATCGTATTTCGGCAGGGCGAGCTACAATTATGATAGCAGGTACTATATTACGGCTACCGTAAGAAGGGACGGTTCATCTAAATTTGATGTTAACGCCAATGCTGAATACGGAACATTCCCTTCCGCAGCCGTGAAATGGAAAGCTAAAAACGAGTCGTTTTTGAAAAATGTAAGTTGGTTATCTGACTTGAATTTTAGAGGCAGCTGGGGCCGCGTAGGTAATCAGCAGTCAATACCGACGGGCCAATTCCTTCCGCTCTATGCGGGAAATTATCCCGCAACTGCCAGCGGTAACGATGGCTATCCTTTTGGTGGCGTCAAAACATATCAAACTGGTATTTTGTCCACTCAACCGGCCAACCCTCATCTTAAATGGGAAACAGATACCCAAACCGATATCGGCGTTGACGCTTCATTCTTAAACGGCGAGCTTACTGTCACTGCCGACTGGTACAACAGACAATCAAAAGACTTTTTGTTAGATCTTGCCCAGCCTGCGCAAAGCGGTTACACCCATTTTTCTGAAAATGTCGGCAGCATGTCAAATAAAGGTATCGAATTGGCTGTGAATTATCAGCACCAGGTAAACACCGACTTCAGGTTCGGGAGCACTTTAAGCCTTACCCATAATAAAAACGTGCTTACCAGTCTACAGTCGGGTGCGATTAGTGTAACAAACTTTGGCGGCCTTGGGCTGCCCACGCTACAGGGCTGGAGTCCTTTCACCCAAACCTTTATAGGGCAGCCGGTGGGAGAGTTCTTTGGTTTTAAATCATTAGGTGTCATCCAGGATCAAAACCAGCTTAATGCCTTAAATGCATCCGCAGTTGCTAAACATGGCGCTGGAAGCTTTTACCAACAGAGTGTTACCCAACCCGGCGACCGTTTATTTGCTGATACCAACGGCGACGGCATCGTTAATGATAACGACCGGGTTAGCCTGGGCAGCCCGCAGCCTAAATTTTACGGAGGTTTAAACCTTGACGCAACTTACAAGGCATGGGACTTTACCATGTATTTTTATGGAACTTACGGCAATAAGATATTCAGCTTTGCCGAAAGCAATATCCAGGACTTTGAGAGCCGTCAAAACGTTTCGATTGAGAACGTTAGCCAGGAATATTATAATAATGCCTGGACGCCGACAAGGCACTCAAATGTTTATTCGAGGATAGTTGCGAATGATGACGCCGAAGGCAGCTACGCTGCATCAAGTGCATGGGTTGAAAACGGCAGCTTCCTGAAATTGAAAACATTTACCGTAGGTTATACGGTGCCTGTAGCCATTGCAAAGAAGATTGCGCTGACAAAATTAAGGTTCTATGTTTCGTCGCAAAACCTGTTCACTATCACAAGCTACAAAGGTTTGGATCCTGAAATTGGAACGCAAGGGGGCAATGCTACTCAAAACGGCATCGACAATGGCGCTTATCCTTCATCACGGTTTTTCACGGTTGGTGTAAACGCAACATTGTAATTAGCAAATTATAAAATATTAAAAGATATGAAAATGAACAAGAAAAACATCATCCTTATGGCGCTGTTTGCAGCGCTAATGGTCCCGCTGGGCTGTAAGAAGGACTTTTTGAAACAAACTGATACCTACCATGGGACAGCGGACGCTTTATTTACCACACCTCAATCTGTTATTGCCGTCGTAAACGCTGTTTATGACAGTTACCAAAACAACGACTTCCTGAAAAAGTCGATTTGGTATTATGCTAACTTCCTTACACACGACT
>Ga0163162_10007243_pt1 | contig 10766 bp, 8 predicted proteins | sample S55metaG_FD_115310 | JGI IMG/M metagenome (GOLD analysis project Ga0163162, IMG submission 115310) | Switchgrass rhizosphere microbial communities from Kellogg Biological Station, Michigan, USA - S5-5 metaG | ecosystem: Host-associated > Plants > Roots > Rhizosphere > Soil | place: USA: Michigan...
CGCGCAGGTTCCGCGTCGTCACGCGCCGGCTGCCCATGTGGCCCGCGGCCCGCATGCCCTTGATGACGCGCGAGGGATACGAGCTGGCGCCGATGGACCCCGGTGCGCGATGGAACATCGAGCCGTGCGTCGCGGCGCCGCCGCTGAAGTGGTGGCGCTTGATGACGCCCTGAAAGCCCTTGCCGCGGCTGGTCGCGATCACGTCCACGCGGTCACCCGCGTTGAAGATGTTCACGAGCACCTGATCGCCGGCCTTGAGCGCGTCGCCGCCCGGCGCGATCCGGACCTCGCGCCGCACGCGCGTCGCGGGCACGCCGGCCTTTTTGAAGTGGCCCGCCGTGGCCTTGTTCTCTTTCGACGGCTGGGGATCGACCAGGCCGAGCTGCACGGCTTCGTAGCCGTCGGTCTGAGCCGTCTTCGCCTGCACCACGACGCACGGGCCTGCCTTGATCACGGTGGCGGGCACCACGGTGCCGTCAACCTCGAAGATCTGGGTCATGCCGACCTTGCGTCCAATAATTCCTGTAACCATCTTTTCCTCACTCGCTCGTGGGGCCCTCGACTTGGCCTGCTTTCTTTCCTTGCTCGCGGGGCCCCACCCCCGCTCGCCGCTCAGCGCCGCTCCTGCCGTCGCGGGCTTCGCGGTTTCTTACTTGTGTTCCTTGCCGAACGCCTTGATCTCGACGTCGACGCCCGCCGGCAGATCGAGCTTCATCAACGCGTCCACCGTTTGCGGCGTCGGCTCGAAGATGTCAATCAGCCGCTTGTGCGTCCGAATCTCGAACTGCTCGCGCGACTTCTTGTCGACGTGCGGCGAGCGGAGCACCGTCCACTTGTTCTTTTCCGTCGGCAGCGGCACCGGGCCGGCCAGGCGCGCGCCCGTCCGCTTTGCCGTATCGACGATCTCGGTCGTCGACTGGTCGAGCACCCGGTAGTCGTACGCCTTGAGGCGGATGCGAATCTTGTCGGTGAATGCTGTTGCCATATGCAGCTCTTATCGTCCCTGCGACTTCTTGATGATTTCGTCGCCCGTCGCGGCCGGCACGGGCTCGTAGCGATCGAAATGCATCGAGTACGACCCGCGACCCTGCGTGCGCGAGCGTAGATCCGTCGCGTAGCCGAACATCTCGGACAGCGGCACGCGTGACGCAATCACCTGCGACCCGCCGCGCACTTCCATCTGCTGAATGTGCCCGCGGCGGCTCGTGATGTTGCCGATGACGTCGCCCATGTAGTCCTCGGGGACGACCACCTCGACGCGCATCACCGGCTCGAGGAGCACGGGATGCGCCTTTTTCGCGGCGTCCTTGAACGCCATCGACCCGGCGATCTTGAACGCCATTTCGCTCGAGTCCACGTCGTGGTACGACCCGTCGTAGAGCTCGATCCGGATGTCGTCCATCGGGTAGCCCGCGAGCACGCCGGTCGTCATGGCCTCGCGGATGCCCATGTCGATGGGCTTGATGAATTCCTTCGGAATCGAGCCGCCGATGATCTCGTTCTCGAATTCGTACCCCTCGCCCGGCTTGCGCGGGATGATCCGGATCTTCGCGTGGCCGTACTGACCGCGGCCGCCGGTCTGCTTGATGTAGCGACCCTCGCCCTCGGCGCCGCGCGTGATGGTCTCCTTGTAGGCGACCTGCGGCTTGCCGACCGTCGCCTCGACGCTGAATTCGCGCTTGAGACGGTCGACGATGATCTCGAGGTGCAGCTCGCCCATGCCGGCGATGACGACCTGCCCGGTTTCCTCGTCGGTCTTGACGTGGAACGTCGGGTCTTCAGCCTTGAGCTTGCCGAGCCCCTGGCCGAGTTTTTCCTGGTCGGCCTTCGTCTTCGGCTCGATCGCGAGCGAGATGACCGGCGCCGGGAAGTCCATCGCCTCGAGAATCACCGGCTTCTTCTCGTCGCACACGGTGTCGCCCGTGGAGACCGACTTGAGGCCGACCGCGGCGGCGATGTCGCCGGCGTAGACTTCCTTCACGTCTTCGCGCTTGTTCGCGTGCATCTTCAGCAGACGGCCGATGCGCTCGGTCTTCTGTTTGGTCGAGTTGTAGACCGCCATGCCGGAGGTCATCATCCCGGAGTACACGCGAATGAACGTCAACTGGCCGACGAACGGGTCGGTCATGATCTTGAACGCGAGGCCCGCGAGCGGGCCGTCGTCGACCGGCGGACGGTCGATCTTGTTGCCGGCGGCGGAGTTCGGGTCGATGCCGATCATCGCGGGAATTTCGAGCGGCGACGGCAAGTAGTCGACCACCGCGTCGAGCAGCGGCTGCACGCCCTTGTTCTTGAACGCCGACCCGCAAATGACGGGCACGAACGCCGGGCCTTCCTGCCGAACGGACTCGACGGTGCGCTTGCGCAGGGCCTTCTTGATGTCTTCCTCGGGGATGGGCTGGCCGTGCAGGTACTTCTCGAGGATGGTGTCGTCGACTTCGCTGACCTTTTCGATCAGCTGCTCGCGCGCAGCGCGCGCTTCCTCAGCCATGTCGGCCGGGATCTCTTCGACGACGTAGTCGGCGCCCATGGTCTCGTCGACCCAGCGAATCGCCTTCATCTTGACGAGGTCGATGATGCCGACGAACTTGTCCTCGCTGCCGATGGGGAGCTGAATCGCGACCGGGTTGCCCTGGAGCTTCGACTTGATCTGCTCGAACGTGCGCGTGAAGTCCGCGCCGATGCGGTCCATTTTGTTGACGAAGCAGATGCGCGGCACGCGGTATTTGTCCGCCTGGCGCCACACCGTCTCGGACTGCGGCTCGACGCCGGCAACCGAGTCGAACACGGCGACGGCGCCGTCGAGGACGCGCAGCGAGCGCTCGACCTCAGCGGTGAAGTCGACGTGGCCCGGCGTGTCGATGATGTTGATCTTGATGTCGCGCCAGGTGCAGGTGGTCGCGGCCGACGTGATCGTGATGCCGCGCTCCTGTTCCTGCTCCATCCAGTCCATGACCGCGGTGCCCTCGTGGACCTCGCCGATCTTGTACGTGATGCCGGTGTAGAAAAGGATGCGCTCGGTCGTCGTCGTCTTGCCGGCATCAATGTGGGCCATGATGCCGATGTTGCGACAGCGATTGAGCGGAATGGTTCGGGACATGGTTACCAGCGATAGTGGGCGAAGGCCTTGTTGGCCTCGGCCATTCTGTGTGTGTCTTCGCGCTTCTTGACGGCGCCGCCGCGCATGTTCGCCGCGTCAAGGATTTCGTTCGCGAGCTTTTCCTGCATCGTCTTGCCGTCGCCCCGCTCGGTGGCGTAACCGGCCAGCCAGCGGATGGCGAGCGACAGGCGGCGGGTCGGGTTCACTTCGACCGGCACCTGATAGTTCGAGCCGCCGACGCGCCGCGACTTCACTTCGAGGCTGGGCTTGACGTTCTCGATGGCCTTCTTGAAGACCTTGAGCGGGTCGTCAGCCGCCTTCTCTTTGACGGCTTCCATCGCCTTGTACATGATGCGTTCGGCCGTGGACCGCTTGCCGCCGCGCATGATGGTGCTGATGAACTTGGTCACGAGCTGACTGGCGTAGATCGGATCCGCCGGAACTTCTCGTTTGGCTATTTCTCGTCTGCGGGGCATAGGTTAAGCCTTCTTCGGTCGCTTCGCGCCGTACTTAGAACGTCCCTGCATGCGGCCCGCGACGCCCACCGCGTCGAGCGTGCCGCGCACCACGTGATACCGCACGCCGGGCAGGTCCTTGACTCGACCGCCGCGAATGAGCACGAGCGAGTGCTCCTGCAGGTTGTGGCCGACGCCCGGAATGTAGGTTGTCACTTCGATGCCGTTGGTGAGCCGCACGCGCGCCACCTTGCGAAGCGCGGAGTTCGGCTTCTTGGGGGTCTGCGTGAACACACGCACGCACACGCCGCGCTTTTGGGGGCTGCTCTGCAGCGCCGGACTCTTCGTCTTGGTCAGAACCGCTTCGCGGCCCTGGCGAACCAACTGGCTGATCGTCGGCATAGTCGTCGATCCTCAAATCTCAGCAAACGCACTGCTCGCCGCGACACAACGACTTTCGTCGCTCGCGCGGCGTTGGTGTCGTCTCGGGCCTAAGAGCCGGTGCTCGGCGCCCGAAACATTCCCCTATTGCTGTTCTCTCAGCACGGCGACCGGGGGGCAACGCCGAAGCGTCGCGCCAATCGCGCGGAAACAACCAGGAAGCAGAAGGCTTCTGCTGGACGCGAGTCTAGATAGGGTGTCCTAGACTCGATAACAACCTTGCGAGATTAGCACTGGATACGCGCGCGGTCAAGCCACTCAAGGCCTTCCTGGGCGGCCCAATATACTCCCCCCTCTCTATATGAGCCCCCTGTCAAGAGGGGTGTTAGCATGCGACCGGGAGCGTGCGATGCGACGAACCGTAAGTCTGTCTGCTGCCTTGGCCGTGGCCTGCGTCCTGGCCGGATCCGCCGTCCTCGCGGACCGACTCACCCAGGCGCCTGGGCCATCGATTGAGATCTCGTTCACGGCGGCCGCGCGCAATGAGCCCGTCACCGGCCGCGTCTACGTGGCGTTCAGCCGAACGCCGCCCAGCGGACGCCAAACGCCGATTGCCCAGACCGCCCCGACAGGCGTGCCGCTGTTCTCGGCTGCCGCGACGAATCTCGCGCCGGGTGCGAGTGCCCGAATCGGCGCCGACGCGTTCGGTCACCCCGTCGATAGTTTGAAGAACCTGCCGGCCGGCGATTATTGGGCGCAGCCGTTCGTCAACGTCTACACGCGATTCGCGCGAGCCGACGGCCACACCGTCTGGCTGCACATGGATCAATGGGAGGGCCAGGACTGGAAAACGTCTCCCGGTAATCTCTACGGCGACCCCGTAAAGATCCACTTTGACCCGGCGTCAACCACGCCGATCCGGCTCGTCGCCGACAAGGTCAATCCTCCGGTGCAGGTACCTGCCGACACCGATACGGTGAAGCGCATCAAGATCCAGAGCCAGATTCTCAGCAAGTGGTGGGGCCAGCCGATCTACCTCGGCGCCGTCATCACGCTGCCGAAGGACTACGAGACGCACCCCTCGGTGAAGTACCCGATCATCTACTCGCAAGGCCACTTTTCTCTGGGCGCGCCCGGCGGCGGTGGCGGACGCGCCGGCGGAGCGGGCGCGCAGGCGCCGGCCGATGATGGACCGCAGCCGCGCGTGATCTGGGCGTCGCTCCAGCACCCGTCGCCGTACTACGACGACTCCTACGGCGTGAACTCGGCGAACAACGGCCCGTTCGGCGACGCGATCATGCAGGAACTCCTCCCGGCCATCGAAACGAAGTTCCGCGTGATTCGCGAGCCCTGGGCCCGCATCCTCACCGGCGGATCGACCGGCGGATGGATCGCGCTGGCCCATCAGATCTTCTATCCGGACTTCTACGGCGGATCGTTCGCCCTGTGCCCGGACGGCGTCGACTTCCGCTATCACCAGATCGTCAACATCTACAAAGACGCCAACGCCTACTGGATTCCGGGGCGCAGTGAGTGGGTGAACATCGAGCGGCCCGACACCCGGCAGCCCGACGGCAACGTCACCTCGATGATGAAGGATGAGAACTGGCACGAACTCGTCGTCGGCGACAAGTCGCGCGGCGGCGGCCAGTGGGACATCTGGGAGGCCACTTACGGCCCGGCCGGCGCGGACGGATATCCCCAGCCCATCTGGGACAAGAAGACCGGCGCCATCGACAAGAAGGTGGCCGAGTATTGGAAGGAGCACTACGACCTGCGCTCCATCCTCGAGACCAACTGGGCGACGCTCGGGCCGAAGGTCGCTCACAAGATCAACGTGTACGTCGGCGATGCCGATACCTACTTCCTCAACATGGGCGTCCACATGCTGAACGACTTCCTGACCAAGGCGGACAACCCAAAGTGGACGGGCGAGGTCGTGTTTCAGCCGATGGCGCCGCACTGCTGGGGACCGCCTCGGGCGGAACTGTTTCAGAAGATGATCGGGCAGATCGACAAGTACGCGCCGACGGGAGCGGACCTGAAAGGCTGGAGATATTGACACAACTCACAACTGGCAACTGACAACGAGCAACTCAGGACCGAAGTTGTTCGTTGTTCGTTGTTCGTTGTTCGTTGTTAGTTGTAAGTTGGAAATCGTCCTATCGTGATCTTGCGTTCACGTCCACGTACGTGCGGATCTTCCCGGCGAGAAAATCCCTGACGAATGGACGAATGGGATCGAGCGCCGTGTTGCGGCCGTCCACCCAGTTGTTCGGGCCCTGGTAGCCGAAGCGCTCCGACACGGAACGGATGAACACGCTGCGGTCGTCGACGGGCAGCGTCGCGACGTTGCGGGCGAAGTCGGTGAACACGCCGTCCTGAAACAGGTACTGTTCGACGTTCGAGACGTAGTAGGCGGCCACTGTCGAGCCGTGATTCCGAATGTAATCTCCCACCGCGCGCAAGGCCTTGCTGCCGGCGAAGTTGCCCACCACCGGCACGAGCAGGTTCTTCTCCTCGAAGGTCTTCAGCGTCCGGAACGTCTCCTCGCTGGCCAGGTAGGTGCGGCTCTGGCCCTCGAGGTCCGTCTGCATCTGCAGCTCTTCATAGCTGGGGAAATTTCCGCCGCCGATGACGAAGATGCCGTTGCGGCCCGGCATCGCCCCGGCCGCGCCGAAGCCACTCGATCCGCCATTGAACCCGCCGCGTGACGGCGTGTACCGAAGTCCAGGCCCCTCCCAGAAGAAGGCGAAGTAGATGCTCTCGAGTTGCTCGAGATCCTCCGCCGAGAGTGGAAACCCGTGCTTCGTGAGGAGCGTGTCCCGCACCGCCTTGAGATTCTGCGTGTAGAGCGATTCGGTGGTCGCCACCCGATCGAAGGCCTCGAACAACTCGGTCACCGTCGACTGCGGGCCCACTCCGGGCGGGCGCTTCTTCGAGAACAGCCGCGACAGGAAGTCCGCGCGATCGGCCGACACCTCGATGATGGCCTTGAACATCAGGTGCTGCAGCAAATTGCCGCGCCTGATGTCGACGATGAACGCCATGGCCGGCTGGACAGCGAGGATGTATGTGAAATTCTGATCCGGTGCCACGCCCAGATAAACACCACCCGGCCGCATCGTTTGCTTGAGCGTCGGGATCACGCGCTGAAAGGTGTGCTCGTTCGACACCAGATTCTCGGAGAGGAAGTACCCGTTCGGCTCGGACAGCGACGAACTGAGGCGCCAGAATTCGGCATCCGACAGTCGTGAAGGCAGCGCCTGTGTCGGCGGCCTCGCGGCGACCGGCGCGACGGGGGCGGGCGCCTGGGACGCCACCACGCCCACGCAGAGCGCGGCCATCAGCAGTGACGGCAGAAGACGGCGCGTGGCGCTCATGGGGACTCTCGCTCCGAAGCGATTCTACCGAATGCTACCCCGGACCGTGATGTCTCGGTACGTCCGAATCCGGCCTTGGCCGACGTCCTTCAGGAGCGCCTTGATCGGATCGAGCACCGTATTCTGCGACGCGGACCGAATGAAAACCGTCTCGTCGTCGAGCGGCATCGTCGCGACGTTCGCGTAGTAGGCCTGCCACACGTTGTTCTGGAAGAGGTACTGCTCGACATTGGACACATACCAGGCCGACACCGTCGCCCCGTGATCGGCCAGGTACTTACCGACCGACCGCAGGGCTTTCGAGCCCGCGAAGTCGCCCACGACAGGCACCAGCAGATTCTTCTCCTCGAAGGTCTTGAGAATCTTGAAGTTCTCCTCGCTGCCGAGATATGCGCGATTCCGGCCATCGAGGTCCGTCGCCATCTGCAACTCTTCGTAACTCGGCCGGTTCGAGGCGCCCCGGCCACCGCTGCTCGAGTCGTAGGTGAGACCGGGACCGAACCAGTAGAAGTTGAAGTAGATCTTGCCGAGCAGGCTGAGGTCGTCGGCCGAAAGCCCGAAGCCGTGTTTCTTTGTCAGGTGGTCGGATATCGCCTGGAGATTCTGGATGTAGAGCTCCTCGCTCGTGGAGGCCCGGGCAAAGGCTTCGAAGAGCTGCACGGCCGTCGACTGCGGTCCCAGCCCCTCCGGCCGCTTCTTGGAGAACAGGCGCGACAGGAATTCGGCGCGATCAGCGGACAACTCGATCACGGCCTTGTACATCATGTGCTCGAGCAGATTGCCGCGCCGGATGTCGGTGATGAAGGCAATCTTCGGCTCGAGCGCGACGATGTACGTGAAATTCTGATCGGGAGCCACGCCGAGGTACACGCCGCCCTTTTTGAGCAGGCGGAGCGCCGGCACGACCTGCTGGAACGGCCGCTCGTTGGACACGAGGTTGTCGGACTGGAAGTACCCGTTCGGCTCAGAGAACTCCTCGATGAGCCGCCAGTACTCCTGATCGGTCAACCGGCTCGGCAGCGTGTCGGCTGCCGGCTTGCGCTCGGCGACCTGCGCGTCGGTGACCTGCGCGAGGGTGGCCGCGGCGCACCACACGGCCACCGCCGCCGCGACCAGAGTGACTCGCCAACGATGTCCCTGCCCCGCGCTGCTGCCCATCGGTCTCACCTACCGGGAATGGTTCAACACCTGAGAGTAATTCGTGATCCGTCCTTCGTTGACGTCGCGGAGCAAGCGCGGGATCGAGTCGAGCAGCGAGACCGACCGGGATCCCACGGGCGACACGCAGGTGTTGAAGCACGACCGGATGAACGTGCTCGTCTCGTCCTGCGGCAAGGTCGCCACGTTGCGCGCGAACTCGCCCCACACCTGATTCTGAAACAGGTATTGCTCGACGTTGGACGTGTAGAACGCCGTGACAGTGGCACCGTGCTCCGCGAGGTACTTGCCGACCGACCGGAGTGCCTTGGGCCCGGCGAAATCACCGACAATCGGCACAATCCGGTTGTCGTGTTCGATCGCCTTGAGCAGTTTGAAATTCTCCTCGGTGGCCATGTACCCGCGCTGGTGACCCTGTCCATCGTCGGCGAGCTGCAAATCCTGATAGCTCGGGTAGCGCATGCCGCCGCGCCCGCCGCCATTCATCGCATACGAAAGCGAAGGGCCGACCGACGAAAAACTGCTGAACACGTGCTCGATGCCGGCGATGTCGCCTGCCGCGAGGGGCGAGCCATGCTGTTTGGTCAGCAGGTCAATCATCGTTTTCCACGTCTCGTCGTAGAGCGCCTGGCTGGATTCCACCGCGCCGTATGCGGCAAACAACGCGGCGACCGAGGAATCGGCGCCCAGGCCGGCCGGGCGCTTGCGCGAGAACAATCGCGAGAGGAAGTCGGCCCGGTCGGCAGACAGCTCGAACAGCGCCTTGTACATCAGATGCGCGTCCAGGTTGCCGCGCCGGATGTCGGTAATGAACACGATCTTCGGCTTGAGCGCGACGATGTAAGTGAAGTTCTGGTCCGGCCCGACGCCCAGATACACCCCGCCGGGCTTCGTGGTCTCGAGGAGCCTCGGAATGACGAACTGGAACGTGTCCTCGTTGGAGACGAGGTTGTCTGACTGAAAGTAGCCGTTGGCTTCGGAGAGGCTGTCGATGAGCGCCCAGAACTCGAGGTCGCTCAGTTTCGCCGGCAGCGAGTCGGCCGACCGGACGGCGACCGGCACGACGAGCCAGGCGCACAGACACGCCGTCAGGGCCGCGACGATCACCCTTCGACTGCGCTCAGGGCGGAGGCCCGGCCGAGTCATCGTGCTGTTTTGACGATCCGGGAACCGTTTTGGGTGGGCTCAGGCCTGCCGCAGCCCCGGGTATCGACCTGCATGGATCCGATGTACGACATCAGGCCGGATCCACCACCGCCCCCGCCGCTCTGCGACCGGATGAATGTGCTGTGCTCGTCGAGCGGCATCGAGGCGACATTGGCGCAGAAGTTGCCCCAGATGCCGTCCTGGGTCAGGTACTGCTCGACGTTGGAGAGATACATCGCCGTCACAGTGGCGCCGTGGTCGCGAACCCACTTGCCGACCGCGCGCAGCGCCTTCGGCCCGCCGAAGTTGCCGACGACGGGCACCAGCATGTTGCGTTCCTCGAGGTCCTTCATGAACTTGAAGTTCTCCTCGCTGCCCATGTAGCTCTTGTTCACGGCGCCGTCGGTCTGCATCATCAGCGTCGAGTAGTCCACCATGCTGCCGCCACCGCCGCGGCCATTGCCGTTGCCGGTGGTCGAGTTGTAGTTGATGCTCGGCCCGTACCAATAAAAGTTGTGGTAGCAGTAGTAGATCCCGTCGAGATCGTCTTTCGAGAGCGGCAGTCCGTGCTTCTTCGTCAGCACGTCATAGACGTCCTGCAGGTTCTTGTCGAACGCCGCCTGGCCGCTCGTCACGATGTTCCAATAGCCGTTGTCGCCCCACATCTCGGCCGCCGACGTTTCGGCCGTGAACCGCTCGGGCCGCGGCTTCGTGAACAGCCGCGACACGAACTCGGCGCGATCCTTCGACAACTCGAACAGCGCCTTGTACATCAGGTGCATGTGCAGGTTGCCGCGACGGATGTCGGTGATGAAGACGATTTTCGGCTTGATGGCGGTGATGTACGTGAAGTTCTGCTCGGGGCCGACGCCGAGGTACACCCCGCCGGGCAGCGTCCGCGCGACCAGGTCCTTGATCACGTACTGGAACCAGATCTCGTTCGACAGCATGTTGTCCGATCGGAACGACCCGTTCGGTTCGGACAACTCTTCGCTCAGGCGCCAGAATTCCTGATCCGTCAGCCTGGCCGGAATGGTGTCGGCAGCGGCTCGCACGCGCGGCGCCGGGGCCAGCGCGACGAAGCCGGCGACGAGAACGAGTGCCGCGACGAGACGCGAACGATTGCTCTTCATGGTCGGATTA
>Ga0163162_10007245_pt1 | contig 10766 bp, 12 predicted proteins | sample S55metaG_FD_115310 | JGI IMG/M metagenome (GOLD analysis project Ga0163162, IMG submission 115310) | Switchgrass rhizosphere microbial communities from Kellogg Biological Station, Michigan, USA - S5-5 metaG | ecosystem: Host-associated > Plants > Roots > Rhizosphere > Soil | place: USA...
TGCAGAATGTCCCTGTAGACCGGCTCTTTCTCATGCCGGATCGACTCCAAAAATCGCCGGTAAGTTGGTGTCGTGCGAAAGGTCGCGTCGGTCAGCATCCGTTCGCGGAAAAAAATGCAAACCAGCCGTGGATGAATCCCAGAGGCGACGACGTAGTTTTTCAGAAGCAGATACCACGCGGCCGAAGCGGCGCCGCCATTCCAAAGCAACTCGACATCGCGTGTCCCGGTCATTTTGGCGAAGAGCAAAGGATCGATCGAACCGCCCAGAACCGAATCGCCGATCAGGACCACCTCCGGCTGCCGGTGGCGCAAACGGGAGATTGGTTTTGGATCAAAATCGCCCCGTGCTGGAATGAGGTGCGAAATGAGCGCCGGCAGCAACACGACCGCCGCGACGAAGATCACTAGGAACCAGCGTTTTCCGATCACGCGCCGTCTCGCGTCTGATGAAACCACTCGATGAAACGCGGCAGACCGATGCGCAGGGGCGTGGCCGGTTTGTAACCGAGCAAGCGCCGGGCTTTGGAAATATCTGCACAGGTCAGCGGGACGTCGCCTGGTTGCTCCGGAAGCTGATTGATCTGTGCCTTGCGACCGAGCGCGTCTTCGATCGCCGTGATCAGATCCTTCAATTGGATGGTCTCGCTTTCGCCGAGGTTGAAAATGTCGAAGAGCGGCCCGCCGTAGCCTAACGATGTCATGACCCCCTGAATGACGTCGTCGATGTAGGTGTAATCGCGGCGCGTCGTGCCGTCCCCGAATTGGTCGATCGGCTGGCCATTCCAAATCCGGTGCGTGAACCTGTGGATGGCCAGGTCTGGCCGCTGCCGCGGGCCATAAACGGTAAAGAAGCGCAAGGCGACGATTCGCATCCGATAAAGGTGCGAATAGGTGGAACACAGAAATTCACCGGCGATTTTTGTCGCGGCGTATGGACTGACAGTTTGGGTGAGATGCAGGTCCTCAGAAAACGGTACAGTCTTGGAGAGCCCGTAAACAGATGAGCTGGAAGCGAAGATGAAGCGCTCAATTCCGAGTGTCCGCGCGGCCTCGAGCAGGTGCAGCGTCCCGGTAACATTCGTGTCGTAATAGAGTTGGGGATGACCGATCGAAGGCCGCACCCCAGCACGGGCCGCGAGGTGGATGACAGTGTCGACTTTGTCACGGTGAAAAACCTCGTTCACCGCACGCGAGTCGCGCAGATCGGCCTGATGAACCGTGATCTTGTCCGCTACGGCAGCGATGTTCTCATGCTTGATTGCCGGATCGTAAAAATCGTTGAAGTCATCCAGGATCGAAATCTTATGGCCGGCGGCGAGGAGTTTCTCGACGAGATGCGACCCGATGAATCCGGCGCCGCCCGTCACGAGAATTTTCATGGCGCGAGCGTAAGGAGGAAGGGATGGCCGGGCAAGGAGAGAACCGACGTCGTTCGTCCGCTCTCCCGCTGTCATCCCGAGTTGTGGGGCGAGCGCTCCGCCTGCCCCGTGGCCAAACCCTGACACGCGCAAGCGACGCGCTTGCCCTACAATTTCAGATTGCATATCATCCCCCGAATGGCGCATCCCCCGCGCGTCCCGGTCTGGCTGAAATGGGATCAACCGGTTATTTATTTCCTCACTTTCTGTGTGGCCAACCGCCAAAAGGTGCTGGCCAATGAACTCGCCTTTGCCGCATTCAAGGCCGCAATCGCGCGCTGACGAAATGGAATGTGATTGCCGCCATCCTGATGCCCGATCATGTCCATCTCCTGATCGCACCAGTCGAACGCGAGGCGAGGGTTGAAAACGCCTCGGGAGCGATCAAGCGATTTATGCGTCAAAATCTGAAGGCGACGTGGCAATGGCAGCCCGGCAGTTTCGATCGATTGCTCCGATCCAATGAATCGGCGGAACAGAAATGGCAATACATTCGTGAGAACCCGGTGCGGGCGGGACTGGTGAAGGAATCGGGCGACTGGTCCTATCGTATCGGTTTCGATTAACCTAACGAACCGACGATCATTGTAGGGCAGGCGCATCGCCTGCCTTGGGAGCCTCAGCCGGGGCATCCAACGCTCGCCAGAAATACCACGCGGCGACCGATCGGTAGGGCCGCCATTTTTCGCCGATGGCCTGCAGTTTTTTCGGCTTTGGCAATTCCTTCTTCCGAAATGTCTTCGCATAACCTTTGCGAACTCCGTAGTCATCGACGGGCCAGACATCGAGCCGACCGAGGTCGAAGAGCAGGAGCATCTCCACCGTCCACCGGCCAATCCCGCGCACCATCGTTAGGCGAGCGACTATCTCATCGTCGCTCATCCGATCGAGCGCGGCACGCGTCGGGACGGTCCCGTCGAGCGTTTTCGCCGCGAGATCCTTGAGCGCTGCAGTCTTCGCCCGGGAGAGACCCGCGCTGCGAAATCTTTCGTCTGGCGTGGCGATGATTAGCTCCGGCGAAAGCCATTTTCGCCGCGGATAAAGAGCACGCACTCGGCCGAAAATTGTCGCCGCGGCTTTGCCGCTAAGTTGTTGGTAAGCGATCGATTCTGCCAGCGCATCGAATGGCCTAACGAGCTTGCCCGGCTGCACAGCATAAGGACGGGACCTCGCGATGAGCGCGGCGAATTTCGGATCCGACGCCGCGAGGTGCTGCTCGGGCGTCAGCGTCATCCGCTTCACGGATACTTTGCGGCCAGTCCCTTGATCGTGGTCAGGTTGCGCATTGTCGCGCGCCTTGCCACGATTTTTTCCAGCCGCGCGCCGGAGAACGTTGAATCGCTGAGTCTTGTTCGGCATAACCAGTAAACCTCCCGATTTTGGATGTGAAAATCATCCGTTTCGCTGCGACAGGCGATCAGATTTTTTGCCGCCGCGCAATCCGGTGGCGAGGAGAGAAATGCGATCAGAATGGAGTGTCCCCGATCCGATTCAGACGAGGGAAAGGGGCGATGGCTCGCGATCTGGCGGAGTTCGGCTGTGGATCGAATGAAGGTTGCCACCTCGTAGCCGAGCGCTTCCCGAAGATGGTGTTCAATCTTCGCCCGGAGCCGTTCTTCGTTCCTCCCGCGGGCCTCGAAGACAACATTGCCGCTCGCAATAAAAGTTTCGACTCCAGAGAAGCCGAGGAACTCAAACTCGCGCCGCAATCGCTCCATCTTCACCGTCCTCCCGCCCACGTTGATCGCGCGGAGAAAAGCAAAGAGCCTCGGCACGCCGGATCTCCCGCCTAACGACGTCCGCCCCGGCGCCGACCGCCAGGTCGAAAACCGTTTCGGCGCGGCGCCGGAACACGCCGCGAATCGTTAGGAGCAAACACGCGAGGACGGCTCCCGGTTGAAGCGGGCGGCCCACCTCTCCCCCGCTCTTCCCGTGGCGCCGCGGCCGCGTCGTAGTCAAAGCCATCGGCCCGCTTGCGGACGATCCCGCGACCGATGAACCGCTCCAGTGAACGGAGCGGTCCGTGATCCTCCGGCGTGATAAAACTGATGGCGTCGCCGACCGCATGGGCGCGGCCCGTGCGTCCGATGCGATGCACGTAATCCTCTGAGTGCATCGGGAAGTCGTAATTTACGACGTGCGAAATTCCATCCACATCGATACCGCGCGCAGCGACATCGGTCGCCACCAGCACCCGCACCGCGCCCGACTTGAAGTCTTTCAAGGCGCGTAGTCGCTGATTCTGTGAGCGGTTGGAATGAATCGTCCCCGCCTTGATTCCGCTGCTCTCGAGCCGCCGAGCCACCCGATCGGCGCCGTGCTTTGTCCGGGTAAAAACAAGGACTGTGTCAAACTCGGGATCGGCCAGGAGATGTTGCAGAAGAGCCGGCTTGAGATGCGAGCGCACTTCATAAACCAACTGCGTGACCGTGTCGGCCGGGTTTGCCCGCCGTCCAATCTCGACCACTTTCGGCGCACGCTGAAATTCATGCGTTAGGGCCTCGATTTCCCGCGAGAGCGAAGCTGAGAACATGAGTGTCTGGCGGCGGGCAGGCAGCGCCTTAACGATTCGCTTGATTTGCGGGAGGAAGCCCATGTCCAGCATGCGGTCGGCCTCGTCGAGGACGAGAAATTCGACACCGGAAAAGTTTGTGTGGCGTTGTTCCATGAGGTCGATTAATCGGCCCGGCGTCGCAACCACGAGGTTAACGCCCGAGCGAAGCGCCTCGATCTGCGGACGCTCGCTCACTCCACCAAAGACCGTGGCCATGCGCAGCGGAAGATGCTTCGCGTAGGCGCGCACATTTTCTTCGATTTGCACGACGAGTTCACGTGTCGGCGCGACAATCAGCGCCTTCATGCCCCTGCGGTTTCCATCGCCAGCTGCGCCCGCAAGTTTCGTCAGGATGGGCAAGACAAACGCTGCTGTTTTGCCGGTGCCTGTCTGCGCGATACCGATAACATCGCGCCCGGCCAGCACCTCCGGGATGGCAGCCGCCTGTATCGGGGTGGGTTCCGTGTAACCAGCTTCCTGGATGGCTTTGAAAATGCGGTCATCGAGACCGAGCGAACGAAATGGCACAGTCCTGGGACTGTCGGCCAATATCCCGACTATGACACGCGATCTTTTCCGAACGTAGATGTGGCAATGCGGCAAGAGCTCTAACCACAGATCATCTTGCGGCAATAAAACGCCTCGGCATACTTGGACGCGCATTCCACCCCACGCAGCCGCATCAGGGCGAGAAAAGTATCTTCCGAGAACCAGTGTTTGCCCTTTTGCGAGCGGAAAGCCTGATCGAGATACCGGGTCTTACGACGGCAAATCGCGGGATTCAATGGCACATAGAGATTCGGAATCCCGAGGTCACCATCATATTTCGGGATCTCGTATTCCAAGATCAAATGGTCACGAAATGTATTCCACGCGAGATCGGATAGAACCCGATGATCCTGATGCCGGTCATCGCGGTAATGCGTAAAGATGACCTCAGGCCTAAATGACTTCAGGCTCTCGCAAAATGTCTTGATGCGATCGAACTCGGCGGGAAAGTAACTCTCCCGGAATTGCTTTGCTATCACCTTCGACCCGCTTACGCCCTTAAGGAACAATGCTGCACTCGATCGCGCCTCCTGTCGTCGCTTGCCGCCCGCACTAAAGACCGCCCAAAGAATATTCAGCCCCGGGTAAGCCTTAGCCAACGTCAGGATCGTTCCGCCGCAACCGATTTCAATATCGTCGGAATGCGCGCCGAGGAAAAGAAGGGTCTTCACCCCTTTTAGGTCAAACTTCAGCACAAAAACCTCCCGTCCGGTCGTCGTCTACGATCAAGTCTCGCACGCGCAGCAATCACTGACCCACACCAGTGTGGGGATACCAATCGCTTTGAAATATCGCCGCGAGTAACCATTATTGCCGGCCACTTCTACCGCGAGAGACTGGTCACCACAAACCAGATGTTTGAAAATAAAGATCTCCCTCGCTGTAACATGCTCCGCAAGGGCCCGCTCAAGAAGCGGCACGGGTATGTCAAAGGTGGAGTCAACACTCCGGTTGCTCCCAGCCGAATAACGGATCGAAACCGGGCACGCTTTCCATGACAGCCGATCGGAGTTTGGGGACCTCGTTTGCGACGACCTTTCCGATCTCCAGTGACGCCGTCGCAGCAGGCGAGGGCGCATTACAGATGTGAATCGAATTTGTGTCGCGCTGAATCAGAAAATCATCCACGAGATTTCCATCGGGCAGCAAGGCTTGCGCCCGGACCCCGGAGGGTGCCTCGATCAAGTCGCTTTCAGCGATCGCGGGAATCAGTCTTTGCAGACTCTTGACGAATGCCCTTTTGTTCACGGAACGCCAGATCTCCTTCAACCCCTTCTTATAATGCCTGCGCGCAACATTCCAGAATCCTCGATAGGTCAAGGTCTCGCATAAATCACCAAACCGAAAATCCGATTTGCGGTAACCCTCGCGCTCGAAGGCCAGCACAGCATTTGGGCCGGCGTGGACGGAGCCGTCGATCATGCGCGTGAAGTGCACACCAAGAAACGGAAACGCCGGATCGGGCACGGGATAAATGAGCGCGTTCACCAGATGACGCTTTCCGGGCACAAGCTCGTAATATTCCCCACGAAACGGGACAATCCTGGCTGCAACATCCACACCCGCCCGTCGGGCGATTCGATCGCTGTGCAAACCGCCGCAGTTAATCAAAAACTTCGCTTCGATTTCGGCGTTCGGTGTCTCCAGCAGGTAAACGCCACGGTGACGCCGGATTCCCAATACTTGCGCTTCAGTTCTTATGGTTCCACCACTTTCCCCGATCAACTCCGCGAACTTCTCGCAAACTCTCCGGTAACTTACGATCCCCGTCGCCGGGATCCGAAGGCCTCTGAGGCATCGGACGTGCGGCTCGACTTCTTTGATCTGTTCCCGATCAACCTGAAAGACGTCAAGTCCGTTCTCCAGGCCTCGTCCATAGAGGTTATCCAAAACAGGCAACTCCTGTTCTTCCGTCGCCACAATCACTTTGCCGCAGACTTCGTGCGCGATCCCGTGTTGCTCGCAAAACGCGACCATCGAGCGGTTGCCTTCGCACGCCAGGCGCGCTTTGAGGCTACCCGGCTTGTAATAGATTCCGGCGTGAATGACACCGCTGTTGCGTCCTGACTGATGAGTTGCCAAGTCACTCTCTTTTTCAAGCACCAGGAGCCTCAAGCCGGGTTGCCGTCTGAGCACAGCCATGCCCACACTTAACCCGAGGATTCCTCCGCCAATAATTGCACAGTCCACCTTCATACCCAATCGCCGGGAATCAGAAGATCCGTAGCAGACAAAGCGGTTGCTGCGTCTCTTACGAGCGCAAAAGGCAGATTCGCCCGCTCCGCGATATCGAGTAACGCATTCTTGCCGTCAGACAAATTCAAGACCCAAAGAAGAGCCAGTTCGCGCTCGCGCTTGCCAGGACTCGCACCAAGTCCCTTGTAGAGGCCGCGCTTGCCAAGCTGTGGCTCGCCTTTCGGCTTTTGATTTACGAAGATTCGGTTGTTTTCGAGCACGTCGATTGCTGCAAGGCACTTCGCCAAAGAATCTGTCAAAGCCCCAGGCCGCACAAATTCGAGGTTGTCGGCCGAGGTGTGGTACTCCGGAAATTCGCCATGACGTGACCGCATGAGGCAGCCAACCGGCAGGTTGATTCCCGGGGAACAATACTGTCTCTCGTCGTAGCCGTAGGGAGCAAAATCAACAACCGTGTGCGGATCACCAGAGTGCTTGAGCACGTGGATGAAAGCCCGATCGATCTCGGCTTCAGCCTGTCGGCTACGTTTGTAGCTGATGTTTCCCGAATCACCCAAGCAGGTCAACACTATCCCGTGCCGAATCCGCGGTATCACGTCTTCGTTCCGCGCCAGCCAGGTAATCGAGCCGATCGTCCCGGGAATAAACAGGAAGCGGTAAGAGTAGCGGTGAGGTGATTGTGCAAGCTGTCGAGCCAGTTCAACCGCGACAGCCAGTCCGGCCAAGTTATCGTTCGCGAGCGACGGATGGCAGATGTGGCACGAAACCAAAACTTCTGCCGTTTCTTCGCCCGGCAAAAGACACTCTCCATAGGTTAGGTAGCCGTCTTCGAGAGAAGAGTCGATGCAAACATCGTATTCCTGACCATTATCAAATTTTGCGAGTTGATTCTCGCATAGGCAAAAACCCCAGGTCTCCTCATAGTAGGTCGTCCGATAGGGAATCCATTCCGGATGTCCAGGTGAAATAAAGAGATGCTCTTTCAATTCGGCGAATCGCATCCGCCGGTGAACCGGAGAGCTGTAGTTCACAACGTGCAGGTTGAGTTCGCTAAAATCAATCAGTCGTCTGCCGGACGAGTCTTTGACCCAGGCATCTCTAATATTCCATTCCTTTGGCACCTTCCAGTCGAAGACCTGGGTGCCCGTCGGCACCTCGTGCATCTTGATCGGAATCTGCTCTTGCACCAGGCGCAACGTCTTGCGCACTCCATCGCCCGTGATGCTCCGGCAGATCGGAAACAGTCGCGCGATAAAGGCGTGCATCGCACCGCCCAAGTCTTCCTTCATGAGAAAGGCGGCCATTTTAGATCCTGGGCGGAGATGATCGAGACAGGCCGAGGCCACTGGATCGAAAACGCGGCATCGTCATAGCGAAAGCCACGCGCATGTTGTGGAGCATGAAACTCGCTCATTTGATACTCCACCTCAGTATCGTCTCTCAGGGTTTGAAAGCCATGTCCGAATGACTCTGGGATGTAAAGCGCTCGTCTATTCTCCATCGTGAGTTCGACGGCGTATGCTTGACGATAAGTAACCGATTCCCGCCGCAAATCCACCACGACATCGTGAACCGCGCCGCGCACGCAACGTATCAGTTTGGCTTCGCTCGCCGGTGTTTCTTGGAAATGCATTCCGCGGAGTGTGCCGGCTTTGAAGTTCGACGACAGGTTGCACTGGACAACGTTTGAGTTTAGCCCGTGTTTCGCAAATTCATTGACGCAGAACGTGCGCGCGAAAAAGCCACGATCATCCTCGCGCGGCTCGAGGTCGATGATAAACGCGCCGTGGAGCGGGGTCTCGGTAAAAATCATCTTCGAAAATGACGCTTCGGCAATACTTAAGTCGCGCCTTTTCTCCAAAAGAAATCCTGATCGATTTGTCGCGTGCGGATCAGGTATTCGAGCTGTTTCAGGCGGGTAAAGCTGCGCGCGTTAAAAACGTCGGGGGTCATATCGACCCGTTGAAAGACATCGTGTAACTGCTGTGCGCCCCGGCGCGCGTTCCATTCGCATCTGAAGTCGGGCAGCCTTGCCTTAATTTTGTCAAACGATACGCGATAGCTACGATTGTCAGCCCCCTGGCTGCCGAAGATCAGCTCACAACCAGGAAAAACTTCCGCGACAATCTCCGCGATTTCCCTGACTGTATAGTTATGTGACGTGTCACCGACGTTGAAGATTTCATTGTGAACCATCTCGCGCGGGGCGTTGAGAACACAGGAAATCGCCTGAGCGATATCGAGCGCATGAACGAGCGGACGCCAAGGCGTACCGTCGCTTACCATCTTGATTTCTTGCGTCGTCCAAGCCAGGCCGGCAAGATTGTTGAGCACGATATCGAACCGCATGCGGGGCGAAGCGCCATAGGCAGTCGCGTTGCGCAGGAATATCGGCGAAAAGTGGTCGTCGGCCATTGGCTGTAGATCGCGCTCAACCAATGTCTTGCAAGTTGCGTAGGCGGTCTGCGGATTAAGAGATGATTCTTCCGTTACATAGTCTGCCGAGGCCAGGCCGTAAACGCTGCACGACGACATATAAACAAAGCGTTCGACGCCGGCCTGGCACGCCAGCTCTGCGAGCCGGACCGAACCTTTATGGTTGATCTCGTAGGTAATACTGGGAGCGAGCTCCCCGGTTGGATCATTGGAGAGTTCCGCCATGTGGACGACCGCGTCCACGCTTTCCAAGTCATGCGCGGTGATGTGCCGGATGTCCTTGGTCAAGGTCAAAGGCGTAACCGTAAGCCCGTTATATAACCAGCCGGACTTGTAAAAGCCGGTATCTATCCCACGGATTTCATGACCCTGCCGGATGAGGATCGGAGTCAAGAGTGACCCGAGATACCCATCTGTTCCTGTAACCAATATTTTCACAGTCTACGCTTTCCCGGAAAAGCCCCCCAAGCTGACGCGACGAACCGCTCGATAGATTGGAGATCCCACCGACGCAGGCAAACTCGCGCAGAAACCTTGCAAAAGTCCGCCGAGAGCATAGCGCAGCGCGGGGCCTTTTTCATCGCGGGCCTCCGGCGCCGGCCCGGGTGACGGAGGTCGGCACCCGCTCCCATTCCACCATACACGACGGCCACGCGGATAATACTTATTCCGGAGGAACGCGCGTGCGCGTTCCATGTTGCCTTGTTGCAGACAGCGACTCACTGCATTCACTACCATTGGGATCAAGAGCTTTCTCTTGTAAGGCTCGATCTCGGGCTTCACCTCGATCGGGGTCAAACAGTCGACCAGCTCCTCGGTCCACAATCCGCTGGCAGTCACCGCGCCCAAATGAACCCGGTATTCCATCAGATATTCCGGTACAAAAATGAAGCGCGCGCCTTGGCGTGCGAGACGGATGAAAAATTCGAGATCTGGCGTATTCAAGTCTTCCCGAAAGCCAAGCCGCTGGAGATCGGCGGTGCGCAAAAGTGAAGCCGACATCGGGATCGATTGGCGCCAGGCCGCCGCGTCCGCATTTTCGAGCACCCCAGGCGGGATAGTATCGCGCCCGTAGTGCCGCGTGTATTCGCGGCTCTCCGGTTCGAGCCGCGTCCCTTCGGCGTTGATAAGGTAGTGGTTCGAAAACGCCACGCCCAACTCCGGACGCATCACGCCGACCAATCGGCTCACAAACTCGGGCAGCAGCCGATCATCGTCGCCGATCGCGACCAGAAACTCACCTCGCGCCGCCCGCGCCAACGCATTGAAATTAGCCGACATGCCCAGGTTGCACTCGTTGCGCTGAAATCTCACTCGCGGGTCACGGCGGGCCGCTTCCCCCGCGACCGCAAGGGTCTCGTCCAGAGTGCCATTGTCGAAAACGAGTACCTCGATGTTCGGATAAGTCTGCGCCAACACTGCCTCGATCGCCTCTTGCAGATAACGTGGCCGATCGAAAGTCGGAATGATGATGCTGACAAGAGGGGTCATGCGGCGGTTGAACCAAAACGAATCAGCATTTTGAAGGCCCGATCATCGCGTCATTCGCTCAAGCGACTCGCGCGCCTTACGGCGGTGCCGATCGAGAATACCATAATCGGAACCTTAACA
>Ga0163162_10007248_pt1 | contig 10765 bp, 11 predicted proteins | sample S55metaG_FD_115310 | JGI IMG/M metagenome (GOLD analysis project Ga0163162, IMG submission 115310) | Switchgrass rhizosphere microbial communities from Kellogg Biological Station, Michigan, USA - S5-5 metaG | ecosystem: Host-associated > Plants > Roots > Rhizosphere > Soil | place: USA...
CCGTGCCGTCACTCCTTTTGCGCGCCGCTGCCGCGCGGATTCATCTTAGCCGGGCCCCTCGACAAGAGGCATTCATTTTCACACTCGGACTCGGCCGGTGGCATGCAGCTTGCCCCTGACAAGAGGCGAAGGACATATCTTCAAGGGGCCAGGGAGCGAACGACATGAGTACGATTCTGCTCGTCATCCTGATTCTTCTGCTGGTAGGCGCACTACCGATGTGGCCGTACAGCTCGGGCTGGGGCTACTACCCGAGCGGTGGTCTCGGCTTGATCGTCCTGATCCTGATCATTCTGGCCGTCAGCGGGCGGCTCTGAGGCTCGGACGGCGAAGCTACGCCGGCTAGCGACCGCCGCGCAGCTCCGCCGTCCACGCCTTCAGTATGGCGATGATCTCGGGGTCCAGCTCCGCCGTCGGCGTCGTCCACCGTCGGAAGCTGTCCTGGGGGGACGACGTCTTCCGGAAGGCGTGATCGGCCCCGGGCACGGCGACGTAGCGGCCTCGGCCGGGTCGGGCGCGATTGACGATCTGAGCGATCAGCGGATGATCGGCCTCGCTCGCAATGAAATCGTTGCGGCCCCAGATCGCGAGCACGTGCGCGTTGCCTTTTGCCCAGTACGCCGCCACGTTGGTACCCGCCAGCTGCGACCAGAACGGCAGGGCTCGCCCCCAGAAGTGGCGGCCGTCGGGCAGCAGGATCTTCAGCATCGGCTGCAGCTCCGGGCGGGCGCGGGCCAGCGCGGCTGGATCCATCCGGTCGACCATCAGGGCCTGCACCACGGCCGCCATGTCGGCCACACGGGCGTCGATCACGGCAGGATCGGTCCCGGCCAGGACCTCTTGCCGGCGCCGGTTCTCGAGCAGGTACTCCGTCCAGGGCTTGACCATCGTTCCGTAGACGGCGACGCCCTTGACCGCCACCTCGCCGGCAAGCACCGGCCCGAACACGCCGCCCAGGCTGTGACCGAAGACGAACACGGAATCGGCGTCGGCGAAGTCGTACTGCCGGGCCGCCCGGAGCGCTTGCCGGTAGCCGTCGAGCTCGGCCTCGAATCCCAGCTCGGCCTGGGGTCCGCCCTCGCTGTCGCCGACCCCGGGCTTGTCGACCCGCACGGTGACCCAGCCGTCCCGGGCAAACTCGGCCAGGATGCGGCTGTAAGCGCCGGGATCGCTCAGCGGCACGTCCACGGTGCTCGTACCCAGACCGGGAATGAGCAACAGCACGGGATGCCGACCGGCGGCGCGAGGCTTCGTGACGATCGTCCGCAGGCGGGCACCACCGCTGACGACCTCGTGGTAGAGCACGTCGAAGCTCTCGCCGCGATCGCGGGGACGCTCACGGGCGGCCAGCGACAGCGTCACGCGCCGGCCGCTGCGCATGAGGCCGAGCTGGCACGTCTGGCCACCGATCAGCGTGGCCGTCCGTTCCAGGAAATCCGGCACGCCGCGGATTCGCTGCCCCTGGAGCGCGAGCAGGATGTCGCCGGCCTGCATACCCCCGGCCTCCGCGCTGCCGCCGGGCACGAGGAGCTGCACCAGCACTCCTTCGCCCGGATCCAGCTTCAGCGCGGGCCGGATGTCGTCGGGAACAGCGCCGACCCGAACGCCCAGCTGCCCTCGCCGCGGCAATGCCGGCGCCGCGTGGACGGCCACGACGGACACGAGCGCCACGCACAGCAGCACCCCTGCGATGCCGCCCGCCATGGCGCGGGCCGTCGCGGGCCCTAGCCGCCGTAGCCCCAGTTCCAGCACGGTAGGCGCTCCTTCCAGAACCAGTCGTCGCAGAGCGCCTCGTCGCAACGCTGCCGGCACTCGCGCTCGGTGAGGCCGCCCTCGCACTGCAGCGTCCCCTGGGCGCGGCAATAGCACGCGCCGACGAACACTGTCGGGGGCCGCGGGACCTCGGCGTTGTCCGCCGCGATCTCATTGCTGCCGACCACCAGACCGAGCAGAAGAGCCAGGCCCACGGCCAACCGGGCGATCGTCGTCATTGCGAGGCTCCTGTCGTCTCCCTATACTCCGTCGCATGCCCATCCGCCAGTTCCGGCTGGCGCTGGTGCTGCTCGCGGTGCTCGCCGCCGCGGCGGCGTCAGGCGACGAGCCGTCCCGGCTGCGCCGTGTGGCCGCCACCGGCGACGCCGCGCCCGGCGGTGGAGTCTTCGATCGCTTCGGGGCCGAGGCGATGCCCATCGTCGCGCCGGTGAACGCGCGCGGTGACGTCGCGTTCTTCGCCACGCTCGGCCGCGCCGGCACCGACGAGGGGTTCTTCCTCTGGTCGCGCGGTCGCGTCACCATCGTGGCGCGCGAGGGCGATCGCATCCCGGGGGTGGGCCGCCTCTCGGGCTTCGGCAAGCATCCGGTACCCGGGCTCAGCGACGACGGCACGATCGTGTTCGCGGCGGCCGTCGCCGAGGGGCGCGCGGTCGAGGGCATCTTCGCCGCCCGCAACGGCCGCGTCCGGCCCATCGCCCTGAGCGGGGCGCCCGCGCCGGGGATCGCCTCGGGCGTGCTGGCCAGCCTCGACGCTCCGACGATCAATGCCAGAGGAGACGTCGCGTTCCTGGCCACCGTGCGGCGCGGGCGGGAGAGCATCGAGGTCGTGCTCCTCTCCGTACGTGGTCAGCTCCAGAAGGTCGTGGCGCAGGGCGACGCCGCTCCCGCCGGCGGCGCCTTCGCGGCCTTCGGCTCGCCGAGCGTGAACCGCGACGGGGCGGTCGCCTTCGGTGCGGCGTTGGAAGGTCGGGCCGTACCCGGCGGGATCTTCGTCGCCAGCGGCGGGCGAATCCGCATGGTCCTCGCGGCGGGCGACGACACGCCCATCGGCGGGATCTTCGCCAAGTTCTCCGAGCGGATCGGCTTCAGCGACCAGGGCACGATCGCGTTTCATGGCCACCTCAAGGCCGCACCGGTCGCCGCCGGGATCTTCGCCGTGGAGGATGGCCGCCCCCGCGTGGTGGCGCAGCTCGGGGATCCGGCCCCAGGGGGCGGGCGCTTCTCGAACTTCGGACTCTGGCCCGCCGTGAGCGCCACCGGCGCCATCGGGTTCGCCGCGTCGGTCGACGACGGACCGAGCCCGGTGATCGTGGTCCGCACCGGCCGCGAAGGGCTGCACCGCGTGGTCGGCGTGGGAGATCCACTGCCGGGCGGGGCGCGGATCGCCTCGCTGACGCTGTTGCCCGTCGTCAGCCTCGGCGGCACCGGCACCGTCTCATTCGCCGTCGCGCCCACCGCCACCGGCGGCGGCCCGGAAGGCGTCTTCGTCGCCGAAGCGGAGCCCTGAACTCGCTAGCTCACGCGGGAGCCCCGGGCCGCGCAGCGCTGGCTGCGGCCTCGATCAGGCCTGCCTGCCAGGCCCCGGCGAGCCCGGCGATCACGCGTGACCGCGTGATCACCCACTGTCCGGCCGGCGCCGCGTCCGCCGCGGCGTCGACGATCTCCCTCGCGGTGCGTCGCCCGTCGACGGCCTCGAAGGCGGCTGCCATCGCGGCGTCGCTGGTGAAATGCTCGACGCCGGCGTTGTCGAGCACGAGGCCGGGGGTCAGACGATAGCGCTCGAAGCCGAGCGAGCGTCGCGTCGTGACCGCGGGCCGGAAGCGAGGCGCCCAGGCGGTAAGGTCCAGGGTGAGGCCTCCGATCGCCGCATCGCGGTGATCCCAGCGCTCGAGCGTCTCGTCCAACGGGGCCAGCGTGTCGGCGCCGTGCCCCATGCCACGGAACGCGTTCCGGAAGTAGCGCGCTGACGGATCGCTCGAGAGGCTGCGCAGGATGCCGGCCGGCGATGCTGTAGCCGCGTCGATCGGCGGCGGCCGGCGCGCTCGCCAGAAAGGCTCGTCGCCATGGAGCTGGTTGCTGCCGTACACGAAGCGCACGAGCGCCAGCGTCCGATCGGTACGCTGGGCCAGTTGCGCATCGTAGTGCGCGACGGCATCGGCCTCCGCCACCCGGCCGTCTCCGACGGCCTCGACCACGCCGGCGGCCAGCAGGCCGTCCGTCAGGGCGTTGGCAACGCCAGTGGCCCACATGGGATCGACGAAGCTGCCGGCGTCGCCGGTGAGAAGCCAACCCGGCCCCGCGTAGCGCGTGCTCGAGTATCCGTGGCTCGTCGTCGCGATGGGGCCGCGTGCCAAGCGACCGGCGGAGACCATCGCCCCGACGAGCGTTGAGGTCGCCAGCGCGTCACGGAAGAAGCCGTCGAGGCCGCGCGCCCGGGTGCGGGCGCGGCTGGACCGATCGCACACCAGCCCGACGCTCACCTCGCCGGTGTGCAGCGGAATGAACCAGAACCATCCCCACGGCACGGCCTCGATCAGAAGATTCCCGGCGTGCGGCCCCGTGAAGCGCCGGGCATCCTGCACATAGGCATAGACGGACAGATCCGGATAGAAGGGATCGACCGCGCGCAGCGCCCGCTCTCGGGCGATCAGACCGGAGCGGCCACTGGCGTCGACGACCCAGCGCGCGCGGATCTCGCCGGTCGCGCCGTCGTCGGACGCGTAGCGAACGCCCATCGCGCGCGCGCCACTCCACAGCACGCCTCGGACGCGATGCCCCTGGCGCACATCGGCGCCGACGGCAGCGGCTCGGGCCAGGAGCATGGCGTCGAAGCGCGATCGTTCGACCTGCAGCGAGTACTCGCGGCCGCCGGCGAGCGAATCGAACTCGGTCCACTGCAGCTCCTGCCCGTGCCCCCAGATCCGACAGCTGCCGCGCTTGTGCTGGAAGCTCGCATCCATCTCATCGGCGACGCCGAGCTGATCGAAGACGGGCCAGAGGCTGACCAGTGACTCGCCGACGTGATGACGGGGAAATCGCGCGGCCTCGAGCACGAGGGTCCGGCACCCGTGCGCCTGCAGCGCGATGGCGGCGGCGGCCCCGGCGGGTCCGCCGCCGATGATCACCGCGTCGCAATCGGACGCCACGACGCTAGGGGGCCGATGGCGGCGCACTCCAGTTGTAGGCGCCGGGGTTCGGTCCCACGGGCGACGTCGCCCGGAAGCTCCCCACGGCCTGGGCCGACACCGCGCCGCCCCGTACGGCGGCCACGTCCCGGGGCGGCAGGTCACCGACCTTCGTGGGCGCCTTTCCCCCGGCAGCCAGGAGACGATCGACCTCGTGCCGGCGCTCGTCGGGGACGCGCGCCTGCTCCCAGGCCTGGCGCGGCATCACGTAGTAGTGGCCATCCGCGTCCTTGAACACCAGCATCTCCATCGGCGTGTTCGTCATGGCGCTCTCCCTCTCAAATCTGCGAATCCTTCACGAACGCCGGCCGCTGGAGACTAGGTACCGCGCGGGAAGCTGGCTCGTCAAGGGCGTCGCGGCCGCCGCGAGCTTCGGGTCGAGCGCGCGCAGACCCAGGCTGCTATCCTCGACGCGTGAGCAAGGCCTTCACGAAGGACGACGCCTGGGAAGAGCCGATCATCCCGCCGCGTGCGCCGATCCCGGCGGGAGTCCAGAACTACGTCACCCCGCGCGGGCTTGGGCTCCTCCGGGCCGAGCTGGCCGCGCTCGAGACCGAGCGCCATGGTCTGGAGACCGAGCGCGGCGACGAGGCCGAGTACCGCCGACGGCTGGCGATCGTGGCCGGACGGACGCGTGATCTCACCGCGCGTCTGGCGAGCGCGGAGCTCGTCGAGCCTGGCCAGCAGCCGCACGACGAGGTGCGCTTCGGCGCCAGCGTCACGCTGCGGACCGTGGGCGGCGAGCGCGCGGGTGAGGAGCGGCGCCTGGAGATCGTCGGCATCGACGAGGCGGACGCCGCGCGCGGCCGGATGGCGTTCACCGCGCCGATCGCACGCGCGATTCTCGGGCGTGGAGTCGGCGACCGCGTCGCGCTCGCCACGCCGCGCGGCCAGGACCTGCTCGAGGTGATCGCGATCGACTACCCGGCAGACTGAGCCCCCGACGCGCGCGCGTCAGTTCATGTCGTAGGGCGGATACTCCATGAACACGTTGGCGGCGGTGACGAGCTTGTGCGGCGTGGCGGTGACCGCCGGTACCGGCTCACCGCGGAGCATGCGCTGGGCGAGCGGCAGCACGTCGTACCCCACGCGATCCAGGTAGAACGCCACCGATCCGATGACGATGCTGCCGCGGTTGTTCGGGTCGAGCTCCTTGCGATCGTTCGCGCCGCCGTGAATGCTGCGATCGACGCCGTGGCTGACGATCGCCGTGTCGCGCAACCGGCCGGCCGACTCGACCGCGGATTTGGCCGCCAGCGCGGTGACGTCGTCGGTGGCGACCACGAGGATCTTCCGGGACGGCTGCCCCGCCAGGAACGCGCCCAGCAACGTGGCGACCTGCGCGGGATTGCCCTGGGTGTCGAGCGTGGTGAGGCGTGCGGCCGGCAGCCGCTGCCGGAGCGCGTCGGTCACGCCCTGGACCCGTTCGGGCACGCGGTCGGCGGCGTCCGACACGCGGCCGATGATGACGGCGACCATCGGCTGTCCCGACCACGTACGGGTCGCGAACTGCGCCAGGGCCTCCCCCGCCATGCGCCCGGCCGCGGCATTGTCGATGCTGTAGAGCGGCGCGCCCGGCACGGGATAGTTGACGGCCAGCACCGGAATCCCCGCGGCCTTGAGCTTCTGCGCGATGGTGGCGTTCGCGGCCGCGCCGCGGTGGTACTGGATGTAGAGATCGACCTTGCGCGCGATGGCCGCCTCGGCGTTGGCGACGGCGCGCGCGTCGCTGCGCTGGTTGTCGTAGAAGACGAGGTCGATCGGATAGGGCCGCGACGCGAGGTTGAAGCTCTCCCGGATCTCGGCGCCGGTGAACCCGGTGCCTTCCAGCGTGACGCCCGGCTCCTCCGTGGCATTGGCGAAGGCAACCACCCAGCGACGCTGGGCTCCGGCGGGAGCCGGCGGGGCCAGCCACACGGCGAGCAGGACCGCGAGGACGACCACCGCCCCGATCCCGGCGCGTGTCGGCCGCCGGACATGCCGACGCCGGCGTCCCCGAAGGAACGCCGGCGTCAGCCCCATCATGGCACCGCGATCGCGATGCCTACTGGATGCCGTCGATGGCGACGAAGTTGCCCGTCATGCCGACGCCCTTGGGCACCGTCATGTTGAAGAAGAAGGTCGCGCGCTTGGTGGACGCGGCCTCGGCGGCCATCAGGTCGGTCCGCACGTTCTCCATGATGTGGATGCCGTTGTTGGTCAGCAGGATGATGTGGACGGGGAACGCTTCCTTGGGATCCTCGGTCGGCGCCACGTCCACCACCCACGTGTCCGCGCCCACCGCGACGACTTTCTGCGATGCCAGCCAGTTCGCCGCCTCCTTGCCGATGCCGGGCGCGCCGCTGTTGTAGAGCGCGTTCTGGGCCGGGAACTGCTCGAAGAGGTCGCCCCATCCCGTGTGGATGATGACGATGTCACCCTCGCGCAGCGTCACGTTGTACATCTTGAGGCCGGCCTGTAAATCGGCGGCGGTGATCAGCGTTCCCTTCTCCAGGCAAGGCTTCTTGCACGCGCTGTTGCCCTTGAACTTGCCATTGGCCTGGAACACCTTCACCGCGTCGATGAGGACGCCGCGGGTGGCGAAGGACTTCAGGTGCTCGAGGCCGAGCTTGGTCATGTTGTTCTGGTTGATGAACTTCCCCATCGGGGTCTGGTTGTAGTAGCAGTCCTTCTTCCCGATGTGGCCCATGCCGTCCAGGTGCGTGCCGACGTGGCTCTGGCTGAGCCACGTGTCTTCCATGTACGTCAGCTCGTTCTCACCGTACGCCGCGCCCGGGGCCAGGCTGGTGGCGGTCAGGATGGTCTTGGTGAAGCGCGTGCCGAAGAGCGGGACGCCGTCCGTGAGCGGATACGACATCGTGGTGACCTTGCCGGTCTGGATCTCGGCCGCCGCGGCCTTGGTGACCGCCGGGGTGACGCGGTTGGTGGCGCCGGTCTGGTCGTTCGGCCCCCACGGCGAGGCAGGCACGATCTTGCTGCAGTCGCTCTGCGCGAACGCAGTGGAGACGACCGACAGCATGACCAGCAGGACTCCTGAGGCGATCAGCACTCTGCGAATCATGATCGAATCCCCTTTCCCCGGTGAAAGGCTAGACCACCCGCGCCCGACGCGAGGCGGATCGTAACGGAGTCAATACACAATGGTCAAGCAAGCCGACTGCTGCACCGCGTCAGACGACGCGCTTGACCGCGAGCGGCGATGTCGCCACACTCGCCGCCCATGCCGTCGCGCCTGAATCTGGTCATCCTGATCGGGATCCTCGTGGTGTTCGCCGGCGTAGCGATCCCGCCGGTGCTCGAGGACCACCTCGAGCCGGGGTTCTGCAGCGCCGACTGCCCCGTGCAGCACGCGGGCTACGGCGCCGCGATTGCGCCGCCGGCGCGGCCGACGGCCGCGCGGGGTCCCGCGCCGACGGCCTCCGCCGTGACACCGGCCGCCGACGCCGATCTCGTTCCGCTCGCGTCGCCCGACGCGCCCCGCGCACCGCCCGCCGCGTAACTCCGTCCGCTCCGTCCCGTGACCGCGCCGGCTGCCACGCCGGCGCCATTCCGCCACGCCCTTCAGCGGAGAATGCCATGCGCAGGCACGGATCCCGGTTGTTCGCGGTGCTGCTGCTGTTGCTCTCGGGCGCGAGCCTGAGCACGCCGAGCTACGCGCAGGACGCCGACGCGCTCCGGCGCGAGCTCGACGCGCTCCGGCGCCAGCTCTCGACGATGACGCAGGCGTACGAGGAACGCCTGAAGGCGCTGAGCGAGCGCGTCGAGCAGCTCGAAGGCAGCCGCCCGCCGGCGCCGCCCCCGGTGGCGACGGCGCCCGCGCCCGTTGCCGCTCCGGTGGCCGTCGCCGCCGTGGCGAGCGCAGCGCCGGGCAGCGAGGGGCCGTCGGTGCGCGAGATGCTGACGCCACGGCAGCCGTTCGCGCTCTCGCCACCCGGCCGCGTGCTGCTCTTCGACATCGGCGTGAGCGGCGACTTCGTGGCCGACCTCACGTCGGCACGCACCGAGCGGCTGCAGCAAGGCACCTTCCCGGGACAGGAGAATCGCTTCTTTCCCCGTGAGGTCGAGCTCGCCCTGTTCGGACGGGTCGATCCCTACGCCAGCGCGGTGGTGCGCATCAGCGCGGGCGAGCAGTCGTCCACCAACGCACCGTCGTCGCACGATCTCGAGGTCAACCTCGACGAGGCCAACGTGACGTTGCTCACGCTGCCGCTGGGCACCACCGCGCGCTTCGGCCTGATGCGGCCGCGCTTCGGCACCCTCAACACCATCCACCAGGACGATCTGCCGCAGGTCGATCGCCCCAACGTGCTCACGCAGTTCTTCGGGCCCGAGGAGATGGAGGGGGAATCGGGGCTCGAAGCCTTCTGGGTACTGCCGTTGCCCAACTACAACGAGCTGTCGCTCGGCATCTTCAACGGCGACAACGAGGTCGCTTTCGGCCGCGGCTCGCTCCGCGAGCCCCTGGTCATGGGTCGCTGGCGAACGTTCTTCGAGTTCGAGGAGCACGGTGGGCTGCAGCTCGACGTCTCGGCGGCCAGCGGGCTCACCTCCGACAACCAGCGCAACACCATCGTGGGCCTGGGGGCCAAGTACAAGTGGATGGGCAGCGGCAGTGGCTTCCCGGTCTTCACGCTCGCCGGCGAGGCCCTCGCCGGCTTCCGCAACGTCAGCGCCGCCGATGCGGGGCCGGGCGGCGACCGACATCTCGACCGCTGGGGCGCCTATCTCTACGGGCAGTACGACCTCGACCGCCGGTGGGCGGCCGGCCTGCGCGGGGACTGGACGCAGGTGCCCACCGCTCCCGGGCACGAGTGGGCCCTGTCGCCCTACCTGCAGTTCAAGCCGTCGGAGTTCCTCCGCTTCCGCGTGCAGTACAAGCACACCGAGGGCACGGGCTCGGTCGACCGCTCGGTCAACGAGGTCCTCCTGCAGGGCAGCTTCATTCTCGGCGCGCACCCCACGGAGCGGTTCTGATGCGCCCGCGCGGAATGTCCGCGGTCCTCGCGCGCATGCTGGTGGCCGGCGCGCTCGTCGTCCTGGCCGTCGTCCCCGCCGCCATCGCCCCGGCGCAGGAGCGGATACGCGTGCTGGCCACGCTGCCCGATCTCTGGTCGATCACCCGCGCGCTCGTCGGTGACCTGGGCGAGGTCCAGGTGGCGACGCGGCCGGGCCAGAATCCGCACGACCTCGAGATTCGCCCCAGTCAGATCTTGCTGGTCAAGCGCGCCGAGATCCTCGTGCGCAACGGGCTCGACGAGGACGCGTGGATCGACCCGGTCATCGAGAGCAGCGGCAATCCGCGACTCCTGCGTGGCTCACCCAGCGTGGTCGAGGCGGTGCGGGGGCTGCAGATCCTCAAGGTGCGGACGGGGCAGGTCGATCGCTCCCTCGGCGACGTCCATCCTGCCGGCAACCCGCACTTCACGCTCGATCCCGGCACCGCGCCGGTCGTCACCGCGAACATCGTGGCCGGGCTCGGCCGGCTGCGGCCCGATCTGGCCGAGCGCCTCGAGGCCAATCGTCAGCGCTTCCTCGACGAGGTCGCCGCCGCGGCGCAACGGTGGACGCAGACGCTGGCGCCATACCGGGGGGCACCGGTGGTCAGCTATCACGACAGCTGGCCGTACTTCTACCGGGCGTTCGGGCTGGAGGAGGTCGGCATCATCGAGGACCGGCCCGGCGTGCCGCCCTCACCGCAGCACCTGGCCACCCTCATCCGACAGATGCGCGAGCGCGGCGTGAAGGTGGTGCGCGTCGAGAGCTGGTATCAGACCGACACGCCCACGGCGGTGGCTCGCGCCGCGGGC
>Ga0163162_10007250_pt1 | contig 10764 bp, 19 predicted proteins | sample S55metaG_FD_115310 | JGI IMG/M metagenome (GOLD analysis project Ga0163162, IMG submission 115310) | Switchgrass rhizosphere microbial communities from Kellogg Biological Station, Michigan, USA - S5-5 metaG | ecosystem: Host-associated > Plants > Roots > Rhizosphere > Soil | place: USA...
GAACTCTGCAAAGATGCAGACGGCGAACTGATCGAGGAGCGAGTGAAGCACTTGGAAAGTGTTTTGTCGGCAGGGCCGACTCGATACGATCACTAATAAGTTTTACATTTTAATTTAAAATAAAATGATCTTACAACGTACAACGGATACCTATGTAGGTATGTACGACTTCGCCGTCACAGGTGGCGCAGTTGGCAGCTATGATTTACAAATTCCTGTTCCCAACAATACTGTCGTAACTGAGTTCGCAGTACAATTAGCTGTTGTTCCTACAGGCGGCGTTGGTGCAACAATTTCTTTTGATCGCATCCAAACTGATGTCAGCCCTAACGTTACAACGGTGGGCCTGTTCATTGCTGCAACTGCACTTGCTGGCTTTGGTGCTGCTGTAGGAACTGTTACCTACGGCCGTTATCCAGGAGGCGCTGCACCGACATTCAATCCATTCACTATGACAATGAGCATAAGCATAGGAATGAGCATCGCAGTTGCTGCACTCACAGCAGGGAAAATAAAAATTTTCATGCGGGGAATCACCTTCGACTTTTAAACTGTTTCATGAAAACAGGTCAACAACTGCTTACGCAGTTTTATTCTTTAGATGCAGGTTCCACCGGTCTAGCCATTGGAACTTATAATACAGGAATACAGGTTCCTGAAGGTGCAATTTTCGTCATGCCGCCTTTTGATTTAACAGGGTTGAATCTGATTGTAGCATACTTCTGTTTAGTATCATTTTCTGGACACCCTGATATTTCATTAGGTACTGTTACAACACCTGATTTAATTTACTCTATCCCAGGTGCAAGAACAACAGCAAACAAGTGGGAAATTAATGGTGCAACACCTATCAATTTGAATAGGATCATGGATGATACATTGGATCTTATTATAACAATCGGAGCTAGTCCAATGGCTGCTGGAAAGATAAACGGATTCGTTCAATATTTTTTGCCTGCCTAAATGAATCATGAAATTAGGTTGCAACCTGCTAACACAATTTTTTGTTTTTGATTTCGCAGTTAGCGGCGGGGCAGTCGGTACATACAGAACAGGAATACAACTTCCGCGCGGTGCAATAGTATTTGCACCACGTCAAGCAACAAACATTTTACTGGATCATGTAGAATGTTACTTCTGTTTAGAATCAATAACAGGCGCGCCGGATCTCGGACTCAATACAGCTAGCTCCGCATGGAGTAATGATTTATGGGCCGTTACAGGGGCAGCTACATTAGCAAATAACTGGGAAGAGTCACCGACAACCGGTTGCACCAACTCAATCATGGATGATTCGTTAGATATTATTTTAATTATCCGGACCAATCCGATGACAGCAGGAAAGTTGGTTGGGTACATTGAATACTTCATTCCATGAGAATAGCAACGGCAGAATATACAATCTCGTTTCAGTGGAACTTTTCTACTGATGGAAATACAATCGGAACTTATCAGACAGGAATTGAACTTCCACCGAACAGCGTTATCAATCGTTTTGTAATTGCTTCACTGGAAACATTAGTTAGTCCAGGTGCAACGATCACTGTAAACTGTGGGAGTACATTACTACTTGCTTTTGCGGCGAACATTGCAACGGGATTGATTGGAGGTTCAACAGATCCATTTATTATTCTTATTCCTAACAGTATTCAGTATGTCACCTTTGACATCACAGTTACAAATGTTACCAGTGGAATCATGAAAGGTTGGATTCAATATTTTCCGTCATGAAAAAAGTAGACATTACATTTCCTGCGCTCGGGATTGGAATAGCTGTTTACTTATTTTCTCAGAGTGAACAGGCAGAAGCCAGTACATCAACACCGGCCCACGGACATCCAGGTGCCGGCGATGCAGTTGCATACATCAAAAAATATTTTCCGCTTGCAAAGCAGACAGAAAAACTTTATGCTGTTCCTGCTCTGGTAACTATTGCACAAGCTGGAATTGAAGGTCAATGGGGATCTTCTAACGTTGCAGTCAATGCCAAGAATCATTTCGGTATCAAAGCAGATCCACGTTGGAAAGGTGCAAGTTTCGGAGCGTACCGGAAATATAATTCCGTTGAAGACAGTTTTACAGATCATGCAAAGTTCCTAGCAGTGAATCCGCGATACAACAATGCTTTTCTTACATCAGATCCGAAAAAATTTCTTCGTGCGGTTGCAGATGCAAAGTACAGTGAGAATCCTGACTACTATTTCATCGTCTCTCGTGTGATGGACATTGCAGATAGAGTAAAATAAATTCATTCAGTGTTGGAAGAATCCAGACTTCCTATTGTTTGACTGAATAACCCTGACAGGATCTTGTCGGGGTTTTTTTATGTCTGATCCAACGACTTTTTTACAGTCACCGATATCAGTACCTTATTAGACTTTTTTACAGTCAACAACCCATCAATCAACGTCACTGGAAAAAATCACTCTATGGGAAACAGCGAACGAATCAACGACCATTCAACGTCACTTGCATACGCGCGCGTATAGGGGGCTGTTAGAATAGGGGATACATTCAACGATCTCGCTGGCTGCGATACTGAATACTATAGCGAAGTTGGGTTCTTTTAATCGCTTCTAATGGTTCCGCACTTGTTATTTTGTTAATAACTCATTAGATTTACACTTTAGCGGATCTCTGAAAAGAGAAAATCCCGCTTGTGGCGGGATTCCCTCTAGTAAGTCGGTACGTCTCAACGTTTGAGCCGTATGATGAAAGTGAATTTAGGATACAAATGTACTCTAATTGTTGATAAGTTGAGAAAGTTATTGCGTACCATAATTAACAGTAAGGTAAATTTGAGATCAAAATCAAGTCTGATCTAGTAAGTCGGAGTATGATTCCAAAAAACAACTTTTACAGGCGTCAACCTTGCCCCTACCCTAGTGTAAGCGGGGTTCAGGACGTTATTTTAATCTCGTTTATCAACGGTTCTTATATATTCTGCTTTGATTCATGTCGGCGGTTACGGGTTAGCGTAGCCGCCGTTTTTGTTCTCAGGGAGTAGATTGCGAATTGTTGATAAGTACCACAGGTGAAAACAGGTGTACAACTGTTTCACGCTAATACACTCTCCACAGTATAATAGGATTGGGTGTGTGAAGTGGAGTTCTCCCCCCTAATTTTTTTTTGCGATGCGTCTTGGGATAAGTAGCGTACAGATCGTTACGGAGCGTAAAGACCTGAGATACTGAACCAGTACAAATCGCAATGAAGAAAAGGTTTTCTCAGGTACTTAACCCAAAAAAAAATCAATCAAAGATGGAACAGAAATTTTCAAATTTATTCGATCAGGCAACAAGTGCGGCGCGACAAAACAAGACTGCATCCAACAGAAGAGTGTGGACACCTGAATTCGCTCGCTTTAAAATGCAGTTCAAGTATAGAGACGGTACAACGTCCATCCCATATCACAGTTACGATATACACAAGGCTAAAGGCGGTGTGAACATCACAGATGAACAACTAGGTTACAGTAAACTCTTACTGTTCGCAGAAAAGAAACGACATGAGGATAGATTCCTGGTCGGAACCATCTGGGCGAATCTCACTGATGACCTGAGAACTTTTGTTGATGGTCGTTTGAACATGAACTATGATTTCATCGTGTTCAAAATTGTGCGTGGACAAAATGCGTATGCGTCACCGTTCCTACAATTCAATAAGGGAAAGTTAGATGTAGAATTTATCAAACAGAATTTTTATTCCAAAGCAGTATGAGAACAATCCATCAACTACGACATCTACTTGATGAGGCAATGGAGGTTAACAAAAACGTCTATATCAGTTATGACCAAAATAAATTTTGGCTTGGAGAAAAAGAACTTTCCGAAGTTGAGATGAGAATTATAATGGGAACGTATGTTGTTATACTATGTGAATGTGAACCGTCTTACATGCTGTTTTTTTTAAGACACAAAGTATCATGAAACACTATTGGGTTGAAGTCTCACGAGCCAAAGGAAAAACCGTTCACATGTGTAGACGGTGTAACTGTATGCGTGTAACTGAAATTCACAACCGATTTCACTACACAAGTTATTTACCCGAAAAAACAGATGTTCAATTACGGTCTGCGCCTGTGTGTATTGATAAAGTAAACGCTGAACTTCCTTTCGGTCTTGACTGGAATACATATTAGCCATGAAGAAAATTCTATCTACTGATGAACTTGAAAAATTAATCAAGAAAAGTTTTGAGGTTCATCCAATCAAAACAGTGTTGCGTCTGCATTGGTTTCTCCTGCAACTGGAAAACAAGGGGATTAGATCTGTCAGTGTTCGGAATGTTCGCATTGTTATAAAGTCATATCTGAAAAAGAAAAATGAAGAATGATTCAGTGAAGTTTGTGTTTCACAGTTTTATAATATCGGTACTGATTGTTGCACTTATAATTTTCTTACTGTCATGAGAAAAAACAGTTACACCAAGTACGAACGAATTGTGATGGAAGTTTGGGGAGATCGTTTGCCGGAGGATGAGCTAGCAAGAATTTTAAATTGCAGTGCTCAACGTATAAGAAGAATGGCTATAAAGATGCGAATCGAGAAAGAGGAGTTGAAACAGTTCTTAGCAGAACTGTCATGAAAATAAAATCTACAAGGTGGAAAAATCTATCTGCTGATGATAGGTCTAAGGCTTTCAGATTATTGAGAATGACAGTGCATAATCGCAAGCGCGGAAAACTGCTAGAGATTTTGAACATTACAAATCCAATTCTCATTTTGTGCATCAGTAAAAAAACGAATTCGGATTACATCAAGATTGACAAGAGTAGATCAGAACAGTTCTACGTTGTTCTTGGAAAATATCTCAGAGGAAAACCAACCAATCAAAAATAAATTCTTATGAAATCTCAAACAATTAAAACAGGTTTCGCATTCGTGACACCGTTCAACAATTACATTGCTCTGAAAGAAAATTTCAGAAAGGAACATCCTACCGCAAAAATTCTAGAGGAAATAAAAACATTAACTCTGGTAGAAATGGAAGTTCCCGACACTAGTTCCATTATGACCATAGGTAACAAGGTGAAGCAACAAGTTATCATGATTGCATACGCATGTGTGTATTCTGAAGTTGTGGACGCGGAGAAGGTGAATATAAATAAATTGCTACATTTAAAGGATGAAAATTTATAATCATGGCACGTTACACTCTCATACAAATAGCTGCCGCCTATGATTCGCATGTGACAACTACACACCGTCACATTCAACTATTGATTAAGCAAAAAAAATTTAAGAAAAGTTCCCCAGGGAAAAAGTACAGTGAGAACGAAGCTAGAATATTGTGTGAGCTACTAGACTTCCCTCTAGGCACTTTGCAAAAAATAGCAAAGTTTCCATTTCATAGCAAATCTTGACGAGCGTTTTTCTGAAATACTTTTATCCCATTCAAACACAATGTGGGAAAAGGTTTCGATTTACTTGTCAATCCCGATGCGGACACTGCCGACACACTGGCTCTTATTGTTCGCACTGTCAACACCTATTCTAAGTCTCCATTTGCTAAAGCATGTGCCGCTAAACTATGTCCCAAGTCAGCGTCACGACTTGAGTGCATTCGTAACGTGTTCGATTATTACTGTCGGAATGTGGACTATGTACTGGATCAACCTGGCATTGAGAAAGTATATACACCACAGCGCACAATCATTGAGGGCGGTGGTGATTGTAAAAAGTCTGCAACCTTTCTTGCATCTGTATTGCTTGCTGCTGGTATTGAACCAGTGCTTAAACATGTACACTACAGGGGAAACGATAACTACACTCACATTTATGTTATCGTTCCTAATCCTACTATCAGTAGTTATATTACCCTTGATCCAACTAATCACTGTCAGTTCGATAAAGAGGTCAATAGTCATAAACAGACACTTTACTTTTTAAATGGGAAAGTCATGGAATTACGCTCAATGGGAAATCCGAATAACAACACACTAGCTAATCTGAGTTGGAGTTCTGATATTTCAGAGGGGACGGATTCACTGATGGGAGATTTGGAACAAGTTGGAGATTCATTGATAGGAAAAGGAAATGGGTTAAGAAATTTACTTCCGCACCTTTCACCACGAGCGAAGCAGTGGGTTATAAAACACCGTGTAAATCCTCATACGGCTGTCCTTGCTGATGCGTTGGGAGTTTCTCCCATTGACGGTAAGAAGTTGCGTGGAATCGAATTGCTTGACATTGACGGGCCTGAATATATTGAAGGCCCTGAATATATTTTTGGGCCTGAGTATGTAGGTAAGAGCAAGAAGGGTGGACTGTTCAAGAAAATTTTTAAGCTGTGGAAAACAACTTCTCTCGCTGCACTACGTGGCCCGTTCCTTTTCATTGTTGAATTCAACGTTCACAATCTAGCAAAACATTTGCTCGAAGGTTGGAACCACAATCCAAACAAGATAGAAAAATTGTGGTCAAGTTTCGGAGGTAATATCAACTCACTGAAAAAAGTTATTATCAGTGGAGCAAAGAAAAAACGTCTGCTTGGACTTGATGACGGTGAAATATACGGCCCTGAGTTTATTGGTAAATGTCGTTCGATGGGATTTGCTCCGGCTGCAGCGTTAGCGGGTGCAACTCCCATCATAGTAGCTTTTGCAAATCTTCTAAAGCAGATTAAACCAAAGAGCGATGCAGCTAGTGGACTTACTGCGGCTGCTGATGCTGCGGTTTCAATTTCTTCTGATCCGAATTTCAAATTGCCGAATGATACACCAGTAGACAAAGAAGGGGCGAAGGGAGATGCTCCAGGATCAGTTGAGAGCACGTATGAAAAAATTCTTCGTCAACAAAAAGATGCAGAAGCAGTGAAGGCAAGTTTCTTCGAGCCGGTGGGATTCGTTTTTAAAACTGTGTTACTTATTTCCATCTTACATATTAACCCGACCTTAAAAAGTTGTATGGAATCAATCGCCATCAGTGCGCCACTTCTTTTTTGGGGTTTCAAAAAACTATTCACAAAATGAGTTTAGAGAAGCATCTAAAAAACGTTGCCTGGACGGGCGCGGAAATTGGTGTCACTGTATTAGGTGGCATCGTTGCAACAAAAGTTCTTGACGATAGAAAAATCTTCAAAGATCAATTTGCAAAAAATCCTTCATGGTTTGAAGGGCCAAGAGACGGCGCACCCATTTACATTAAGTGGAGCGGTGGATTAAAAGCAGGCGCCGCAATTACGGCAGCTAGCTACATCAAAAATCCGTGGGCAAAACTTTTTCTTTTTGGTATTGCATATCAAGGAGTGTTGCAGCAAGCAAGAATCCTGACATGGGATAAAGAAAAAAATTCTGCTCGCATCGGTGCAAGCTCATCAGAGACAGCAGAACTCGACAAGGAATTAAGAAACCTTGCAAAACGTCACCGCACTATGGGAACGGATGAAATGAGTGGTGAACATTCATCGTCAATAGCTGATGGAATGGAAGGCCCTGAATATGTCTCAGGCTACAGAGAACTTGGAGACCGTTACCAATCTTCAGTAGCAGGATACAGTGATCTTGGAGATCGTTACAAGTCAGCCGTAGCAGGTGCATACGACGAAGACGATATGATGGGATTTTCGTTTCAGGGAAGCGACTCAACAAGCGTCGGAGCTAATTACGAAGAATAAAAATTGTTTCAATCACAAGTGTAGTTTTTTAGAACTGCACTTCAGCAATAAATACTAAAAACTTTAAATTCAAATCCAATGAGATTCGACACACAAGCGATTATGTTCATGCAGCGTAAGGCGTACAATGCTCTGACCGCTCCAGGAGTTATTAAACACAAAGGAATTGGAGAAGTAGAGGGCCGTCCTGCTCTGAAAAAAGAGCTAGTGAAAAACAAGCACTACGTACAACCGAAGTTGACAAGCTCCCCAGGAATGATTATTCAGGAATTACCCTGGGTGAATACAACAACAACATTCACGTTCGACTTTTCACAGAACGGGCCACAACAAACTCCGGGACTAAATAACAACAGTGTGTTGAATAAGAATGATGTGTTTGCGATTTATGCAATACAAATTCTTTTCGGTACAGGAACTAACTCAGCAAGTTTCGTGTATCGTTCACATGGTATCCTTCCGGCTGACGATTCACTGTACAACTCAACATTGCAAATAGTCACTGAGAGTTCAACATACGTTGATAAAATGGAAGGTCAATTCTTCCGTGACAATCCTGCAAACAGCAATGAGTATTTCGGTGAGATCGGTATGCAGATCATCAACCCCGTTCGTATTGTGAGCGGTGAACTTGGAAAGTTCAATGTGAATATTGTTTTGAAAAATCCAATTTCTACATTGGTAATCTCAGCGAATACAGTTATTTCAATGAGACTTCACGGAGTGTACGGACAAGCTCAAGGTTAATTCCTTCACAGGAATTTTTCTTTGACATAAAATTTTCTGCAATGGAAATACAAACAGTCTTGTTCCGTATGGGAATCGGAACATGGAGTACCGACATGGTGACAATTATGCCAAATCCCGCCAGCCCGAAATTTCAGATTGGAAAAAATCTTCCGACTGATGTAGGTTTCATCTACGGACTTACCACGTATGCTGATGGAACAGATCCCGACGGGAACACTTTAATCAGTACAGCACAGGCGCAGAATATTTATATCACTCTGCAGGACGGAGCAACACAGTTCTTTGAGCAAATCAGAATGAGCGATCTGTTAAATGAGTTTGCTGGTTCTCCTATTGTCAGAGGTGAAAAATTTCTTCCCGTTGCAATTCCTGCATTCGATCTGAGTAAATCATACTATCAGAATCCAAACAGTTATGTGACTGCAACAATCCGTTTGAAACTATGGTACATTCAAATGAATGATTGGAACCGTGTAAAAGATCACTTCAGCATAAATCCGAATTACAAGCAAGCAGATAAAAAATAATGTTCGAGGGAATTATTGAACATATCAAATTCAATTATCCGCGAGCTGTGTTCTCGGAGTTGTTTTACGTGGCTGCTGTTCCTAATGCAATCGCTACAATGGCTATTGCAGATGTGAACCATGCCAATGAAAAAGCGAGAGCGATTTTTATGCAGTTCATTTATCTTGAAACAGTAGCGGCACCGATGACACTTGTGGATCAATACAACAATCCTCTATTCGTTACTCCGACAAACGGAAACGGTTGGTTGCCGATTGGAAAAATTACCAAAGGCGCCCAATTACGAGTTACCAATACATCAGGCAAACAAATTTTCTGGATCTCTTACCAATATATCTTAGATGCAAAGTAGTCAGATTGCAACTTTAATTCTCAAAAATAAATGCAACGAGTTACTAATCTGTGACTACGGGGGAAACAAGCTCATGGACATAATTGAGAAGTCACCTTCAGCAGCCGCGAAAGAGTTGGAAGAAATCTTACCCGACTTTTCAGAGTACAGAAAGCTAGAGATTAAAGGGCGTGCGAACAATTCAACACCGTGGACAAAATCTTTTTGCTGGCAACTGGAATTTGATAAGAAGGATAAAACAATCGCAGGACTTCCAGCACACAATCAAACCATCGGAGCAATGGAATACGTCAGCATGATGAAAGAAATGATGACGGAAAATTTAAAGTTGCAAAGTCAGTTGCTTGAAAAAACAATTCAGGCAAACAATAATGATCCTGAAAAGTGGATTCCACTTATTCAGACAGCCGCTCCAATGCTCGGACTTCATCCAGGTGGAATACAAGGGCCGCCGACCAATGCAACGGAAGTAAAAAAAAGTTTGCACTTCGGAGACGTGGATACTTCCAAAATGAACAGTGAACAAATTTCTGAGGAGATTGGTAAAAAGTTGAATTCAATCTCCAAAAAAATTTCAGGTCCACAGATGTACAATTTAGTTACAGCACTGGACAACAATCCTATGTTATCAATGCAGATAGATAATATTTCTATTCTGCTCAATGCAATAATTTCTAAACCTCATTTGCTCGAAGGAGCTATGAAATTCGTCTGACGCTATGGCTAAAAAAAAACGTCGTCACAAAAAAACTCATGCGAAGAAAAAAGTTCATCGCAAGAAAAGTGTTTCCCGTAAGAAAAAAAAATCTGTCGGTAAACATCACCGCAAATGGGGAATGGTGAAACAGCACTCTCGTAGAGTTGCAGGCAGGAAGAAGAAGAAAGGGAAGAAGAAAAAAAGTGTATCCGGTGTACCCGGTGGAAGTTTCTTAAAAGCAGTAAGAACTATTCACCGTTTCTAAATGGAATATATTACTCAACAGGATTTGGAGATCGGAATGTATCTCAACAACGACGGCCCTGCACAAGTGGCGTTGTATGATGATTGGGAGCACCTTCCTGAGCCGCCTACACTGTTGATTAAGAAAGGTGAATTGATCGGACAAATCGTAGACTTTAAAAACGGGCCTGATGGATTGATCGTAATTTTTATCTCCGACAAAATTACTCAGAAAGGTTCGCTCATGGAGAAGGCAGTTTATTATTCTGTAGGTTGGTTGCTTGATGATGTAAAGATTGGTTTTGGTGCAAGGTTCAAGAATATACAGAACTGCGTACGAGTTAAACAAGTTGCTGAACAGAAAACCGCTATACAAAATGCAAAGGACAAAGGTGTCAACCTTACGAACATGGTTAAAAAAGCGGCTGGCACTCTTAGTACTGCTGTCTCAGAAACAGTTAAAGCGATTATCCCGTGGGACTTGGTTTGGATCGCAGGTGGAATCTGGCTCGGAGGAAAAGTACTCACCTCTAAAACGAGTAAGTAAAGAAATGGTTGAACTGAAATTTTTTTTTCA
>Ga0163162_10007251_pt1 | contig 10764 bp, 10 predicted proteins | sample S55metaG_FD_115310 | JGI IMG/M metagenome (GOLD analysis project Ga0163162, IMG submission 115310) | Switchgrass rhizosphere microbial communities from Kellogg Biological Station, Michigan, USA - S5-5 metaG | ecosystem: Host-associated > Plants > Roots > Rhizosphere > Soil | place: USA...
GCAACAGGCTGTCTCGGAAGGCAAACTACGCAGCGACCTGCTCTACCGTCTCAACGTCTTCAGCATTCACCTGCCCTCGCTGCGTGAACGAAAAGAAGATCTGCCCGTACTCGCGCAGCATCTCGTCACCCAACTCGCGGAGAAGCACGGCCGGCCCGCCCGCTTCCTCAGTCCCGCAGCTTTGGAAGCACTACAGTTTCACTCGTGGCCCGGCAATGTGCGCGAACTGCGCAACGTCATCGAGCGCATCGTGATCATGAATCCCACTACGACCCGGTTCGATCGCAAGCACCTCCCGCCGCTGGTCCATCGTGATGGCACCCGCCGATCGATTGGCGCCGAGTTTTCCACCTTGCACCAGGCCCGCGCCGCCTACGAACGTGACTACATCCTCAAAAAGCTCGACGACAATCACGGCAACATCAGCCGCACGGCTGAAGTGCTAGGACTGGAGCGAAGCCATCTTTATCGGAAGATGAAGACTCTGGGGATTGCCGTGAAGGAATGATTTTCGTAGCGCCGGCATCTTGCCGGCTGTCGTGAGGGCATCTTGCCCTCACAGCGTGGGCGGGACGCCGGCGCTACAGGACATCAGTCGCACGCCTGAGGTGCTCGGGCTAAGGCACCTGTATCCAGAGATGAAAACTTTCGCGATTGTGTGAAAGAGCAGGCCTGACCTGCGTGGGGCGGACACTCCTGTCCGCCGCCTTTGAACTTGATTCAAACGTCCCATCCGCTGCGCGCTAGATGCTTCGCAGGCTCAGCATGACGCCGGAAGGGGAAATAAGTCTTTGCGGAACTGCGTGGGCGGGACGCCGGCGCTACAAAAAACGCTACTTCTTGATCATGTGGATTTCGGTGCCGTTCTTCAGGAACTTCACTTCGTCCATTAGCTGGTTGATGAGGAAGATTCCGCGCCCGTGGTCGGAATAGACGCTCTCGCCTTGTAGCGGGTCGGGAACTTCGCCCGGCTTGAATCCCGTGCCGGGATCACGAACCACAATCAGAATGCTTTCGTCGTCGTTACAAACTACGTCGCACTCCACGATTTTCGACGGGTCGGCCTTGGCGCCATGAACCACCGCATTGGCTAAAGCCTCGGTCAGGGCCAGTTCGATAGCGTCGTACTTATCGGACTCGCAATGAACCTGTCTCACCAACTCCATCACACTCTGGACCACCGGATCCACGGCGTTCCGGTCCGCTGCCAGCGTCACATTCAGTTTCAACTTGCCGGTATCGAACTTGTGGATCTCGTGGTTATCGGTCATGGCCTGCTTTCGTGGTGAGATTAAAAATGCTTACCAGATTCGATGCGTTTCCGTGCTCGGGGATTCTACAGGGAACCCCCTATTCGAGCAAAGTCTCGGCAGATCAGGACTTGCCGCCAACCGCCAAACGTTCCACCTGACGGCGCCAGTCAAGTTCTTCGACAAACTCGTGCGACTCCCGCCAGTTCTCGCGGACTTTTACAAATAGCTCGAGGAACACTCGCTTCTCCAGCATCTTTTCGATCTGCAGGCGAGCGGCCGTACCGATCTTCTTGAGCATCTGGCCTCCTTTGCCTACAAGGATTCCCTTCTGCCCATCGCGTTCACAATAGATCATGGCTGCGATGCGGAAGACTTTGGTTCCTTCCTCGAACTGTTCAATCACAACCGTTGTGGCGTACGGAACTTCTTCTTCGGTCTCCACCAGCACCTGTTCTCGAATGATCTCCGCCACCATGAAGCGAACGGGTTGATCCGTGATCTGGTCTTCAGGGAAATATTTTGGGCCTTGCGGCAGGAAGTTCAGGACCTTCTCCAGAAGCACGTCGAGGCCTTCGCGTTTGCGAGCGGAGAGCGGAATGATCTCGCGGAAATCATGTAACTTCCTGTAGCCGTCGATGATGGGCAGCAGTTTGTCTTTTGTACCGCGCAGCAGATCGATCTTGTTCAGCAACAGGAAGACTGGTGTTCCGGACTTTTTGGCCATGTCCAGCACAAACTGGTCTTCTCGGGTGAAGCGCCGGGTCACGTCTGCGATCAAGAGAACCAGTTCGCAGCCGACCATGGCTTCGCGGACCTCCGCCATCATCTTGCGGCCGAGAGAGGTATCAGGCCGGTGAACGCCTGGAGTGTCGATAAGAACGATCTGGCCGCCAAGCTTGCTCTTTTGTTTGGGCACGTGGATGATCCCGAGAATGCGGTTACGCGTGGTCTGGGGCTTGGGGCTGATAATGGCCAACTTCTCGCCGACCAGGGCATTCAGGAGCGTGGATTTGCCGGCGTTGGGACGGCCCAGTATGCAGACGAATCCGGAGTGAAAGGCCATAGGTGGTTTCGTAGCGCCGGCATCCTGCCGGCTGTCGTGAGGGCATCTTGCCCTCACAGCGCCGCCGGGACGGCGGCGCTGCAGCAGACCTGACTATATCAGCTTCATCTGCTGCGTCGGTTTTGCGACGGAGATTCTTACGCGTTCCACGCGCCGTTCGGTAGCATCCAGAACTTCAAAACGGAGGCCTTCCTCTTCCACGACTTCTCCCCGGTGAGGGATGCGTCCCGCCAGTTCGCTGACCAATCCGGCGACCGTCGCGGATTCTTTGCCCTCGGGCCGTATGCCGAACATTTCGACCAGGCGATCGACGTCCATGTTGCCGGGCACAATATAAGAGTTTTCGTTCTCGCGGATGACTTCCAGTTTTTCGTGCTCGTCGCGAATCTCGCCCACGATTTCTTCCACCAGGTCTTCGATCGTGACCAGGCCCGCGACGCCGCCGTATTCGTCAACAACGATGGCCATGCGAATGTTGTTCTGCTGCATCTCGCGCAACAGGTCGCTGACCAGCTTGCTCTCCGGAACGAAGTCGACATCGCGGCGCATGATCGTATCGACGGTACGGTAGTGACCTTCGGTGTCGGGTACTTGCAGAACATCCTGAGCGAAGACGATGCCCACGATGTTATGGATGCTGCCCTCGTACACCGGCACGCGCGAAAACGGTCTGGTGCGCAACAGTTCGATAAATTTCTCGACCGTCGTATTCGTCGGAACGGCGACGATCTCCGGCCGCGGCTTCATAGCCTCACGGACAGTTTTCTCGCTGAACTCGACCACCGACTGGATCAGGTCTCGATTGCTCTCGTCGAGAATGCCTTCTTCCTGTCCGGCTTCGATCAGGGCGTCCACGGCTTCGGTGTGGGTCTCCGGAGTTTCGTCCGAATGCTCCTTGGTCAGCGCGGTGACCGATTGCAGGAAGCCCAAGACCAGCGTGACCGGCAGCGCGAGATAGATCAGAATGCGCAAAATCCAGCCACAACTCACCAGCCAGTCGCCCCGTGTCCGGGAAAAGAAAACAAAAGGGAGAAAACGGTTGAACAGAATGATGATGAGTACAAGGCTGAGGGTGGCCTGAAGAATTTCGTAGATTCCCCAACCCCGCTCTTTGAACACCGCAAAGCCCACCAGCAGGGCGATCGCAGCCGTCATGATTTGGGTCAGCACTGCCATGGAGAGCGCGGCGCGGGCGCGGCTGACTCCAAGCTTGGGCTCAACTCTCTGCTCGAACGTAGCAATGTTTTCCTGGAACTCGCGCGAAAGGAACCGCCCAATCTCGGTGTAAACGCGATCAGCGTAAGAGACGAGCGTCAACAGGCAGAAGAACAACAGCAACGCAGCTGCAATGGCATAGTTCATCGAGTTCGCGCAGCCCGTGTGGCGCGGGCGCCCCCGCCCGCGGCTTTTGACTTGGATCTTGGAGTCGTCTGGCCTGACCTTTCAATCAGACCCAGGGGAAGTCCCAACGACCTCCGTAAAGCCGCTTCTCGCCGAGCCATTGCGCCATCGTCGCGATCGTGATCGTATCCCACCAGATGAAGTACTCCATGCAATGCCAGTATCTTTATTTCGTCAGCGGCAGAATGACCCAGCTTGCGGGCATTCTGCCTCGCAATGTCGGCCGAGATAGCGATGTCGCCGGCCAGACCGTTCACAAACCCCACCCCGGGCGGAAATGAGAGCACGTCCGTTGGCTGGTCCTTTGACCGGAAACGCCGGTTGAGCGAGCGCAATTCGGAACTGCCAGTCACCAAAACATTGACCGTCCCCTTGAGTTTACTGGCATGACAGGCGCGGGCCACAAACTGGGCCAGCGCCGTATCGCTCAATCCAACCACGGGTTTACGCAAAATCACCAATGTTTTTCTTTGCGCACTTTGCGGCACACTTCGCGTCCTTTGCGGTTAAAGCTTTTTGCCTTCCTGCAATAAAAACAGGAGGGCCAGATTCGGCGCCCTCCCGCTTAATCTTACCCGCTCTACTCGCTGGTTTCTACTTCCGACGAAGTCTCAATGGGCTTGTGTCCCGGTACTTCGCCCCCATTGCCCTTACCGTTCGTCCGCGACTCCAGCAAAGGCAGTTGCTCCGCAGCTTTCGCCTTATGCTCATCGTAGGCCCGGATGATCCGCTGCACCAACTGGTGCCGCACCACATCGGTATCGTCAAAATAAGCGAAGGCGAGGCCTTCTACATTCTTAAGAACTTCCGCGGCCTCGAGCAGGCCGCTGCGGCGGGCATTAGGCAAATCGATCTGGGTGACGTCGCCCGTGATCACAGCCTTGGAGTTAAATCCCAGCCGAGTGACGAACATCTTCATCTGCTCGGACGTGGTGTTCTGCGCCTCGTCCAGAATGACGAATGAGTCGTTCAAGGTGCGACCGCGCATGAACGCGATGGGCGCAATCTCGATGACACTTTTTTCCAGATAGCGGTCGACCTTTTCAGGCTCAAGGAGATCGTAAAGCGCGTCGTATAACGGACGCAGGTAGGGATCGATCTTGTCCTGCAAAGTGCCTGGCAGGAATCCCAGGCGCTCGCCCGCTTCGACCGCGGGACGCGCCAGAATAATCCGATTCACGCGCTTCGATAGCAAGGCGGAAATCGCCATGGCCACGGCCAGGTACGTCTTCCCCGTTCCCGCCGGACCGACGCCGAATACCATGTCGTGGTTTTCGATAGCCTCGAGATAGCGCCGCTGGTTCACGCTCTTCGGTTGCACCGTGCGGCGTCCGAAGGCGCGCTGGCGTCCGGCTTCCGCCAGGCCGCGCAATGTCACCTTGGGATCGGCGAGCACAACGCGCAACATGCTGCCGAGATCGCCGTTGTTGAAGGTGTACCCGGAGCGCTGCAGGTGGTCGTAGTCTGCAAAAACCTGCTCGGCCCGGGCAACGTCGCGGGACGCCCCTTCCAGGTCGATGGAATCCGATCGCAGGTCGATATTGATATTCAGGCCGTCTTCCAGCAAGCGTACATTCTCGTCACGCGTGCCGAAAAGAGTCTCGATGTGGGGACTGATTTCAATGCTCTTCTTCATTCAGTTTTTGGCGCTTCCTCCCGCGCTTTAGATGCTGAGTTGCCTGTGCGTGGAGCGTAAAAACACCCCTGCCCGGGCGTAGACAAACAAGTCTCATATCTGTGGGTGGAACCAGCCGAGGATGCTCGCCCCGAGGTGCAAGCAACTGCCATTGAGCTAAGGGTACCCCTGCTCAACGACGAGAGTCAATGCGGCAATATTGAATTTTTTTACTTTGAAAGAACGGGGTTCGTGAGGTTTGGGGCGGACACTCTTGTCCGCCCCACACATGATTCGTGCAGCCTTCGTCCTGATATCATGCGGCCACGATGAAATCGGCATACTCTCTCTTGTTTGTATTTTTGGCCGCTCTCGCTTCAGCTCAAACTTCTAAAAACGCTGAGGTTGAAAAGGTCTATCCCGATGCGCACGCTCTCTATCTCGATCTCCATCAGAATCCGGAACTCTCTTCCCACGAGACGCAAACCGCAGAGAAGCTGGCGGGCCGCCTGCGTGACCTCGGCTACACGGTCACTGACCACGTTGGTGGAACAGGTGTCGTTGCCGTTCTCAAGAATGGCTCCGGACCGACCATCATGCTGCGTACCGAACTCGACGGGCTCCCGGTAGAAGAAAAGACAGGCCTGCCCTATGCCAGCAAAGTCCACACCAAGGACGACTCAGGACGCGACGTCGGCGTCATGCACGCCTGTGGTCACGACGTCCACATGGCATCGCTGTTTGGGGCGGCCGCGATCATGGCCCACAGCAAGAACACGTGGCACGGCACTCTGATCCTGATTGGCCAGCCAGCCGAGGAGACTATCTCCGGTGCGAAGCGAATGATCGAAGACGGCCTCCTGACCCGCTTCCCCAAACCTGACATCGCGCTCGCGTTACACGTCGGCAACAATCTTCCAGCCGGCAAAGTTGGTGTCGGTCCCGCCTACCGCTTCTCAAACGCGGATTCACTTCGAATTACGATCTATGGCAAGGGCGGACACGGCTCCATGCCCAATAGCACGATTGATCCAATCGTGATCGCAGCGCGGCTTATCGTCACGCTTCAAACCATCGTCGCCCGCGAAGTAAAACCGGGTGAAGTCGCCGTTCTGACGGTTGGATACATTCAGGCCGGCACCAAGAACAACATCATTCCTGAACACGCCGAGCTCGGGCTCACGGTACGCAGCTACAAACCCGAAGTTCGCAAGCATGTGCTGGCAGCCATCGAGCGCATTACAAAGGCCGAAGCCGAGGCTGCGGGCGCGACGCAAGAGCCTAAGATTGAACACCTCGAGGCTACGGATGCCGTTTACAACGATCCGGCCCTGGCGCAGCGAATGCAGGGCGTGCTTGAATCGGCGCTGGGTAAAGACAATGTGGTGGTCGAAGATCCGGGGATGGCGTCAGAGGATTTTTCTTTTATCACGGCGCAGGGCGTACCGTCGTTCTACTTCAGCCTGGGCGGTGCGGACCCGGCAAAGTATGCCGAAACAAAAGCGTCGGGAACGAATCTGCCGACGAATCATTCTGCGCTATTCGCGCCGGACGCGGATCCTGCGATACATACGGGGATCGAATCTGAAGTGGCCGTGCTGCGGAGTTTGCTGAAGTAGTAACAGACTACGTGGCCGGTGCTACCTAAGCACTCTCGCCTTTGGCGTCAGCTATCGATGCCGGCACTGCCCTTTGCCTCGCCCAAGCTCGCAATTCCTCAATTTCCTCGGATCGGGTCACTGACAGCGGTACCGTCGCTTTGAGTGCATCCAGCAGGCTTTGCGTGTTCACCGGTTGCTTGTTGGAGAATGCAGCGTAGAGTGCAGTCTGCAGCGCGGCTTCAATCTCGGCTCCGGAGAATCCTTTTGCGGCCATGGCGATTCGATCAAGATCGAAGTCTGCGGGATTGCGTTTGCGCCGCTGCAAGTGAATGGCGACGATTTGCTTGCGCTCGGTCTGGTTAGGCAAGTCGACGAAGAATAATTCGTCAAAGCGTCCCTTTCGGATCAGTTCGGGAGGCAGCGCGGTCACGTCGTTACAAGTAGCGGCCACGAAAACCGGGGCTTTACGATCCTGCATCCAGGAGAGGAAAGCAGCCAGGATGCGCGATGACACTCCGGCATCGACCGAAGCCGAATCTGGTCCGCTGCCGGCGAAAACCTTTTCCAGTTCGTCGATCCACAAGACGCACGGGGCAAGGCCTTCGGCGACGCGGAATACTTTCTGTATTCGCTTCTCGGTTTCGCCGATGTACTTGTCGAAGATGGCGGCAGTGTCAAACTTCACCAGCGGGAGTTTCCACTCCCCCGCAATAGCGCGGGCGCACATACTTTTGCCGCAGCCCTGAACTCCAAGAATGATGGCTCCGCGCGGTGGCTCCAGGCCGAAATCGCGAGCAGCATCCTCCCACGTGCCACGGCGCTGGGCCAGCCACCGCTTGAGATTGTCCAGGCCGCCGACGCTCGTCAGATTTTCCGAGGCGTCAATGAACTCCAGCATTCCTGAGTGCCGTAGCTGGTCTTTTTTGGCCTCCAGGACATCAGTAACGGTTTCAGCCGTGACGCCATACCTGGTCACAATTGCCTGTGATGCGGCGCGTTCCGCTTCTTCTTCGGTGAGGCCGCGCAGATTGTTGGCCATGGTATCGAGACCCGCAGCATCCAGGCTGCGCTTCAGGGTCCGCGTTTTTCCTACCCGGACAGTCATCTCGTCGATGATTTGGCGCAGGCGCAGTTTGTCCGGCAACGGCAGTTCGAGAAATTCGACCAGGCTGCCGAGTTCGGCCGGAATGGTGATCGACGGTGCTGTTATGACGACGGTACGGCGATTGGCGGAAAACTTCTGGCCTACGTCTCGCAGCCGGCGCACAACCACCGGGTCGTCCATATGGCGATGGAAGTCCTTGAGAACAAAGGCAGCTTCGAGTGACATTGCTTCCAGGTTGCTGAGCGCCTGGGCAGGTTCCTTGCTGTTATAGAGGGCCTGGGCGCCCGACTGGTCATGGCCGCCTCCTCCGGTTGCATAAGCCGGTTCGGGGACTAACTCACCCACATCGCTGCCGCAGCGCACCAGGCCGCTGGCAATGCTCCACTCGAAGGTCGCGAGGTTCAGTGACGAGCATGCCGCCCTGACCAGGCGCACCGCACGCATCTCTTCCACGGTTTCCATGACCACGATGGGCGTAGAGGAGCTGAGCAGGATTTTCAGACGCTCGAGGGCATCCGGCATAAGGGTTTGGGCGCTTTCGTTTGACCACGTAGGACTTACTCCCGTAAAATAGTCTATTCGGGAGCACCCGGAACACCTCTCCATAGAAACGAAGGTAACGAATCAGACATGGCAAATCATTTTTCGGCGCTGAAACGCGCTCGTCAGACCGAAACTCGGACCGCGCGCAACCGCGCCAACACTTCCCGCCTCCGTGGCGCCCTGCGAGAGCTGCGTGAAGCCATGGCCAAAGGCGACAAGGCCGCCGCTGAGGTGGTTTTCCGGCAGACTGTCTCCGCCCTCGATAAGGCTATCCAGAAGGGCGTAATTCACGAGAACACCGCGTCGCGCTATAAGTCCCGTCTGAACGCGCGGGTGAATGCGCTGAAGTAGCTCTCAGCTGTCAGCTCTCACCTTTCAGTAAATTCCTTCTGCGAATAGTCTCGGTAATGGGTCAGCGTGTGTTTACCGGAAGCGTGGGATCAGAAAACCTGTGTGTTTCTGGTGCTCACGGAAAGCCTCGCCGAATTGTTGGGTCAGCATTGATTCTTCCTTCTTCGCTTTAAAGCAGTATCCCGCCGCTACCAGGCACACTCCCAGGACGCATCGCCACCTGTCGATGACCATCGCAGAGCCAATCGCCGCAAGGATCAAGCCGGTATAGATTGGATGGCGCAGGCGCGCATACGGTCCACTGCGGATGAGTTGATGGTCCTCTTTGATCGTGACCCGCGCGCTCCAGTACGCCGCCAGGTGATAGCGTGCCCAGATCGCCAGCCCGATTCCCATCCATATGTAAATCGAGCCGACAATCGGGCCCACCAGGTTGCGCGGGACGACTCGGCTTCCGAGAAATCCAATTCCAGATGAATTGCGGAAAAGCAGAACGTAGCCGACCGTCTCGATCAGCAGAACTGTGTAGCGCGAAGCGAAGGATTCTTGTTGCCGCGTGGCGCGAGTCTTGATGGCGCCAATGAGCCAGTAGACTAAGAATACGACCCAGGGAATGATGACCAGGAGACGGAAAATTTCCTTCAGAGTCATGCTTCCACTCCTAGACGGGAAGCTCTTCCTGCAACCATCCGGGAATCTCGGGCTTGACCTCGGCAGTGAGATCGAGAATCAATTTTTCCAGCACGAATCGTTTGGTGGGAGGATTGGATCGCAGGGCGAGGTCAGTCTTGGCCACCAGCCGGATGGCGCGCGTGAGTTCGCGTTTTGATTTATAGCGGCGGGCTTGCCTGATGATGTCGTCCGCGGCGAATGGCGGGACTCGAAAGCCCTGCCACAGCGCGGCCCACAGCATGCGCTGGTCGCGCACGTTGCGTTCCAGGATTACAAGCATCTGGCGGAATGTTTTGGCCAGCATGTAAAGATGTCCGATGGCAGCGTCGTCGCCGTCGCCGGTGCTCAGGATGGCGTGCAGCATCTGCAGGGCCCGCACACGGTCTTTCGAGGAAATTGCGTCGGTCAACTCGTAGAGCGACCGCTGTTTCGCGGCCAGCACCATCGTCTCTACATCACCCAGAGTGATGCGTTTCTTCTCGCCCACGTAGAGGATCAGCTTCTCCAGTTCATTGGAGACCATCATCATGTCGCCGCCGAGAGCGTCTACCAGTTCGCGGGCGGCGTCGGCGTCAATTTTCACGTCGCGGATACTGCCATATTCTGCGATCCAGCGGACCGCCTCGCTCTCCTCGACCCGCGCCAGTTCGACGATGGCGCAGTAAGCGCCCAGAGTTTCGCGGATGCGCTCGTAGCGCTCCTTGTCGGTCATCTCCATGCGGCGGGCGTCGGCCGGGATACTAATGTGGTCCGCTACAAAAATCAGGACTGCATCCGGATTGGGATCTTTGCAGTAGGACTCGATTGCTGCCAGTTTTTCTTCGTTCGATCCCCGCCCGAACAGGGCCTTGACTCCACGGACGAAAAACACTTGAAACGGAGCCATCAGCGAAGGCGTGCGGGCGCGATCGAGGACTTCCGCCAGATCGGTGTCTGCGAGGTCGAAGTCAAAGAGGCTAAAGTCGCGCATGTCGGCTGGCACCAGATGTTTCAGGATGGCTTCGCGGCAGCGCTTGCGAAAGAACACTTCGTCGCCCACGAAAACGTAAGCGGGCCGCAGCTTCCGGGCTTCTACCTCGGAGACGAAGCGGTCGGCCTGGGCGAATGCCCGCATCAAAAACCCTCCAGAACGTTGCTCACCAGCGTGCGCGCAAACTCGC
>Ga0163162_10007253_pt1 | contig 10763 bp, 10 predicted proteins | sample S55metaG_FD_115310 | JGI IMG/M metagenome (GOLD analysis project Ga0163162, IMG submission 115310) | Switchgrass rhizosphere microbial communities from Kellogg Biological Station, Michigan, USA - S5-5 metaG | ecosystem: Host-associated > Plants > Roots > Rhizosphere > Soil | place: USA...
TAATCGGCTACAATATTGGCATTAGGAACCAGAGGAATGGCTGCAACCGGCATTAAACCGATATCTGCCTGACCACTAATTACTTTGGCTGCACAATCTGAAGGAATATCTAAACTTAAATCAATTTTATTTATAATGTCCGAATGTTCTAATCCGTATATAAAAGCTTTAGTGTTGGTATAAGCAACAGCCGATATTTTAATCTTATTCAAGGTGCTATATTTTGCGCTTCGCGTTTTGCGATAAGCGTATTATTCAATTACTAAACTATCTAAATGAACGGCGCTGTTAAATTCAAGAACAGTAAATTTTCCATCTTCAAAACCCATTTTATAAAGTACGGTGTTCTGGTGTGGGAATTCGGTCATCAGGCTTAATGGTTTGTCTAATAATAAGCAAAGGAAAACACGCATTGCTCTACCATGCATGCAAAGTAAAACTGTTTTTTCTTCAGGCCTCGTCATTAAAACTTCCATGGGTTGTTTTAAACGTTCATAAACATCCTGAACGCTTTCGCCACCTTCAAAATGAGCGGTATAGTCTCCATTCTCCCAGCTTTGTAACATCTCACGGAAAGCTTCACGGGCATCTTCGGTATTCGGTTTTCCTTCCCAAACACCCCAGGCCAACTCGTCTAATCCCGAAAGCTTTTCCCAAGGTAATTTAGCATCTATAAATTTTTGAACGGTTTGCCAGGTACGTTTTAAATCAGAGGTGTAAATCTTATCAAAAGGAATCTCCTTATATTTTTGATAAAAAGCCTCTGCCTGTGCCCTTCCCAAATCATTTAAGTCAGAATTTATGCCCCTGCCCTGTACTATGCCTTGTCTGTTAAGTTCCGTTTCGCCGTGGCGTATGATGTATATTTCTTTCATCTAATTAATTATTGAATGAGGGATTTTTGAGTGATTGAATGTTAAATTTAACGCTCTATACCCTTATTCGCTTATTCAGTCATTCTCTAATTCAATCATTAATTCACCACCGGTAATTTATAATATTGTGGCTTCTTTTCTTCCTCGAAAACAACATTTTCGAAATCCGTAACCACATTGTATAAAGTATCCCTTTCTATTGCTTTTCTGCCAACTTGTTTGATCAGGTTAACCAATTCTTTCGTACTCATTGCTGGTGTTTGCTCCTCAGCTCCTGCCATCGAATAAATTTTGGTGGTATCATCAAGTGTACCATCAATATCATCCACACCGTAATTTAAAGATAACTGAGCCGTTTCGCGACTGATCATCGCCCAATAAGCTTTAATATGATCGAAGTTATCCATGTAGATACGGGCAATAGCATAATTTCTTAAATCTTCAATTACTGAAGACTCAGGCACATTGCTCATCTGGTTATGCTGATTTCTGAATTTTAAAGGAATAAAAGTCTGGAAACCACCTGTACGATCCTGCAGTTCGCGGAGCTTTTCCATATGATCTACACGGTGCCAGTATTTTTCGATATGGCCGTAAAGCATGGTCGCATTACTGCGCATGCCCAATTTGTGCCATTCTTCGTGTATATCCAGCCATTGCTGACCGGTACATTTATCTTTAGCGATCTGTTCCCTGATTTCCGGATGGAAAATTTCTGCCCCACCACCTGGTATCGATTCCAATCCGGCTTCTTTCATTAAACGCATACCGGTTGCATAATCGATTTTAGCCTTTTTGAAAATATAGTGGTACTCTACGGGTGTTAATGCTTTAACATGTAAATCCGGACGATGTTGTTTAATAGCGGTAAACAAGGCCGAATAAAATGCCACATCATATTGTGGAAGCACCCCACCTACGATGTGTACCTCTGTTACCGGTTCGCCATCATATTTTTTTACAATATCGAGCATTTGCTCCATCGTTAAAGCCCAGCCTTCTTCTTTTTGTTTAATTAAACGAGAGTAGGAGCAAAATTTGCAGTCATAAACGCAAAGATTGGTAGGTTCTAAGTGAAAGTTTCGGTTAAAATAAGTTTTATCACCATGTTTTTTCTCACGAATGTAATTTGCGAGGACACCCAGGTAACCTAGTTCGGCATGTTCGTAAAGATGCACACCTTCATCAAATGTAATGCGTTCTCCGTTAAGAACTTTGTGTGCTATGTTTTGTAATTCAGTTGATAAATTGGTATCAGCTAATATTTTTTCAACTTGCTCAGTTGTATTCATTCCTGATTTATTTTGAACAAAAATACAATAATGAGCCGATTTGAAAATCATTTTCTTGTAACAAACCGCGATTTAGAACTGCTCTAATTAATAATAACCCAGGATAAGATAGATTTTGATTGTTAACCATATCCTAAGACACTTAACTAAAGCAATACAAGCCACCGAACTACAAAAAGGGATTTCCTAAAATCAATATCCATAAAAATCTTTAGATTTCGCTATAATCTACAAATCTTTCTATTAAGTAATCGTCTTTCCCGCGCAGGCGGGAATCTTAAAGCGACTGCATTACGATTCCCAATCGAGTTGGGAATGACGACATCTCGTAACCTAAACTTTTTTATAAAATAAATCAGACCCAATAATGATAATGCGAAAGAGTAACAAACAAAAAGCACCTCTTTTCAGAAGTGCTTTCATTTATGCTTTTTCAAAGGTAAATGAAATTATCTTGCAGCAGGCGTAAATGTTAATACGATATTTGCAGTTTTACCACCAAATTCGATTGGCGATTTCAAAATCATTTGTGTGCTGGAAAGATCGGTTAATACTAAACGGTAACCTTCTGTTACGTTTTTAGCTTTATCACCTTCATAGATTTTCTTAAACTGGAAGGTTTGATCTTTTGGTGCAGCCGACCAGAAAATAGTCTGCATTACCGAACCACAAGCGCTTGATGCTGGTAAAGTATAAGAACCATTACCGCTATTGGTTAAGTTCCATGTACTTCCCTGGAAACATTTGTAAGATTTTTCTCCAAATAATCCTTGAACAGCGCCGTCAGGCAATCCTTCTAAAGCTACGTTACTCACCACCCATTCGCGAACAACTGTACCTCTGCTACCTGTTACGCCTGCAGTTACTCTTTTTGCAGTATTACAACTTTGTAACATTACTAAAGTAGAACATGCTATTGCGATAGCTATAAATAATCTTTTCATTTTTTGTTTAATTAAATTTCGACAAACTTGTTACATAAATCTTGCCAAAACCATTACGAACCTTAAATTAGCGCCAAATTATTAAATTGCTTCCCGATATCATTTCGATCAAAATTAATTATTATGAAACCCGAAACCCTTGCTATTCACGCTTCTAATCTCGTAAAGATCGCTACCGGTGATGTTACACCGCCAATTAATCTATCTACCACTTTTTTTCGTGACGAAGATGGTGGTTATCCCGGAGGGCACATGTATAGCAGGGTAAGCAATCCAAACCGGTCTGCTTTAGAAAACACTGTAGCCAAATTAGAATATGGCGAAGATGCTGCAGCTTTTTCTTCTGGTAATACCTGCGGATTAGCGATGTTCCAGGCTTTAAAACCTGGTAGCCATATTATTGCACCAGATGACATGTATTGGGGAATCAAAAAACAGCTGCTTACCATTTTTAACGAAAGTTTGGAATTTGATTTTGTTGATCAAACCGATTTAAATCTGATACAATCGAGCATTAAGCCCAATACCAAACTGATCTGGATCGAAACGCCATCTAATCCATTATTAAAGGTTACCGATATTGAAGAAATTGCCAAAATTGCTAAAGCAAAAAATATCACCCTGGTTTGCGACAGCACCTTTGCCTCTCCAATTTTACAGAATCCGATTTTATTGGGCGCCGATATGGTAATGCACAGCAGTACCAAATATCTGGGTGGCCATAGTGATGTACTCGGTGGGATTTTAATTACGGCCAAAAAAGATGAATTATGGGAGCGCATCAAAAATATCCAGCAAACCGGTGGGGCGGTTCCTGCCCCATTTGATTGTTTTCTGTTGACAAGGAGCATAAAAACCCTTGCCTACCGCATGAAAGGCCATTGCGAAAACGGAAAAAAAGTAGCCGACTATTTAAATGGGCATCCAAATGTTGAAGCTGTATTTTATCCCGGGTTGGAAAGTCACCCACAGCATGAAATCGCCAAAAAACAGATGAAAGATTTTGGCGGGATGATGTCATTCCTGGTTAAGGGCGATGCGGAAGCTGCTCATAAAGTGGTAAATAAAGTTAAATTATTTGCACAGGCTACCAGTTTAGGCGGCGTAGAGAGTTTAATTGAACATCGTTATTCAGTAGAAGGACCGGATAGCAAAACGCCTAAAAATTTGCTCCGTATCTCTGTTGGATTAGAACATGTGGATGATATTATTGCCGATTTAGCGCAGGCGCTGGGTTAAAATATAAAACCTACGAGGTCTTTAAGACCTTATAAGTTTCTAGTTATTTCGAACCTTTGTTGCTAAACCCGATTGCAGCGATATCCTTTTTGGCTGTCACCCTGAGCGAAGTCGAAGGGTAGCCAAAAAGATAAAGCGTAAAGCGGGACTGCAATCTCCTAAGGACTACAGTACCCTAATTTTCCAAAACTTACTTAGGATTACAAATCGTGCTTAACTTAAGCGAATAATTTGCCTCCAGTGGTTCGTTAGTTTGCGCTAAACGTTGCGAACCTGTATTGGCAGGACAAGCAATATCTCCTGCAGCATCATAAACCAATCTGTTTCCGTTGACTAATAATTCTTTTGGTACATATACCTGTACTTTGGTAACTGAATAACCCGAAGGGAAATAACGTACGTAATAACCATCGGGATGTTTACTCCAGATACCACTTGGCACATCGCTTCTTGGCGGGGCCATACCTGCAATAATTGCATACTTTTCCATGTCGGCATAAGTGTAATTGCCAGAAGCCACTAACTGGCGAATATTGTTTTCTGCCTCAAAAACGGCCCTCACGCCAGCAGGCAACTGGTCTTTAGCTTTTTCCATCACATCAAAAGGTAAAACGCCTAAAGCACCACCTTCTAATTGCGTAAGTTGTTTTGGGGTTAATAGTTTTATAGCCGTAACTTTAACTTGTCCGTTAAAATCGGTAAATTTTGTTTTGGCAATAATGGTCCATAACAATGATTGGATATCATGTTGATCTACTTCGGGATGTTTTTCAGCACTTTTTAGTATAGCAAATACAATTTCCTCTTTCGGACCTAATACAGGAGCAAACATGTAACCATCACCTTTTGATGGTGCAAAAGTTCCGGCTTTTAAGCAATAACTTTTATTGGTCATTTCATAAAGTCCCTCACAAAGCACAAAACCACCTTCTGGATTTTTAGGTAGTAAATACAAAGGTTGAGCTCTTAAATTTAATGATGTAATAAAATCTGGCATTCTTTCTCCTTCCCTGTTTACATCATCAAAACTGGTTGTAATAGCAGCGGGCTGTTTCAAAAACTTGTCTACTCCTAAAGCCTTAGCGCCCTGAGCAGTACCGATTTTTAATAATTTGTCTTTTAAACCGCCAAACTGGGCATTTGCACTGCTAAAAGATATTACTGTGAATAGCAAGCCTAAGCTTAGAACTCTTATATTTTTCATCATCATTATTTAGATAGGTAGCACAAACTTAGAATTTTAAGCGTTAATTTTATATGAAAAGTTTTACTTATCAACTGAACCACTAAAATACATTGCTCATTTTCAGTTACTTATTTTGAATTCAAAATTTTATTTTGTATATTAAAAATAATTTTAGACATTTGAAATATTATTTGGCGGAAAGCTAAATAAAAGTCAATCCTCACAGGTTGATTTATAAAGAAGTGGCGAGAGACTGGCTCGGTGACCCACTGGCAACCCTCAGAGAGAGAAGGTGCCAATTCCTGACCGGACAACATGGTGTTATCTGGAGATATAAATTAGAACTGATGCAAACATTAAATCTTCAATCGCTTGGCGAACCTAAGGCAAACCTTAAAAAGGTAGAACAAATATCTATTTCTTTGATTTGTAGCCCTGTACCTGCGATGACTTGTATGTGCTGTTGCATACAGTAATTTAAAAATCTTCCTTTTTTGTTTTTTTCAAACTGGAAGGTCCCGGGTAATCGGGATACGCCCTGCCGTTTTAGGATTAATCTAAGCTCCTTACCTCATCATTTAACAATTAAAAACAGAAATTATGTCAACATCATATAAATTTGAAACTTTACAATTACACGCCGGCCAGGAAATAGATCCAACTACAGGTTCAAGAGCGGTGCCAATATATCAAACCACCTCATACGGATTTAATAGCGCTGAGCATGGTGCCAATTTATTTGCTTTAAAAGAGTTTGGCAATATCTACACCAGGATTATGAATCCGACCAATGATGTTTTCGAAAAGCGTATTGCAGCTTTAGAAGGTGGCGTTGCAGCCTTGGCTGTGGCATCAGGTCAGGCTGCTCAATTTATAGCACTAAACAACATTCTAGAAGCTGGAGATAGCATTGTTTCTTCTTCACATATTTATGGTGGAACGTACAATCAGTTTAAAGTAGCTTTTAAACGTTTAGGTATTCACGTAGATTTTGCAAATCCGGATGTACCAGAGGAATTTGAAGCTAAAATTACCGATAAAACCAAAGCCATCTATCTTGAAACCATTGGTAACCCGGCATTTAGTGTGCCTGATTTTGAGAAAATTGCGGCCATTGCTAAAAAATATGATCTTCCTTTGGTGGTTGATAATACTTTTGGTGCAGGCGGTTATTTATTTAAACCATTAGAACATGGTGCCAACATTGTGGTAGAATCTGCAACTAAATGGATCGGTGGGCATGGAACAAGCATTGGCGGTGTGATCATCGATGGCGGAAACTATAACTGGGGCAATGGTAAATTCCCTCAATTCTCTGAGCCATCAGCTGGCTATCACGGTTTGGTTTTCAGCAATGTTTTCGGCATCGGCGGACCATTTGGCAACATCCAGTTTATTATCCGCGCACGTGTAGAAGGACTAAGAGATTTAGGACCAGCCCTATCACCTTTTAATTCGTTTCTTTTATTACAGGGATTAGAAACCTTATCACTTCGCGTACAACGCCATGTTGATAATGCCCTTGAACTGGCTACCTGGTTAGAAAATCATCCACTGGTTAAGGAAGTACAATATCCTGGATTAGCAAGTAGCAAATACAATAATCTTGCGAAGAAATATTTAAGTAATGGTTTTGGTGCCGTACTATCTTTCGAATTAAATGGAAGTAAGGAAAACGCCACGCAGGTGATCGATAATTTAAAATTGGTTTCGCACCTCGCAAATGTGGGCGATGCCAAAACATTGATTATACAACCATCGGCAACCACACATCAACAATTAAGCGATGCTGAGCAATTGGCTGCAGGTGTAAAACCAAACGCCTTAAGGGTTTCAGTCGGTATCGAACATATTGATGATATTAAGGCCGATTTTGAGCAGGCTTTTACAGCCATTAACGCACAAGTTTCTACTGAGAATTTATTAGCGTAAGCCCGTTTATTTTTCCGAATACAGCAAAACAATGAGTACAGCATCAATATATAAATACAATAAACAGTTCAAACTAGAAAGCGGAAAAAAAATCCGTAACCTACAAATTGCTTATCAAACTTATGGCAAATTAAATGCCGCTAAAGATAATGTAATTTGGGTTTGCCACGCACTTACTGCCAATGCTGATGTTTTTGAATGGTGGGAAGGTTTATTCGGTCAAAATGCGTTATTCAATCCAGAAGAGCATTACATCGTTTGTGCCAATGTTTTGGGCTCGCATTACGGTAGCACCAATCCATTAAGCACCAATCCGGTAACGGGCTTGCCTTATTACCTCTCATTTCCACAGTTTACCATCCGCGATTTGGTATCAGCACACCAGTTATTGGCCGCGCATTTAGATATTGATTATATCAAATTATTAATCGGTGGTTCTTTAGGTGGACAACAAGCTGTAGAATGGAGCATTTCGGAACCTAATAAAATTGAAAACCTGATTTTAATCGCAACAAATGCAGCGCATTCTCCTTGGGGTATCGCTTTTAACGAAAGTCAGCGTTTAGCCATTACAACCGACAGAACTTTTTATGCCAACCAACCGAACGGTGGTAGCAAGGGTTTAAAAACAGCGCGTAGCATTGCACTATTAAGTTATAGGACCTACAATGCCTATGGCAGTACACAGGTGGAAAGCGTAAACGATAAGACAGACAATTTCAGGTCGTCTTCTTACCAGAATTATCAGGGCGAAAAACTGATTAACCGCTTTAATGCTTATAGCTATTATTATTTAACCAAAGCCATGGATAGCCATAATGTGGGCCGTAACTGTAAAAGTATTGGCGATGCGTTAAAATTAATTAAGGCGAATACCTTGGTTATCGGAATAGAAAACGATGTATTATTTCCGCTTTCAGAGCAGAAATATTTGGCCGACCATATCCCTGGCGCCGAATTTAGCGTTTTGCATTCGGATTATGGACATGATGGTTTTTTAATCGAAACCAATGCTTTGACCAACGTAATCGGAAACTTTATGAAAGAAAGCCGGAATAAAAAAATCATCAAATTACAGCATACTGCTTAAATAGGTAGAAGGTTAGGGTTTAGGGTGAAAAATAAAAAGAATAGCTAATATCTCTACTATCAAATTCAACAAAAAATAATATAAAATAAATACAGTTAATCGGTGTAATCTGTTTATCTGTGTAATCAAGTCTAAAATAATGAGTAAGAATTTAAAAATCGGTTTATTTGGTTTCGGAGTTGTAGGACAAGGTTTATTGGATATCATCCAAAGCCAGAACCTGAACCTGGAGATCATTAAAATCGCGATAAAAGACCCAAGAAAAAAGCGTACCCTTAATAAGGATCTTTTCACTACTGATCGAAACGAGATACTGAACAATACGGAGATTAATACGATTGTAGAATTGATTAATGATGCCGATGCTGCGTATGAAATTGTAACTACCGCATTAAAAAATGGTAAAAATGTAGTTTCTGCTAATAAAAAAATGATCGCAACACACTTAAAAGAGCTGGTAGATTTACAACAGAAACATGGCACATCTTTATTATATGAAGGAGCAGTTTGCGGCAGTATTCCAATTATTCGCAATCTAGAAGAATATTACGATAATGAATTATTCCATGCTTTGAGCGGAATTTTTAATGGCTCATCAAATTATATTCTATCAAAGATATTTAACGAGAGTCAGAGTTACGATTCGGCATTAAAAGAAGCGCAGGATTTAGGTTTTGCAGAAACCGATCCGATTTTGGACGTGGGTGGATACGACCCTAAATATAAACTGGCCATCGCTACTGCACATGCCTATGGTTTATTTGTAAATCCTGATGCCATTTTAAACATCGGGATACAAAACCTATCCAACAATGATATTAAATATGCGCGTGAGAAAAACTTCAAAATTAAGCTGGTTCCTACGGCACGCAAAGTAAACACAAAAGATATTGTGACATATGTTCTTCCTAAGTTGGTAGCGAAAGATGATTTTCTTTACAACGTAGAAAACGAATACAATGCTGTTGCTGTTCAGGCGGCTTTTGCCGATAAACAGTTCTTCTACGGTAAAGGTGCTGGTGGCCATCCTACTGGTGCAGCTGTACTATCTGATATTGCAGCTTTACGTTACGATTACCGTTATGAATACAAAAAATACCACTCAGAAAACGGTGTAAAACATACAGAAGAAATTCTTTTAGAAGTTTACCTGCGTTATGCAGATGAAGATTTGATTACGCTATTGGAATTCGATAACATTAGCGAGCGTTATGCGGCCAGCAGTTATAAGTATGTGGTTGGTACGGTTAAGTTAGAAAGTTTAATTAAAAACCGCGACTTACTATTGGATGAATCTGTTTTTGTGGCCTATACCGGCAGACAGATATACAAACAGGAGCAACTGAGTGAAAATGTTTTTGCCGCAGAACTGGCAAGCCTGTAATTTATTTTTAAGGTTAATTTTTTTATTTGTTTTGTTGTTAAGTACAAAGGTCGGAGCGAGTCCGGCCTTTTGCGTTTATTTAAAATTGTCTAAAATGCGTTGCCTGTCTTCATTTTCTTTATCGTTTTTATGATAAAGCTCAATAAAAACGATCTTTTTTTCTTCTTCGAAATAAGCATAAATTAATCTCAAGCCAGAGTTTACCCCTCGACCTTTTAAACTATCGCAAGTAATTTTTTTAATTTTAATTACACATGTGGAAATCCCTAAATTATCAATACGAAAACTAAAAGGATTGCGCTCATTAGGCTTTACCCTTAAAATTATCTTTACATCCTCCAAATCGGATTGCAAACTACGATATCGCTTAAAAAGCTTTTTAAAATCCTTATTAAACTCTTCTATAGATTCAAAAAGCATAATTAATTATTTTCTTCTTCATCATAAACCCGAACAGAATAAGGTAGTTCTCTATAGAAAGCTAAATTATAACTAATATCCTTACCTTCCTCTGTAACTTCCCAGGGTAAATCTTTATGCGAATAATCGCTTATAGCGGTAGCCGACCAATCGCTCATTTGTTCGATCACTTTATCTATAACATCTTTCTCGCTGGCTTTAAGTTCAGTTAAGTCAGCTTTTTCAAGTGGCAGGTAGCGCTTTTGCGGATAACCTTTAAATTCTGTTTTTATCCGTTGAAGCTGATTGGCATCTATCATTTGGTTGATGATGGCATCTAATTTTTGAGGAACAGGGCCATAAGGAAGTTTTTTGTACTTCGCCCCTGTTAAATGCTCTTCGTACAACTCGTAATAATTAAA
>Ga0163162_10007255_pt1 | contig 10762 bp, 10 predicted proteins | sample S55metaG_FD_115310 | JGI IMG/M metagenome (GOLD analysis project Ga0163162, IMG submission 115310) | Switchgrass rhizosphere microbial communities from Kellogg Biological Station, Michigan, USA - S5-5 metaG | ecosystem: Host-associated > Plants > Roots > Rhizosphere > Soil | place: USA...
AAGGGAGAAGAAGCGGCGATCACCGCCCTGAAAATGATCGCCTTTACGCACCAGGTGCGGACCTAGATGCTAGATACTGGATACTAGATACTAGATTCTGGATCCTGGATTCTGGATCTATTTAGTAGTTGTCAAGGTCTTGCATCTAGCATCCGGTATCTAGCATCCAGTATCCAGAATCAAGCCGATCCATCATGAAGATACAATTATTCATTCCCTGCTTTGTTGATCAACTATATCCCCAAACCGGATTCAATATGGTGAAGGTGCTGGAGAAATTCGGTTGCGAAGTAAATTACAATACCAATCAAACCTGTTGCGGACAACCGGCTTTCAACGCCGGCTACTGGGATGAAGCCCGCGCGGTTTGTTCCAAATTCATCCAGGATTTTTCAGGCACCGATTATGTAGTAGCCCCCAGCGCATCATGCGTGGGCTTTGTGAGAAATTACTATGGAAAAATGTTCGACAATTCTTCCCTGCACAACGAAGTAAAAAATTTGCAGAAGCGAGTGTTAGAATTCACCGAATTCCTGACTAATATATTGCAAGTGACTGATACCGGCGCCCAACTCGAGGGCCGCGCCACTTACCACGATTCATGCGCTGGATTGAGGGAGTGCAAGATCAAAGAAGGTCCGCGAAAATTACTGGCCTCAGTAAAAGGATTGGAATTGGTGGAAATGAAAGACGTAGAAACCTGCTGCGGATTCGGCGGCAGCTTCGCAGTAAAATTCGAAGGCATCTCCATCAGTATGGCCGATCAAAAAATTAATCACGCCCGCGATACTGGCGCCCAATACATGATCTCCACCGATCTTTCCTGCCTCATGCACCTCGACGGATACGCGAAGAACAAGGGTGTTCCCATTACCACCATGCATATTGCTGATGTTTTAGCGTCGGGATGGTAACCGCTTTTAGTTTGTTGTTCGTGGTTCGTGGTTTGTTCTTCGAGCCTTAGTGCCTTCGTGGCCAAATTTTGCCACAAAGACTCAAAGGCACGAAGGCCTCACCCCCCGGTCCCCTCTCCGAGGGAGAGGGGGAAAAATACAAACTCTCTTTTCCCCCCAGAGTTCATATTGAGGTTTGTTGTTTGAATGACCTCACAAACATGAATTGAACCCAGCCCCGTAGGGGCGCAATAATAGTAGCCAAACCACAATTAAAAATTGACCAGCCCCGTAGGGGCGACATGATTGTAGAAGGTGTTATTTAACCGCTGAGTCACCCCGACCCCGAAATGCGAATCGCCTAAAGAAGAGTTACACCGCGTCGGGGTCGTGTCAGACTCAGCGGCGACGAATCTATCAGTTTGTGGTTTGTTGTTCGTTGTTCGTTGTTCGTTGTTCGTTGTTTATAGTTTAGAGTTTCGGGGCTGCATTTCCGTTCTCACAATACTTCAATTTTTTTATAAATTGTATCTTTAAACAACAAACAACAAACTAGACGAATGCATTGGCTTGTAAAATCAGAACCTTCCGTTTACAGTTACGACCAGCTGGTAAAAGACAAGCAAACCGTTTGGAATGGTATCCGGAGTTATGCCTCGCGGTTACACCTGAACGCCATGAAAAAAGGAGATGAAGTATTTTTTTACCATAGCAATGAAGGGCTGGATATTGTAGGCATCGCCAAAGTGGTAAAAGAAGCCTATCCCGATACCTCGGCCGATGACGACAAATGGGTGGCCGTAGATATCAAGGCCCATAAGAAATTGAAAAAACCAGTTACGCTGGACCAAATAAAAAAAGACAAGCGCCTTTCCAATATGGCGCTGGTGAAAATCGGGCGACTTTCTGTTTCGCCGGTTACCGATAAAGAATGGGAAGCCATCCTGGAAATGGCAGGTGAAAAATAAATCAACCCGCCATGATAAAATCCTTTGTTCGACTTCCGGCCTTATTACTGGTACTTGTATTTGCCGTTGCCTACGGTAACGCACAAACGATAACCATCGACCCGGCAACTACCGGTGCAGGAATACAAACAATTCATGGACCACACTACGTGTTTTATAACCCTGCCGTAAAACACAACAATAAGTTGTTGCTGTTTATCGTGGGTACAAATGGCAACGCGAACGACTGGCAACGCTTTTGTCAGTATGCCGCCGACAAAGGATACAATGCCGTTTCAATCGATTACAAGAATACCGTAATTACTACAACCTGCGTTGAAAGCAAGGACTCCACCTGTTTTGACGTGTTCCGCCAGGAAATTATGTTCGGTACACCGGTCAGCGACCTGGTGCAGGTTGACAGCGTGAATTCAATTTATCATCGCGTCGTGGCCCTGCTCGGTTATTTAAATCAACACTATCCAAAACAAAACTGGGGACAGTTCCTGAGAGGAAAGGGCGTCAACTGGACAAAAGTTGTGGCAGCGGGGCATTCACAGGGCGCTGGTCATGTGGTTAAACTGGGCAAGCTCTATCCGCTGGAACGCGTGATCATCCTGGCCGGTCCGCAAGATTGGTTGTCGGTTTTTCATTCCTCCGCGCCCTGGCTAAAGCAACAATCTGTTACGCCGCTTAATCGCTACTTCGCGTGCTTACATACGCGCGATCCTTATAATTTCAACCGGCAATTGGCCAACTGCAATTCCGTCATGCACAATGAACCCAAAGACACTGTAATGGTAGCACCTGGTCAGGCTGTTCTACAGTCGCCGCATATTATTGTAACAGACCGCAACACCGACGACCCACATGGCGCATTCGGTCAACCCGGGTTTGAATTGGTTTGGAATTATCTGCTGAAAAATTAGGGGCAGGCCATTGTATTCCCGTCATATTTTTTCTCCTTCAGAAATCCCTTTAGCAATCCTTTGGCAAAAAAGTCAGGTTACTTATTTATGGAACGGCGTATAAAAGAGCATCTCTTTAAAATAAAATAAGCCAAACATGAAAAAGTTTTCCCTATTGGCGGGCCTGTGCATGGCCTGCCTGGTCATCTCTTGCAAAAACGCAACTGCACCCAATGCCGAAAAAATAAAGGAATTGCAGGAACAAAAGAGCATCAACAAGAATGCTGGTGTGCCAGCAGAAAACGAAACGCTTGACCAATCGCCAAAACAACTAGCGCCGCCCAAACAGAATCAAACTTCGCAAACGCCATTTCCCATTGCAGCAGACTGGGATAAAAAGATTGTTCGGAATGCAAATATTACAATCCAGGTAAAAGATATCAGGGCCAGTGCTGTGCACATTAAAGATGCCGTTAAACTGAACGGCGGCTTCGTTGCCAATTCCAACGAACAGCAGTTGAATAATGAGATAAGGGTGGAGATGACCATTCGCGTGCCCAGGGAGCGATTCGACAACCTGCTTGAATCGATCCAATCCGGTGCAGATTCCCTATTGGCGAAAAACATTACCAGCGAAGACCTGACGGAAGAATGGGTGGATGTTCAAAGTAGAATTAAAGCCAAACAAAAAGTAAGGGAACGGTATTATGAATTCCTGAAAAAAGCGGGTACTGTTAAAGACGTTTTGGCTATCGAAGCTGACCTGCGCGTATTGGACGAAGAAATTGAGTCTGCAACGGGAAGAGTAAATTACATCCAACACCAATCTGAGTTGAGTGAAATTCATCTCGTTTATTTTCAACCCCTGCCATTTACAATTCAACCGTATGAAAAGCCCGCTTTCTTTGCGGAAGTAGCTGAAAGCGCGGCCAGAGGCTGGAATTTTATTCGCGAATTGCTGGTAGCCCTGATAGCGCTATGGCCCATAGCCGTGATATTGCCTTTGTTGGTTCTATTATTTAAGAAAAGAAAGAAATCAGCTGTTGCATAAAAGGCGATTATAGATGTTGAAAATGGGGAAGGATGGCAAGCAGAAATTAATGATATTCGTAACTAATTCATCTGCTGTTGTCAAATCCCACCGAACTCAAAAGAACTTTAACTCCCGCAATGGTATGGGGGCTGGGCGTCGGTTATGTGATTTCGGGAATGTATTTTGGATGGAACCTCGGTTTGGAACAGGGCGGTACGTTTGGTCTCGCCGTCGCCACATTCTTCATCATCATTCTTTACGTTTGTTTTACGTTTAGCTATGCCGAGCTGGCCTGCGCCATTCCGCGCGCGGGTGGTGCCTTCGACTATGCGCGGCGGGCCCTGGGCAAGGACTGGGGCTTTATTGCCGGCATGGCACAAAACCTGGAATTCATTTTCGCACCACCTGCCATCGCTTTTGCAATAGGCGCCTATTTTAATTTGTTCTTCCCTCAAATTCCAATACTCGCCATTTCCATAGCAGCTTATTTTCTGTTTACGGCTTTGAATATTTATGGCGTGAAAGCCGCCGCCAATTTTGAATTGATCATCACCATTTTTGCCGTTGTTGAATTGCTGATCTTCACCGGAATCGCATTGCCGCACGCCAGTGTCGCCAACCTCACACACAATGCCCTGCCGCATGGCTGGAGCGGCATTTGGCCGGCCCTGCCATTTGCCATTTGGTTTTTTCTTGCCATTGAAGGCGTGGCCAATGTGGCGGAAGAAACTGTGAATCCACAACGAACCATGGTATTGGGTTTCGGTTCAGCCATACTAACGCTTGTTGTATTGTGCGTGTTGGTGTTCGTGAGTTCAGTGGGCGTTGCCGGTTGGGAAGCGATTGTTTATAAGGCCGATGGCAGCACTTCCGATTCACCGCTACCATTGGCACTGGGCAGGGTAGTGGGAGAGAAAAATATTTTTTACCACCTGCTGATCACCATTGGCCTGTTTGGACTTGTCGCTTCTTTTCATGGTATAATATTAGCAGCTGGTCGCGCCAGTTTGGAATTCGGCAGAATGAATTATGCACCAGCCGCGCTGGGAAAAATTCATCCCCGGTTTCAAACACCGGCAAACGCCCTGGTGGTGAATATGCTGATTGGAATAGTAGCCTTGCTGACCAATAAAACGGCTGAGATCATCACGCTTTCTGTTTTTGGTGCTCTTACGCTGTATATTATTTCCATGATCGCCCTTTTCCGACTCAGGAAAAAAGAGCCCGAACTTGCCAGGCCTTTCAAGGCTCCGCTTTATCCTGTCTTTCCCTTATTGGCCCTGGTTATTGCGGCCATCGCACTGGTGGCGCTTACCATTTACAATCCCATGCTGGCGCTGGTGTACTTTTTAATTCTAGGCTTGTGTTACGGGGTATTTGTGATCTTTAACAGGAAAACCGTCGACAATAATTCGTAAATTTTCGCATGACCAATAAAGCCATTTTGGATTACGTGAAAAGCCATCCCGCCGGCAAGGTGAAGGTTGCTTTTACTGATATCGAAGGGATCCTTCGCGGAAAATACATTTCCACAGAAAAATTTTTGTCGGTCGCCGATTCGGGCATGGGATTTTGTGACGTGATTTTCGGATGGGACGCCGGCGACCAGGCTTACGACAATGGCCGCTACACCGGCTGGCATACCGGTTTTCCGGATGCGCCGGCCCGTATTGACTTAGGCACATTCCGAAAAATTCCCTGGGAAGACGACCTGCCCTTTTTCCTGGGAGAATTGAAAGATGAACATTCGCCAGTTTGTCCGCGGCAATTGCTGAAGCGTGTGCTGAAGAACGCTACCGATGCCGGCTACACGCCCTGGCTGGCGCAGGAATTTGAATGGTTCAATTTCGCCGAAACGCCCCAGAGTGCCGAAGACAAGCTTTATAAAAATCTTCGTCCGCTTACACCGGGCATGTTTGGCTATTCCATTTTGAGGAGCACACTGGAAAATCCATTCATGACCGATCTCTTTGCCTTGCTGAGCAAATTCGGTGTGCCCCTGGAAGGGTTACACACCGAAACTGGTCCCGGGGTTTATGAGGCCGCTATCACCTACAGTGAATTACCTGAAGCCGGCGACCGCGCCGTATTATTCAAGACCGCGGTAAAGGAAATCGCCTACAAACATGGTGTGATGGCCACTTTCATGGCTAAGATCAGCGAAAACCTGCCGGGCTGCGGAGGGCACATCCATCAAAGTTTATGGGACGCGGGTTCGAAGAAAAATCTCTTCCACGATGAAAAAGACAAGGAGGGCATGAGCGCGTTAATGAAGAGTTATCTGGCGGGACAGCTCGCCGCGCTGCCCTATATTTTGCCCCTGTTCGCACCCAATATCAATAGTTACAAAAGATTGGTGGAAGGTGCATGGGCACCGACTACGCTCACCTGGGGAATGGACAATCGCACCGTTGCGTTGCGCGTGCTTTCGGGTGGAAAGAAATCGTGCCGGCTGGAAACCAGGGTGGTGGGTTCCGACGCGAATCCCTATCTCGCCATGGCGGGTTGCCTGGCTGCCGGATTGTATGGCATCAAAAAGAAACTAAAACTACCCTTCCCGGCAACTATCGGTAACGGTTACCTGCAGCACAAGCAGGGCACCCTGCCGCGAACGCTGGAAGAAGCCACCGTCGCCATGAAAAATTCCAGCCTGGCAAAAGAAATATTGGGAGACGGTTTTGTAGATCATTTTGCGCGTACCCGTGAGTGGGAGTGGAAGCAGCATTTGAAGGCGGTGACAGATTGGGAGTATAGGAGGTATTTTGAGATAATATGAGGGAGGGGTTGATTGGGTTGATTGGGTTGATCGGTTGATCAGTTGATCAGTTGATAAGTTGATCAGTTGATAAGTTGATAAGTTGATCAGTTGATAAGTTGATCAGATGACCAGTTGATCAGTCACCGACCAACCGATCAACTTATCAACTGATCAACCGATCAACCAAATCAACCCAATCAACCCAATCAACCAGCAAAATAACGACCATGAAATTCGAAAGCATTTATCAATACAATTTCCCCACCACCATCAGGTTCGGAGCGGGTAGCAGCAAGGAACTGCCGGATTACCTGCTGAAGCAGGGCTGGAAGAATCCGCTGGTGGTAACCGATCCGCAGGTGGCGCAGCTGGGATTTTTCAAGGACCTGGTTCGCAATCTGACGCAGCAAAAAATTTCAGTAGAAGTATTTCACGACATCCACAAGAACCCCGTTAAATCGGATGTGTACAAAGGTGCAGAGGCATTCGACAGCACCCACCGGGATTCGATCATCGGCATTGGCGGCGGCGCGGCCTTGGATGTAGCCAGGGCGATCGCACTTCGCATTCATCACCGGGAGGACCTATTTAAATACGACGACCTGATTGGCGGAGACGTGTACGTAACAAATGAAGTACCGCCCTTCATTACCATCCCCACAACGGCCGGAACAGGAAGCGAGGTAGGCCGCAGTGCCATCATTGCGGACGATGAAACGCACCAGAAGAAAATTCTTTTTTCTCCAAAGTTGTTGGCGAAAATGGTTTTTGCAGATCCACTGCTCACCATGGAACTTCCTGCTTTCATTACCGCAGCAACGGGAATGGACGCACTCACACATAATATGGAAGCTTATATAGCCAAAATGCCACACCCCATGTGCGAAGGCATTGCGCTCGAAGGCATGTCGCTGATCAGTCAATCGCTTGAGAAGGCCGTAAATCAACCCGACCTCGAATCGCGGAGCATGATGATGATTGCGTCGCTGATGGGCGCCGTTGCCTTTCAAAAAGGACTGGGCGTGGTGCATTCTATGGCACATCCTTTGTCGTCCTTGTTGGATACGCACCATGGATTGGCCAACGCGGTGAATATTCCCTACGGAATGGAATTCAATTACGAAGGATTCGAATCCAAATTCGATAAGATGGCCCAGGCTCTTGGTGTGACCGGCGGAAAAGGAGAGAAGGTGGTGGATTATCTTTTTGAATTAAACGACAAAGTGCATATTCCGCGGCAACTGCGAAATATAGGCGTGAAGGAAGAACACCTGGAGACCTTGTCTCAATTGGCCATGGCCGATTTCGCGCATCCCAATAATCCAAAACCCCTGACAGTAGAACATTTCATGACCTTGTACAAAAAAGCATATTGAAAGAAAAATTTACGATAGGAATTAGTGATTGCGCCAAATATGCCAATTACGAAAAATGGTTTTTGGAAGATCCGCGCGTGGACGTGGTGCGACTGGGCTATACCTTTAAAAATGCCGCCATGATTAAAAATTGTGCGGGATTGGTATTGAGTGGCGGACAGGATGTGCACCCACGATTTTATAACAAGCCCGAATTTCTTGCCTATTCCAAACCCGGCGATATCGACGAACAACGTGACGAATTTGAAATGAAATTGCTGGAGTACGCACACAGCCGGAAAATGCCAATGCTCGGCATTTGCAGGGGATTGCAAATTGCAAATGTATTTTATGGTGGAACATTGGTGCCTGACATTCCCAGTTTTTCTGACGCGGATCATTCCAAATTTGAAGAGGGGATGGACCGTTATCACCCGGTGAAAGTGGAAGCCGGTAGCACGCTTTACGGTATTGTACGAACACACGAAGGTGAAATCAACAGCGCGCATCACCAGGGCGCACAAAAAATAGGCGAGGGGTTGACGCCAAATTCTTTTTCTCCCGAAGATGGTTATGTAGAGGGTATGGAAAATACCAACCGCCGCGACCGTTTTGTTCTGCTGGTGCAATGGCATCCGGAAAGAATGGCCAATCAACAATCACCTTTTGCAAGCGGAATCCGGAATGCATTTTGTGAAGCCGTACGTTTGTCGCAACAGATGAATGGCGATGTTTAGTTGATTGAGTTGATTGGGTTGATTAGGGATCATAGAATGAATAACTAAATCACGACATTTTTTATGCAAATCATCAATCCGGCAACCGGAGATTTGATCAGGACCGTGGAAGAAGACGATGAAACTTCTGTTCTATTAAAATATGATCAATGCAGGAATGCGCAGCCCGCGTGGCAGGCCGTGTCCCTGGAAAACCGGATCGCAATATTGCGACAGTTTTCCGAACTCGTAAAGGAACGAATCGAAGAACTCGCACTTACCCTCACCAATGAAGTGGGCAAACCCTTGCAACAATCCAGGAATGAAATAAATGGCGCCCGAACCCGCATCGACTGGTTATTGAAGAATGCAGGTAAAACATTGGCCGACGAAGTGATGGTGTTGGAACCCGGATTAGAAGAGCGCATCCGTTATGAACCGCTCGGTGTTATTGGCAATATATCGGCCTGGAATTATCCCTGGCTGGTAGGCGTTAACGTGTTCGTACCGGCCCTGCTGGCCGGGAATGGAGTTCTATACAAGCCTTCAGAGTATGCAACATTAACCGGACTTGCCATCACAAATCTGTTGCACCAGGCTGGTGTGCCGGATACCGTTTTTCAGGTCTGCGTGGGCACAGGTACGACCGGCGCACTGTTGCTGGAATTGCCGCTGGATGGCTATTTTTTTACGGGTTCTTACAAAACCGGAAATAAAATTTACCAGCAACTGGCGCATCGCATGGTGCCTGTGCAGTGCGAACTCGGTGGCAAGGACCCGTTGTATGTTGCAGATGATGTTGAAGATGTCGCCAGCGTGGCTGCGGGCACGGCCGACGGTGCATTTTACAACAACGGACAAAGTTGTTGCGCGGTGGAGCGAATCTACGTGCATGAAAAAGTTTTCGACGACTACCTCCAGGCATTTTTGAAAGAAGTAAAATCATATAAGATCGGAGCGCCTACTGAGGCGGGCGTGTATATCGGCGCATTGAGCCGCGGTGGCCAGGTTCGTTTTCTTGAAGATCAGGTGAGCGATGCCGTTAGCAAGGGTGCGAAGCTGGAAACAGGCGGTCACGCAATTGCCGGAGCGGGATTTTATTTTGAACCAACGGTTCTCACAAATGTGAACCATAAGATGGCAGTGATGAAGGAAGAATCTTTCGGACCGGTTATCGGCATCATGAAAGTAAAAGACGATGCCGAAGCGGTTAACCTGATGAAGGATACTGAATATGGATTGACAGCAGCCGTCTATAGCAAAAGCAGGCAAAGGGCTGAGCACATTTTACAGGAAATGGACACCGGCACTGGCTATTGGAATTGTTGCGATCGCGTGAGCGCGGCATTGCCCTGGAGCGGCAGAAAGCATTCCGGTTTTGGTGTGACCTTATCGAACGCGGGCCTCCGCGCTTTTACCCGGCCCAAGGCATATCACATGAAAGGATAGGATATGGAAAGAAAAAAAAGATTGGTGGTATTGAGTGGCGCCGGCATCAGCGCCGAAAGCGGATTGAAAACTTTTCGCGACAGTGATGGTTTGTGGGAAGGATACGATGTGCGGGAAGTGGCCACGCCTGGTGCCTGGAGAAGAAACCCGGAATTGGTGCTGGCTTTTTACAATATGCGCCGCAAAGATGTGAAAAGCGCCCATCCCAACGCAGCGCACACCGGACTGGCTGAGTTGGAAAAACATTTCGATGTGCAAATCATCACCCAAAATATCGATGACCTGCACGAGCGCGCCGGCTCATCGAATGTACTGCACCTGCACGGCGAGATCTTTAAGATGCGCAGTGAATGGAATACCGAACTCGTTTACCCGATTTTTGATGATATCAGTCTGGGCCAATTGGCCGCAGACGGCGCCCAGTTGCGACCCAATATTGTTTGGTTTGAAGAGCCGGTTCCACTTATTGAAGAAGCCGCACGTCGGGTAGCCATGGCCGATATATTCGTGGTGGTGGGCACTTCGCTGGCCGTATATCCCGCAGCGGGATTGATACACTATGCCGGTGCCGGCGCCCAGAAATTCATCATCGACAAGAAGATTCCCGATTATTCGGGATACCCGGATGTTGTCGTCATTGAAAGGCCCGCGACAGAGGGCGTGGGCGTTTTGGTTGATCAGTTGATCGGTTGATCAGTTGATC
>Ga0163162_10007257_pt1 | contig 10761 bp, 6 predicted proteins | sample S55metaG_FD_115310 | JGI IMG/M metagenome (GOLD analysis project Ga0163162, IMG submission 115310) | Switchgrass rhizosphere microbial communities from Kellogg Biological Station, Michigan, USA - S5-5 metaG | ecosystem: Host-associated > Plants > Roots > Rhizosphere > Soil | place: USA: Michigan...
CCAGGAGTATGAACAAACCATGCTTCATTGCTCTGACTATGGAAAGGACCTGCACCTACCCCACCGCCTGTTGGCATACGAATTACAACATCTGCATTCTGACCCCAGCGGTAATGTATCTTGGCAAGGTTGTTTATTATCTGGTTGAAGCCAACAGTAACAAAGTCTCCGAACTGCATTTCCATTACAGACTTATAACCTTCAAGAGAAAGTCCTAATGCCGCGCCTACTATTGCACTTTCGCATATTGGAGTATTTCTTATTCTTTCCTTTCCAAACTCCTGTACAAAACCTTCCGTGATCTTAAAAGCTCCACCATATTCTGCAATATCCTGCCCCATTATCACAAGGTTGGGATGCTTAAGCATGGATTGATGAAGGCCCTCCTTAATGCCATCGAGAAGGCGAGCCTCTCTTCCACTTGACGTTTGAGGTTTGAGGTTTGACGTTGCCGGAGCGTAAACATCTTTTACTTCATCAGGCGTATTTACTAGAACAGGTTTTGTGTCGAAGCCTACCTTAAGTTCAGATTCAATTTGCTCTTTAAACTTATTCCTGATATCTGCAACCTGTATTTCCGTCAATACCTTTTGTTCAATTAAGTATTGCTCAAAGTTCTTTATCGGATCTTTTACTTGCCACTGCTCAAACAACTCTTTTGGAACATACTTCACACCGCTGGCTTCTTCATGTCCCCTCATCCTGAAGGTCATGCACTCTACGAGGTAGGGCTTTTGATTCTTAATGCAGTATTCCCGAATGCCTTTAATAGTTTCATAAACAGTAAGGATATTATTACCATCAATCTTAATACCCTCCATTCCATATCCCTTTGCCTTATCTACAATACTTTCGCACCTGTATTGTTCGCTAGTTGGGGTGCTTAATCCGTACCCATTATTCTCAACAATGAAGATCACTGGCAGGTCCCAAACTGCTGCAACATTCAATGCCTCATGAAAGTCTCCTTCGCTCGTAGCACCTTCTCCGGTGAAGGCAAGAGAAACTTTCTTCTCCTCTTTAAGCTTGTATGCAAGTGCAACACCATCAGCAATAGCAAGTTGTGGCCCCAGATGCGATATCATTCCACATATATGATGTTCTTTATTTCCAAAGTGAAAACTTCTTTCCCTTCCCTTGCTGTATCCTTCCTGGGCTCCCTGCCATTGCTTAAAAAGGTTGCTGAGGGGCATCTTTCTCGAGGTAAATACTCCCAGGTTACGATGCATAGGCATGATCCACTCATCCTGCTGAAGTGCCATGGTTGCACCCACGGCTATTGCTTCCTGGCCTATACCACTGAACCATTTGGAAATTCTTCCCTGTCTGAGAAGCACAAGCATTTTATCCTCAATCATTCGGGGGAAAAGAATTCCTTTATAAAGGGCTAGCAGTTCGTCATTAGAAAGCTGCTTTCGGTCAAATTGCATCTGCGAAAGTACAATGTCAGAATAAGAAAACATGAATATGCCCTAAACTTAGCTACTGACTATTTTTGGTCCCTGCTTTCCAACTTAGTAAGAATGCCGGATAGCAAGGATAATAATACCCCAAAGATTAGAGCCCACCAGAAACTATCAATACTAACACCACGAAAGAAGCCAGCGGCGAAATAGATCATAAGGACATTGATAATTATGAGGAAAAGCCCAAGTGTCAAAAGAGTAATGGGCAAAGTTAAAATGATAAGCAAAGGTTTTACAAATGCATTTAAAAGTCCCAATACGAGAACAAAGCCTATAGCTGTTCCGAATGACCTGATATGCACACCTTCCAATATCATTGAAAGACCATAAGCTACTACTGCAGTAATGAGCATTCTTAAAATAAATTTCATATAGATAGTTTTAGTAGACTATTAATTCATAAAAATCGTCTTTGACAAAGTACTTATTTGCCAGCTCCATTAACTCCTGCGATGTAACGGTCTTGACTGTATTGATAGCCTCCCTGAAATAGTTATCATCCATTCCATGCAAGATTAAGTTCTTCCACCTGTTAATAATATGGAAGGGGCCATCTAAATCTCCAAGGTTGCTGCCTATCATGTAATTCTTGACAAGTAATAATTCCTCTTCATCAACAAGTTCTGTTTTTAAGAGCTCCATCTCTTTATAAACCTCTGTTACAGTGGCTTCGCATACATCCTTTCCAGCCTCTGTGCTAATTACCCATGCGGTTTCCTGTATGTGGTTAGGGATGAAGCTGTGAATCCCATAAGTATATCCTTTCTCTTCCCTGATATTGCTCATTAATCTTGAGCCGAAGAAGCCGCCGAAGAGCGTATTTAAGACCACTGCTTTTCGATAGTCCGGATGATGCCTGTTGGGAAAAGGACGAGCAAGACGGATAGCTCCCTGTACTGTCTGGGAATCATTTTCTATCCTGTAGCTCTTTTGCGCTGCAGGCATAGGAATATGCCTTTTAAACCCATTCTCTTCATTTACACGAAGGTCACCAAATTGCTTGTTTACAAGATTCTCAAAGTCGGGATGAAGCTTGCCTGCTGCAAATATTATCAGCTTCCCGTTCTGGTAGTACTTTTTATAATATTCCTTGAGCTGGTGAATATGAAGGGCATCGTAAGCCGCCGCAGAGCTGTATTTTCCATAAGGATGGTCTATCCCAAAAAGGTATTCATCAATAAGCCTGTTGGCTATAAAATCGCACTTCTTAAGGTTTACAGATAATTGCTGCTTGCTGTTCTGCTTATATATTTCAAGCTCTGACTCGGGGAAAATAGAATCTGTAATTATCTCCCTTACTACGGGAAGCAGGTCTGCCAGATGGCGGGTAAGACAATGAAGGCTGACATTCGCTGTTTCATTATGACAAGCCCTGTTCAGGTATGCGCCGTAATATTCAAAATGCTCATTGATTCTATAAGCAGTCTTAGATGAAGTACCATTCTTCAGTAAGAAGTTAGTTGCATTTGCAACCAGGTTCTGCTCTTCATTATCATTACCCGCATAAAAAACAAGGTCTATCATCATCACATCTTCTACTCCACCATTGAAATAATAAACAGGAACTCCGTTCTTTAAAACTATCTTCTGGTAAGGCTTAAGATTAAGATCAAATTCTATAGCGTCCTTTATGGGAGGAGCTACTTTGCGGTTAAGTATCATTCTTTGTCTTTTATGCTAATTCTCTGAATAATAATACATAGTGTTGCTGTTATCCTCTTTGAATATATTATTACTCTCTGTTATAATATCCTGTGTTGTTACTGCTTTATAATGATCCAGCTCCCTGTTCATTAAGCTTGCATCTCCTAACAGCTCGTATGTTGCGAGACTGTTAGCCCTGTTAATCAGGCTGATGTCCTCAAAGGCAATAAGGCTCTCTGTTTTATTCTTCACCTTCTGCAACTCTACTTCATCTATCTGCTCTGTTTTTATCTTTTGAAGCTCAGCTTCTATCGCTGCTTCCGCCTCCTCCATGCTAACTCCTTTTACCAACTTACCTTCTATAGCAAGGAGTCCCGCATCAACGCTTCCAAAGTGGAAGCAGTTAATATTACTGAACAATTGCTTTTCTTTTACCAGTGCCTGATACAAGCGTGATGAAGCCCCTCCGCCGAGTATATCTGTAATTAAATCAGTGATATAATACCTATGATCCAGTCTTGGATAAATATGCCAGCATTTATACAAAGCATCTAAAGGAACTTTAGACCTTACTTCCAACTTCTTAGGTGCTGCCTGAATGGGTTCCTGCGGAAGATTCCTTTCATATTTTGTACCGGCAGGTATATCACCAAACCATTTCTCTGCAAGTTGCTGAACCTGTTCTGTAGTAACGTTACCTGCTACACAAAGAATGGCATTGAGAGGAGTATAATGCTTGAAGAAAAAGTTATTTACATCTGTGAGTTTTGCATCTTCAATATGACTTAGCTCTTTGCCGATGGTCATCCACCGGTAGGGATGCTTTGTATAAGCCAGCTCTCTCATCTTAGCCCAGACATCACCGTAAGGCTTGTTTATATAGTGCTCTTTAAACTCCTCGCTTACTACTTTGCGCTGCGTATCGAGACTCTTTTCATTAAAGGCAAGAGATAGCATCCTGTCGCTCTCAAGCCAGAAAGCAGTCTCTAAATTTTCTGCAGGCAATTGTATGTAATAGTTGGTAAGGTCATTGGTTGTATATGCATTGTTCTCCCCTCCAGCCATTTGCAGGGGCTCATCATATGCAGGAATATTTATGCTGCCGCCAAACATGAGATGTTCGAATAAATGAGCAAAACCAGTTTGCCCGGGATCCTCATCGCGCGCGCCAACATCGTACATGACGTTCAACACTGCCATAGGCGTTGTCTTATCTTCATGAACAATGACCCTTAACCCATTCTTTAATATAAACTTCTCGAAATGAATCATATTGTAAAATTAATCTAATGGCTTTTAGTGTTTATTAATATATTCTTCCGGGTTTAAAATGTATGATAATCGGATTGCTGTTCCTTTGCACAATTATCTTTAATTTCTCTACAGCACCTAATATCAGATTTTTATATGTTATAAGATTGTTTGAGAAATTATTCCCTACCGAAATGATAATATCATCTTTTTTAAATCCTGCCTTATCAGCCGGAGAACCATCTATGATATCATCAATAACAATTTTGCCATTAATGAAATAAAGGCTCATTCCTATATAAGAATATTCAAAAGGGTCTGCAAAATGACTGTTAGGAAGAAGGTGTATCTCTCTTTTAGGATAATTGAATGTGATATTGAATTTTTTGAACACCTCATTGCCTACGAGGCCTCCCAGGTAAGGATAGGAAGTCACATTGTACTTGTCATCCAATATATAGGCTGGTACTTTTCTGAATATATAAGGTCCAAGTTTTAACTGCCTAATAACAGTGATCTTCATCCGTTTTTTTCCTCCAAGGCCTTCTGCCTGGGTGACAAGCAATTTCCTTTTTGTTTTAAACACAGCGCTGTCCCTTACGAAATCCTCACTTAGCAAAAGGCTAAGCCCTGCCCCTGTATCGATATAAAAACTACCAGCTATTCTCCGTGAGTCAGCGATTTTAAGGTACTGTATGGGCAAGGTCGTAAAAAGAGGATGCATTAAATAGCCGTGAGAAGGATACTTCATCTCACCGGGGCTATAAACCTCTATCATCAGGCTGTCAACGTTCACTTTTACAATATATCTGCTTAGAAAGCTGTACCCTATTATCCCATCAATTTTCTCGCCATATACCTCAGATAATATCTGGTAATCATTTATATAGAAGTCCAAGCCCTCTACTTTCAGCCCAGGTAAAAGAAGCTCGTGATTTTGAGCAAAGTCTACATCTTTAATCCCCGCTATCCCATTAATGGTTTTGCCTGATGGAGAATGGGGAATATGAAACTCCTCACATGTGGTGGAATCAAGGGAAATTCCCCCGCTGCCAGTATCCAGAATAAAATTCAATGTATCGGGCAGATTGCCAAGTCTGCCCTCTATAAGCATTACGCCTCCTATTAATTGCCTAAAATGAAATTTGGTCAGCAGCTTTGCGGGTGGCTCAACAAAATGTTCCTGGGCAATGCAGTAGCCGCCCGAAACGATAAACAATATGCAAATGATGATTACTCTCATCCGGTTGAACGTTCAAGTTACAGGTTATCCGTGTACTTTTGCATAAATTTATACTAACGGTATCTACCACCTATGAATCTTACAGATCTATATAAAAAAGCATCCCAATTTGAATTCCTTTCTGTAGAAGAAGGTGTTTATTTATTTAATAATGCTCCTCTTGCAGAGTTAATGTTTCTCGCAGATGAGCTCAGGAAGAAGCAGGTACCTCACGAAAAGGTAACGTGGATAATAGACCGCAATCTTAATACTACCAATGTCTGTCTTGCGAACTGTAAGTTCTGCAACTTCTATCGTGTTCCGGGTCATGCAGAAGCTTATATTACAGACATAGAAACTTATAAAAGGAAAATAGATGAGACCATAAAGTTTGGTGGTGAACAATTACTTTTACAAGGTGGCCATCATCCCGAGCTAGGGCTTTCATTTTATGTTGATCTGTTCAAACAACTAAAACAGCTTTACCCTAATGTAAAGCTCCATGCTTTAGGCCCCCCTGAAGTAGCACATATTACCAAGCTTGAAAAGTCAACCCATCATAAAGTATTGAAAGCACTCAAAGAGGCGGGACTTGATTCTCTCCCCGGCGCCGGCGCTGAGATATTAATAGATAGAGTAAGAAGGCTCATCAGCAAAGGAAAGTGCGGCGCGCAGGAGTGGCTTGATATTATGCATGAGGCGCATAAGCTTGACCTGACTACTTCTGCCACCATGATGTTTGGACATGTGGAAACTGTTGAAGAGAGATTTGAGCATCTTGCCAAAATAAGAGAAGTACAATCAAGAAAACCTGAAGGCACAAAAGGGTTTATTGCCTTTATACCATGGACCTTCCAGGATGTTGATACACTACTTGCCAGGATAAGAGGAGTGCATAACCTTACTACTCCTGATGAATATATTCGCATGATAGCTATGAGTCGTATCATGCTGCCTAATGTAAAGAACATACAGGCCAGCTGGCTAACTGTTGGAAAGCAAGTTGCGCAGTTATGCCTTAATGCCGGTGCTAATGACTTCGGAAGCATTATGATTGAAGAGAATGTAGTAAGTGCCGCAGGTGCTCCCCATAGATTTACAAGTAAAAGTATACAAGAGGCTATCAGAGAAGCGGGTTTTGAGCCACAGCTACGCAACCAGCAATATGAATTCAGGGCAATGCCTGCAGTGATGGAAGAGCAGGTGATCGATTATTAAGTTGAATGGGTTACTGACAGAAAGGCATATCACAGGGCTTTAATACTATTACGTAACTATTACATAGCTATCATATAGCTATCACGTAGCTATCAGAAAAGAGGGAAAAAGTAGTTTTTGCATAAAGAATCCAGACAAATTGGCAGGGATAGAAAGAAAATCACATAAATCCGGAGGGGTTTCCAATTTGTGAACCTATATATTTGCTCAAACTAAATAAATACCATGAAATTAAAACTAACTGCAATTGCAGCATTATTGATCATGCTTGGCGCATGTAAAAAAAGCGATTCGACAAACAACACCCCATTGAGCGCGGTGGCGAACAGAGTAGTTGTGAAATACAACGCAACAGACTCCAACTATTCAACTATGGTTTGGGATGCTAACCACAGGCTATCGCAATTGGGTCAAACCAATGTAGCTTCGGGAACTACCAACAGTGCTACGCTAAACTTTACCCGTAACGGCTCGGGAATAATCACAAGCTGGAGCACAACGGTAATGGGCATCACGCTGTCAACAGTTGTACATAGCAATGGTTCGGGACAATATACTGACAGAGTATATTATTACATGGGCTTTGCTTATGACAGCACTGCATTCACGTATACCGGAAGCAGGGTAACACAAGCTATACAATATCAAAGCTCCGGCTTTGGATACTCGCCTGCTTACAGGACATTATACACCTATGACGCTTCGGGTAACCTTACATCACAGGAGCTATATACTTATAGCGGAAGCTGGGATCTTGATGAGCGCAGGAGCTATACTTATGATTCTATGGTGAACCCTATACCTTTTACAAATGAAATGCTTTTATCAGGTGCTGCAGGATTTGGCTCTGACAATGTTATTGGCGTGGGACCTAACAACCCATTGACCTTTATTGATGAGGATATAAGCGGCGGAAGTGGTACTACAACAACTACCTATGTTTATACTTACAATAGTAATAACGTTCCTATATCAGCTATAGGAACAGCTTCTCCGGGAGGAGCAACAACAACAACAACTTATTATTATTAATTTTTAAGAAGTCTTTTTAACAAATAGCCGGTGAAAGCCGGCTATTCTTATTTAATCACAGTAACATATCCCTTAACTACCCTCGAAGAGCCATCGTTAAATTCAAGGATATAGTAGTAAGTGTCTACCGGAACGCTATTGCCCTTAGTAGTTCCGTTCCATGGAGTGTTGTATCCTGTAGATTGGAATACAATCTGGCCATAGCGGTTGAAGACCTGCATACGGCTGTTAGGACGTCTTTCCAATCCTTTTATTAACCAGAGATCATTTTTCAGATCGTTGTTCGGGGTAAAAGTGTTTGGTATGATAACAGGACAATCAGGAGCTTTTACAGTTATATACTCTTTCTTTTTACAGCCATAGCTGTTCGTTGCCTCGAGCCAGTAAATTCCTTCGTCTAAAGTAGTGACCTGTGAAGATATGGAACCTGTTGACCACAGGTATGATGAATATGCCTGGGAAGAACCAATCGTAACTGATTGCGTCTCGCAACTGATAGTAGCTTCTGAAGGAAGAAATGAAGAAGGTGTTGGCAATACATTTGAAACGGAAACAAAGTCATTTGCTTTACAGCCATTATTATCTGTCACCTGTACTGAATATGTTCCTGCAGTTGTAATAGAAATAGTTCTGCCGGTTGAATTATCGTTCCACAGATAAGATGCAAAATCTCCTGCATCAAGAATAGTACCTGAACAAACTACAGCAGCCTGGCTTAAATTAACTGAAGGGTTTATAAAAACATTGATTGGAATATTATTGCTAAAGGCTGTACCTGATGTATAACAAGTTCCCGATGCAGTAAGTATGCACGAAATATTGTCACCACTAATCAATGCATTATCAACATAGGTTATAGAGTTTGTACCGACATTCACTCCGTTCTTCTTCCACTGGTAGCTTGCGCCTGTAACGTTTCCGTTGGCAGTAAATGTAACAGTAGTACCCGGACAAATATTAATTGAAGAAGCAGAAATGCTTATTGCAGGAGTGGTAGCAGCCGAAACCTGGATCTGAATTGGAGCAGAAGCAACTCCTGCTGCAGGAATACACAAGGAGTTATCTGTATAAACACAAGTGATATTATCCAGGTTGGAAAGTGTAGATGATGAAAAAGTTGAACTGTTTGTGCCCACATTAACCCCATTTATTTTCCACTGATAAGATGGAATGCCGGTGCCGTTCGCAGCAACAGCTGTAAAATTTACAGGTGTGCCTGAACAAATAGACATTGCACTTGAACTGATACTTACAGTTGGAACTCCTTTTGCAGTTATTGTTATATTATTACTTGTAGCGGTAGGAGTGAATACACAAGACAAGCTGCTGGTAAGAACACATGAAATAACATCATTATCAATTAATGTTGCATCTGTATATGTACTGCTGTTGGCACCAACATTGATCCCGTTCTTCTTCCATTGGTATGAAGGGGTTGTTCCGCCGTTTGTATTGGTTGCGGTAAAAGTTACTGATGAGCCTGAGCAAATTGAAACAGCACTTGCCGCAATTGTAACAGTAGGGCTAACCGCACTGCTGATGATCATCGTAATGCCAGTGCTGGTAACATTGGGGTTGCTAACGCATGGAGCGTTGCTGGTCATCAGGCATTTGATAACGTCATTGTTTACCAATGCAGCATCCGTATAAGAAGGGCTATTTGTTCCAACATTAATCCCGTTCTTCTGCCATTGATAGACAGGGCTGGTGCCGGGAAGGATCGGGATAGCTGTAAAGGTTACCGGTGTGCCAGGACATATATTATTGTCTGAAGCCGTGATGCTTACTGCAGCATAGCATGCAATGTTATACTCCCACAAGTCATTCAATTTATCAGAGTTGTTGGAACCATCATATCCTGCTCCTCCAAACAGCCAAAGATTACCAGAGCCATCGGTCCATGATGTTGCGTCCCATCTGCTGCCGGGATTGTTACTTGCAGCAGAAACGCCCTGCGTTCCATAAACACCTACAAGATTGTATAAATTAAGTCCTTTCAGCCATGTCCACTGGTTTGTGGCAGGATCATATTCCCAAAGATCATTGAGATAGCCGCTTCCGGATGATGTAGTACTGCCACCTCCAAACAACCAGAGATTACCCGGCTTATCTTTCCATGATACTGCTCCATACCTGCAACGTGGAGTATTAGTACTTGCAGGAATACCCTGCGAGCCGTAAATCCCATCCGAGCCTGCTACATTGTCTCCCTTCATCCATGTCCACTGGTCAAGTGCAGGACTGTATTTCCACAGATCATTCAGCTCCCCATCTGTGGCCGCAGCATTACCTGTTCCTCCAAAGAGCCACAAATTCCCTGAAGCATCTGCCCATGATACGCTCAGCACCCTGCTGCCCGGCTTATTAGCTGCGGCAGCTACTGTCTGTATCCCATAAATGCCATATTTATCAATGATGTTATCTCCCTGAATCCATGTCCATTGATTGGTTCCGGGATCATATTTCCACAGGTCATTTAAATAGCCGACTGATGATGCATCATATCCATCACCTCCAAAAAGCCACATGGTTCCCGATCCATCAATCCATGAAACACATTCCGCCCTGCTTCCGGGCTTATTTGTAGCACTGGCTGCTCCTTTTGTGCCATACACTGCCGTTTGTGCAACTGCATTATCTCCACTTACCCAGGTCCATTGATTGGATGCAGGATCATATTTCCATAGGTCATTCAACAGGCCAACACCACCGGCAGCTCCATATCCAACCCCGCCAAATAACCAAAGCTTACCAGAGCCATCTATCCATGTTACCCCTTCATACCTGCTACCCGGCTTATTAGTACTGTTAGCAATCCCCTTGGTTCCATAAACCCCATATTCGTGAACGGCATTATCTCCTTTTATCCATGTCCACTGATTGCTGCTGACATCATATTTCCAAAGGTCATTCAGGAAGTCTGCATAC
>Ga0163162_10007258_pt1 | contig 10761 bp, 7 predicted proteins | sample S55metaG_FD_115310 | JGI IMG/M metagenome (GOLD analysis project Ga0163162, IMG submission 115310) | Switchgrass rhizosphere microbial communities from Kellogg Biological Station, Michigan, USA - S5-5 metaG | ecosystem: Host-associated > Plants > Roots > Rhizosphere > Soil | place: USA: Michigan...
ATCGAACGATTGGGAATTGGCTCAAGATGCAGCGATTGTTATAGGGATTTGTTATCCATTTTTAACAGTAAATATTTTATATCGGCTTTTAGATGGCGTAACTTAATAGTGACCAAAAAAACTGAGTTATGAAACTTATCCTTACGCTCCTTCTAATTACCATCTTCTTTCTCCCTGTACAAAGCCAGCAATGGAAACTTATCACCAGCTACAGCCTGGGCCTTCCCCAGCAGGAAATGAAAGAGACTATACAACCGGCCAGCAGTTTTCAATTGGGAGTATTGTATCAATTGCCGGGACCTCTTAGCCAACTATTGGTAGGGGCTGAATTGGGCATTGGTGGTTATGCTCACAAAACCATAGAGCAAACCTTTCAGTTCGGTGTTAACAATTCCTCGAAAGTGCCGGTGAATTACAGCAGCAATACATTCAATGCTGATCTGCAGACAAGGGTCAACCTGTTGCCTAATAAAAATCTTATCATACCCTACATCAATGCAAAGGGCGGATGGTATAACTTCTTCAGCAATGTATATGTTGAAGATCCTGAAAACCCCAATAATTGTAAGCCGCTTGATAAGCATAACATCATTAATGATGCAACACTTTACTGGAGCTTGGGCGGGGGCGTACAGGCTGATGTTGCTTTGTTTTCAAAAAAGCGAAAAAACCCCGGAAAGGTTTTAATAGATATTGCTGCGAATTCCGTACGTGGCGGTACGCTTGATTATATTAATACAAAGCACCTGGAGGATGCTCAAACCTTCAATGACAAGGATAGTAAGCCACTTGAAGTGAGGTTTATCAAAGCCAGTACCCAGCGCATATATGAACACACCGTAGCGCAAGTATACACTTCTCCCTTGCGCATGCTTGAGTTCAGAGCAGGAGTAGTGATACGATTAGGTAAAAGCCGTTAACTCATTTACGCCGTTGTTGGTGTTCGAATTCCTGGCATTAACAAGAGGAGGCTACAACGATCAACCCCGCGCAGTCATCAAGTGCTGGTGCGATTGTTTGTTCTGATGTCAAATCGAAGACGCATTGCCACAGAATTACAGAAAACACGGGAAAAAATCACTGCTTCAGTGTCTCAGTGCATCAAATGCGTCAAAACGAACAAACTGGAATAGAAACATTTTTACGCGGCTGTTGGTGTTTAAAATTGAGAATATAACTACTTAAGTTCTCTTCACCAACAGCGTTTTCGGTCATTCCTTCAGTAAGATTACATGACACATTTTCAGAGTTGAAGCAATAGTTCAAAGAAAAACTTTTGTTGGTCACGCTACGCTAATCACCAACAAAGGCAAAAAATCGGTTGTCGGTGTGGCGTCTTCTACCTGAAATAATTTTAACCATGAACACCAACAACGGCGTTAATTGCGAGCCGCGACTTTATTTCTTTTTAAACAAGTGAGCGGTAAAAATTAAAATACCCAATGCAAAAGATAAATAGGTATTTAAGTAGGCGAGCGGAACGGCAATAACTAAACCGATGATCCCGATAACTGACAGTTTTCCTGTCACCTTACTATCGTTCCAGAATTCAGCCGTCAGTAACCCTTTTCTGTTTGCATACCAATAAAGGTTTCCGAAAAACAAGTTCATCAAGAAGTAGTTTATGAAAAGTAATGATACTGCAAATGGATCACGATAATGGTTGCCTGCAAAAGCCGTCGTGAAAGGTACCACTGATAATAGCAGGATAAAAAACATGTTCAACAAAATATATCGCTTTGTAAGTTTTTGGAGATTTAGAAAAAGAATGTGATGATCGATCCAGATACCGAAAATTAAAAGAAAGGAGCCGATGTAACTGATAAAAGAAGGGAGTAGCGATGCAACTTGTTGTTGCGTGCTCATGCCCTTGGAGTGTTCTGTTTCAGGTACGCGCAGTTCCAACACTAAAATGGTAAGAATAATGGCTATAATAGCATCAATAAAAGTTTCGAGTCGCCTTTTGTCATAATTGTAATTTGGTGAGGGCATGTGCTTAATTTAACATTTAAAGATATGCAAGTCGTTCCATCATTACCTGTTCAATTCATTTTAAACAGTTTGTTTCACAAAAGAGAACGGAGTAAAAATATCGGAACTTTACTAGTATTGAAAATGAGCTGCTTATTTTAAAATAAAAAATATTTTCTTTAAAACCCTTGCATTAATAAGAACGGCGATATAGGTTTGAGCTCACAAACTCGCATATATCCCACGGAAAAACTACGATGAGCATCTGTACCATTTTTCTCCTTTAAGTTCCCGGTAGTGGTACTGCTCAATTTGAAGAAAATTAATCGAATTTAAAAAAGCTTGAACACGGATTTTTATGAGATCCGAATGTTAGTTTAACCCTGAGAAAATAATCTTTATGGATATTTATAAACACAAGGACACACTTCTAAAATGGATCTGCTCATGCCAAACGGCTCAGCAGCTTGATGTGTTTACAAGACTGGTTACTGAATACGATGTAACCCGGTTTTACAACAAATTGGAACCTTTTGAAATAGAACTTGTGAAAAAAGATCTCTTCGATGCGATCATTGAGCAGCGTGTCATTCTTGCTGGCAAAAGAGAGCCAATGCGATTGACAAGTCATTGCCTGATCATTCCGAATGAACAAGCTATATTTCTTTCGTGAGAAAATTCCGCTAGGATTTTCCCTCCGTTTTGGAATATCCGGAATTTGTCAGGATCGGCTCAGTTAACATGATCTCCCTCTCCCCAAGTTCCAGCAGTGTCCGAGCCAGGAACATAAATAATACATAGATTTCCATGTCTGCTATTGTGGTCTTATCGCCGATCTAGTTAATTACTTCAAGTTGATACGCTGCCCAACGTCCGCTAAAACTTGCCGATAGAGATAGCTGAAGGGAACAATTATGCCCTTAGGTCGCTTGCCCAACTATATTGTAACCCCGGAATGACTATTACGCTAATATAAGCTGTGTCGACCCCCAAAATATAAAACCATGAGGGTACATGATGGTTATTTAGCCATGACGTCATACATTTAGTTGTCAAACGTGCCATAATGAAAAATCTGTTATCGAGAAAAGGGGTTTGCTGTCTTTTGGCAGGCATACTCACTAGTTTTGTTAGTTTCAGCCAGCCATTGATCACGATCCGCGGGAATATTAAAGATGAACGGTCTAACCCCGTAAGTTATGCTTCAGTCTACTTACTAAACAGCAATTTTTTTGCTGTAAGCGATACATCTGGGAATTTTAAGATGAGGAGCATTCCTGAAGGGAATTACACGATCGTTGTCTCTGCTATTGGCTATGCCACCATCAATAAAAACGTTCAAATAACAAAAGAAGCTGAAACCTCTCTTAGTCTTCAGTTAATGGACGCCTCAAAACAACTTGATGAAGTGATCGTAACGGCAGAAAAAAAAGAAGAAAATGTGCAAGCAATTCCCTCCAGTATTTCCGCCTTGAATGCAAAGAGTATAAATGATTACAGGTTGTGGAACAGCAAAGATATCACCGCTATAGTCCCTAATTTATATTCCGCTAACCCTGGCGATGGGCGAAATGTAACTTCTATCAGGGGTATTACTTCTTCCTCATATGATCCGGCAGTAACGACTTATATCGATGGCGTGAACCAATTTACCCTGGATACTTATATACCGCAACTTTTCGACGTAGAACGCATTGAGGTGCTAAGGGGTCCGCAAGGAACTTTGTATGGAAGGAACGCCATGGGCGGTGTGATTAATATTATTACCAGGCAACCCACAAATAAACCAAATGGTTTTCTCGAGGTCAGCGCCGGCAATTATGGCGAACAGCGTTACACAGGAGCGATCCGGACACCTATCAAAAAAGACAAATTATTTTTCGGTGCTGCTTTTTTGTATGATAGGCTTAATGGTTATTATACAAATGAGTATGACAATTCAAACTTTGACAAACAACATAGCGTTGGCGGAAATTATTATTTAAAATACCTGGTAAATGATCAATGGTCGGTAGCATTCAATGCAAAGCACCTTGCCAACAGGAATTACGGTTCTTTTCCGCTGGCACCAAGTGCCGACGCAGCTTTTGCAGATCCGTTTAAGGTGAATCAAAATGCAGTGGCCAAATTAGTGGATAATACCTTCAATACTTCATTGACAGCTAACTATTCTGGCCCGGATTTCAATTTTAGTACTCAAACCTCTTACCAATCAAATTACAGGTATTATGCTACGCCGATTGACGGAGACTTTTCACCGGCCGATGCCGTAACGATTGTAAACAATTATGGAAATAAGTGGAACAACATAAAGGTCGTGACCGAAGAGCTCAGGTTTACCTCGCCCGCGTCCACAACGTCACGATTGAAATGGACGGCGGGCAGTTATTTATTTTATCAAAACGTTCCAAACAAGCAGGCTACCCATTTTGGGAAAGATGCTTCACTGGTTGGATCGCCCGATTCGAATTACGCCATTATCAATACAACAAAAGCCAGATCATCAGGAGCTGCCCTCTATGCACAGTCTGAATATGCAATAACAAAAAGGATCAAGGTCGTATTTGGTATTCGCTACGATTATCAGCATTCAAAAGAAGAGGTGCTTGGAGAATATCAACCAGATGCATCACCAGTTCCTGTTTTTGAAACTCAGCCCGATACGTCGGCAAACGTTTCCTACAATGCGTTTTCTCCCAAATTGAGTGTTGCTTACCATCCATTGACAAATGTTGATCTGTTTGCGAGCTATAGCCGTGGTTATCGCACAGGTGGGTTGACGCAACTGGGTGCTGATCCGTCACAACCCCCTTTGTATGCTTACAAGCCGGAATACAGCGACAATTTTGAGCTCGGCGTCAAAAACACTTTTCTTGAAAATCGACTGAGAGCTAACGTCTCATTTTTCTATACAACCATTACGGACGCACAAGTACCCACGCTGGTATTGCCAGCCGCTATCACTGTTACCAAAAACGCAGGTAGCCTTGCAAGTAAGGGTATGGATGCTGAGTTGGCTGCGACTGTTTTAAAGGGATTAGAAGCGACCTATAATTTCGGCTATACTGACGCCAAATACACGAAGCTGAAGCTATCACAGAATGGGTCCGAAATCGATCTTTCCGGGAATCGCCAGATCTTTACACCAGACGTAACATCATTGCTCGCTTTGCAATACAATATTTCATTGATCCCATCAAGCAGGCTTCAATTGATCATCCGCGGCGAATGGATCTATTTGGGAAAACAATATTTTGATCTTACCAACAGCATCGCTCAATCTCCCTACAATTTATTGAACACAAGATTGGGATTAAAAATAAAACATGCCGAATTGTATTTCTGGGAACGAAACATGGCGAATGTGAAATATATTGCTTACGGATATGATTTTGGTGCGGCGCATTTAGGCAATCCACGGACCTTTGGTTTTACTTTTAAAGCATCGATGTAATGTAAGCAGCAGAAAAATATCGAATGAAACATAAAAAAATACCAATCCCTAAATCAACGAATATGAAATACGTGTTCCTGCCATTGCTTGTTATAAGTGTTATTCTTTTGTCTTGTTCGCATAAGCGTTCCGGGAAACCAAAGATCCTTGTATTCAGTAAAACGATGGGTTTTCATCATGAATCGATCGCTGATGGTAATGCCGCCATACAAAAATTAGGAAGTCAGAATAATTTTGAGGTTGATACAACTACCAATGCTGAGCTATTTAACGACGATAGTCTGAAACAATACTCGGCGGTTGTCTTTCTGAGCACCACGGGTGATGTGCTGGACAATTTACAGGAAACCGCATTTGAACGATATATACAGGCTGGTGGCGGATATATGGGCATTCATGCGGCGGCGGATTGCGAATATGACTGGGGATGGTATGGCCGCTTGGTCGGAGCTTATTTTTTAAGTCATCCCGGAATTAATGATACATTTCCAAACATACAAACCGGTGTGTTGAATGTAGTTGACCCGGGCAATAGTTCGACTAAACATTTACCAAAAGAATGGAAAAAGACGGACGAGTTTTATAGTTTCAAAAAAATGAACAAAGATGTTCACGTACTAATAAAGGTGGATGAAAAAACTTATCATGGTGGTGTGAATGGGGAGGACCATCCAATGGCCTGGTATCATGACTATGACGGTGGCCGCGCTTTTTATACCAACATGGGTCATACCAAAGAATCCTTTTCCGATGAGCTTTACCTGAAACATATATTAGGTGGCATTCAATATGCCATTGGCGATAATAAAGAGCTGGATTATGCAAAGGCAAAAACGCAAATGCCACCCGATGACAACCGGTTTACTAAAACACAATTGGTGCAGGGAGTGTTTTTTGAGCCAACCGAAATGACGATCCTTCCCAATCTTGATGTGCTCATTATTCAAAGACGGGGTGAGATCATGCTGTACAAAAATGCCACGAAGCAAACGAAACAGGTTGGCTTTTTCAATGTCTATTATAAAACGCTGCATACGCCCGACGTAAATGCGGAAGAAGGAATGTTGGGATTGGCAAAGGATCCTGATTTTGCGAAGAATAATTACATCTATATTTATTACAGTCCTGCGGATAGTGCGGTTAATCGTTTGTCACGGTTCACTTTTAAAAATGACACGGTTGATAAAGCAACAGAAAAAGTAATACTCGAAGTAAGGTCGCAAAGGGAAATATGCTGTCACACGGGTGGTTCTATCGCTTTTGGTCCCGACAAGCTTTTGTATTTTTCTGCCGGAGATAACTCAACTCCGTTTGATGAAAAAGGCGCGAAATATGTGAATAGCGGATTTGCTCCGCTTAATGATCTTCCCGGTCATGAGCAATACGATGCAAGAAGATCAGCAGGAAATACCAATGACCTGCGCGGAAAAATTATGCGTATCAAAATAAATGAAGATGGGAGTTATAGTATTCCCGGGGGTAATCTTTTCCCGCAGGGAACGGCGAAAACGAGACCCGAGATCTATGTAATGGGCGATCGTAATCCCTATCGCATTTCTGTCGATCAGAAAAATAGTTATTTGTATTGGGGAGAAGTTGGGCCTGATGCGCAGGATGATAGCTTCGCAACACGAGGTCCGCGTGGCTACGATGAAGTAAACCAGGCACGCAAAGCTGGTTTCTTTGGGTGGCCTTTGTTTGTAGGGAACAACTATGCTTATCATGAGTATGATTATGCAACGGGTAAAACCGGTCCTGCTTTCGATCCTAACAAGCCGATCAATGATTCTCGCAACAATACTGGTTTAACAGACCTGCCTCCCGCGCAACCTGCATTCATCTGGTATCCCTATGCAGCATCGCCTGATTTTCCACAGGTGGGCACCGGTGGCAGAAACGCAATGGCTGGCCCGGTGTATTATACAGACATGTTTCCAAAAGAAACAAGATTGCCTGATTACTACAATGGCAAACTGTTTATTTACGAATGGATACGTGGGTGGATAAAAGTGGTGAGTCTGCTGCCCAATGGTGATTTTGACAAAATGGAACCTTTCTTCAGTACTATCAAATTAAATTCTTTGATCGATATGGAAGTGGGACCGGACGGAAAACTGTACCTGCTTGAATATGGTACCGGCTGGTTCACGAAAAATCCTGACGCAGGTCTATCGCGCATTGATTATAACGGTGGCAATCGTCCGCCAATGATCACGGGCATTCATGTCGATAAAACATCGGGCATACTTCCGTTTACCGTGAAAGCAAGTGTAGATGCAAAAGACCTGGAAAAAGACAAGATCACTTACACGTGGAATTTTGGAAATGGAAAAAAACAGGAAACAACAACGCCCGAAGTCTCCTACACCTATGAAGTTCCCGGCGACTATAATATTTCTGTTGAAGCAAAGGATGACAAAGGCGAAGCTGCCAAAAGCAGTTTCGTAAATGTGTATGCAGGCAATGAAGCACCCACGGTGAATATAGCTCTCAAAGGAGGTAATAGATCATTCTATCTGCCAGGCACGCCGGTGAAATATGATGTATCGGTGACTGATAAAAATGATACGGCAAAATTTGATGCAGGTAATCTTTATGTTTCTGTTGATTATGTTGCTGATTTTGATCAGGCCGGTAAAGTAGGTCACCAGCAGGGACAGGCGAATATCAGCGGTCGGATCTTAACGCAGACGATGGATTGCAAAAGCTGCCATAAGGAAACAGAAAAATCAATTGGTCCGTCCTTTATGCAGGTATCGGAGAAATACATGAATGATCCAAAAGCACACACCTATTTAACTGAAAAAATAATAAAAGGAGGAAGCGGAGTATGGGGTGACGTAGCGATGGCCGCTCACCCAAACATTTCGCAAACGGACCTGCAGCAGATCGTGTCATGGGTATTATCTCTGGCTACTAAGACTACAGCAAAGAAATCTTTGCCACAATCCGGTTCGGTTGTTCCTCCTGCTCCGGCAAAAGCAAAAGGTGGAGGTTCTATCGCAGCACTGTTTGGTCAGAAGCCAGCGGGTGTCATGGTGTTATCAGCCAGCTATACAGATAAAGGCAGTAACAATACAAAAGCCTTGACAGGCAACTCTTCCGTTTCGCTTCGAAGTAATAACTGGACGTTTACCGGGAGCGAAAAAATGAACAAGTTCACGACGTTTAAATTCAATGGAACTAATATTTTAATTTTTCCTCCTGATGAAGGCTGGTTTGCGATCGATAGTATCGATCTCACAGGTGTGAGATCCCTGAATGTGATAGCCGGCTGGCAAACTCCACCGACGAAGGAATTCAGTTTTGAACTTAGATTGGACAAACCGGATGGAGCAATTTTAGGCCAGGGAAAATTGCCTCCACCAGGAAAAGGCCAGCAGTATGGTGTTGTAAATATGCCAGTGACGGGCGTTGCCGACAATAACTTCCACTCGCTTTATTTTATCTATAAAGGAAGTGAACCTATTTCAGGTGGCGTTGTGTCGGTTCAATTCAATGCGAAGTAATGGATAATGGCAAACGTGAACTTATCGGAGGACTCCTTAGGAGAAATGTGAGAGAGACTGCGGCTATCTAAGCAGTTTTACCATTTGACGTTTCACGTTTAACCCAAGGAATTCTTTGCAATAAATATTAGCAGCATGCAGGTCATATTAGGCGTTATCTTTCATTTTATCGGCGGCTTTGCGTCCGGCAGTTTTTATGTTCCGTTCAAAAAAGTAAAAGGCTGGAGCTGGGAAAGCTACTGGATCATTGGCGGATTATTTTCGTGGCTGATTATTCCGCCTATCGCCGCATGGCTGACCATCCCAAATTTTTCAACGATCATTTCGCAGACATCTTCATCCACTTTTTGGTGGACATATTTCTGGGGATTGCTATGGGGTGTTGGGGGATTAATGTATGGTTTGGGGATGAGATATCTCGGAATGTCTTTGGGTAATTCGGTGTTGCTTGGATTTACTTCCGCATTCGGCGCATTGGTGCCTTCGATCTATTACAATTTTCATCCGGCAGAAGGCAAAACAACTTTCAATGACCTGCTTACGACTTCCTGGGGACGAATCGTTCTCTCAGGCGTTGTGCTTTGTTTAATTGGAATTTATATCTGTGGCAGGGCGGGAGTTTTAAAAGAGCGCGAGTTACCTGAAGAAAAAAAGAAAGAAAGTGTAAAAGAATTCAATCTCGCAAAGGGCCTGGTGGTGTGCATCATCTCCGGCATTCTCAGTGCCTGTTTTAATTATGGTATTGAAGCAGGTTCACCCATGGCAGAAACAGCGAATCAATTATGGAAATCCGCACATCCAAATGAAACAATAAATTTTTTATACCGAAACAATGTAACCTATATAGTCCTGTTATGGGGCGGGCTTACAACGAATCTTGTCTGGTGTTTGATCCTGAATACACGCAACAAAACCTTTCATGATTATACCAATGCTAAGGTAAACCTGGCGAACAATTATTTTTTTGCGGCATTGGCAGGCACCACCTGGTTCCTGCAATTCTTTTTTTACGGAATGGGTGAAAGTAAATTGGGCAATGGTGCAAGCTCATGGATATTACACATGGCCTTTATCATATTGGTTGCAAACCTTTGGGGCTTTGCGCTCAAAGAATGGAAAGGAGTTTCACAAAAAACAAAAACCACGATCATTATAGGCGTTATTACAATTATATTATCTGTAATGCTGGTTGGCTATGGAAATGCTATAAAGTGATGGCCCAATCCGCTAAAGCTCGTGCCTCCGCTATAGGTTCGCCGATGATAGCGTCGGCGCAAAGGATTATAAAATTGAACATTGATCATTGCGTATTGAATATGAAAATTGAAAATTTGAAGTAATGAGCACGATGACAAAGGACTTTAAACACGTTTCATACCTCTGGGATAATGCCACTGCTGCGTCTATGAAACATGATGAAGTTGCATTGCTGATCTATCGTTCCAACTTATTGGGAGCCGATCTTCGTTTAACGAATTATGGTGGCGGGAACACTTCATGCAAAGCAACGGCGAAGGATCCTTTGACGGGAAAAGATGTAGAGGTGATGTGGGTAAAAGGAAGTGGTGGAGATCTGGGAACGCTGAAAAAATCTGGACTTGCCGCTTTATACATGGATCGCTTGCTTAATTTAAAAAAAGTATATCGCGGAATAGAACACGAAGACGAGATGGTGGAGTTATTCAATCATTGCATTTATGACCTCAGTTCAAAAGCCCCTTCCATTGATACGGCACTTCATGCTTTTCTTCCTTTCAAACATATTGATCATTTACATCCCGATGCAGCCATTGCCATTGCCGCAGCAAAAGACGGAAAGAAAATAAC
>Ga0163162_10007259_pt1 | contig 10760 bp, 9 predicted proteins | sample S55metaG_FD_115310 | JGI IMG/M metagenome (GOLD analysis project Ga0163162, IMG submission 115310) | Switchgrass rhizosphere microbial communities from Kellogg Biological Station, Michigan, USA - S5-5 metaG | ecosystem: Host-associated > Plants > Roots > Rhizosphere > Soil | place: USA: Michigan...
ATTGCAGAAGCGGTCTATGAAGGTGTGAATAAATGGAGGAGAAGGAGAAGCAACTCCCCTCCTGTTCCAGGAGGGGAGTTGCTTCTCCTTCTCCTCCTCCTTCTCCTCCAATTCATTCACAGCTTGTATGATCGCGCACATTCCGAATGGAGCAGTGCGCGCTGCCATCGATCGCCTGGCAGGATTATTTCTTGCGTGCGACTCGCGTTGTGAGTCCGCGCAGGCAGATGTACGGTACGAGCGCCAGCAGAAAAGCAGTGACAACAACTTCGAGAGGATAAACGAAGTGCGCGACGATAATTTGATAGACGATATCGAGAGCCATTGCGAGGATGAATACTTTACCGACACTCTTCCAGCCGTCTCTAATGAGGGAATGGCGGGATGCGGCATCGGTAAAAACCGCCCATAAAAACGGTGGCCGGCCTTCGCGGGCATCTTTCAATCCCGAGCGAATTGCAAAAATGGTCGCCATGGTGGGCTGAAGAAATAGCCGGAGCTTCATGGGCCCGCTGACGCGGGCCACCATGTTGTCCAGGAAGCGGACCCAGATGTCGTCTATTCCCATACTCCCTCGACTCCAGCCCTTCCTTTTCAGTGCGGATCCATCGCCGCCGGATTCAATAAGGCTTGTACGATTTGTCTGCCTTTTCCATATCCTCGCCCTTTAATTCGTGGGCTGAATCGAGGAAGGCCCGAAGTCTTGACGCCCATTCGTCAAAGGCTTCCCTGGCCGCCGCAGCCTTTTCGTCCCTTGAAAGGTTCACGGCGCCGACTTCGGCTCCGGCGCCGAGGCTCGCCCTGTCCACCGCGGCAGCGATGCGTTCTCCGGTTTCCGAATCCACCAGTTCCATTTCGACGCCAACCTTGCCTATGTTCAGAGCGCCATTCTGTCCCCCAACATCAACTCCGACAACGGCAGCTCGCAACCGAAGCGTCAGCGGCCCTGGTTTTTCAACCATTGGAAAGGCGTCCGATACCGCATTGGCCAAGGCGTGTTGGAAATAATTGGTTAATGCCTTGCGCCTGTCGTCATTCACCTGCTTTTCGTCGGCATCGGTCGCAACATAAACTTCGATTGGATCGACGACGATCGCAAAATAACTGCGGAGATTTTTCTTCGCATCGGCACTGACATACGTGAGCATTTCCCCTTCAACGGCCGGGTTGGGCTTTAGGGCGGAATAGTCTTTCAGGAATCCGGAGAACTGGGCGCCGGCAGGGATCTTCTTCACAGGCGGCGCGGCTGCTTCCTCGGTCGTCTGAGGCTTGGAACAACCAACAGCCATTGCGATCATCAGTATCGAGGCAAAGCATTCGAATCTGTTTTTCCACGGACGACGATATTCGTTCACGGTGTGTTTTCTCCTTAGGTTCATGTCGATGAACTGCATGGCTAGCCTTTATTCTTTGCAGGCGGTGGCTCCACTCGCAGCAGGTTGATGACATTAAACGCCATCGAGACGGAGTTGCACTTGATCGTGGCGATGTCCGAGTCTTCCTTCGTCGCCACCACTCCAAGGAGGATGATATTGCCGTTTTTCACGATGATCTTGATATCGGAACCGTTGCTCCAGAAGTACCTTCCAAGCTGCTGTTCCAAAGCCCCTCGCGCGCTTGCGCGGATTTGCATGTCCTGATTGCCCAAAGGCAGTATTTCGATATTGTTGACAACGTTCTTCACGCCTTCGATCCTTTTGACCCGATGAAAGGCATCGTCCCGATTCGTATCACGAACCGTCCAGCCCGTCAGGATCACGTCGTCGCCGACCATCGTGAAGGAAATGAAATCAAACGTGGTGATGTAGGCCATCATTGCCAGTTCGTGCCGGATCTTTTCGAACAGTCCATCCGTGCTTTTCGCTTTGAAGTTGCGGACGTCCAGCAATTTTTGGGCTGGAGAGTCGGCCGGAACATCGCTCAGCTGCTCCGGCATGAAAGACTCCAGCTTCATTTCACCCGACTTCGTTTTTGCTTCGCCGGTGACCTTGCCAATACCGCCCAGGTATTCCTTAACCAGTTTCACCTTGTTGACGGAAAAGACAACGTTGTCGTCGAGACGAACGATGACGATGTTTGACCCTTGCTTGTAGGCTTTCTTGCTGCAGTCGATTCGCCCCTGCGTGATGGGGCCCAGCATCAACCGGGCACAGACATCCGAATCCACGTAGGCGTAAAAAGTGGAAATTTTATCGTCCTTCTTATTCTTATCCTCCGCGGCAACACTTGATCCGCAGCAGAGCGCCAGTGCGCCCATGAATACCAACAGCTTCCTCATTTGTCCTCCTTTGGCATGCATCGCAAGTCGTCGCGAGCCTCTTCGGCTATTTACAGCCCCGACAATTTGCATCAAAACGAGGCTGGTCATAACTGTAAAGGTAAGCAGTCTGGAATCTAGCCGACCCCGGGTGTTGACGGTGGACGAAAAATCCGCCTGCGAGGCCGACGGAAAACGAGCTTTCCGCCAGCCCCGCAGTACGAAACTTGAAGGGGAATCGGAGAGGCGATTAGAAACGCACGAACGCGCCGCCGGTGAATTCACCCTGGTTGACATACTTCAGATCGCCAACGACCGCGCAATAGTAGAAGTTGCACCAGTAACCGTCCGCCTGTGACGTGATGTAAGTCGGGGTCCAGCGTGCGGTCCCCTTAAAACCAAACTTGGGCGTCACGAAGAACTTCACACCGCCACCCAGTGACATCGAGAACTGATTCTGGGTTTGCAGGTCTCGCGTACCCGCGCCGGGCCTGCCAACCGCCGGATTGACAGTTCCCGGGCTGAACTGGGTCCAGCCAAGCCCCACGAACAGATAGGGTCGCACTTTCGAATCACTATCCAGGAAATTGTAGGTGAAGGGGAACTGATAGTTCCAGACAGACAAATCCGCAACTTTTGTCGTTCCCGAGCTCCCGCCCAGAGTGGCGCCGCGATAGGAAAGAGCGCTTTTCTGACGAGCGAACATAAATCCAAATGCAGCATTTTCACCAAACAAGTAGTCGCCCTGAATGTTAAAGGCGAACCCGCTGTCCACCCCGATCTTGTTGATGGTTGTATTGCCAATAAGAACTGGGTCAATCGTAAAACCGGAGGTCGCGGTGTAGCCGATGGAACCTCCTACCTCGACCTTTTCATCCTGCGCAAAAGCGGCAACGCTGAACATCGCCAGGAATACACACAGCAATGATGCCCTGCGCGCAACCGTCTTAAATATTTCCTTCTTCATCTATTCTCCTTTTTGTTCTTGTTTGTACTCCGATATTCCAACCGCTTCGAAGATTTTATGCATGGAAATGAACCATAGACACCTGCACACTCTGACAGGATCACTGTCAAATTTGGAACGTTTTTCGACTTCCGATATCTGAAATCCTGATTCTGCACCTGCAGATTTCCGGAAGGCCGGGCTGCGACCCGCGCGACGCCTGCGGGCACAATGGTTCATACTCCCCGAATCCGGACTACGGCAAGTCCATAACACCGCTTTGAATGCCGTATTGCGTCAGGTCGACCGTTGTCCGCCGGCCTGGTTTGTCCATCATGCTGGATTAAGGAATACGACCGTTCAAGACGCCATCTTCAAGATTGAAAACCTCGAATGGTGCGGGCCCTCCGTCACCAGTTGTAGCACTTCGCGCTCCCGTTGAGTAAGTTGGATGGCGTGGTCCAGGAGCTTTCCCGTTAGCAGGTGATGAGCGGTTCCTGCAGGAGAACGCTTCAACGCAATGCCTGCAATTGCGCTTTCCCAGTGATTTTCGTTCGCCGTGCTCCCCAATGCCGGGCATTCAACGATAGGGTCGGCGATGCCGCGTCTCAGGTGAAGCCACTTTGCGAGTCATTGTTTAACTGACGGGATTTTGACCTCATTCACCTTTCCTATTCCTATTGCTCGCAGCCCTCAGTAGAAGCAATACCGAGACCAATGTTGGTGAGTGAGAAATTCGCCACGCCTCAACTGAATATTCTTAAATCAAAATGCGAGTCGTGCCGCGTGGGTAAATATCGGGGACAAAGGCTTTGCCTCAAATCTCCTTCATCGCACTGCGATCGGAAATGCCAGAGCTTCGTGCGGCTTTGGTCGCACATTGGTGCGGAGCCTTTTGATTGCAGAGCAGCTATTGCACGTAAGCGAAGGCCAAACTGTCAAATTAGCGAAGATGAAGAAGAATTGCCCCGACAAGATGACGAGGATAAATCGAATGACGCTCCATTGCGCTTGTCATTTGTGTCTCATGCCGACCAGACAATTCCGGCATTGCCAGGTCCCACTTGCTCTGGTCCATGGACTGCGGGATCATCGCAAATTTCACAGGGGATGGTACGGAGAAAGTAGTACGATTCCCAAGTACCTGGCACTGAACGCCGCCGGAGTGGCGAAATTGGCATACGCAGCAGACTCAAAATCTGCCGGGCTTCGGCCCGTGGGGGTTCAAGTCCCCCCTCCGGCACTCATCGGGCTGCGAGTTTGAAGTTCGCAGTTTGCGCTTCCTCATTTTCAGGTTACGGATTCGTCACACACCATTCTGCCAGTTCAACGACGCCTCCGGCCTTCGCGATCCAGTGCTAGCATGGCTGGTGTGAATCAGAACAGACATTCTTCGCACGTGCTTTCTAAAATGATCCACAGTTTCCCGGAATCGTTGGCCCTGGGGCGCGGGCTGGCGCGTTCTCTCGGAACCAGATCTGCTTCCATTGGTGTTCATCAATTTCCCGATGGCGAGACTCTCGTGCGCGTCAAACCATCGGAGGGGACGTTGGCAATTCTGGTGCAATGCCTCCACAACCCGAATGCCAAGCTGATTCCGACGCTTCTGGCCTCCGATGCATTGCGGCGTTCCGGAGCGGAGCGAGTCGTACTCGTCGCACCGTATCTGCCGTACATGCGTCAGGATGCGGTATTCCATCCGGGTGAACCCTTATCCCAGAGCGTCATCGCCGGCAGCCTGGGACGCTCGTTTGACCATATCGTGACCATCGAACCGCATCTGCATCGCACTCCTCGACTAGGGGACGTTTTCCCCTGCAGTGCTCACGCCGTTTCTGCTGCGCCGACTCTTGCACGATGGATTGAACGTACCGGACGTGGTTCTCTTGTTGTCGGACCCGATGAGGAATCGGCGCCCTGGATTCGTGCCATTGCGGATTTGGCGAAACTTCCATGGGTCGTTGGCCGGAAAGAGCGGCTTGGCGATCACAGGGTACGCATCCAGTTCCCGCCTCTGCCGAAATGTTCGCGTGCCGTCATCGTCGATGACATCGCAAGCAGTGGCGGGACTCTGTCTGTTGCTGCCCGCGCGCTGCGTCGAGAAGGCATATCCACCATCGACGCCGCCGTCGTGCATGCGATATTCGCTCCGAATGCCTTGTCGCGCATCCGCGCGGCAGGCATACGCACGCTCGTGTCCTGCGATACGATTCCGCACGAAACCAATGCGATTCGTTCGCTGGCGATGTTAACTTCAGCGCTCCGGCAGCTTCTCACATAACTCCAGCAGGTTCTCTCCGTGATACGATCAACAACCAGCCTGAATTGTCCGGCTGACCGGAATCAGCGCAATTCCCCACAACGTAGAACAAAATCCGATCATGTTTCGTGTCAAACAATCCTGCATCGATACTCTGGGCGAGCACGTCATCTTCATCCATAAGGACGCTGTAGAATCCGGGCATCTCGGATTTCGACCACTGGACCGTGTTCGTGTTGTGGAAGCGGAGCCGACTAACGGAACGGCGAGCGAAGTGACCGGGATCATCAATTTCTGTGAGGACAGCCTCGTCGCTCACGATGAGATCGGACTTTCCGAAGTGACGTTTCGTGATCTCGGGTTGCCGAATGGCGCGCGGGTTCACGCCACAATCGCGCCCGCTCCACGCAGTGTCGATCTGGTTCGCCGAAAACTGGAGGGGCGGCGGCTGGACCGCGCGGCGTTTGACGCGATCATGGCGGATGTCGTCCAGCACCGATATTCGAAGGTGGAGCTTTCGATGTTTGTGCTTGCCTGTGCACTCAAGACATTGGACCTTCAGGAACTCGTCGACTACACCAGCTCCATGATCGCTGCAGGAACTCGTCTGGATTTCGGAGCAGGCCCTGTCGCCGACAAGCATTGTATTGGGGGCATCCCCGGAAATCGGACTACGATGATTGTCGTTCCTATTCTGGCTTCCCTCGGAGTGACGATCCCGAAGACATCCTCACGCGCCATTACCAGTCCGGCGGGGACCGCCGACACCATGGGAGTCCTGGCTGAAGTCGCACTCACTCCGGAGAAACTGCGAGCCGTCGTTCATGAAGTCGGAGCTTGTATTGCGTGGGGCGGAGCGTTGCAACTGGCCCCGGCCGATGACATTCTCATCACCGTGGAGCGGCCGATGGAACTGGACACGGAGGCGCAGATGGTTGCTTCCATTCTCGCCAAGAAAAAGACGGCGGGCGCTTCGCACGTTCTCATCGATATCCCGGTAGGTTCCACAGCAAAGGTCCGATCGATTCCGGAAGCGGAAAAGCTCGCCTCTCTTTTTCGCGCCGTTGCCGAAAAAGTCGATATTCGTGTGGAAGTCGTCATAACCGACGTTCACGGTCCGATCGGCTGGGGTATTGGCCCGAGACTTGAAGCCCTTGACGTCCTTGCCGTTCTGCGCCGCGATCCCGGCGCTCCAATCGACTTGCGAGAGAAATCACTCTATCTGGCCGCACGTCTTCTGGAAATCATTGGTACGGTGCCGCAGAACGGCGGCTATCATGCCGCACAGCAGGCGCTGGATTCCGGAGCTGCCGAAAAGACCTTCACCCGGATCGTCACGGCGCAGGGCAAGCGGGAATTTCCGCCCGAGGCTCCATACCGTACTGTCGTTGCAGCACTCACGGACGGCCACATCCACGAAATCGATTGTTGGGAAATCGGCCGCGTGGCCAAACGGGCGGGCGCGCCCGCGAACGTCGCCGCCGGTGTACGCCTGCTGCGTACTGTCGGGGATGTGGTTCAAAAGGGAGAGCCGCTCTTTGAAATCCACGCGCAGAGCGAAGTACAGCTCGAATTCGGCCGGGCCTATGCCGAGGCACATCCCGAAATCGTCCGGTTCGGATTCTGAGACCCGAATCGATACCTGCCATGATTGACAGTTCAATCTCGTTCTCTCCTCGATTCACACTGTGTTGTTGAAGGAGAGGACAAAAACTATGCAAAGAACAAAAGCAAACAGAATGGTAGTAATGGCCACGGGGATGGTCCTCGTTGCCAGTATTGCTGCCTCAGCCATGCAGGATCCTGCCGCTAAAGAACAACTTCAGGCCAGGATAGCCGAAGTCAAGGCGTCACTCGCCGCGAATGCGGCATCCCTGCGGCAGTATACATGGCAGGAAACCACAGAAATCAGCCTCAAGGGTGAAGTGAAGTCCAAGACGCAGAATGCCTGCAGCTATGGACCGGACGGCACGGTGCAGAAGAAACTTGTTTCGGCTCCTCCGGAGAAAAAAAAGGATGCTCCAAGGGGACTCAAGGGCAAGATCGTCGAAAACAAGGTCGACGATATTAAAGACTACATGGAGAGCACCGGCAAACTGATCAAGCTCTATGTTCCACCCGATCCGGTCAAAATGCAGGCATCCATGGCTGCGGGCAAAGGTGCGCTGACTCAGCCTTCTGCTGGTAAAGCCGTATTGACCTTCAGCGATTACTCCCTGCCTGGAGACAAGTTCACCATTACGTTCGACACCGTCGCGAAAAAGATTCTCGCCGTGGACGTGAACACATACCTCGACAAGCCCGACGACAAAGTCACGTTAGCTGTCGCGTTCACCAGCCTTCCAGAGGGACCGAACTATCTTTCGAGTTCCCTTTTGGATGTAACTGCCAAGAAAATTCAGGTGAAGACGACGAACAACGGCTACAAGCTGGCCGCGAAGTAGGAAAACCGGGCGGCGGGTGGGTGTACCAGACGACAACGAGTCGGTTCAGGAACCACCCCTCGCACGACTTTCAGTCGTGCTGGAGTCCTGAATCAGGGAAGGCAATTCCGCTCGCCGCCGCATTTGTCAGGCAGGGCAGCTTGTAAAGAAACGAAACCAATGTCCCAACAGTTCCCGCTAATCGACGACAGCCTTCCGTCCAACACACCGCCGCAATTCCACCTGCTGGCAAAACCGAGCGGATCGACCTGCAATATTGATTGCACATACTGCTTCTTCCTTTCGAAGGAAGCGTTGTACCCGAACGAGAAGAACCGAATGACGGAGTCCACGCTGGAGGCATACATCCGCCAATTGCTGGAGTCGCATCGTTCGCCGCAGGTGACCGTCGCATGGCAGGGTGGCGAACCGACATTGATGAAACTGGAGTTCTTCAAACGCTCCGTCGAACTCGTGGAAAAGTATCGCCGGCCCGGCCAGACGGTGGAGCACACTTTTCAAACCAACGGCATTCTTATTGACGATGAGTGGTGCGCCTTCTTCAAGGAGCATGATTTTCTGATCGGACTGAGCGTGGATGGGCCTCGCGAAATCCATGACGCCTATCGTGTCGACCGTAGCAGGCAAGGCACATTTGACAAGGTAATGGCGGGCTGGGCACATCTGAAGCGTCATGGAGTCCGCTTCAACATCTTATGCACGGTCAATGCGGCGAACCAAAATCACGGCCGTACGGTCTATCGATTCTTCCGTGATGAGATGGACGCAACGTGGATGCAGTTCATTCCCATCGTCGAGCGTGCCACTCCGGAAACCATTGATATCGCCAATCAGGGATGGAGCGAGCAGCCCGGCAAGAAACGCCTGCTTTACACGCAAACCGGAAACCTCGTCACAGAACGTTCTGTCGGCGGCAAACAGTACGGCCAGTTCCTCGTCGATATCTTCGAGGAGTGGGTGCGTCACGATGTGGCCCGCGTTTACGTGCAGCTCTTCGATGTCACGCTCGAAGCTTATTTCGGACGTCATCTGCTGTGCATTCACGCTCCGACATGCGGATACGGTCCGGCACTGGAAGCCAACGGCGATCTCTATACCTGCGATCACTTCGTCGAACCCAAATTCAAATTGGGCAATATCCACCAGACACACATGCTGAAGCTCGTGGCTTCACCCGAAATGCGAAAGTTCGGAGATGACAAGCGCGATTCACTGACTCCGCAGTGTCAGCAATGCGAAGTCCGGCCTTTGTGCAACGGAGGCTGCCCGAAAGACCGGTTTGCGCTCTCCAAAGATGGCGACCCGGGTCAGAACTATCTGTGTGCAGGTCTGGAGCTGTTCTTCACCCACACACGACCCGCGATGCAGACCATGGGCCGGCTGCTGCAGCAGCGCCGCGCTCCGTCCGAAGTGATGGCCCTGACTGCGGCTGAAGATAAGAAGCGCGGTCCCTATCAATCCTGCCCATGTGGAAGCGGAAAGAAATTCCGTTTCTGTCATGGCAATGAAGTGCCGGCGACTCCGTTCAGCAGACTGGCGTCCGCATCATCCGGCGACTCTCAATGAGCACCGACGACGATCAGCCGCGCTGGCTGAGTGACTACCTGATTGTCCAGGTCACGCCGACGATGATGCCGGACGTCGCGGTGTCATCGATGAACCCCGCAGTTGTATTTGGCCGATAATTTACGGCCATGTAACGATAACCCGCAGCCAAGCCCCACTTCCTGCTGAGTTCAAAGCCCAGCAGACCAGCCGCCTGGTAGTCCGAATTCGCACCACCGCCGCCGATGTCCCCGAGAATAGTGATGCCGAATTTTGGCGTCAGCTTTGCCTGTATCCTCCCGCCACCCAAAGCGTCGACCCAGTTGGCCGAGTCGCCGGGCGCGGGGCCATCCGGCTGCGAAGTAATGGTGGTTCCCATATGCCAATACCGAATACCGAACAGCGCATCAACTTTAACTTTGCTGCTGTCGACGAATCTGTAACCGATCTTTGAAGTCAGGATGACTCGTGTCATTTCCGCTTCTAAGGACGTCACAGGACCTGCAGGCAGTGTCTTCTCGTCGGAGAGATTCATCCAGATGAAGTCGACAGGCATGACGACGCGGTTGTGGCGTGTTTCCGCTGCGGTCATCAGTCCGATATTCAATTGGGAAAAGATGTCGCCGAAACTGGCGTGAACGGAAGCTTCCTGCCCGGCCGCACCCACGGTGCCGTGAATGCCGGCGAACCAGAGATAGGGACTGAATGAGACATGCCATCCGTCGTCGGCAGGATTTGCTGGCTGGGTTTGCGCACCCGCTGCCGGTACAAAAATCAAAGCCAAGGCCGAAAACATGGAGAGTCGAGCGAAAACAGTTCTTCCAAATCGAATCATCTAAAATTCCTTGTCCTTTGGCAGTTTAAGCTGGCCTGCATCCGTTTCCCGTCACTTCAATTCCGAATACCATCTGGATGTGCATTGCCTGGTGGCGTTCGAGCAGATGATGGCCGCTCGCCATCATGTGACGAGGTACTCGTCAGTTAGAAGAAACCCGGAAGAACTCGGACGGGACATTGTTGGCCAGCGTAATCACGCAAAATTTTCAGACGAAGTGACCCGCTCGCGCCTATTGCCAATCCAATGCAGATCACCCCGATGATTTTCATTTCCGGGACTCCACCACCAGCGATAGAATCGGCCACCCAAAAGGAGAACAAACACCGTGCGCTCTAAACTCTTCCCCGGCTGCGCCTTCGCGATAGCAGCCGTGATCCTGGCTGGAAGCCTCACCTATAGAGTCGAAGGCTCCGTTGGGCCGATACCACTCAATTGCAATCGCGCCTGCCTGGAGAATGTGGTGGACCAAT
>Ga0163162_10007260_pt1 | contig 10760 bp, 10 predicted proteins | sample S55metaG_FD_115310 | JGI IMG/M metagenome (GOLD analysis project Ga0163162, IMG submission 115310) | Switchgrass rhizosphere microbial communities from Kellogg Biological Station, Michigan, USA - S5-5 metaG | ecosystem: Host-associated > Plants > Roots > Rhizosphere > Soil | place: USA...
CGGTGGCAGAACTTTGCGGTACGCAAGGATCCGAGAAATCCATGGTCCAAGCCATCCACCTTAAGGCGACTGGACAATTTCAGACTCGTTGTGAGTTCGCGCTGGCCGACCGTGCAGGACTTGCGTTTGACTTCATGGGGCCGCGGCGGCCTGCTTGCTCTCAGCGCCTGGCGCTATCGATTGGGCTTCTATGCATTTCCCTACGAACTGAAATTAATGCAACGGCTCACTCAGCTCCGCAAACCTGAGGCCGAGAGCCTGTGAACAGCGACACGGCAATCCGGTTATCTGCGGGCGAGGCACATGCGGCCTGGGCTCCCTCCTACGATCGGAATCCGAATCCGATGTTTTCTCTTGAAGAACGGATCATCGATCCTCTGCTTCCCGGCCCGGCGGAAATCACGGAAATGGCGGTGCTCGATGTTGCATGCGGAACAGGCCGATGGCTCGAGCACTTCCAGAACCGCGGCGCGCGACTATCCGTTGGTTTTGATTTTTCACCGGAAATGTTGAATGTCGCCCGCAGAAAGTCGCTGCTTCAAGACCAGCTGCTGCAGGCCGATTGCCAGTCGATTCCGGTTCTCAGTAACACTATGGATGTTGCGATCTGTTCTTTCGCGGTGAGTTATCTCGACGATCTCTGCCGCTTTGCGAGTGAGCTTTCGAGAGTCGTGAAGAAGGGAGGTCAAATCTTCATCACCGATTTCCACCCGGCGGCACATCGTCGAGGTTGGAAGCGAAGCTTTCGCTACGACGGAGGCGTGGTCGAAATTTCCAGTTTCCAGTATTCCATCAGCAGTATCTGTGAAAAGTTCGCGACTGCAGGATTCAATCTGGTAACCCGGAGCGAACCTTGCTTCGGTGAAGAAGAAAGGTCCATTTTCGAGGGAGCAGGAAAAGGACTTTTGTTTGAAGAAGCACGCAAAGAACCTGCCATTTTCATCTGCCACTTCAGGCGATCTACCGATCGCACACCGTGATGCGGCTATCCGGAGGACGCGTTGCCGTTGATTCACGGACGGCCGTCCCCGCGAGTATCGACATTGAGAACGGCCGCATCCATAAAGTGACTCGGGAAGACTCTTCCCAATTCCCAGCCAGGTTCTCTTCTGGGCAGGTTGATCTCGAGAACTACCTGATCCTGCCTGGATTGATCAACGCCCATGATCATCTGGAGTTCAACCTCTTCCCCAGGTTAGGCAACGGTCCTTACCCAAACTATGAGGAATGGGCAAACGACATCTATCGGCCCGAACTTTCTCCGATACGTGAGCATCTCTCCATACCAAAACACACGCGACTCTGGTGGGGTGGGATCAAGAATCTGCTCTGCGGTGTCACAACAGTCTGTCACCACAATCCTTATGAGGAAGTTGTTTTTGACGGAGCATTCCCCGTCCGCGTCCTTAAGCGGTATGGTTGGGCGCATTCGATCGCGTTCGAGAAGGACTTAACTCTGGCTTTTCGATCTACCGCGAGTGGCGCTCCTTTTATCATTCATCTCGCGGAAGGAACAGACGCGCGTAGTCAGAATGAAATCATTGCTCTCAATCAGCTGGGTGCTTTGGATAGTCGAACCGTCATTGTTCATGGAGTTGGTTTGACAGCGGATGGGCACGTACTGCGTCGGCGGAAAGGTGCCACGCTGGTCTGGTGTCCGACATCGAACCGGTTCACGATAGGCGCAACTTTAGATGCCCGGACGATCTGCCTTGAAGAAAGAATCGCTCTTGGGAGCGATTCCACCCTTACAGCCCATGGAGATCTGCTTGATGAAATCCACGCTGCGCACGATGAAGAGGGTGTGACGGCGGACGCGATTTATGAGATGGTCACCGAATCCGCAGCGGCCATCTTGCGCTTGAGTGACGGCGAAGGGAAAATTCAGGTGGGCTCCATTGCAAACTTGATCGCTTTCCGGGAAAGCAATGCGACTCCAGCTGAAACATTGGTGCGGGCAGGGCTGAACCAAATCGAACTGGTCATGATTGCCGGGAAGCTGCAGCTGATTTCCGCCGAGATGGCTCGTCGTTGGCCGCCTGACTTGTTCGAGGGCTTGGAATGGATCAGCGTCGGGGGAACGCGCCGCATGGTTCGCGCCCCCATAGGTCGACTGTTGGATGAAGCGAGCCGGTATCTTTCTGCGCCGGTGCGTCTGGCGGGAAAAGAAGTTTCGATATGACTGAGCCTGGACATCGTATTACCGAACTGCCGATCCTCGTTCTCTTTCCGCACAATCGCTGCAATTGCCGTTGTGTGATGTGTGACATCTGGCGAATACGTCAGGTCCGCGAAATCACGGACGTGGATCTCGAACCCCATGTTGCGAGCATGCGAGCCCTCAATGTGAAATGGATCGTTTTTTCCGGTGGCGAGCCTCTGATGCATTCGGATCTGCCGTCACTGTGCCGTCTGCTTCGTCGGGAAGGCATCCGGCTCACGCTACTGACAGCGGGGCTGACTCTCGAGACGCATACCGCAGCGGTGGCCGAATGGATGGACGAAGTGATCGTTTCATTGGATGGGCCTTCGGAGACGCATGATCATATCCGCTCAGTACCGCATGCTTTCATGCGTCTGGAACGCGGAATACAAGCCCTTCGACGTCTGCGGCCCGAGCTGCCAATACGAGGAAGGTGTACCATCCAGAAGAAGAACTTCTCGTTGCTCTGCGAAACGGTTCGCACAGCCCACGAATTGCATTTGAACTCCATTTCATTCCTGGCAGCGGACGTCAGTTCGGACGCTTTCAATCGCCCCGAAGGCTGGCCGGCAGAACGACAAAAAGGTATAGCTCTGAACGAGGCCGAAGTCGATGCGCTGGACCACGAAGTCGAGTCTCTGCTTCGTGATTACTCAGAAGACATCGAATCCGGGTTTGTTGTAGAGAATGCGGATAAGCTTCGCAGAATTTCGCGTCACTTCCGCACGCAACTCGGGCGAGCGGACGGGGTATCCCCTCGCTGCAACGCGCCTTGGGTTTCCGCCGTAGTAGAGTCCGATGGCGCAGTAAGGCCCTGTTTCTTTCATCGTCCGATCGGCAATATACATAGCCAGACTCTTGTTGAGGTACTCAATGGCAATGAGGCCCTGGATTTTCGCCGACATCTTGATGTTGCGACCGACCCGATCTGCCGGAATTGCGTTTGTTCTCTTTTTCTGGAGAGGAATGAATAACGTTCAGAGCTTCCCGCGCCAGGTTTGCTATGGGGGAGAGCTAACACTTCTTTGGATTCCATTCCTTTGCAATCATAATATTTGAGCTTCAATCAACGGCGAGGTGCTGGACGAGGAAGGATTTCCGGGTCGAAGGCTGGAAAATGAATTTCCATCCGATCGAGCCAGTTCACTCGAAAGTACCCGCGCCGGAGAACAAATGGGCACTTCTGACTCAGAATTCAGGGGCGTCCACATGTTTCACAATATCGACCCCTCTCGAGACCTGTCGACGAGGGGACACACTCAGGGGGGTGTGAATCATGATGCATCTACGAAGATACGTGTTGCTGCTCGTGTTTCTGTTTTCTGCTTCGACTGCTTTCGCCCGTCCGAACTTTCTGGAGGATTTCCGCCGCGATCCATTCCGTCGTGCGGAAATTGATGGCTGTAATACCTGCCATAACAGTCCGCAGGGCGGTGACGCGCGCAATGCTTTCGGCCAGGCGTTTGAAAGTTCGGGAAGTCGAATCACGCCGATACTCCGCGCTCAATTCCCGGATCGCTTTGTGTTTCCGATTTCGCGACCCGCCGCCGACATTGCGTTTTACTTTTCAGATCCGGCCGCCCGCCAGGTTGTTGTGGAAAGATCAGGTATGCGAATGCTGGTCGACCTCGAAGGAAAAGCTGTGGATGGAGTTGCCGCTACCGGGGCGACTGCTGGAGCTGCACCGCCAGCCATAGCCAAAGAAACCTCGCCAGTCGATGAATACGCGCATGAAGGCGCCTTTTTTGGTATGAAGGTCGTCAACCTCCCCAATGGTAAGCCAATGAAGGCCGGCGGTGTGGACGTCATATTCCAGCATCGATTCATTCAGGATATCGATGCCGGCGGCCCGTCCTCACTATGGGGACTCGATAGCCCTGCCGTTGTCATGTTTGGAGTCGAGGTTGGCATCACAGATCGTATAAGTGGTGGAATTCTCCGTACCAACTTTGACAAAACCATCGAAATCAGTTCCACGTTGAATATCGCTCGGCAGGGCAAGCGTTCCCCGCTGACCTTATTGTTGCGTGGAGGGGTTGAGGGTCGCCAGAACTTCGGCGAGCGATACTCACCCTTCATCCAGCCGGTCCTCACACACACTGTGGGGACTCGATTCTCATTCACGCTGTCGCCCACGTTCGCGTTCAATACACGGGATGAATTCTCCAATGTCCCTCCGGAATCCCGCTATGGCGAGGAGCATAACGATACGATTTCCCTCGGAGTCGGTGCTGGCATCCGACTTTTGGATACCACTTCGATTGTTGGAGAATTCATACCGCGGTTGTGGGGTTTCCAGGGTGAGCGGGATGATCGGGGCGGGGTGTCGATGGGTCTGCAGAAATCGACAAACCGGCATACATTCGAGCTTGTGGTTTCACGGCAGATACCGATGACGACTGCTCAGTACGCCGTGCAGGGGACGGGCCTTTTTAGAATCGGCTTTAACATCTATCGCAGGATTCGATAGGGGCTTTGAGGCTGTGCCGAAACTCGCTCGCCTCTACGCTGAGGCGAGCGTTTGATATGTGCCTGTCTGGAAGCAGTTCCATGTATGGTACGGCTCCTTTTCAAGGCGAATTATAGAATCCCCTGCGTTCGAGGTAACAAACGATAAGGTCGACCGCCTCTTCAGTCGTCATTGATGTAGTGTCGATGGTGATGTCGGCATCCGCCGGCTTCTCGTACGGATCGGAAATTCCGGTGAAGTATGGCAGCGTCCCGTCTCTAGCCCGTGCGTAGAGCCCTTTAGAGTCCCGCGTTTCACAAACTGAAATGGGCGTTGCCACATGCACAAGCACAAATTCGCCTACAGCCTCGATCCTGGCTCGCATTTCCTTGCGCGCAGCATCGTACGGGGCTATAGCCGACGAAATGCACAGGCCCCCATGCTTCATAATCTCGAAGGCAACGAAACCGATTCGGCGCATGTTCGTGTCCCGATCCTCTTTGGAAAAACCGAGTTCCGGCGAAAGATTTGTGCGGACTGCGCCCCCGTCGAGTAATGTGACGGGCCGATTCGTGTGTTCGATCAGTCGATTCATCAGGGCTCTTGCGGTTGTCGTTTTACCCGCACCGCAAAAGCCTGTGAGCAGCACACACAGGCCAACCCGCCTGTCAGGACTGTTTTCTGTCATTTTTGCTATGAATCACATCCGAATTTCAATCAGCGGCAAATGCCTATGGTGACACATGCTTTTCTTCACTTTGTGGTCCGAATCCCGCAAACGAGAGAGTATCCAATATAATGCAAAAAATATGCGTACCAGGGATTTCGGTTTGCTGAGCATAGATCACCCTGCGTTTCTGGTCATTGGAGCGATGAAGGCGGGCACAACCACGCTCTTTCACGACCTGGAACAAAACCGGGCGATTTGCTTTCCCAAGAAAGAACCGGCGTATCTGACTCGCTACGATGTTCCCGGTGCGGTTACGGCATACCGCGAGCTCTTTCGTCGGGTGGAACCTGGCCAGATCGTGGGGGAGGGCTCGACGGGGTACAGCATGCTTCCGCGCTTTACAGGTGTTGCGGAAAAGGCGCTCGCTTGTTTTGGACAAGACCTTAAGATCCTCTACCTCGTTCGCAACCCCATCCAGCGTGCGTTGAGCCACCATTACCATTCCATGAGTTACGGGCTAGCCCATGTTGATCCGGACATCGCGTTACATGAGGATCCAGATTTCCTCTCCACCAGTCGATATGCGATGCAACTTGATACCTGGCGCGCAGTGTTTCCTGCTGCTCAGGTTCGCGTTGTGATTGCCGAGGAGTATTACGCATCCCGCCAGGCGACAATCGGTGAGATCTGCAACTTTTTGGGTGTGCCCGATATCGCTGTGGACGAATCTGCCAGGCACAACCTCGGTGAAGAACGAAGGGTAGGCAGGTGGAACGTCGTTCGGCGAGCTCATTGGTATCGACGGTACATTGCACCGCAAATTCCGGCGGCAATCCGTGATCGTGCTTCACGGTTATTGCTCTCTCCAGGTCCGCCACGGCCTCGTTTGCCGAACTTCGATAGCCTTCAGCGGTTGCGCGATGCGCTGGAACCGGAGGTTGAAGCCCTCACTCGTTTCATGGGACGTGCCACTGCACCCTGGAACCTCACGGACACCGTGCGGCGCATGGCGGACCGCGCTAGCGCTTGAACGGAGCCCGAAACAATTTATGATTCCCGTCTCGTAGGTACAACGCTCTGATCGGCATCAATTCATGGCTGAACACGGATGTCGTCCCTCAAACTGAATTCTGGATTCTACTTCGGGAAACTTTGCAAACAACGCGGGCAAACGCAATCCCGATTGCGCGTTCGGAGCACCTGAAGTGTCGCGCGGTCGATTTTCAGATTACGGCACCAGCACATCGGCAGAGGCCCGCAGTCGAAATCATCCCCACAGCCTTCATAGCGAAGGCGGCGGCTGAGCCGCGGCAAAAACCGCTAATGTTCACGAGCCGCATATGTTTCAATTGAAACTCCATCGCAATCCATCGTTCAAGCTTTCGAACGCAGGGCACCCGGAATAAGCGCCACGGCACTTTGACAATACTGTTTCGAGACGGCAACCTCGACCAATGTGGAAGTCTCGACGACGTCGTCCTCTGTAAAAGAGAGGGATGTTTCATCAATCCACGATTGAATCTTTCAATGGTTGAACGACCCTGCTACTGATCTTCGACGCAAACATCTTCAGTTATCTCGAACTGAGATCGGCGTTCGAAAACCAAGGAAGTACCAGTGACCCTGGTAGCGTTGCAACGCACTCAGAATTTTCTGGAATGACCCTCGCATTTTGTTCCATATTCATACAGTCCCTCCCAAAGACAATCCAATTGCGATCGCACCCTGGACCTTGGGCGTTTCGCACGAACCGCCCTCAAAGCTGGAGGAATAGATCGATGACAAAGTCCATTCACTTCACCGCAATTTCGATCCTTTTGATCTTCTGTTTCTTTGTGCCCGGGGCAATACAGGCAACGCCCATCATATTGAACGGAGGATTTGAATCGGGCTTCACCTCATGGACTCGTGCGAATCAGCTCGGTAGTGAAGGCAGCTTCCTGCTGCAGAGCGGCACGTTGAGCCCGACAAATGGAGACGCCGTACCGCCGCCGCCTGGAGGAACATTTGCGGCAATGACCGATGCCTTCGGGCCCGGGAGCCATGTCCTCTATCAGGATTTCGTCGTGCCGACTGGCAACGCAATCCTGAGCTTCAGTCTCTTCATCGGCAATCGGGCAAACAGCTTTTTCACTCCGGCTACGCTGGATTTTAGTACGCCCGCTCTGAATCAACAGGCCCGCGTGGATATCCTGAGAGGCGGAACCGACCCATTCAGCGTCGCCCCGACGGACGTGCTTTTGAATGTCTATCAGACTCATGCCGGTGATCCCCTGATCTCCGGCTACAGTACCGTGAATTCCGATCTGAGTTCGCTCTTTAGCGCAAATACCGGACAGACTTTGCGACTGCGCTTTGCGGAGACAGATAATGTGTTCAGCTTTCAGATGGGCGTCGACAACGTCAGTCTGGAATCAAGCGCCGTACCCGAGCTCTCATCCGTATGGCTTTTTGCGATCAGCCTGACAGGTCTTGTCGCAATGCGGCGCCATCGCCGTTTAGGAGGCCTATGAAAAATCACACGCTAAAAATTGCCAAACGGATTGCAGTGTGTGGGATCGCCATTCTCGTTTTCGGAATGGCGATAGGAGACAACCCGGTGATCCGGGCAGACACGAATCCATTGACGATGCTCGATCCAAATCTGCAGGCAGAGGTATTGCTGAATACCGGGATCGCCCAGCCGATCGGGATCGTATTTCTGGCTGCCAACGATTACCTTGTGCTGGAAAAAGCGTCGGGCCAGATCAAACGTGTCATCAACAATGTCCTCCAGCCGCAGCCGGTTCTCGACCTTGCTGTGAATTCAAACTCGGAGCGAGGGTTGTTGAGCATGGTACTGAACCCGAACTTTCCAACAGATCCCTCCGTGTACATCCGCTGGACGGAGAGCAGCACCGGTGCGGATTCCGGTGTGGTCAGTGAAGTCCCGCTGCTTGGAAATCGGGTCGATCGCTTTGTGTGGAACGGAACTTCGCTGACGATGGCAAACAACATCCTGATGTTGCGCGCCCGGCAGACGGACAACTTGGCTGTTCCAGGACATCCCGGCACCAATAACGCCGCCGAACAAGCCAATCATAACGGCGGCGTGTTGAAGTTCGGACCTGACGGAAAGCTATATCTCTTCATGGGCGATCAGGGACGGCGAGGCATGCTGCAGAATCTTCCCATCGGCCCGTTTCTCGCGGAGCCGTTTGCCGATGATGCTTTTGGCGGCCCCAATCCGGACAATGCACACCTGACCGGAGTCATTCTCCGGCTCGAACCCGATGGGACGGCTCCCACGTCCAATCCGTTTTTCGCCGCGGGCGCCGCGGTCGGGGGTGAAGCGGGCGCCAACATCCAGAAGATTTTTTCCTACGGCCACCGCAACGGTTTCGGCATGGCGTTCGACCCGATCGCTGGAAACCTATGGGAAACGGAGAATGCCGACGATGCGTACGCGGAGCTCAATCGCGTCATTCCCGGAATGAATGGAGGTTGGGTCCAGCTTGCCGGACCGCTGAGCCGAATGGCCGACTGGAAGTTCATCGAGACGACCATGTTCGGCAGCAATCTCCAGCAGGTTCGATATCCTCCGACGCGCAGCGCCTACACCGCGAGTTTGGCATTGTCGCGAATGTTCATGTTGCCGGGTGCCGTATACGTGGATCCCGAACTGAGTTGGAAGTACGAAATCGGGCCCGCGGGAACGACTTTCGTTACCGGCAATGCACTTGGAGCAGAATACAACGGCACACTCTGGATCGGTTCGGCCCGAGCCTTTTCACAGGTTGGCGGCAATGGAGGCAGTCTCTATCGGATCAAGCTGACAGCCGACCGCCTGCATGTCGACGTGAGCGCGGATCCCCGGCTGGCAGACCACGTCGCAGACAATCTTTTCCGGGCACAGAAGTTCGACGGAACGGAAAGTGAAAGCCTGCAGATTGGTACAGGCTTCGGCACCACCACCGACATCGAGCAGGGACCGGATGGCAACCTGTATGTCGTCTCCGTCACCGACAACGCCATTTACAAGATCAGCCGTCGGCCATAAGCGATAGGGCGGGACTCCAGGCGCGGTTTGTGACCGCTCCTGGAGTCCGCATCAGCGGTTGTTTTCTAAAGCTAAAGCGGTCGAGCGTGGATCGTTGCCATAGCTGTTCTTACGTCCGATCCCGCCGTCCGGTCGGCTTTCGCAGTATGGCTTTAATAACGTCGCGCGCGACGTCCCGCTCGTTTCGGGCGGCTCGCAGTGTGCTTCAGCCGCGATTCGGGCACTGGAAAGAATGGCCAGTTTCCCCATCACGGTTTTGAGCGAGGTTTGTACTTCCACGCTTGCCGACGATTTGGCAAACAATTCCGCATTGTTCGTTACGGAATCGGTTACGCGCGTGAGCATCTTGTAGGTTTCGGCATTGCGTCGATTCATCGTCTTCTCCTTATAGTTGGTGATCGTTTTCAGTTGTAGAAGCAATGGCAATCCATGAGGGGCGGACACCGTATCGCCCTTACGGTGAGTGCTTTGTGTCGGAAGTCGCAGAAGGCGAAACGCTCGATTTCGTCTTGCGGCGCGCGGACGGCAGTCATGTACCGCGCGAAGGCGGCCGGACGCAATCCAGTTGTAATCTAATATTTTTGAGCCCTGAGCTGGCCGCGAGCCAAAGAGGGTTCGCATCGCAGGACTGTTCAGCCCTGGAGGGAACAATCTCGCGCCACTAAATCATTTCCGTTATACAAACGAATCTTCGTCTCCGTCGTTGAACCGCAATCTTCAGGCAAAATCAAAACTAGTACAACCCGAGATCGACAGGCAGGGGGCTCCAAATTTGATTGCCCACCAGACTTCCCTTCGGTGGAGTGACCGTATGGCTCCCTTATAATGGATCATGCGCATCCAAAGCGGCGAGTTTGTGATCAACAAAGCTGGGAAGTCATTCGGCAGGGAAGTCTTCGATATCACGTCGGAAGAAGAGACTATATTCTCACGTTGTCAGGTCACTCTGGATCTGCCGGATGGTTTCGAACAGCAGGTTCGTTTGTCTTTGGACTCCGCTTGGCAAGCGAAGCTTCTTGAACTGCATCGTATCGCCAAAGGTGTGACCGAAAACCTGACAATCGCCATTTCCGGAACCACCGCCACGATCGAAAAAGATATCGATGGGAAGCATTCGGTCGAAGTGAGAAATACCACCGCCGATTGCCTTCTTCTGGCAGGCAATGTTTTCCATCATTTTGTGTTTTTTTTGAAGCGTTATGACTTTCAGTCCGGCGGTGCGCAATCGTTTCATCTGTTTCCATCCAAGCGCGTCGTGATGGAGCAAAAGGAATCGCGATCAGTTAATGTCGGCGGTTGTAACACGGTGCTGCGTAAGTTGTTTGTGGATATCGAAAGTGTTTTCGGCATTCGCCTGGTGATGCTGGACGACCGATTGATTCGCGTGGAGTCTCCGCTC